>Ga0316626_10000716_pt1 | contig 13544 bp, 7 predicted proteins | sample OWC_Aug_T1_C1_D5_FD_207656 | JGI IMG/M metagenome (GOLD analysis project Ga0316626, IMG submission 207656) | Wetland soil microbial communities from Old Woman Creek delta, Ohio, United States - OWC_Aug_T1_C1_D5_A | ecosystem: Environmental > Terrestrial > Soil > Wetlands | place: USA: Ohio...
TTACCGTCACGATTATCAATGACGTTGCTGTTGAGGGCAACGAGACGGTGAACCTGACCCTGAGCGGCGCAACAGGCGCAACGCTGGGTACGCCCAACACGGCGGTGCTCACGATCCTGGACAACGACGGCGGCAATCCACTCCTCCACAGCTCTGACTGGAATGGAACCTGCTCCGACACGTTATACACGAACAAGGCTTCATGCGTTGCGAACGGCGGCACCTGGACCCCCAACAAATGGAATGCTGTGGGCGGCTGGGGTACTACCGGCGGGAAGTACGGAGAGTTCGTCTGTGAGACCTGTCACACAACGAGCGCACCGAACATCAAGAGGATAAAAGGGACCATCACTGCGCCGAACGGGACTGATGAGTTCCCTGGCCAGATAGGTGCAACGACGATCGTATTTGACCGGGTGAGCGGCGCGGTCACTGACCCCGGCCTGTTCGGACGGGACGAGGGAGATACACCGAGAACCAGTTCAAACAGGATATGCGAATACTGCCATACGTACGACTTGGGTGGTACAAACGGCGTTACTGCTCATCCCTATGCAACCGGTTCAACACTTGGCAACCACATGGGTGCGGACGGCAGCGACTGTACACAGTGCCACAAGCACAATATGTCATTCAAGGGTGAGGGTGGTGCGTGTGATTCCTGCCATGCAGCTCCGCCGACGAACGGCGCGAACCCGGCGAACGCCTCTCATACGAAACATTATCAGATCGCCGATCTTCCGACGCTGTACGGCGATGCAACCTTCCGGTCGACCTCGACGGCCTACGGTTTCTCCTGCGGCAAGTGCCATAAGAGCGGACCTCACACAGACGGAACGGTTGACGGATTCACTAACGATATTTCCTTCGATGCAGCGGTAGATCCGAAGAACCCCAGCGGGACATACAGCTCCGGCACCTGCTCAAGCCTCTATTGCCACGGCAATTTCGGCGGAAACGGTAACGCGACGAACGCTCCGGTATGGGGCAATGCCGCAACCGGTGCATGCGGGACGTGTCATTCAACGAACGCTTCTGCCACGATGAGCGGCGGCAAACACCAGACCCACGTGAAGAGCCTTGGGTACATGTGTAACTACTGTCATGCGGCGACCACCAATGGAGTGCCCGCTATCATCGACAGCGCAAAGCACGCCAATGGCCTGATCACCTGGGACCTCGGGAACGGAACCTATCCGCAGCTGAGTGCGGCGTCAACCTATCGTGGCCTTAATTCCGGCGAGTTGGCGAGCGTTGGAGTAACTCCCTACGGTCAGTGCGACAATATCTACTGCCATAGCAATGTCCAGACATCTCCTCCCGGCGCTGCATTGACCTACAAGCAGCCGTCATGGAGCGGCACGGTCAACTGCGGCGACTGCCACAAGGCAGGCCCCAAGGGCGGCGCATTGGATCAGGACACCGGTGCGCATCTGAAACATGTGAGCACAACTCAGTACGGCATCGACTGCTATGACTGCCATGAAAACGCAGGGCATCAGACCCCGTCTGCCCATGCAAACTACCAGATCAACGTGAATATCAATACGAATTGGGGTGGGACCTACGGCGGATCAACCACGCCGGGCGACGCTTACAGCAGCTGCTTGAGCGTATACTGCCACAGCACCGGCCAGTCCCCGACCGGCGGAGCGACACCGACCTATGCAAACCCGGGCTGGGCTGATTCCGGCTCAATCGGTTGCGGCAGCTGCCATCTCAATATGGACACGAATGCCTCAGCGACCGGCAAACACGTGAAGCACGCGCAGGGAACGCTCAACTACAGCTGCGCAACCTGCCACAACGGGTACACGGAATCGACGGTCACCATCGCTACTCATGTTGACAAGTCGATCAACCTGAGCTTCTCCGGCGTTGCAGCAGGCGGCACATACTCACAAGGCGCGACTCACGGAGTCGGGAACAATTATGGCACCTGCGGCAACCTGTACTGCCATAGCAGCGGCCAGTCGTCGACCGGCGGTGCAACCCCGACCTATGCCACACCGGCTTGGGACGGCGCTGCGCTCGGCTGCGGAAGCTGCCACAAGAATATGGATTCCGATGCGACCGCACCCGGAAACCATGCGAAGCACGCGCAGGGCACGCTCAACTACAGCTGCGCAACCTGCCACAACGGGTACACGGAATCGACTACTGCTGCGACGCATATTGATCAGCAGATCAATCTGGCCTTCACAGGCCTGGCAACAGGCGGCACATACACGCAAGGCTTGACTCACGCAGTCGGGAACAACTACGGAAACTGCGGCAATCTGTATTGCCACAGCAGCGGCCAGTCCTCGACCGGCGGAGCAACGCCGACGTATGCAGCGCCGACCTGGGGCGGCGGTGTGCTCAACTGCGGCAGCTGCCACCTGAACATGGACACAGATGCTAGCGCAACGGGCAGCCACGTGCAGCATGCGCAGGGCACCATCAATTACAGCTGCGCAACCTGCCATACCGGCTATACGGAATCGACTACGGCTGCGACTCATGTTGACCAGCAGATCAATCTGGGCTTCACCGTGACGAACACCTACTCTCAGGGCAATACCCATGCTGTGGGCAACAACTTTGGCACCTGCTCTACCAGCGACTGCCACGGCACGAACTCTGGCACCTGGGGCATAAACACCACAAACCAGACCTGCACCAAGTGCCACGGCAATCCGACAGCCCCTGCAACTTATACACTCTATAAGGCAGCTCCGGGAGCTGACACAACCGGTGTCGACACAAACGGTAATTCTGCAGCAACAGATCCGCAGGTCGGCGCACATGATACGCACCTGAGGTCTCTGAGCAACTACAGCAGCGACATCGCCTGCAACCAGTGCCACACTGTGCCTGCTTCTGCTACGGATCCCGGCCATTTAGGGCCTCTAGCTGCTGATCTGACCTGGGGCACGCTGGCAACGTGGAACAGCGCAGTGCCGCAGTTTACGGGCAGCGGAACGGCCAACCCGACCTGCAGCACTACTTACTGCCACTTCGGCAAATCGATCGGAGGCTATGCTCCGGCAACGGCAAATGCTTCGGTTTCATGGACAAATACCGGCTATCTTACCGGTACTCCGAGCCTTGCGGGCGACTGCGGAAAGTGCCACGCATCGCCTCCTGCAACGACGGGCAGTCATGTGGGCGTGACGAACATCAATCAGTGCATTTCATGCCATGATCACGTGACAAACTCCGGAACGTTCTCTGATGCCACGAAGCATATCGACGGCATCGTGCAGGCGCAGTCAGATAATTGCAAGGGCTGCCATGCGACGACGGTCAGACCGGTGCAGGCCGAGTTCGAACGAAACTCTCATCATATCAACAAGACATGGGCGAACATGACGAACTTCGACTGTGTTGTCTGCCATGCAGAGGGATCAATAGTGGCCGGCGAGGTCAAGGCGAATGCTACGTATCACCATAACCCATCCGGCACAGTCGACCTCTACAACTCGGACAACCGCGCTACCATTTACAGTATTGTGCTTACCTCATCAAGGGTGCAGAGGACCGACGCAGCAAATGACACGTTTGACACCTTCTGCATGAGCTGCCATGACGCCGGCGGTGCTGCAGCCGTCACGGCGGGGAACGGCTTTGCATCGCCGTACAGCGCTACGAACCCCTTCGGCGAGGCTGCAGGTTCTGAAAGACGGAACGCCTATGACCAGGTGGCGAAGAGCTTCACCGCAGGCGGCGGCGGACTCGCGGTGTTCGATGACTTCGGTGCGGGTTCCGGCGCAACAGGCAGGGACAGCCATCACGCCGTCCGCGGTCAGAGGTATACGGTAGCGACGCTGTCTACGCCATACAGCGCTTTGCGGCAGGCGAGCCTGCTCTCGGCGACTGTGGTGCTCTGGAGCGGGGCCACGGATACGGGCCTGACCGGCGTGTCGGACAACAGCACATTGCACTGCAATGACTGCCATTCCACAGGCTACAGCGCCCACGGCGGGAACAACGAGTATATTCTTCAGACGGCGACCTCGGAGAACCCGGCTGCTGAGCATACAGGTCCTACGGAGTACGTATGCATTAAGTGTCATGTAGGAGCTCCCTATACCGACAACACACATGTGGGCAATGCTTCCGACTTCCAGCATTCCTCGCACGCAACCGGTACCAACCGGCTAAGCAACTTTACCGGCGGCAATAACATGGGCCATATTACCGGCATTGCATGCTTGAACTGCCATGACGGTGCCATAGGCTTCGGCGGTGCCCATGGCGTTCCTGATGCCACATACACAGCGGGGCCGCAGCCAACGGGAGGACAGGGTACCTACAACAAGCGGAGATTCCTGCCCGGCTCGGGTCTGAGGTATTATGATCCGGCTAATGGTCAGGCAGGCGGCGATGCTGACTGGTATTATGTGGACGGCATGGGCGACGCTACGAACCAGTGTTATACGCTTACGAATACAACAACGATCTCTAATTGCAACAAGCACGACGCCGGCACAGCACTTGGCTTCCGAAATGTGAGGAGACCCGTAGAGTATTGATCATAAGAGGCAGATGATTTCGCTTAGGCCCTGATTATTCGGGGCCTTTTTTTTCCTCCTGTGGCAGACAGATCCGCCGGGTTGTTTCTGCAGGAGAATTACCGTCAGCCTGAAGAGTCTGAGAACAATATGAACCAACACCTATTGCCTCGGGCACTTCAGAAAGGACTGCTCAGATGAACATGCTTGCGTCTTCAGTGTTTACAGCTTTCCTGGCATTGACCATGGCAGGTTATCTTATCCTGGGCAAGATGTCTCTCATTCCGCTCGACCCGCATATCATGCTGACATATGCAGCTGTGCTGATCCTCCAGGGCGTGTGGGCGGTTGCGATTAGGACAATGCGGTTGACGAGCCGGCTCTCCTTGATTGGCAGCGTACCGAAAGGGGAACTATTGAAGAGCGAGCGGGAGCAGGCATTTCATATGCTCGAGGTGAGCGGGTTCCGGAGGGAAGAAGGGGCTCAGGAAGGGCAGATCGTTTTCGCCAGGAGGCTGAGAGTCGGTCTGCTGTTGGAGGCATGCTCATACGGTGCGCTCGTGCTCATGCTTTCAGCCGGTGCGGTCAAATACGGATACGGGATGAACGGAGCGGTCGATCTTTCGACCGGTGCGGAGTGGACTGATGTGAGCAGTCTGAATATCGAGCGGGGATTCCTATCGAGCAGATCAGAGCCGGCCCTCATGCTGCGGTCTTCTTCGATCGTTTCCTCGTCAGGCAAAAGCCTTTCTGCTATTGATGCTGAGGTGAAGGAAAAAGACAGCGGCGTTACGGTTCCCGTGAAACTGAGCGCCGGTGAGGAGATCAGGGTCAGGGGATTTACGCTTCGCTATCTCGGAGATTCCTATACTGCCATGATCAAGATCATGAGAAAGAACCATGACTACATGCCGTATCCGCTCAGAGTGACCCGGGGGCCGGATGCCACGGACGAATGGTACCGTGGAACATTCCCGATCGCGGAACCGAAAACGAGGGGGGTAGGGTCATTCGACCCGGCGCAAAAGGTCTTCAGGGTGACTGTCTACAGAGAAGAACGGGAAGAGTTTCGTGCTGAATTCAGATACGGTGAAACCGCCCGTGTCGGCGATTTTGAAGTATATGTCCCGGCGATGCTGCACGCGGGACGTTTGATGGTCACGCGTCATGGGAGCAGAGCACTGATACTGGCAGGCTTCGTTATGCTGGCAGTGTTCTGTTCAGCGCGTTTCGCAGTGAGGCCGCAGTACGTTGTCTTTTGGCGCAGGGGTGATCAGGAGTATTTCCATGCTTCCGGACGCAGACTGCGAAAACTGCTGCGCCAGGGCTAGCCTACATAATTCATAAGCAGGTATGAAGAAAGGCGGGCTGTAGTATCCGGGCTCATTCTCGCTTCGCTCCGAGGGACTCTGCCTCTTTATTTACGAATTGAACATACTGCAGGACTACCTGCCTGCCGGCAGGCAGGTCGGCAGAAGAAACCGCCCGAACACCACAGCCCGCCTTATGCTGCAACGAGTTCCCGAATATGTATGAATAACGAAGGCTAGATTTCACCCTTATCCCATCGGGTTATGATGTCCACGATCTTCTTTTTGAGATCCTCGGGTATATCATCGTTCGAATACTGTTTCCCCGTATCATCAAAATAGGCGGCGACCAGGATGTCCTTATCTTTTTCGGTCGTTGCGGTGATCCGCATCATCTTTTTTCCGTCGGGCCAGTAATAGGTCCCGCTTCCAATGCCGGTGAACGGGTCGAGCGTCTTTTTATCGAATGTTCCCTCGGCCAATTTTGAACCGTTCCGGTACCAGTATGTCCAGGGACCGAAATAGTTGTTGTCTTTATAGGAATATTCCTTTTTCTTTTCACTGGACCGGTAGTATACAAAACTCTTGATCTTGACGCTGTTCGTCTTCGGTCCCGTGATGATTGCCGTCTCCTTTATTTCTCCTCCAGGATATTTTGAGATCACCTGCTCGTCAGGAGCGAGGGACGGCTGCCTCTTGCAGGCTGAAAAAAGCATGAGGGCACAAAGGGAAAACATGAGCACCGGCAGTGTCTTTTGCATAATGAACGTAGTATACATTCCGGGATATCGCATGGTCAATGATTCGGATTATAAACCATTTTTTTGTAAAAAGGGTCACGATTAGGGTAAAATTTCGGATGCGGTTCTTTATCCTGTTCGCATTTGCTCTCTCAGGTGCTGCTGCGCTTATCTATGAAGTCGCATGGACAAGGGCGCTCTCGCTGGTCCTTGGTTCCACCACCTATGCCCTCTCGACAATGCTCTCCACGTTTATGGCAGGTCTTGCGATCGGCGGATTCATTGGAGGGAGGATCGCTGACCGGGCGAAGAACCTGCTGTTATATTTCGGCCTTGCCGAATTTTTCATCGGTCTTACGGGCCTGCTCACGATACCGCTGATCAATGCCATTCCCGGACTGTACGTGACTGTGTACCGCGATTATCACCTGACCCCCGGAGTCTATTTTATTTTTCAGTTTCTCCTGTGCTGTCTTGTGATGATCGTTCCGACTACGCTTATGGGTGCCACCTTTCCTCTGGTGAGCAAGATCATCACCGATACGATGGACCGGATGGGCCGGAGCGTTGGCGGTGTCTATTCGGTCAATACGTTCGGCGCGATCCTCGGATCGCTTTCGGCGGGCTTTCTGCTCATTCCGCTGGCCGGGGTGAAGATGACGTCGCTGACAGCTGCGGGGCTGAACATTGTCGTGGCCCTGGCAATGATTGTTCTGGCACGGCCGAAGCGCCTCATTGTGACGGTGCTGGGAGGGTTGGCATTGTTTGGCATGGTGTTTGCCGGAGTCGTAAGCTCGCAAGAAAAAGCATGGTACGTGAATTATTACAATGCCTTCAAGTTCGAAGACCTCAACAATATCGGCGAGTACGAAAAAGACCACACCTTACTGTACGATAAGGATCACGCGGAAGGGCGGGTTAAATTGTGGCGCAGCCGGCAGGGATATCTTACGCTTCAGGTCGGCGGCAAGTCCGAGGGGGGGTCTCCTGCCGACACAGCAACCACCGTTCTTCTCGCCTATCTGCCGATTGCTGCCCATGAGAAGGCAGAATCCTTGCTGAATATCGGGCTGGGAGTGGGTGTCACGCTCACCGCTGCGCGGCATCATGTACGGGATGTGACCGTTGCGGAAATTAATCGCGGCGTGGTTGATGCTATCCGGACATTCGGTCTGCCGGGACTTCTCGACGGAACTTCGGTCGCGATTAATGACGCGCGGAACTACCTGCTTCTCACCGAACGCACGTTCGATATTATCGCTTCAGAGCCTTCCTATCCTTCAGATGCGGGTACGGCCAGCCTGTTTACGGCTGACTTTTACAGAACGGCAAAAGGGCGGTTGAACCGGGGTGGAATCTTCACCCAGTGGCTTCCCTATCATCTCCTGACGAACGAAGACGTTACGATGATGATCCGTACCTTTGGGTCCGAGTTCGAGCATGTCTACCTGTGGAGGGTGCCGCATTCCATGGACCTGATCATGCTTGGGTCAAATGAGCCGTTTGCTCATGGCTCTGATGATATCGTCCGGAGAGTTGCAGAGCTGAACGTTGACGGTATTCCGCTCCAGTACGAATTTTCCCGGACTCCTGACCAGATCAGGGAGATTGTGCGGAGCAGGACTGATATCCCTGTTAACACGGATGACAGGCCTTCCCTTGAGTTTCGTGTTGCGATGAACCTGATCCGTGATCTTGATTGATGATATCTTTTATTATTGGTTGGATTACGTGTTGAGCAGAGTGCGGTTCGGATCGATCGGTCGCGTTGCGCAGCCGGGAAGCGGACATCATCGGAAGAAGGATCTGACATGAACACATTGCGGGTGTACGCCCGATACTCTGACAGGTCAAAGGAACTATCATGGCACCATTAGAATCCGTCTTTGTCTGGATAACGATCTTCCTGTACGGGATCATATCCGCTCTCTATATTTACTCCATCGTATTCAGGAATGAGAAAGTCTTGGGCAGGGCAGGATATCTCGTCGGGGTCGCCTTCATCCTGCATACTGCCGGGATCCTTGCCCGGTATGCAGCCATTGGAAATCTTCCCGTAGCATCCGATTATGAGACAGGGTTAGGAGGGTCCTGGGTAGTCGTGGCATTTACCCTGTATGTTCTGCTCAGGCATAAATCTCTCCGGGCGGTCGGGGTAGGGACGATTCCGTTTTCGCTGCTTCTGCTCGGATTCGGCCTGATGCGGGAGCCCGTGCTGGTGCCGATGACTGCCTCCGTGAGGTCTTTCTGGCTGTATATCCATGTTTTTTTCGCGTGGCTTGCATTTGGAGCATACGCGGTAGCGGCAGGTCTCGGGATAATTTATCTGCTCAAGGAAAAACATCCGGATAAGGAGTTTTATGCAAAATTCCCGGATTTCCCGAAGCTCGATGACCTTATGTTCAAGTATGTTGTCTTCGGTTTTGTGACCGATGCGGTGATGATCGCGTCCGGTGCAATCTGGGCAAAGGACCTCTGGGGCAATTACTGGTCATGGGACCCTGTAGAGACCTGGTCTCTGGTGACATGGCTTATTTACGGGCTGGCTATCCACCTGCGGCTTACCATGGGGTGGAAGGGGAGGAAGATGGCGAGGCTTGTCATCTTTGCCATCTCGGGAATGGTGATTACCTATTTCGGGATTAACTTCTTTGTCAAGACCAGCCTCCATTTCTTTCAGGCATGGCAAGAGATGTAGGGCACGTTTTTTCGGCTGCCTATTCTTTCGCGGATCATTACTATGAAGAATATGATTAGGTCTATCACCCGGCTTCTGAAGTCACTCAGGCTGACGATCATCCTTATCATCTGTCTTTCCGCAGTTTTTTTTCTCGGCCTCATCATACCACAGGAAGACCTGTTCAGCAGCGAGCAGTACCTTGACTGGAAGACAAGAAAAACCGACCTGGTGTCATTCCTTGAATTTTTCGGACTTACCGATGTCTATAAATCACCTCTGACGTTAGGCCTTTGGGGCCTGTTCTTTCTGAATCTCGTTGTTGTGATGCTGAGCAGAATACCTTCCCTATGGAGGAGATGTACGAAGGTCGATATGCCGTCTGAAACAGCGTCTCTGAAGGCAATGAAGCAGTATGAAGTCATAGATGGCCGCGGTATAGATGACGCCCGATCGGTTCTGAAGGCCATGAGATACAGCTTTTACCCGGAGGCTGATCATTTTTATGCGGTAAAGAACAGATTTTCTCCCTTTGGGACAATCATCTTCCACCTCAGTTTCCTGTTGCTGCTTGTTGGCGGAGTTATAACCTTCTATACGAAATTCAGGGCAGAGGCGGTGGTTGCCGTTAATGAGACTTTCAGCGGCAGGTATGCGGTACTCAGATATCCGAAGTATGGAGATGTCCCACGTACAACCTTCACTGTCAAGGAGGTCAAGCCCACGTATTACCATAAGAGTGTGCCTGTTGACCTTACGGTTGTTCTGTCAACAAAGGAAGGCGATAAAGTCATCGGCATAAACCGGCCGTACAAGACCGGCACCCTGTCCTTTGTCGTTACTGACATAGGCGTAAGCCCGCTGTTCATCATCAGGGGCACTGATGGCAGAGAACTGGACGCTGCTGTCTTGAAACTGAAAGTCCTGAATGGCGAGACGGATACTTTTGAGATGATGGGGTATACCTTCGAAACTTTTTTTTATCCAGACCATGCATCGGAGACTCAGACCGATGCGGGAGATACTTCTCTTGAGGCAATGAGCAAAAAGGCTCCTAAGTCCCAAGCCATAATCAGAGGGGGCGAGATAACAGATCCCGCCTTTCATATTACTGTCAAGAAGGATGGGGCTGTCCTCGGAAAAGGATTGATGAAGCCGCGGCAGTCAATTGATTTTGATGGAAAAAAAATTATCTTTGAAGACCTTTCCTACTGGGTAAAGTTTTACATCGGGCACGAATATGGGCTCTGGCTTGTGTATACGGGGTTCAGCGTTATCATTATTGTTTTGATTGTCAGATTTGTATTTTACCGGCGGGATATAAAGGGAATCATTGAGGGCGGCAGCCTGCATGTAGCCGGAAGGGCTGAATATTTCCCGGCGCTTTTTTCAGATGAGTTTGCAGAGATTGCGGAACAAATCAGAAAGCGACACTGAGTGAGGGGGAGCCACGCAGCATGCTGTTTAATGATATAATAAGCAGTAAAATACTGAGACTTCAGGAGGACAATCATGAGACCGTTTGTATTGTTAGTTCTAGCGTTGTTTTTGGTTAGTTTCCCATTATCGGTTTTTGCAGGCGATGAAGTGCTGACCATGGAGCAGGTCCGTCAGATCCTCAGTACGACCCGGGATTTCAGCGGCAGGAATCTGAGTAAGTTAAATCTATCAGGGTTGGATCTGTCAAAGGCGAACTTCCGGGGGGCGAATCTCTCTAATGTGCAGTTAAAAGATGCCAATCTGAGCGGCGCTGATCTGAGCGGCGCTAATCTGAAGGACGCCTATTCCCCGGGCGTGAACCTGAGTGGCGCTGACCTCAACGGCGCGAATTTATACTGCGTCACCTTTCACAAGGCGGATTTGTCCGCAGCCAACTTGCGCATGACAGATTTGACGATAGCCGAGATTGTCGATGCCAATCTGGCCGGCGCTGACTTTGAGGGTGCCAATATCGACCGGACGGTCTTCACCAGGACAAAAATGGACAACGCGAAAAACTTCGACAAGACAAAGAACAGGGAAAAGGCCATAGGGCTGCAATAACGTGAAGTAATCTTAGAGCAGGATTCGTTCGCCGGTGCTTTGAGGCATTGGGTATTCCATCCCTGCTGCGCTGAAGCACCCTATGGCAATAAGGAGAGGATCTTCACGAGGGTTCAGGTGTAAGTTGTAAACTTGCCTCCAGCAAACACCTGTTGTCAGAGCTGTTGTTTGCCTATTGCTGCGGGGGCAGGAGCACATAGTTTCATTTCTCATCTTATCGGGTTTGATTCGAAAAAGGTGGCCAATACTCTCCTGATATGAAACTCAAGCAGAAATTTAAAGAGAGAGCTGTAGCTGATAAACCACGGTGGTGATGATACATGCTTTTTAATATCATGAAAAGGTCTTTTGCGAACCAGAAGAAGGCAATGGCCCTGATGATCGTATCGATCGCGGTCGGCACTGCCCTTGCCGCTTCTCTCATCACCATCTCCTTTGAGATCGAGGGCAAAGTATCAAAGGAACTCAGGTCGTTTGGCGCCAATATCATCGTTGAACCGAAGGTGGAAGGTCTTGCAGACATCTCCGGTCAGAAACGGTACCTCCGCTCAGAGGACATTGTCAAGACCAAGACCATATTCTGGCGGCATAATATCATCGGTGTTGCGCCCTTTCTCGAAACAGATGCCCGTCTTGCAGGCAAGGCAAATACTGTTGATGCACGGCTCGTCGGATCATGGTATGAACGGGAGCTTCCCCTTCCTGGCGAGAACAAGACCTTTCCTGCCGGGATTAAGACGGTATCGCCCTGGTGGTCTCTGAGCGGCTCGTGGCCTGCTGATGCCGGGGGCATGGTCATTGGTGCATCCCTTGCAGCCCGGCTGGGAGTTCGGCCGGGTGATATGCTGACTGCGGACGGTAAGGAAGTGACGGTCACCGGCATCCTGGAGACAGGGGGCGTTGAGGATGGACAGGCGTTCATGGACCTTGAGGCAGTGCAGAAGGCCAAGGGTCTGGAGGGAAAGGTCTCCCGGCTGTATGTGAGCGCTTTAACGACACCCATGGATGCATTTGCCTATAAGGACCCCGCAACCATGTCAAAGGCCGAATATGAGAAATGGTACTGCACCGGATATGTCACCTCGATCGCGAAGCAGGTTGAGGAGGTCTTTGCCGGGTCCCGGGTGAAACCTATCTGGCAGGTGGCCGAGACCGAGGGCAAGGTCCTTGAGCGGCTGAGGATCCTGATCTATCTCCTCTGCGCCGCGACCCTGACCGCATCTGCGATAGGGGTTTCCACCACCATGATCATGACCCTGCTGCGACGGATCGAGGAGATCGGCCTCATGAAGGCACTGGGTGCGCACCGGGGCAAGGTCATCACGATTTTTCTGTCCGAGGGTATGGTCATTGGACTCATCGGCGGGGTTCTCGGGTATCTTCTTTCGATCGGTGCAGCAGAGTTTATCGGCGCAAAGGTCTTTCATACGGGTCTGGAGCAGCGGGCAATCCTCTTCCCCATAGCTCTGATCAATGCCCTCGTCATTGCGGTTGCCGGTACGATCCTGCCGATACGGCGGGCTCTCAGTATACGGCCGAGTATCGTGCTGAAGGGCGCAGAATGAAGAAGCGCTGGTTCCTGTTCTTCTTCAGAAAGTCCGTTGCCCAGCGGCGGGGCCGCGTGGCAATAGCATCCGCTGCAGTTACGCTTGCCGTAGCCCTGATGACTGCGATGATCGGTGTTACGGTCGGAATCAGGGAAAAGCTCGGGTCTGAGCTCAAGGCATACGGTGCGAATATTATTGTTTCTCCTTTGCGGGAAGGCGACTTTGCCTATGATGCCCTTGCAATGATCGCGAAACTTCCGTCTGTCGAGGACGCAACCGGACAGGTGCTCGGCAATACCTTTGTTGATCAGCAGGCAATAGAGGTGATCGGGATTGACGCAAAAAAAATCTCGTCCATGGGCTGGAGGATCTTTGGAAAGTGGCCTGAAGGCAATGACGAAATTCTTGCAGGGATCAATCTGAAGGCTGCGTTGCGTCTGCAGGAAGGCCAGAGGATCTTCGTGGAAAAAGACGGGACAAAGAAAGAGCTGGTGATCAGCGGTTTTGTCGAAAAGGGGGGCGCTGAAGACCGTGCCCTTATCATGACGATCAGACAGGCGTGGACCGTGACCGGCACTGAAGGGAGGCTGCAGAGCATACTTGTTCGGGGAAAGAGCGGTCAGCTCGAGACGATCGGCGCGGCGATCAGGAGTGCGTTGGATAATGCTGCAGTAAAGACCGTCCGGCAGGTGGCGCTTGCCGAGGAGTCGCTCCTCGGCAAGATACAGCTC
>Ga0316626_10000717_pt1 | contig 13538 bp, 9 predicted proteins | sample OWC_Aug_T1_C1_D5_FD_207656 | JGI IMG/M metagenome (GOLD analysis project Ga0316626, IMG submission 207656) | Wetland soil microbial communities from Old Woman Creek delta, Ohio, United States - OWC_Aug_T1_C1_D5_A | ecosystem: Environmental > Terrestrial > Soil > Wetlands | place: USA: Ohio...
TTTCGCGCTCATGCTGTTCTGTTCTTGACGCGCTGTCGTGGCTCATGATAGCGGCCGCCGCGAAATCCTGATCCCCATTTGGTAAGGAGCTTCGGTGCCTTCACGCCTGCTGGCCTGGCAGATTGTTCTCCTTCTACCGCAACCAGTCCTGTCCGCCCTCTACCTTGCGGCGGTCCGCGCCGGCCGAGTTGAACCGAGCGTGAGCCCCCTGCTCGTTCTGGCGCTTCTCCCCGCCGCCTCCGCACTCGCGGGCAACATCGGCTCGCGACGGTATCGGACGGGACCCCGCCGCTGGTATCGGGCGTTGGTCGCCATCGCGGCGCTCGAGCTCCTGTGGGCGACCATTACCCTCGCCATGGTGGCATTTACCATCGCCTGGCGCGGGTGAACGCCGCGCCGCGATCCGCCCTCGTCAGCGCCGGACTGTCGCCCGAGTGGAAAGACGGCGAGAGTGCCGCTACCATCGCGGGCGGCGGCCGTGCTGACCGAGCATGGCGCGTCCGCTGCTGGCAGAAGAATGGCCCTTGATTCATATAGGTTGAATTCCGCGGCACCCGCCGCGGCGCAACCGTCGTGGCACGCGAGAACGGTGAGCGAGGTCGCGAGCGACCTCTCGACGGATCCGACGAGCGGTCTGTCATCTGAGCAAGCGAAGACCCGTTTACGGCAGTACGGACCCAACGAGCTGCGCGCCGCCGAGCAGGTGTCGCCATGGGTGATGCTGATCGGCCAGTTCAAGAATGTTCTCATCATCATTCTGTTGATCGCCGTGGCGCTGTCCGCGGGGCTCGGACACAGCCTCGAAGCGGCGGCCATCGCCGTCATCGTCCTCTTCGCCGTGCTGCTCGGCTTCTTCCAGGAGTACCGTGCCGAACGCGCGATCGAGGCACTTCGCGAGCTGGCCGCTCCGGTCGCCAGCGTCGTGCGAGACGGCACAGACTGCGAGGTGCCGGCACGGGAGGTCGTCCCCGGGGATGTCATTCTCCTGCGCGCGGGCAACCGAGTTCCAGCGGACGCTCGGCTGATCGAGACAATCAACCTTCAAGCCGACGAGGCGCCGCTGACGGGCGAGTCGGTTCCGGTGGAAAAGATCACCGCGCCGCTCGCCGGCACCGGCTTGCCGCTCGGAGATCGCCGCAACATGGGGTACGCGGGCACGGTCATCACCTATGGGCGCGGCAAGGCCATCGTCGTCGGCACCGGCGCCGATACCGAGTTTGGCCGGATCGCCCAGCTGCTGCAAACGGTCGAGCGCGAGCGAACCCCCTTGCAGGAGAATCTCGACCGGGTGGGACACAAGCTCGCGCTCGCGGCCCTCGCCGTCGTCGCCATGGTGTTGATCCTGGGCGTGGCCCGCGGCGAGCCGTGGCTCGAGATGCTGATCTTCGGCATTGCGCTCGCCGTCGCGGCCGTCCCCGAGGCCCTGCCGGCGGTGGTCACCATATCACTGGCGATTGGCGTCCAGCGTATGGCCAAGCGTAATGCGCTGATTCGCCGCCTGCCGGCGGTCGAGACGCTCGGCTGCACGTCGGTGATCTGTTCAGACAAGACGGGGACCCTGACGAAAGACGAGATGACGGTGCGCAAGATCGTCGTCGCCGGTCGCACCGTCGAAGTGACTGGAACGGGCTACGAACCGCGTGGTTCCTTCATCTGGAACGGTTCGGAGATCGCCCCAGGCGAGCCGTTACGGATGCTGCTTCGGGCCGCAGTCCTTTCCTCCGATGCTCAGCTGGTGCACGACACAGACGGAGGCGGGTGGCTCGTCAAGGGCGATCCAACCGAGGCGGCGTTGGTCGTCGCGGCAGCGAAGGCGGGGCTGCACAAGGCCGGTCTGGATACCGAGTTTCCACGTCTGGGCGAGATCCCGTTCAGCTCCGAGGCGAAGCGGATGAGCACCCTGCATCGCACCGAGGACGGCGGCGTGGTGGTTTATGCCAAGGGAGCACCTGAAGTGATCTCGAGCGCTTGCGCGGCGCAAGTCTCCGACGCAGGAGCCATCGCCCTCGATGCCGCCGGCCGCCAGCACATACTCGATCGAGCGCGCGAACTGGCGGGCGAAGCGCTCCGAGTGCTCGCGGTGGCCTGCAAGCCGCAGGCGACGCTGGACAGTGCCGACCGAGACATGATGTTTCTCGGACTGGTGGGGATGATGGACCCTCCACGTCCCGAGGCCAGAGCGGCAATCCGGACCTGCGAGGAGGCGGGCATCAGGCCGGTGATGATCACCGGCGACCACCCGTTGACGGCGCGCGCCATCGCCACCGAGCTCGGTATTCTCAGAACCGGGCGGGTCGTGACTGGCGTGGAGCTTGGCGAGATGCGCGACGAGGACCTCGAACGCGCGGTCTCCGAGATTGACGTGTACGCCCGCGTCTCGCCGGCGGACAAGCTCCGTGTCGTGGCCGCGCTGCAGAAGCGCGGTCAGTGCGTAGCCATGACCGGCGACGGGGTGAACGATGCGCCTGCGCTGAAGAAGGCAGCGATCGGAATCGCCATGGGCATTACGGGGACCGACGTGAGCAAGGAAGCGGCCGCCATGACGCTCACCGACGACAACTTCGCCTCGATCGTGGCGGCGGTCGAGGAAGGGCGAGGCGTTTTCGACAACATCAAGAAGTACCTGATGTATCTGCTGTCATCGAACATCGGCGAGATTCTCCTGATGGCCGGTGCGGTTCTGGCCGGCTTGCCGCTGCCGCTCACGGCGGTCCAGATCCTCTATGTGAATCTGGCCACCGACGGCCTGCCGGCACTGGCGCTGGCATTGGATCCACGCGAACCGGACCTCATGCGCCGGCCACCGCGCGACCCGCGGGTCGGCGTGTTCACCCGCCCCGTCGTCGTCCTGATGTTGGTTGGCGGACTCTGGTCGGCGTGCGTGAATCTGACTCTGTTCGCATGGGCGTTGGGCTCGGGACTTGAGGTCAGTGAGGCGATGACCATGACCTTCGTCTCGCTCGTGCTGATCCAGTTCTTCAAGGCGTACAACTATCGCTCCGATCGGCGTTCGGTGTTCCACCGGCCGTTCGCGAACCGATGGTTGAACCTCGCCATCGCTTGGGAGCTCGTGCTGCTGGGGCTGATCATCTATCTCCCCTTCTTGAATACACCCTTCGGGACCTTCCGGCTGCCGGCGGTCGACTGGCTCATCGTGATCGTCATCGCGCTGACGGTCTCGCCGGTGCTGGAGCTGGCCAAGTGGATGGAGCGCCGCGGGTGGTTCGGAGCGTTGGATGGCGTTGCGCAAAGATGAGGAGGGCGAATGGACGTGCGGCTGCTGCTGACCGTGTTCGGAAGCGTGTTCGTTGCGGAGCTGGGCGACAAAACGCAGCTGGCGACCCTGCTCTTTGCCGCGGACAAGGACGCCAGCAAGCTCACAATCTTTCTCGGGGCCGCGCTCGCGCTGGTGCTCACCTCGGCGATCGGGGTTGTGGGGGGGGGCGTGATTGCCCAGTACGTGAGCGAACGGCTGCTCCACTACGTGGCGGGTGTCGGCTTCATCGCCATCGGTCTCTACACCCTGTTCAAGACCTGAGCGGCCGCGGCAGCTATCCGTTCATGAGGACAAACCGCTCGACGGCCGCCACCGCTCCCGTGCGTGCGGAGGCATAGCAGGCGTCGGCTATCGCGACGGCGCGGAGCCCCTCCTCCAGGGGAACCGGCATCGGCGCGCCCGTGCGGAGCGCCTCCACGAACGCCCCGAGGACCTCGCGCACCGTCGGAACCGGCGGTCCAACGTCGATGGGACGAACGCTGCTGCCGACCACTAGGCTCGCCTGATTGAGAACGTGGTCGCCGATGAGGGTGCCCCGCTCGCCCGCGATCTCGATATGTCCCGTTCGGCCCGGTGCGGTACGTGCGCCGGACACGGTCGCCAGCGCCGCTCCGCCGCCCAGTTGAACGATGGCCGCGAAGCTGTCCTCCGTATGCCGCGTGTGGACTCTCTCCATCTGGCAGCTCACGCGGTCCGCCTCGAGACCCGTGAGCAGACGCAAGAGGTCGAAGCTGTGCACACCCGTGTGCAGGGTCATCCCGCCGCCCGCCAGGGCCGGATCGTCGATCCATGGCAAGGACGACGGCTCGAATCGCTGCGACAAGCTGAGCGAATGGACCGCACCGATTGCAGGGCGGTGGGACAGGAGCGCGCGCACCACGCCGTTGTAGCGCAGGGTGTGGGCCACCATGATCGGCACCGGGTATCGGCGCACCGCATCCACGAGCGCCTGTGCCGCCTCTCGATTGGCGGCGGCCGGCTTTTCCAACAGGATCGGCCGCCCGGCGCGCGCCGCACAGGGGACAATGTCCATGTGGAGCATTGGCGGCACCGCCACGACGATCGCATCGACCTCGCCAGCGGCGATGAGTTCCCGGTAATCCGTGTAGGCGCGGCAGCCGAACTCCTCCGCCGTCTGCCGCGCCGCCTCGAGATGACCGCGAACGATCCCGACCAACTCCACATCCGGACAGTCCTCTCGCGCATGCCGGGCATAGCGCCGGCCATGCTTCCCCACCCCGATGATGCCCAGACGTAGCTTCTTCGCTGCCATCGTCGCTGCTGCGCGCCCCGCACTTCCTAACTGACGATCGCGGTGCTGCCAAGGTGACGAATCACGTCAGGAGGGCGAACAGAGATTTCGGCCCGGACATCTGAGAGGCTGTGAAAAAAGTCGACCCTCGCCCTTCGAGAGCCTCAGGGCGAGCGGAAAAAGCGCAATGAAATCAAAGGGCCGTGCCGCTCATGCTGAGCTTGTCGAAGCATGAGCCGCGATTTTTTCACAGCCTCTGATGCCTGACCCTGTATTTGCAACGCCGAGCGGGTTCCTTTAGAGCGACAGCGCTGGAGGTGATTTATGCTCGATTTCGAACCCACGCCCGCGCAAAAGAACCTGCAGGAGATGGTGCACTGGTTCGCAGCCAACCGGGTCCGCCCCCTGGCCCTGGACGCGGACCGCACCGGCAAGTATCCGGACGACTTCCTGCGCGAGCTACGCACCATCGCCGGGTCTCAGGGCATGATGGGCGAGGGCGAGACCGACAAACCGCAGACGCGGGAGCCGAAGGGCGAAAGCCAGAGGAACCGCACCGCAGTGCTGCTTGCGGAAGAGATCGCCTGGGGCGACCCGGCGGTCCTGCCCAGTATCCCCGGAGCCGGCCTCGGAGCCCCGCCGGTCGCAGCCACGGGCACGCCCGAGCAGAAGGAGCGGTTCTTCGGGATGTTCAAAGACACCTCCGAACCCCGCTACGGGGCCTACGGACTGTCCGAGCCCGGCGCTGGCTCCGACGTGGCAAACATCACCACCACCGCCGTACGCGACGGCGATTTCTACGTCCTGAACGGCACCAAGTGCTTCATCACCAACGGCGCCCGCGCCGTCTGGGTCGTCGTGTTTGCCACCGTCGACAAGAACCTTGGCCGCGCCGGTCATCGCGCCTTCGTCGTCGAGAAGGGCACGCCGGGTTTCCGCGTCGGCCGCATCGAGAAGAAGATGGGGCTACACGCGCAGGAAACCGCGGAGCTGGTATTCGAAGACTGTCGGGTCCACCGCGACAACCTCCTCGGTGGCGAGGCCTACTACGAGCACAAGGGTTCGGCTGGCTTCAAGATCGCGATGGCCTTCTTTGACACGACCCGGCCAATGGTGGGGATTCTCGCGGTGGGCATCGCGCGTGCCGCTTACGAGATCGCCCGCGACTGGGTTTGCGAAAAATACGGCAATAGCCTGCTGCCGGAGCACATCCTGGCCCAGGACAGGCTGGCACGCATGCAGCGGGAGATCCGTGCGGCACGCCTGCTGTGCTGGAAGGCAACATGGATGGCCGATCTCGGCCGGCCGAACTCCAAGGAAGCCTCGATGTCGAAGGCTTACGCCGGCACCATCGCCACGCGCGTGTGCTCCGACGCCGTGGAACTGCTCGGCACCGACGGCCTGGAACACGAGCACATGGTCGAGAAGCTCTTCCGAGACGTCAAGGTCTTCGACATCTTCGAAGGCACCGGTCAGATTCAGCGCGTCGTCGTCTCGCGCCGCATCTTCGAGCAAATCGGGGCGTGAGCGGTGGGCAGTGGGCGGTGAGGAACGACAAGCAAGGAAACACGAGACACGAGTTCGCCGTCGCCGCGGCGCTGCGGGCACTGCGCCGGGAGTACCGCAAGGGGAATGCGCCGGTCGTGACCTTCATCGCGCTGCAGACGCGCGATCCGTTCCGCGTGCTGATTTCCTGCCTCCTCAGCCTGCGGACCAAGGACGAGACCACCGGACCCGCGTCCCAGCGACTCTTCGCGCTTGCGGACAATCCCGCAGGCATGCTGAAGCTGGACTCGCCCCAGATCGAGCGTGCGATCTATCCGGTGGGGTTTTACCGCACCAAGGCGAAGACGATCCTGGAGATCAGCCGCGTCCTCCTCGACAAGTACGGGGGCCGCGTTCCCGACTCGCTCGACGAGCTGCTGACGTTGAAGGGCGTCGGTCGGAAGACTGCCAACCTCGTCCTGACTCAGGGATTCGCCAAGCACGGCATCTGCGTCGACACCCACGTGCACCGCATCTCCAACCGCTGGGGCTACGTGCGCACCAAGACGCCGCACGAAACCGAGGGTGCCCTTCGACACCAGCTGCCGCGCCGCTACTGGATCGAGTACAATGACCTCCTCGTCGCCTTCGGCCAGACCATCTGCAAGCCCACGTCACCCCTGTGCGACGCCCGCTGCCCGATCGCGTCGATGTGCCCCAGGATTGGGGTCACGCAGCACCGGTGATCTCTTGATTAGCGATTGAAGGGTTTCCGCCCCCGCTGCCATCATGAGCGCTGTCGGAGGACGGCAACGGCGGGTGAGCGTGTGCGAGTCAGTCGCCGCCGAGGAGGCCGATCGTACGGTCGGCCGTGGCGCCGCCGTCGACCATGATGGTCGCGCCGTTGATGAACGAGGCCTCCTCCGAGGCCAGGAACACCACGACGCTGGCAAGCTCCTCGGGTTGCGCGATGCGCCGCAGCGGACTGGCGGCCTCGATGCGGGCACGTACGCCCTCGACGGCGTTGATGAAGGCCAGCGTCGGCGGCGTCGCCACCGCTCCGGGACAGATGCAGTTCGCCCGGATCCCGCGCCGGCCATACTCGACGGCCACCTGACGGGTGAGAGCGATGACGCCGGCCTTGGCCGCCGCATAGGCGCCAATCCCCTCCTCGACCACCACGGCCACGGCCGTGGCCATGTTGACGAACACCCCACCCCCGCCTTCGAGCATGACCGGCAGCGCCGCTCGCGTCACGAAGAAGTGGCCGCTCAGATTGACGGCGATGGTGCGATCCCACGCGCCCGGGTCGATGTCGGCGATGCGTCCGGCGGCACCGCTGGCCGCGTTGTTGTGCACGATGTCGAGGCGGCCGAACCGCTCGACGGCGTGGCGCACCAGCGCCGCGGCGTCGTCCGCCGCAGCGATGTCACCGCGGACGGCGGTCGCCTGCGCGCCGATCTCACCCGCCACCCGCTCGGCCCCCTCCGCGTCGATGTCAGCGACGACGACCAGCGCCCCCTCGGCGGCAAAGCGTCGCGCCGTGGCGGCGCCGATGCCCGATGCGCCGCCAGTGACGAGCGCCACCTTCCCCTGCAGACCACGCAGCATCGGCCGGACTCATAACGCAAGTCGGCGGCAATGCGCCAGCGCGGCAGAGGCGGGTTCCCGTGGACTTTCGCGGTGTGACGAACGATAGGCGCGGCCCACGGGTATTCGCCCGTGAAATCATGGGGTGATTGCTGATTGAGCGATTGGATGATTGATTCATTTTCGATAGATGAGTGCCGTCAATCACTCAATCGCTCAATCACTGAATCACTCAATATTCATGCGTTGCTTCCTCGTCTCGCATACGCACTGGGACCGCGAGTGGTACCGAACCTTTCAAGCGTTCCGCGCCCGGCTGGTCGACACGATCGATCGCGTGCTCGACCTGATTGCGGAGGATGCGGGCTTTCATTTCCTGCTGGATGGGCAGACGGTCGTGATCGAGGACTACCTCGAGATCCGGCCGCAGCGGCGCGGCGAGCTGGAGCACGCCTGCCGGACGGGACGGATCGCTATCGGGCCGTGGTACGTTCAGCCCGACTCCCTGCTGCCATCCGGCGAAGCCCACATTCGCAACTTGCTGCACGGACGGCGTGTCGGCAGCGGCTTTGGTCCGGTCTCCACGGTGGCGTACTGCCCGGACTCGTTTGGCCACCCGGCGCAGTTTCCACAGCTGTTCCGTGGCTTCGGCCTCGAGCCCTTCATCTACTGGCGCGGGAACGGCGACGAGATCGACACGCTGCCGGCCGAGTATCTGTGGCAAGCGCCCGACGGCAGCACCGTGCTCACCCACCATCTCAGCGAGGGATACTTCGCAGCCAGTGGGCTTCCACAGGATGCCGGCGCGGCGGCACGATGGCTCGCGGAGTTGGGCGCCACACTCCACCAGCGGACACGCAACGATTGCGTGTTGTTCATGAACGGCATCGACCACGCGCGGCCCGAGGCGCACACGAAGAGCGTGGCGGAAGCCCTGGCGCAAGCGACCGGCTGGAGCGTGCGGCGGGGGCTGCTGGACGATTTCGCCCAAGAGCTCTCCCGCGAGGCGCCGCGCTTCCATGGTGAGCTCGTCGGCGGGCGGGTGGCAAACCTGCTGCCCGGCGTGTGGTCGGCACGGATGCCGCTCAAGCTGCGCAACCGCCGTGTCGAGTCGCAGCTCGAAGCCTGGGCCGAGCCTTGGTGCGCGCTGGGCACGCTGTTGGGCGTCCCTGACGAACGGCCGGCGTTGCGGATGGCGTGGAGTGCGCTGCTGCAGAACCAGGCGCACGACTCGATCTGCGGCTGTTCGCAGGACCTCGTCCACGAGCAGATGCGTGCACGGTACGACGCGGCCGAGGAACTCGCCGCCGAAACGGCGACCCGCGTGCTGGAGCGCCTCGCCGGTCTGGGGGCGGATCGCCGCACCCCACGGGAGCAGGAGATCGATCTCGCCGTGTTCAACCCGTCACCACATTCGCGCACCGACATCGTTCGGTTCGCGCTCGAGCCCGACGCGTGGTTCGAATTTGGCGGCGACACCGCCCGGACGATGGCGTTGCACCCGTGGCTGCACGCGACGCTCAGCACTGCCGGCTTCACCGTCGATGGCATCCCCGCCCGGCTCGTGCGTGACGACAGCACCTGCCGGGTCCGCTTGCTTCCCGAGGTCCCGCCGCTGAGCGTCGAGTTCGTCGCAGCGAACGTCCCGGCGTTTGGCTGGCGGCGGTTCCGTCTCGCCCCGGGGCCAGAACACGCCGAGGTCGAGGATGGCGAGCCGGTCATCGCCAACGAACAGCTGTCGGTCCGCGCCGCACCCGACGGGACGCTCACGGTTCGGATCGGCCACACAACGTACTCGGGGCTCGGTGGCCTCGAAGACATCGGCGACCGCGGCGACACGTACGACTTCGATCCGGTGCGCGGCGACACCGTCGCGCTCACGGAGGTGACCGTCCGACGCCACCGCCACCCGAGCGGCATCGAGCGCCTCACCGTCCGGCGCGTGCTCGCCGTCCCAGCCGCCCTCGATCCTGACCGGACGCGGCGCGGCACCGACCTCGCGCGCGTCGTCGTGGACATGGAAGCGCGGATCGCTCCCGGCGGCGAGCGCGTCGATCTGCGGGTGAGGGTGGAGAACGGCGCACGCGACCATCGGCTGCGGCTGCTGTTTCCGACGGGACGCCCCGCAGATGTCTGTCACGCCGCGACGACATTCGATGTCGCGCGCCGGCCGACTGCGCCCCGCCAGGACTCCACGTGGATCCACCCCGCCCCGGCGACGTTTCCGCATCAGGGCTTCGTCAGCGCCAATGGTCTCACCGTGGCAGCCCCAGGGCTGCCGGAGGCCGAGGTGACGGCAGGCGGCGTCATCGCCATCACGCTCGTGCGCGCCGTCGGATGGCTCGCGCGCATTGATCTGCACACGCGTCCTCAGCCCGCCGGCCCTGCCCTACCCGTCCCGGGCGCGCAGTGCGTCGAGACCATCGAGGCCAGCCTCGCACTGTTCGCCGACCTCGACGTGCGCGCGCTTCGCGACGCCGAGATCGGCCTCCGCGCCGTCGCCGCCGGAATGACACCGTTGCTGGAACCCGGTCGCTCGTTGCTCGCGGTTGACCCGGCAGACGTCATCGTCACGGCACTCAAGCCCGCGGAGGCCGGAGCTGGCGTGGTGCTTCGGATCCTCAATCCGACCGATACGGTACACGAAGCACGGGTGCATACGACGCTGCCGCTTTCCTGCGCCGTTCCCGTCCGGCTCGACGAAACGCCTTGCGGCGCGCCGCTGGCCCTGAACGATGGCGCCTTCGCCATTGTCGTGCCGCCGCACGCGTTGCGTTCGGTACTGCTGGGGTAGTGGACACAGGCGGGAGGAACGATCTATCGGGAGTCATGCGCGTGCACCTTCGCGGCTTAGCAACCGCCTATGTACCGATCCTCTGCCTCCTCCTCATCGCGGCGTGCGGCAATGGCCCGGAGCCAGACACGGACGCCGCCGGGCCGCTACCGATCACCGTGACTGAAACGGAGGCGACCATCGAAGTGCAAGGCGGCAGGAGTCTCGCGCGCATCGCGAAAGCGCCATTTCACCTCGCCCTTGCGCCTGCGGGCGGACCGCAGCTGCAGGAGGCAGCACCCGGGCTGTATTTCACCACGGCCGGGCAGCGGGTGTCTCTCGATCGCGTCGAAGCCCACCGCTCGAACGCCACGCACCTCCAGCTCACGGTCGCCAGTACCTCAGGACCCGCGAACGTCGAGCTGTCGTTCCCCCGCGACGGGGTCATCCGGGTCGCACTCACGCCGCCCGCTGACGCCGGAGCGAGCGCCGCCGGCGAACGGGTCGCCTCGCCAACGGACGAGCATGTCTATGGGCTCATGGAGCGAACCGTCTCCAGTGCGGTTCTGAGCGAGTATGCCCCGCAGGAAGTCGGATCGCTCGATCGGCGCGGCACGGCGGTTGCCATGTCTGTCTTCCCGACCATCGCGCTCTACACTCCCTTCTTCCAGACCTCACGCGGCTATGGCCTCTTCGTCGAGGGGACCACGGTCGGCAGCTACGATCTCGCGGTTACGGATCCGCAGGTGCTTGCCTTCGAGTTCGAACTGCCACCTGGCGTCACGACCTTCAGCTACCTTTGTATCGGCGGTCCGTCCCACGATCGCATCGTTGATCGCTACACCGCCCTCACCGGGCGGCCGTTCGTGCCACCGCAGTGGGCCTTCAAGCACTGGCGCTGGCGCGGCGAGCATCGGCTTGCAGCGCCAGCGACGCTCGACGCCCTGACCATGAACGCCGATCTCGTCGACGACGTCACCCACTACGAGCAGTTCGGCATCCCGACCGGGAACTACACCATCGACCGCCCGTGGGGTACCGGCGACCTGCCAGATCTCACGCTGCCGGAACAGCCTGGTTTCGGCGACCTAATCTGGGACGAGCAGCGGTTTCCGCATCCGCAGGGAATGATCGACGCCCTCAATCGGCGTGGTTACCACGTCTTCCTCTGGGTCGCGCCGTGGGCAACCGGGCAGACCACGAACCGCGAGGCGCGCGAGCGGGGCTACCTCGCCCCGAGCTCACGCTTCATCATTGACTTCACCAATCCGGGAGCGGCGGAATGGTGGTCCGCCAAGCTCGACCCGCTCTTGCGCATGGGCATTGCCGGGTTCAAGCTGGATCGCGGTGATGAGGACACGCCGTCGCGCGCGGAGGACGTCTACTTCGACGGACGCACCGGCCGCGAGCTGCGCAACGCTTATCCAGACATCTCCGCCCGCGTTCACCATGACATTGTGCGGCGCGTGCGCGGTGATGATTTTCTCGTCTACCCGCGCACCGGCTACGCCGGGACCCAGCGCTGGGCCGTCTTTTCGGCGGGCGACGTCCCCGGCAGCGACCTGCTCGGCCGGCCGACCGACCTGGGTCTGCGCGCGGCGATCCTCGCCGTCCTCCACAACGCCTTCAACGGCTTTCCGATCTGGGGCTCCGACACCGGCGGGTACCAGCAGTTCGGCGATCGCGAGGTGTTCGCGCGCTGGATCGAGTTCAGCACGTTCTGCCCGATCATGGAGATCGGTGGCGTCGGCACGCATGCGCCGTGGGACATGCCGACCGAGCCGCGCTTCGACACGGAGATGATCGACATCTACCGTCGCTACACGATCATCCATCACGCGCTGGTCCCCTACACGTACCGGCATGCGCAGGAGGCGGGACGCTCCGGCCGGCCGATCGCCAAGCCACTGGTGTTCAACTATCCGGATGACCCGCGCGTCGGAGACCTTTGGGCAGAGTATCTGTACGGCGACGACATTCTCGTGGCGCCGATCTGGAGGGTTGGCCAGCGGACGAAGCCGGTGTACCTACCCGCCGGCCGTTGGGTCGATTACTGGAACCGCAGCCGCGTCGTCACCGGTCCGATCGATCTCGACGAACCGGCCCCCCTCGACCGCATTCCCGTGTTCGTGCGCGAAGGAGCGGAAGTTCCGGACGAGAATTCCTGAATCAGCTCCCCGCCGGGCTGTCCACCCCCACGCGGTAGCGGCGCAGCCTGGGTAGCTTCGTCGCCACGATCGCCAGCACCAGCAGGCAACCCACCCCGCCACTCACCACCGAGAAGGTCGCGTTGGTGAGCGCGGCGACGAACCCGGATTCGGCCGCGCCGAGCTGGTTCGACGCGCCGATGAAGATCATGTTGACCGAACTGACGCGGCCGCGCAGCTCGTCCGGCGTGGAGAGCTGAACGATCGTGCTGCGCATGACGACGCTGACCTGATCGCCCATGCCGACGATCATGTAGGCCAACACCGAGACCGGGAACGAACGCGAGAGCCCGAAGACGATGGTGGCGATGCCGTAGACGGCGACGCCGACGAGCAAGGCCCGCCCGGCTCGGGTGATCGTCGGCAGCGCCATCAGGATGAACGCCATCAGCAACGCCCCCAGTTCCAGCGAGGCGGTCAGCAGCCCGTACCCGCGCGCCCCGACCTGCAAGATCTCGTTCGCGTAGATCGGCAGGAGCGCGGTCGCGCCGCCGAAGATCACGGCGAACATGTCGAGGGTCATGCAGCCGAGCACCTCCTGGCGGCGCCGAACGAAGGCGAGCCCCTCGCGAATCGCCTGCAAGCTCACCGCACGGCGCGGACCCTGGTGCGGTCGGGAGCGGAGGAACAGGAGCCCGGCGAGCGATCCGGCAATCAGACCCGCCTGTGCCGCATAGGCGGTGCCGATGCCGGCTGCGGCGATCAGAAAGCCACCGAGCGCCGGGCCGCTCATGAAGGCCAGCGCCTGGATCGTCGAGGCGACGGTGACCGCTTTCGGAAACACCTCGCGCGCGACCAGCGTCGGCAGCAGTGCCGCGCGGGACGGGTTATCGAAGGCAGCCGCGACGGCAGCCAGCAGCACCATCGAGTAGAGGAACAGGAGATTGGCTGAACCGGTCACCGTGGCGAAGCAGAGCGCCGCTGAACACACGAGCGGCACCACTTGGGCCGCCA
>Ga0316626_10000718_pt1 | contig 13535 bp, 10 predicted proteins | sample OWC_Aug_T1_C1_D5_FD_207656 | JGI IMG/M metagenome (GOLD analysis project Ga0316626, IMG submission 207656) | Wetland soil microbial communities from Old Woman Creek delta, Ohio, United States - OWC_Aug_T1_C1_D5_A | ecosystem: Environmental > Terrestrial > Soil > Wetlands | place: USA: Ohio...
GGATCGCAAGACAGATATGATCATTGCAGGAGGGTATAACGTCTATCCGAGAGAAATAGACGAGGTCCTGTACGAGCATCCCAAGGTCAAGGAGGCGTGTGCGGTGGGACTCCCCGACCCGTATCGAGGCGAGACCGTGAAGGCCTTTATCGTTCCGCGCGAAGGAGAGAGCCTCACCGAGGGCGAAGTGGTCGCCTACTGCAAGGAGAGGTTGGCTGCTTACAAGGTGCCCAAGACGATCGAGTTCATGGACGAGCTCCCGAAGAGCATAATTGGCAAGGTGCTGAGGAGAAAGCTCAAGGAGATCGAGCTGGAAAGAACGGGCAAGCGGGGTACCTGAAGGTGCGGCGAGCAGGCACCCATATACTCTATTCATTATGAATACGGAAACGACGAGAATCGACCTGCCATTGATTACTGTTTGGCCCCACCCCAGATCCGGCAGACCGGCTATTGACACCCGTCTTCAGGTGCGCGACCCTCAACGCTGCCGGGGCAGTGACGAGGTAGTCGAAACCTTCGACGGGCACTTCGAGGCCAGCCGGTACCTCACACCTCCTCTGTCGGTTTCGACACGTCCGACTGAGCAATGGAACCGCCAGCGACCGCCGCCATGCCGCAAGATGGAGGAAGATTCATGAAGAATTACTTCTACGGAATGATCCTTACCGTGGGGTTGATCTGTGCAGCAGTTGTTCAAGGGAAGCAAGAACCCGCGTCGCCGCCGCCTCTGGGCCTGCCGCCCGTACCAATCCCAGAGGACAATCCCCAGAGCGCCGAGAAGGTCGCGCTCGGAGATAGACTGTTCAACGACCAGAGGTTCAGCTCGACCGGCGACGTCAGCTGCGCCACCTGCCACGCCGCCGACAAGGTCCTCACCGACAGTCCGCTGACTGTCTCACAGGGTATACGAAAGCTCGCCGGCACGCGTAATGCTCCGAGCGTGGTCAACAGCGTCTACGCCGAGAAGCTCTTCTGGGACGGACGATCGCCCAGCCTGGAGGACCAGGCCCTGCACCCGTTCGTCAACCCGGTGGAGATGGGGCTCAAGGACCACCAGCCCATACTCGATATCGTGCGCTCCGATCCCGAGTACGCCAAGGCGTTCAAGAGCGCCTTTGGGAAGAGCGGCGGCGAGATCACCATGACCGAGGTGACACGGGCCATTGCCGCCTTCGAGCGTACCAAGGTCACGGCCAACTCGCCCTTCGACCGCTGGTATTACGGCGGGGAGGAGGAATCCCTTTCAGCGGTGCAGAAGCGCGGGTTCGAGATCTTCGTGAACCAGGGACGCTGCCTCTCGTGCCATGTGATCGAGCAGACGCAAGCGTTGCTGACTGACAATCGGTTCCACAACATCGGAGCTGGGATCAACGCAATCCGGGACGAGGTGCCCGGCTTGGCGGGCGAGTTCCTTAAGGCCGAGGCAACCGCTTCGGAGGTCGACGTTAAGGTGCTCACAGACAAGAGGACTTCCGAGCTGGGCCGGTTTGCGGTGACCCGCGGCTTCGACGATCTCGGCGCGTTCAAGACACCGACGCTACGCAATGTGGCTCTCACCGCGCCTTACATGCACGACGGAAGCCTCGCGACGCTTCGTGACGTGGTCGTACACTACAACAACGGCGGCGTGACCAAAGAGGGCGACCCCGTGAACGACTTCCTCAGTGGGGGTATCCGCCCACTCGGGCTGACAGATGGGCAGATTGACGATCTGGTTGCGTTCATGGAAGCGCTCACCAGCCCCGAGCACGCCAGCCTGGCCGACGCGGCCAGCAAGAAGTGAGAGGAGAAGACCATGAGCACATCACGTCTGACCCGCCGGGGCTTCCTCAAGGCTGCGGGGGCGCTCGCGGCCGCGGGTTGCCTACCAGTGAGCACGGTGGAGCTCGCCTTCGCCGACCGGAGCAAGAGCTTCACCTTCGCGCACATCTCCGACGCGCACATCCAGCAGATCCGGGGCACGAAGTTCGTTCGCAACTGGGATCGGGGGCTCATCCGCGCCGTGGCCGAGACGAACCTGCTGGCACCCAAGCCGGACTTCGTCGTGTTCGGCGGCGACCTCGCCCAGCTCGGCAAGAAGTCCGAGCTCGACCACGGAGCCGAGATGCTATCAAAGCTCAGCTACAAGGTGTACTGCGTGATGGGAGAACATGATTACTACCTCGACCTGGGCGAGTACTGGTCGAAGCTGTTCGGCCCGCACTACTACAGCTGGGACCACAAGGATGTGCACTTCGTCGTGCTCAACTCCGTACTCACCTACGACGAGTGGACGCACGAGCGCTGGCCCACCCAGGAGCAGCGCATGCTCGAGATGGCTGGGCTCGACAATCCCAACGGCTCGCAGTTCATGGTGGGGGAAAAGCAGCGTGCGTGGCTCCGCGAGGATCTGGGGAAGGTGAAGAAGGGCACCCCGATCGTGGTGTTCTCGCACTCGCCCATCCAGAAGATCTACAAAGGGTGGAACTTCTGGACCGAGGACGCAGAGGAGGTGCAGGCTCTACTGCGGCCCTTCGAAGACGTGACGGTGATCTACGGACACGTGCACCAGGTTCAGTACAACCAGATCGGCAAGATCAGCTTTCACGCAGTTATGGCCACAGCCTGGCCTTGGCCGTACCCGCAGAGCTATGCGCTGGCCAAGAGCCATCTGCCCAGGCTCACCGTGCCCATGAACCGTGCCGACCCATTCTTCGAGCGAGACGCCACGGGCTGGCAGCTCATCGACATGAAGAACGGGCGCACGGCGATGAGATACAACCTGTACAACAACACCAACCGGGCGGTGGCGTTCAACCCGAAGACCGGGCGGCCCGAGGACACCAAGTTCCAGGAACCGACCGCTGGGCTTCCCCCGCAGGTGCACTACTAGAGGAGGGAGCAATGTACAGAAAGATCGCAGGAACGACATTCGTGGCCCTCACCCTTGCCGTGATCGTGGGTCTGGTCCCGGTTCGGGGAGACGAATTCAGCGAGAAGGACGTGAAGCGCTGGCAAGAGGAGTACATGAGCGTGGTAAAGACCGGCCGCGAGCTATGGGTCAGCGCCGATCTCGGCACCAACGGGGTCGCATGCGCCCAGTGCCACCCCAACGCAGCCAACACACACCCGGAGACTTACCCGAAGTTCCAGCAGCAGCTCGGCCGGGTGGTTGCCCTGCGCGACATGATCAACTGGTGCCTCCAGCACCCGCTCGAGGGGAAGCCACTCGCGCTCGATGACCCTCGAATGGTGGCCATCGAAGCCTACGTCGCTTCCGAGCGGCAGGGAGTGCAGCTGGCTCCGGGCAAACACTAGAAAGAAACCAAGGAAATCCGAATCTATGGCATCGGCCACCGGCGCGAGATCTATCGATGACACCGCGGGCTGGCATGGATCAGGGGTTCACCTGATGACTTCTCCATCCCTTAGCGCATCGATGTCCGAATCTGTGTAACCAATTTCACGCAGGATCTCGTTCGTGTGTTCTCCCAGCCTCGGGGCCGCGCTCCGGGTGCCCGCCGTGCAGGCACTGAAGTGCACCGGATAACCGGGGATGTTCACCCGCCCCCGAGCCGGATAGTCGAAGGGCACCACGTAGCCGTTCACGAGGGCCTGCTGATCCATCTGAACTTCCCGTATGTGCTGCACGGAGCAGAACATGAGCCCGCGCTCCAGGAATATCTCCATCCATTCATCGCGCGGCTTCGTGGCAAAGACCTTGTCGAAAATCTCGACCAGCTCGACACAGTTGATGGGCCTCCCGGAATCATCGGTGAAGTGCGGATCGTTCAGAAGGACCATCTGGCCGGTGGCCTCACAGAAGCTCTGCCAGTACTTCTCCTCGGGGTGATGGGTTCCCAGGATCCATCGTCGGTCCTGACAGCAGAAGGCGTTGCGCAGGGGAGAGTGATGCGAACGGGATGCGGGAATGCACGGATCAATGGAAAGGACGTTGCTCATCATCAAATTGGCGTACTGAATCCAGAGCGCGGTGCTGTAGAGTGACACATGGACTTCCTGCCCGATTCCCCTGCGCTCCCGGACAAACAGGGCTGTCAGGATGGCGTGGCTAAGCGCTATGGCGGTGGCCTGGTCCAGCAGCCCCATGTGGAGCATCACCGGCTCCGAGCTGCCGGTCACGAACATCAAGCCGGACCGGGCCTGGCCCAGAGGATCGAAGGCACCGAGATCATCCATCGGTCCCTCGGGTCCGTATCCGGAGACGCTGGCGTGGATGATTCGCGGATTCAGGCGGGATACTGTGTCGTAGTCGAGGCCAAGTTGGGTCTTGGTGCTCTTGCGTAAGTTGGTGACGAAAACATCTGCTTCTCTCACCAGGCGCTCGAAGATGCTGCGGCCCTTCTCCTTGTTTATGTCGACGCAGATGTCCCTCTTGTTCCGGTTCGATGCCTCGAACATGGCGCTCTCGTTGTTCTCGAGGGTGAAGTCGAACCCGCCTACACTCGTCCAATAACGCTCCGGATCTCCCTCAGGAGCCTCGACCTTGATGATCTCTGCCCCCAGATCACCGAGAATGGCACTCCCCCCGGGTCCAGCGTGAAAGACACCGTATTCCAGGACCCGAACCCCGTCCAAAGGCCCTTTTCTGTCTTGCTGCAAATCGCTGGTTCTCGTCATGAAACATCCTACTAGCAGGTCAAAGCTACACTGTCCCCCGCCACTCCTCCTCGCCCCCACCGAAGACGGCGGTGAATAGCTTCTCTGGATCGTCCGTCTCCTCGATGCCCGGCACATGTGAGCCGGCCACACTTCCGTAGCCAGCGGGTACGTAGAAGACAAAATCCAGGGGGGCAGCCTCTCCACGTTCCACCGCTGCGAAATACCTCCCGACGCCCGCCGGGTCCGGTTGCCTGCGCACGTGACCGAGGTATTTCCCTTCGTTTTGCGTTAGATCGGCGTGGCGCAGGACGAGACCGTAGAGACTCACGGGGTCGACGCCGTTCGGGTACTCGCGACCGAATATAACTAAGCCGGTACGGACAAACGACGCGAGTTGATAGCTAGGCCATTTCCCCCTGCCGAAGGTCAGGGAGGGCAGAAACGGATCCTGGTTCTCCATCTCGACCTCGGACACCATCTGGGCGACCCAGCAATGGGCCCCGCGGGCAAGCTCCTTGAACAGGTCATGACCGTCCGGGTTCCACGCGGGGTCACTGCACCTGAGCATGGTGGTGTTGAGAGAAAACCCACCCTTAAGGAAGCCCGAATCCTCCGTTCCCATCGACGAGACCGCCATACCGGCAAGGTATACCATGGCACCCAACGCGCCCGTCTTGCCGAAATCCTCGTAGCCGACGACGCCGTCTCCATCATGATCGAAGGCCTCCAGAAACTCCTTCTTCAGGGATGAGCCGGTGAGAGTGTCCACGGCCTCGAGGTAGCTGAGGGCGGTCAGCTGCAGATCCCACTGGACCTTGTAGATGTCGTAGTACAAGGTCGTCGTGAAAATGTCCGAGAACCTGCCGTCGCTCACCGAGCCGAGCCGCCCCTTGACTGAAGCGAGAGGAGAACCGCTCCGGGCATCCCCGCCGATGACGTAGTACCTTCTCTGGCCAAGGCCCCGCTTCTCGGCGTACTGGAAGAGCGCGTCGCGAGCGAGCGGGCAATCGTAACCGCTTCTGGTGACGATATCCGAGCCCTCGACCACAGGCACCGGAACCCGCTGGGGGAAGCTCCCCCCGTGGCCGTCGTCCAGACCGGCCTTCCGACCCTCTTCGGAAGACACATTGCTGAACATGTATCTGGCGCACGCGAGATCGGTAGCCACGGGGTCGAGTCCAGCAAACACGAGACCCTCGGGCACCTTGTCGCCGGGCAGCATTCCCGTGTGCTCCAGGTTGATCATCTCGACCGCATCGACCACATGCATCATGAAGATGTCCTGGCTGGCCACCGCCTTTATGATATCGACCATGGTCCCGAGCAGGCCCGCGGTCTTCTTCACCTCGTATCGTCCGTCGGCTTTCCTCCTCGGAAGACCGGTACTCTGATCGATGCGGGGTTCCCACACCTGGTGGGGTATGGGCTGCTTCATCCCCGGCACCGCGTTGTGAGGAGCGCTGTAGTCCCACGCGTGGCCACCCGCCCTGGCCGACAGCATCGGATAGAGCCCGATGCCCAGATTCTTTATGACGCCGGTGAGAAGCGCCACGTTGTGGACCTTCAGCTTGGGCACGTTGACGAGTATCGAGCCCGGATAGGCACGCATGTCCTCGGCGTCCTCTGGAACGCCGCCGACCACGACCTTGTGCAACACGATGGAGTCGAAGTTGGCCCCGTCATCCACACGAACCTCGCGTCCCCTGGTCGGATCGTCATTGACACGGTTAAGGTCATAGACCATCAACCTGTCACCGGCGAGCCCTGGCGGCAGGTAGCTCCCGGCCACGCTCTCGTCATGACCTCTCATCGGGTCATCACGGTGCCCGGCGGGGTGACTCTCCGCCAGGTACTTGCGCACGAAGTAGAAACCCCATCCGCCATAGAAAGCGCCGGACTTTCCTTCTATGACCGCCTCGGCGGTGACGGGACGGGTGTGGGGGTTGAGCCTGGTGTATTCCGCGGCCAGGGACGTCATGCAGGTCGCGGCCTCGCCCAGCGCCATCTGGTGATAATTGATGCCCAGCATGTCGTGGAACCACCGCATCAAGGCCGCAACGAACGGCCACTCGGTACACGTAGTGCTCGCCCTCGTCGGGCCGTGCGTCTGGTGATCGATGTTTGCCGCATTCACCAGGTTGGGCTTCAGCAGCAGCTTCTGCCCTCTGGCGAGTCTCGTCTCGAGCTCCCAGTGAAAACGAGTCTCCGCCTCTAGTGGAGCCAATGCCAGGTCGAGAGCATCGTAGGTGTAGTCGATCTTGGCCCTTATCTTCCGCCAGGCTGATTCACTGGATTGATCGATGTACTCCTGCAGGAGATCTCCGGTGCCGGCATACGAATCGGCCGCATGCATTCGAGCGACGCCTACCGCCGAACCGGTCTCGTCTGTCCTGCATCTTCCCATTGCCGAGTCGACGTCTACACCTTTAACCTTCTCCATCCTTTAACCTTCTCCATCCTGTGCTTCGGTGACTGGGGTCGTGACTCAGGCAGTCTCGTCGAGGAAGCAACTGACTCAAAGGCGTCAAAGAGGCCTCACGTCCTCCCCGACACATCACGATGCGCAGCGACGATTCGTGAAGGACGAGGCTCCAGTATCATCGCGGGTGATGGCAGGCCCATCTTCAACGATCGGCTCTGAACAGCTCTCCTCTGTCCCCGAGTTGCGTCAGGAACAAGCCAATCTCTTCGGCCCCGTCTGCGACGCGCTCCAGACACTTGTCACGGTCCTTCGAATTCATGAATTTGAACGCCGCCTCCAGATCGGTGAAATCCACACCCGTGAGCTCCTTGCAGGAATGCGATCCCAGCCTCTTGTTCAAACGCCCCATGAGATCCTGAGCCGGAACCACGATCGGGAACAGACCGTCGAGCCCTTGCTCCAGGTCCTCCCGTCCCATCAACAATCCCAGCACCATCGCTCCGCCTACGTGCACACCGCAGGTGTAAGAGCAGAGCATCCCCCCGTGCATCGCGCCCGCAGACCGAATGACGAGGGGATCTCGGACCCCCAGCTCTTCCATGAAGGCCGCCACAATGCTCTGCGCGCAGCTGTCGTGCTTTGTCATATTGCTCAAGGCCCGCTCCTTGACTCTGGAAACCCAATCGGCGGAACTCGGAAGCGCAATACGTTCCATAGCTGGTCTCACCTCCATCTGAGCGGTAGGCAGGGTCTCTCATCTCCACCTCCGCGGTTCCGTGTCTCTTTCTTATGGGATAGGCTCTTATCGCGTTCTTGACCTGCGCGCATCTAACGCCGGCCCTCTTCACGCTCTCTCTTATCACGTTGCGCTGTCGCGACCCAGAACCCATGGATATTCCGGGGTGGAAAATGGACCGACCAACCTGGATCACTCCTGCCAACTCCCCGGCTTGAGATCGAGGTCGGTGTGGGCCACTGTGCTCCCATCGATACGGCCCCCCGAAGAGCCGGCTCGTGACGAAGGGTAAGAGGAGGCTCAGATGTCGGAGTCGACGAAGTACAAGGTTTTCTCCAAGGGCAAGATCGCCGGTCTGGAACTGAGAAATCGGATCATCAGAGCCGGCTGTTTCGAGGGAATGTGCCAGGACGAAAGCCCATCCGAGCTGCTTCTGGAGCACCACAAGGCGGTTTCGGCCGGTGGTGTCGCCATGACCACCGTGGCCTATTGTGGGGTCTCGAGGAACGGTCTCGCCTTTGGACACGAGATGTGGATGCGGGAAGAGATCGTGCCGATGCTCGAGCGAATCACCGATGCCATACATCGAGAGGGTGCAGCCGCTTCCATCCAGCTGGGACACTGCGGCTTTTTTGCGAGCAGCAGGGTGATCAAGCAAAGACCCATCGGCCCCTCGAGGAAGTTCTGCACCTTCCGTCTCAGCCTCAGTCGGGAGATGACCGAGGGCGACATGGCGCAGGTGAGAGAGGATTTCGGGAAGGCCGCCGCTATGGCCGTGAGGGCGGGATTCGATGCCGTGGAGCTCCACTCGGGGCACGGTTACCTGCTCAGTCAGTTTCTCTCTCCGTGGACCAATGCCCGAAAGGACCGCTACGGAGGTTCTCTGGAGAACCGCCTGCGGTTTCCCGTTTCGGTCATCCAACATGTTCGCGAGACCGTCGGATCCGCTTTCCCTATCTTGATAAAGATGAACCTCCGGGACGGGTTCAAGGGAGGCTTGGAGGTGGGCGACGCCGTCGAGGTAGCCAAGAGCTATGAAGCTGCTGGGGCAAGCGCCCTCATACTGAGCTGCGGATTCACCGCCAAGACGCCGTTGTACATGCTCCGCGGAAACGTACCCACCAAGGAGTTCGTAAAGGCCGAGAAGAACCCACTCCTCAAGATGGGCTTGTTTCTCTTTGGCAACATCTTCGTTCAGCGCTTCCCCTTCGAGGAGATGTTCCTGCTGGAAGAAGCCCGCTTGGTGCGACGGGCCGTGCACATGCCGCTCGTTCTGATCGGGGGTATCTGCTCCCTCGAAAACATGGAAACGGCCATGAAAGATGGATTTGACTTCGTCCAGATAGGACGAGCCACGATCAGGGATCCGGGTATCGTTCGGAAACTGGAGCGAGGTGAGATGCTGGCCTCGGATTGCGATCACTGCAACAGGTGCATCGGAGAGATGTCCGCCGGCCCGGTCAGGTGCGTGTGCCTTGCAGAGGGGAGGAGCAGCTCACAGAGTCGGCGCCTAAAAGAGCCACTCTAGGGAAACCCTCTGCAGAAACCAGGGGAATTCGCCGTAGATGAAGAAAGCGGCAGTGGCTAACCCAGTTCCCCATCCCCACCATTTTCTCGTGCTGTTGAGGAGGTAATGGGAAAGCAGGATGTAGGCAGGGACAATCACTGGAAACAGGTAGCGGCCGGTAGCGGCCAGGCCTGGGGCACCGGAGTACTCGTAGCTCTTGTAGTTCTGCACCTGCATCAGGATCAAGACGTAGCCAGCTACGATGAAGATGAGGTATTTCGCCATCCCCTCGAGATCGGTCAGGTAGATGGTGCGGATCATCATCGTGACGGCAATGACGATGATGAGATAATAGGGGATCAGTTCATACCCTACCTTGGGCATCAACCGATGGGCGGCGACGCCGTACACACGTTGAGCCATAACGTCTGTCCACATGAAGGCGTAACGAAACCGGTCGAGACGGGGGGCCCGCTGCACTTTTTCATTGGCAGCCCGCTGCAAGAGACGTAAAGCGTCCACCCGGTCACCTTCATGATGAACGTATTCAAAGACCATTCCCTGAGCTTCCTGCAGTGAGATCTCCCCTCGTCTGAACCGCTCGACAATGTGACCCCTGGCGAAGAGTCGAAACTGCATCGCCTGGTCAGGCGCGAGCACCTGACCGATCTCGGGAATCAGCCTGTCAAATTCCAGCCAGTTAGCAAGGTAGAGTTTCAGATTGGCAGCAAGGGCCAGCAGGCAGAGCATGGTCAGCAGAAGGTTGAGCCTCCTTTTCGAAGAAAAGATGGCAGCCGGGGCTGCCGTAATCCGGGGCAGGTTTTTTCGCTCATGGTACAGCGTCATCAGGATGAGTAGCATGGCGTAGGGGATGAGGGTGTATTTGGTCAGGCATCCCAAGAGCAGGGCGCCAGAGGCCAACAGAAAATGATGCGGGTGGCGTTGCTGCAGGAAAACAATCAGATAGTAGAGGCTCAGAACGGCAAAGAGATTGGTTAGGTTATCATAGTTCACTGCTGCCGCCGTGAAGGTGAACATCATCGTGTTCGTCAGCATGGCAATGGCGAGCAGCCCCGCCATGGCACTCATGTTCAGGAGCTTGGCCAGCTTCCAGCAGTACCAGACCGTCAGCACTGCCAGGCAGATATTCATGCACCTGAGAAAGATCAGATCGCTCAGCGGCAGGAAGTTTAGCTGCAGGAGTCTACCCATTACGTAGAAATAAAGGATCGGGGTGTGAGTGACGAGGCCATATTGGTAGGAGTCGGAAGAATCGGTGGGTGGCAGCAGGGATTTGGAGAATAGTTCACTTATCCCGAACCAGGAGATCTCATCCGGAAAAATCGACGAATGGATGGAAAAGGCAAAATAGACGCCCTTGCACATGAAATAGGCAAGTAGTGCAGCCAGGGCAATACGTTCCAAAGTTTTTGTAGTCCCCTGCCACCGAGGCGATTGGCGTGCAGGCGGTTTGCTCACGGGGTTCATAAGTCTTCTGCAAGGGGTGATTCGATGTTGCCCTCGGGCAGCTGCATATCACGTGTAAAATCAGGTATTGTCGACGGCCCCAACTAAGGCCCAAATCGACGGAAAAGCCACTACCACAGGTCGTTTAGTCCCGTCCAGTTCCAATACAGACCGACCCTTGCGGCCCCCGCTTCGGGCCGGCCACGGTATCGCGCCGGCTTGGAGAAGTTGCCAGTGACATCCATACGGCGCCTGTTCGGGTACGCCTCACTCGCAGTCACAAGGACTTCCGGAGGCGAGACCTCTGTCTTAACGCACGTGCGCGCTGGATGCGTGTGTCCTTGTCCGGGGATAGCTGCTACAAAGGGAACCGCGAAGAGAACACCAGACGTGGGACTCACCCTTCAGCCCCTTCCGGATGGGCGAGCGTCTCCAGACCGTAGGTGGGATCGATCTGGGATGTCGGTTATGAACAGAAACGGTACGCGCTCTGGAAAAACCGAGGGACCGGAGATCTGATGGCGCTTGTCCTCTTCGACCTGGACGGCACGTTGCTTCGCTCGGGTGGAGCCGGAGTGCGCGCGATGACGCGCGCAGGCCGCCACCTCTTCGGTCCCGACTTTTCGCTGGACGGCGTGGTGATAGCGGGAGGGCTCGACCCCATCTTGTACGACGAAGCGATGCGGCGCGTCGGTGTCACGGACCCGGGTGCACAGCACGAGGCATTCCGCGAACTCTACCTGGAGCTGCTACCCGAGGAGCTGGCCGCTCATCCCGAAAGGGTCCGCGCGCTGCCCGGAATACCCCGATTGCTAGACCTCCTCGATGAACATGAAGATGCCACGACAGGTCTCGTGACGGGGAACTACCGCCGGGCAGCGCCGCTCAAACTCACGGCGGCCGGGATCGATCCTGAGCGCTTCCGTGTCCAGGTGTTCGGTGACGACGCTCCCGACCGAACGGCCATGGTTGCGCTCGCCCTGGAACGCCACGGGAGAGGCAATGGCAGCAGCATCGATCCCGCGGATGTGGTCGTGGTTGGCGACACGCCAAGGGATGTCCAATGCGCCCGGGATAACGGCTGCCAATCGCTCGCGGTTGCCACAGGGGGCTGCTCGGAGGAAGAACTCTTTCTGGCTGGTGCGGACGTTACCGTCCCCGACCTGAGCGATCCCGCACCTCTCCTGCACTTGATTGGACACAAAGCCGCTGCTCCACCGAAGCGCTGAGCTGGTTTGACGGCTGGAGAGCAGGAGTTCGGCTCTCGACGCGGATGACAGGAGTTGGCGCAGGCAACACGAGAACGTGCTAGAGTACTCAGAGGCTGTGAAGAAATCCCCGAAACGACGTCGCGCGAGCTTGCAAGTGATTGATTTTATTGGGTTCGGAAAGCGGCCTAACCGATTTTTTCACAAGCTCTCGGTCTTCTCATGCTCAGGCAGAGAGGGATTAAGGTGGAACCGGTACAGTTGGGAAACCTGACAGTTCTAAAAGGGGAGAAGAGCGGGAAGTATCCAGCGGGTAACTCGGTGCTGGTGAAGGACGATGTCTGCCTGCTCATAGATCCTTCCCTGGACGTACACAAGGCTGGCCGTGAATCGGTCGCCGATCACGTCGACGTGATCCTGAACAGCCACGCCCACGAGGATCACTTCGCCGGCAATCATCTCTTCCCAGAGGCAGAGCTCAGGGTACACGAAGAGGACGCACCGCAGATGCGGTCGCTCGATGCTCTGTTGGATGCCTACGGCACGCCCGAGCCGGAGAGAGAGTCCATGAGGAAGTTGCTCATCGAAGAATTCAACTACAGGCCCCGCAGTGACCTGCACACCATCACCGACGGGGAAGTCCTGGACCTCGGGCGCACCAGGGTACACTGCGTTCACACCCCCGGGCACACACCTGGGCATCTGATTCTGCTCTTCGAGCCCGACGACGTGCTGTTCGTGGCAGATCTGGACCTGACCACCTTCGGACCCTTTTACGGAGATGCCTGCGCGAGCCTCGATGACACAATCACCTCAGTTCAAAAAATGCGATCGATGGCCGACGACTTGAACGCCTGTATCAGCTCTCACCAGGCGGCCATCGTCTCCAACGGCATTGGCGCTGTCATGGACCGTTACCTCGACGTTGTGTGGGAAAGGGAAGCACGACTGCTCGCGTTCCTGGCTCGGCCGAGGACCCTGGACGAGATAGCCGACCACTGCATTGTCTACGGCAAGAAGTACCCGAACATCCCCTGGCAGTATCAAGCGGAGAGAAACATGATGTCCATGCACGTGGACCGCTTGCTGGCGCAGCGCAGGGTGGTGGTCGAAGGAGACGGGGCCATAAGGGCGGCATGAGCCGTTCGTCGAAGGTGAGCATCGTCAGCCGGCCGGGAGGGCCCCGAGGCTATTACGAGACGTGTCCGCCGACTCGCTGCCGCGGGCCCAATACGGGGTTTTGAAACCGCCCCGGTGGGCCTCTGCGCAGCTGGCGCAAGCAGCTTTTCTATTGACAGCCGTGGCACACTGGATGTAGTGTCAGTCTACGATCAGGGTGATCCGCAGGTGCGGTGCGTCAAGGTGACGCAAGAGCCTATGCGAGGACCCGCCCCTAGGCCTGCGTGGAATGACCTGGAGAGGTTCTCGGACAGGCTCTAAGCAGCTCTCGCGAGGCTGCCCGCCGCTGTGCGTATCTACGACAGCCAGGAGTCCTGAGCAGCCAATGGAAAGGAGGCCCGTGTGATGGCGAGCAGACTGGTTCTTGCGAGCGCAGTGGCTGCGTTCCTCCTTGCAGGCTTGCCCTCTCAA
>Ga0316626_10000719_pt1 | contig 13526 bp, 10 predicted proteins | sample OWC_Aug_T1_C1_D5_FD_207656 | JGI IMG/M metagenome (GOLD analysis project Ga0316626, IMG submission 207656) | Wetland soil microbial communities from Old Woman Creek delta, Ohio, United States - OWC_Aug_T1_C1_D5_A | ecosystem: Environmental > Terrestrial > Soil > Wetlands | place: USA: Ohio...
CACGTCGTTCAGGAAGGAGAAGCAGCGCCACACGTCGATGTCCACCGCGCCGACAGCATACTCGATCACGTTCTTGGGATAGGGCCGGTAGCCCCAGAGGTTGGTCTCGCGGATGAGGGTCTGGAGCAGCACGTTCGGCATGAGCTGTCGGAGCAGTGCGGTCTCCTCGAAGGGGCTCTCCCGCCGGTTCATGATGCCCACGTGCCACCGGGCCCCGCCATGGCACTCGGCGCTGAACAGCCCCATACGGTCGTAGTGCGGCGCCAGGGTCTGCAGGTCGTGGATGCGGTGGCGATTCTTGAAGTCCGACTGGCCCGCGTCGCGCATTCCCACCGACGTGAGACAGACCCCCTGCAGGGACCGGACGGCCTTCACGACCTCCTTCGGCGACATGCCGGGTTTTACGAATATGTTATTTCCTATCATTTCCACTTACTATCCCTGCAGTAGATAACCACGGACGTATCGCAAATCTTTCACCACAGAGACCCAGGGGACCTTGTACTTTGTCCTCTGCACTCCGTCCCCCTTGCTACTTGCCCCTTGCCTGTGTCACCTTCAGATCCTTGATGAGCCCATCCGCGATCGAGTATATCCATCCGTGGATATAGAGCTTGCGCCCCCGGTCCCACGCTTTCTGGACGATCGTATTGTGCGCCAGGTTCTCCACCTGCTGCTTCACGTTCAGCTCGCACATCTCATTGAGCGTGATCCTTGTATGCTTCCGCGCGGAGATCTGTACGCTCTCGAGCCAGTGCTCCAATACGCCGGTGGTGGCGTTCTTCTTGACAGCCGCGATGCCGCCGCACCCGTAATGACCGCACACGATGATGTGCCTGACCTTCAGGACCTCGACGGCATACTGCAGCACGCACATCAGGTTCATGTCGGTGTTGATTACCTGATTGGAGATGTTCCGGTGGACGAAGACCTCGCCCGGCAGCAGCCCCGTGATCTGGTTCGCCGGCACCCGGCTGTCGGAACATCCGATCCACAGGTACTTGGGCCGCTGCTGCCGCTTCAGCTTGCCGAAGAACCCGGGGCTTTCGAGCTCCACCCGCCGGGCCCAGGCCTTGTTGTTCTCCAGCAGCTTGTTGATGTCCTTCATGCCCGGACCCCGGACCCCTGCCCCCGGTCCCCGATGTTCCTCACATCCACTTCTGCGGCCCCAGGGCCGAGATCTCGGCGACGTAGCGCGCGATCTTGAGGACCTCGTCCTCGCTGTTATCGTCGCTGAACATGGAGATCAGCTCGTCCATGTGCTCCTCGATGAACCGCGTGGAGAATTCGCCGGAGATGAACGACGGGTGGCGGATGATGCTGAGCAGCAGCGGCTGGAGCGTCTTGATGCCCTCGACCCGGAGGTTCCTGCCCAGGCAGCGGTCCATGACCCGGATGGCGTCCTTGCGGTCCGCGCCGGCCGTCATGAGCAGCATGAAGAGCGAATCGTAGTATGGCGGGATGTCCCCGCCCTCGTACACGCCCGAGGCGACCCGCACGTTAGGCCCCATCGGGGTCTGGAGCCGCGAGATCTTCCCGAAGGAGGGACTGAAGGTCTTTGGGTCCTCGGCGTTCAGCCTGACCTCGAGGGCCCACCGGTTCGGCCGGATGTCGGCCTGCTTGAAGGGCAGCTTTTTGCCCAGCGCCGTGTCGATCATGATGCCGACGATGTCGAGGCCCGTGATGAGCTCCGTGATGCCGTGCTCCACCTGGAGCCGGGTGTTCACCTCGAGGAAGTAGAACTTGCGCGTTGCCGAGTCGAAGATGTACTCCACCGTCCCGGCAGTGACATAGCCGATCTCGCGCATGAGCCGCGTGGCGGTGAAGCAGATCTCGTTGCGGAGGTTCTCGTCCAGGCTCGGCGACGGAGCCTCCTCGATGATCTTCTGGTTCCGGCGCTGGAGCGTGCACTCCCGCTCGTAGAGGTGCACCACGTTCCCGGAATCATCGGCGACGATCTGCACCTCGATGTGCCGACCCCGCTCGATGTACTTCTCCACCAGGATGGTCTCGTCGCCAAAGGACTTCTTCGCCTCGGACCGGGCCCGGGCCAGTGCCTGCGGGATGGCATCGTCGCGCTCGACCTTGATCATGCCCTTGCCGCCGCCGCCCGCCGAGGCCTTGATGATAATGGGGAAGGCGACATGTTCGTCCTGCATCCACTTCGTGATCTGCGATCCGTCGGTGACGTTGCTGACGCCCGGGATGACCGGCACGCCCACGCTGCGCGCCAGCTGCTTCGCCTGGATCTTGTCGCCCATCAGGTGGATGACCTTGGGCGGAGGGCCGATCCACAGGAGGCCCGCGTCGATCACCTTCTTCGCGAAGGTCTCGTTCTCGGCCAGGAAACCCCAGCCGGGATGGATGGCGTCGGACCCGCTCCGGAGCGCGGCATCGATCATCCGGTCCATGTTGAGGTACGATTCGACGGGAGGCGCCTCGCCGATGTGCACCGCCGAGTCGGCCATGAACACGTGGTGGGCAAGCCGGTCCGGCGAGCTATAGACCGCCGTCGTCGGGATGTTCCGGTCGCGGCAGGTATGCATGACCCGTACCGCCGGGACGCCTCGGTTCGCGACCAGGACCTTTTGGATACTGTTCCTCATAGGGGGACTTTCTCCGCAGGAAGACACCGCTTCCAGGGAGCGTTCATTATTTTCGAAAACAGCTGCTTTGTCAAGGTTTTGTTTTTCCGGGAGGGCGCGGGCTTTACCCGTTATGGGCGCACCCCGCCGTTGCGCCGGGCTCCCCGTCCGGGTAGAATACCGCCCATCAGGAGGGAACCATGCCCGTATCGAAGGAACAGCTGATCGATGCCGTGAAGAGAACGTCGGTGAACGGAAAGCTCTCGTGCGAGCAGGCGCACTCGCTGGGGAAAGAATTGGACGTCCCGCTCAGGGACATCGGGGCTGTGTGCAATGAACTGCAGCTCAAGATAACGGCCTGTCAGCTCGGCTGCTTCTGAGCGGTCACGGCAGCCCCCGCCGCTCGGCATCGCCGGCCGCGGGCATGCCGCACCCCTCGCTGTAGCACATCACGATGTTCTTCCCGGCGGCCTTGGAGTTATAGAGGGCGATATCGGCCTCGTTGATGAGCTCCGCGATGGCCTTCGGCTTGTCTCCCGCCATGGAAGAGATGCCGAGACTGATGGTGATCTTCTCCTCGGGGTGGCTGAGCTTGACGCTGAAAGGATATTCCTCGACGGCATGGCGGATGCGCTCCGCAACGGGTTCGGCCTCTTCCATCGTCGTCTCGGCCAGAAGGATCGAGAATTCCTCCCCGCCGTACCGGAAACAGATGTCGGTGCTGTCTGTCCGGCACGCGGCCTTGAGCAGCGGTCCCATCTGGGCGATCAGCCGGCTTCCTTCGAGATGCCCGTAACGATCGTTGACCCGCTTGAAATCGTCGATGTCGACCATGATGAAGGAGAATTCCCGGCCGGTGCGGACCTTCCGCCGGACCTCCTCGGCGAGCTTTTCCATGAGCACCCGGTAGTTCAGCAGCCCCGTCAGCTCGTCGATCCGCGACAGCTCCAGCGTCTTCCTGAACAGTTCAGCCTTCTCGAACCCCGCAGAGATCAACAGGGAAAGCGTCCTGATCGTATCGAGGTCTTCGACCTCGAACGCCCCCTGCCGGCCGTGGCTGAATCCCATGACGCCGATCACGCGGTTCTCGCTCTTCAGAGCGATGCCGAGATAGCTTCCCGGCCGCTTCCGTTCATCGGGAAAATGGAGAAAACCGTCGTAGAGGTCGGCATCAGGCAGGAAAAGGGCTTCTCCCGTTGCGGCGATGGTCCCGGGAGCCCCGTTGTCGTAGTACAGCTGGTCGAGCTTCGCGTTCTTGAAGAGCGGGCCGGTGTAGTAGAAGGGCTCAAGGCCCGTCATGTCCTTCTTGACGACGTAGACCGTGGCATTGTCGAAGGGGACCTCTTTGTTGATGACCGCAACGATCTTCTTCATGAGGTCCAGCGGTTCGGTTTCCGATGCAATGATCCGTCCTACCTCATAGAACAGATGGTTCTCGGTCAGCTTCCGGTGGAAGAGCGCCTTGTAATCACGCTTTCTCGCGACTCCTGAGCGCTGCGCCGCACGATTTTGCTTCGCAGGTTCTTTTGGACCTGGGGGGACCTTCTTCCGCGACTGCTTCTTCTTTGCCGTTTTCTTACCCTGGGGTCGTGGCATGGCCTGGCTCGCAATCCTTTGAAGGGGAGTCTGCGACGGGGACAATGTACTTTAGTATACCATACATTGTAAAAAATCAAACAAAATTAATAGCTTCTCCCACTTTTACGCTGCCGCCGGCCCGCCGGCGGGGCGGAAGACGAGCCCCCGGCCTTCGGCATCCACGACGACCCGCGCGCCTTCCCGCACTTCCCCGGCGAGGATCTTCGCCGCCAGGGGGTTCAGTACATCCCGCTGGATCACCCGTTTGAGCGGACGGGCGCCGTATACCAGGTCGAATCCCTCCTCGGCCAGCAGCTGTTTCGCCGCATCGGTCAGCTCGATCTCGATCTTCCGGTCCGCGAGCCGCTTCTGGACCAGTGCGACCTGGATGTCCACGATCCGCTTCAGCATCTCCGCATCCAGCGGGTGGAAGATGATCGTGTCGTCCACCCGGTTCAGGAACTCGGGACGGAAATGCTGCCGCATGGACTCGGTCACCCTCCGGCGCATCTCCGCCTCGTCATGCTGATAGTCCTGGATGAACTGGCTCCCGATGTTCGAGGTCATGATGACCACGGTGTTCTTGAAATCCACGGTGCGGCCATGGCCGTCGGTCAGCCTGCCGTCGTCCAGCAGCTGCAGAAGGACGTTGAAGACCTCGGGGTGGGCCTTCTCGATCTCATCGAAGAGCACGACGGAGTACGGCTTCCGCCGGACGGCCTCGGTCAGCTGGCCGCCCTCATCGTAGCCCACATAGCCGGGCGGCGCCCCGATGAGACGGGACACGGTATGCCGTTCCTGATACTCGGACATGTCGATCCGCACCATGGCCTGCTCGTCGTCGAAGAGGAACTCGGCGAGCGCCCGCGCAAGCTCGGTCTTGCCGACACCCGTGGGTCCCATGAAGATGAAGCTTCCGATCGGCCGGTTCGGGTCCTGAATCCCGGCACGCGCACGGCGCACCGCATCGGACACGGCGCTGATGGCCTCGTCCTGGCCAACGACCCGCAGACGGAGACGGTCCTCCATGTGGAGGAGCTTCTGCTTCTCTCCTTCGAGCATCCTGCTGACCGGAATGCCGGTCCACTTGGATACGATCTCCGCCACGTCCTCGTCGTCGACCTCTTCCTTCAGGATCTTGCACTGGGACTGAACTGACGCCAGCTTCGCGGATTCCGCTTCCAGCTGCTTCTGGAGTTCCAGGAGCTTCCCGTACCGCAGCTCCGCAGCCCTGCCGAGGTTGCCCTCCCGCTCGGCCTTCTCGGCGTCGATCTTCGCCCGCTCGATCTGCTCCTTGATGCTCCGGATCTTCTGGATGCCGCCCTTCTCTGCCAGCCACTGGGCCTTGAGGCCGCTCCGCTTTTCGGAAAGACCGGCGATCTCCTCGTCGATCTTCCGCAGGCGCTCCGCCGACGCCGGGTCCTGCTCCTTTCTCACGGCCTCCCGCTCGATTTCGAGCTGGCGGATCCTGCGCTCGACCTCGTCGAGCTCGGTCGGCATGCTGTCGATCTCCATGCGGAGCCGCGAGGCGGCCTCGTCGATCAGGTCAATGGCCTTGTCCGGCAGGAACCGGTCGGCGATATACCGGTGCGACAGCACGGCGGCGTGCACCAGCGCGGAGTCCTTGATCTTGACGCCATGGTGCACCTCGTACCGCTCCTTGAGCCCCCGGAGGATCGAGATGGTGTCCTCCACCGACGGTTCGCGCACCACGACGGGCTGAAAGCGCCGCTCCAGCGCCGGGTCCTTCTCGATGTATTTGCGGTACTCGTTCAGGGTCGTGGCGCCCACGCACCGCAGCTCGCCCCGAGCCAGCGCCGGCTTCAGCATGTTCGAAGCGTCCATGGCCCCCTCGGCGGCGCCTGCGCCGACGACCGTGTGCAGCTCGTCGATGAACAGGATCACTTCACCGTTCGCCTCGGTGACCTCCTTCAGCACGGCCTTCAGCCGGTCCTCGAACTCGCCCCGGTACTTGGCACCGGCGATCAGCGCGCCCATGTCCAGCGCCACCACGCGCTTGTTCTTCAGCCCTTCGGGGACGTCCCCGGAAACGACGCGCTGGGCGAGGCCCTCGGCGATCGCGGTCTTTCCCACTCCCGGCTCGCCGATGAGCACGGGATTGTTCTTCGTCCTCCGGGAGAGGACCTGGATCACGCGCCGGATCTCCTCGTCGCGTCCGATAACCGGATCGAGCTTTCCGCGCCGGGCGAGATCGGTCAGGTCCCTGCCGTACCGCGTAAGGGCCTGATACTTGTCCTCGGGATTCTGGTCGGTCACGCGCTGCGACCCGCGGATGTCCACGAGCACGGTGAAGATGCGGTCTCTGGTGATGCCGTGCCGCGCGAGCACCTCTCGCGCAGCGCCGTCCCCATCCGCGGCCGCGATCAGGAGATGCTCGGTGCTGATGTACTCGTCCTTGAGACGGCCGGCTTCCTCCTCGGCGCGATCGAACAGTTTGTTCAGCCGGGGAGAGAGGTAGGTCTGAACGAGCCCCTCGACCTTCGGAAGACGGTCAATCGCTTCCTCCAGGTCGGCCCGGACCCTCCCGGGATCTGCTCCCAGCTTCTTCAGGATGGGCAGGACCACGCCGTCCTGCTGGTCAAGCATGGCCAGCACCAGATGCTCGGCCTCCATCTGCTGTTGCTTCCGCTTTGCCGCCAGGTCCTGGGCGGCCTGCACCGCCTCCTGGGATTTCAAGGTAAATTTGTCGAACCGTGCCATTGTCTCCTCCTACGCAACATCTTCCTGCCATGCCCTTCGACCGGACAGGCGTATCAATCCTGCCTGCGCACCGGTATCCGCCGGATGGGGACCAGTGCGTTCCGGGCCTCGTTCCGGCGGTCGATCTCCCGGGCAAGCTCATCGCGGAGACGGATCACTGCGGCCTCCATCTCATGCTGCATCCTGTCCATCTTCTCGCGCATCGAGAGGACGACCTCCACCCCGGCAAGGTTCACACCCAGTTCCCGCGTGAGCCGGAGGATCATCTCGAGCTTCACGATGTCGTCATCGGAATAGAGCCGCGTGTTCCCGCCGCTGCGCTTCGGTTTGATGAAGCCTTCCCGCTCGTAGAGCCGGAGGGTCTGGGGATGGATCCCCAGCATCTCCGAAACGACGCTGATCATGTACAGCTTGTTTCCCCGTGAGACCATCGTTCTCTCCACTCGTGGGCAGGCTTCAAACGACCGTCCGCAGACGCGGACGGTCCGGGTGCCGTCCTAGCTCATCCTCCGAAAACCCCGGAACGTGATGTCCTTCCGCGGGTCCGAGGGATGCATCTGGTCCAACTCCCGCAGCAGTTCCTTTCCCCGCTCACTGAGGGCGCCGGGCGTCACGACCTGTATCGTGATGTAATGGTCGCCCGTCCCGCCCCCTCCCAGATGCGGCACCCCCTTGCCTTTCAGCTTGAGCTGCTGGCCGGATTGCACGCCTTGCGGCAGCGAGACCGCCACCATGCCGTCCTTGCTGGCAACCTCGATCTTCTCCCCCAGGACCGCCTCCTTCATCGTGACCTTCGCCTCGGAATAAAGATTGTCGCCTTTCCGCTCGAAATAGTGGTGCGGTCTCACCCGGGTGACGATATACACGTCGCCGGGAGGGCCTCCCTGCACGCCCGGTCCTGCCATTCCGGCTACCCGCACCTTGGAGCCGTTGTCCACGCCCGGCGGGATCTTGACGTTGATCCGTTCGGAACGAGGTGTGGTACCCCTGCCCCCGCAGGACCTGCAGGGGTCGGCGTTCACGGTGCCGTCGCCATGACAGGTCGGGCAGGTCTGGCTGAACTGCATGCCACCCCCTCCTGCGGTGACGATTCCTCGTCCGCGACAGGTCGAACAGGTCCTCGGCGATGTACCCGGTTGCGAACCCGTCCCCTTGCAGGAAGAACAGGAGACCTCCCGCTCGAGGTCCACCTGCATGGTCTTTCCGAATATGGCGTCCTCGAGGTCGATCTCGACCGAGTAGGTGATATCCTCGCCCTTCTGCGGCCCGCGCGGGCGCGCCGTGCGTCCCCCGAAGATGCCGCCGAAGAGGTCTTCGAATCCGCCCCCTCCCGTGAAGAACTCGGGCCCCTGTCCTCCGAAGCCTTCGTATCCGAACCCTCCAGGTCCCGGCCCCGGGCCCTGGCCGAATCCCTGCTCGAACGCTGCGTGACCGAATTGATCGTACTGCTGACGCTTCTTGGGATCCGACAGGACCTCATAAGCCGCATTGATCTCTTTGAAGCGATGCTCAGCGCCCTTGTCTCCCGGATTTACATCAGGATGATACTTTCGCGCGAGCTTTCTGTAGGCCTTCTTTAACTCGGCGCCTGATGCTCCTCTGCTGACGCCGAGAACCTCATAGAGATCCATTTTTTTCGTTGTATCCATCATTACCTCATATCTTATGATGTGTACAGTATAAAATATGAGTGACTTATTGTCAAGCTTATGATAAAAAAATATATGTAATTGATTTAAAACATCTTATTTATATCACTTGCCCTATCGCCTACCTGAACAGACGAAAAACCATCTTCGCCGTATATCCAGGCCTCACCTTTATCTTGGGTCATTTCTTTGATCCGGCCTTTCAATGAAGCATAATATTCCTTGGGCCACAAACTGGAACGATCAGCCGCCAATGAAACACTTCCTGCGAGTTCAAGACCGCGTATGCGCACCAGCGGATCACGAGCAGCAAGCGCATCATCAATGATCCTTCGGAACGAAGCTGCCTTCTCCGGTGCGTGCGCACCTATCCGCGTGAGCGCGTATACGACGCCGGCCCTGAACATGCCGCCCTCGATATCATAGGCCTCTGCGATCAGAGGAATGAGGTCCGCGAACCGCTTCGTGTCAGCACTCACGATCTCTCCCAGGAGCTCCGGCGCGGACCAGCCGATGCCCCCTGATTCGTCATTGAGGGACCACAGGAGCTTCCGGCAGGCGTCGCGGAGGAACTCGGGTTCTGTCTTGACCAGTTCGCGCGCAGCCATGCCGACGGCAAGGATCGCCCGCCAGCCTACAAGTGTTTCCTTTTCATAGGACAGGCGGACCAGCATTGACAGCACCTTGCGGCCCTTGACCACAGATGCAGCCACAAGAGAGAGGTCGTTCAGCTCCAGCGCGTTCTGTATGCCCTTCTTCAAGCCATGCATGAGGTCTTTCGCCGTCCTGTCGATAGAGCGCCAAAATAATGAAAAACGGCAGGATATAGGCTTATCCTGCCGCTAAATGCTGGGGAATCATATTTCCGAGAACAGGATCAATGCCAGGGATTAAGCGTAAGGTCAGGCGTAATCACATCAACGGTGCCGCTCAAATTAACCCTTACATCCGCGACACGATACCAGGCAGAGGGAGAGGTAGATTCCCCATCAGAGCCGCTGACGGTCCCGATATACGGACCATAAATATTGTCTCCAATATGAAGCGATAAATAGAGCGTCGTCGGATATTCAGCTACAGATAAGGCATAGCTGTTCACCGAAACAACATAGTATCCGCTCGGTATCGACAGCGCCGTGATATGCTCGGGTCCATAACCGTTCGTATCATCGAAATCGAGGCCCACATCGCAGACGCCTGTGCCGCTTCCGCCAATATCGAATGCCGCGCTGAAGGAAAGCCCAATGGGATTCGCACAGGTTTTTCCCTGATGCCAATCGATATGCCAGGTCTCTGCAGACGCGGCTGTCGGAGCGGTCGTCGCATAATACTTCACATGCAGGTCCATGTCCGACGTGCTCGCACCCGCCGGACCCGTCCAGGTGAGCGTGACAGCCATCGTACTGCCCGTCACGGATGACACGGTCGTCGGACCGAGCAATGGCGGCTTGTCCTGCTCCATGGCCGCAAAGTCCGCAGTCTTCATCATTGAGTACTCATCGGGATAGTTCAGGATCAGGGGATCGTTGGCGACAAGGATATCGATATCGCCGCCCGCATTGTAAAGCGTCGTTGCCGTGGCATTCGTGACGACAGTCCCTTGCGTCGTATGCAGTGAAGGCGAATAGACATAATGTATCGGGGTATCGGTAACCACAGTGAAGGTTCCACTGTATCCCAATACTAACGGCCGGAACGTAAAGAATAAGCCGCCGCTCACGCTCCGATCGTCGGATGTGAAGTTCACCGAAGGCGGGATTGCTGCGTTGTTCCGGGTCCTGGTAACGGTAAAATTGCTGAAGGTGATCCTCGCCGTACTTGTACCTGCAGCCCAGTTCTCCAAAAAAGTGCCGTTTGCGACATAGGTGGCGGTGAGGTCGAGGTTGGCATTCGTGGTCAGTGTAATATCTGTGTTGAGACGACTGAATGTCATATTGTAGGTATTCAGAAGGAAATAATCGAACGTCTCAATAGGGCCACTTGCTGAAATGGTACAAGCTGTCGTAGGAAGAGTACCGGAACTGGACATCGTGAATGTCAGGCCCGCCTTCAAATAAGCCAGCAGGACCGTATACGATGGATTAAAGTTGAAGATATTGAATGTTGTTGACCCGCTCCCGAGAGTCACCGTAATGCCGGTCGGCGTTCCCTGAAGAGCATAGGGTCCTACATACTGGTATCCTCCCTGCCGGCAGCCGTTGAAGGTAATGGAGAGTGAATAGGAGTCTGGTGCTGAGTAGGTGCCTGAATAGTCGTAGGTTCCGCCATCCGAACACACAGATGTCATCGGCGTTGAAGAGATGGACGGTACCATCAGACCCAGTCCTATGTCGCCCAGATCCTTGAACATCTGCGCACTGGTCAGAATCAATTCCCGGGCCTGGGCGGTCGCCGAAGCGACCTGCGCGCCCTGTGTCGTTGTCGCAAATGATGTTAGTGCCGCCGAAGCGCCTGAAGTGGGTGGCCCGGAATCCTCCACGGCACAGGATAGGAGAAGCGTGCATGTCAAAACAACCGCGTAGAAATATCTGATTGTCATATCGTCCCTGATGAAGGTCCTTGCATTGAACTGATTACTGTGTAATCTCGATCTTCGCGGTACCCATATTAGTGCCTGAGACGACATAAATTGCATCGTAGAACGTTAGCGTGCCGGCAGATATAAATGTCGAGAACGTGTATTGCCCGGCAGCATCAGTCTTTGCGGTAAATCCTGAATCCACCGGGACATTTGGAGATACCCACGAGGGATAATACAGAAACTGATATAGTGCATAATTAGTAGGCAAAGCAGTGGTAACTGCGAATGCACCTGTTATCCTGATACAAGCATCCGGCATGGGTTTACCATCTGCATATGCCACGGTCACGCTCCAGTCCAGGAGGACATCGGCCCCCAATACTCCGCCGCCGACAGTAATCGGTTGCGAGGCTGGATTTATGGTAATTGTTGAACCGGCTGGAGCGACACAGTCGGTCGTGCCGCTATTCGTATCGCCGCTCCCGCACCCGAGGGCAAATTGAAGCGCCAATACGATTATCAGTATAATATATGACTTTCTTGTTACTATCCTTGAAAATACCATGATGTCATCCTCCTGGCGCCTGAACTTCTGCTGACGTCACGCACTCTTAACCGAAAAAAACAGCCACCCTGCTCAGGCATTTATATCACTTCCGGCTTCACGACCCGCGGGGTGATGAAGATCAGCAGTTCGCGCTTGTCCTCGCGGGTGGTCTTGCTCTTGAAAAGCCACCCGATGAACGGGATGTCGCCTAAGAACGGGATCTGGTTGACCGACTGGCTGCGGTCGACGATCAGGATGCCGCCGATGACCGCGGTCTCCCCGTCCGCAAGCAGGATCTCCGTTTCGGCCTCGTTCTTCCGGATCGCAGGCTGGTTGTTCGCACCGGAAAGCGACGGGTCCGGGGCGTTCTTGGTCGCCTTGATCTTCATGAAGATCTTGTTGTCCGGCGTCGCGTGCGGCGTCACGATGAGCGAAAGCTTGGCGTCGATGAACTGGATGTTGGTAGCGCCTCCGGCCTGGGCCGTTGCATAGGGAATGGACACGCCCTGCTCGATCTTGGCCTCCTTGTTGTCCAGGGCGCTCACACGAGGCGTCGAGATCACCTTGCCTTCGCCCGTCGATTCCAGCGCCGAGAGGATCAGGTCGAGGTTGAACGCTTTGGTCAGCGAACCGAACTGGAAGCCGATCGCGCCGCCGCCCGTGGCGGAGCCGACCGGCGCGGGCAGGTTCACGAAATAGTTCCCGCTCGGGGTCCAGGTCCCGGACGCGGTCCCCGGCAGGGTCGGTCCGCCCGTGATGCCGATGGAATTCGGGAACTGCAGGCCCGTGGCGTTCCCGTGGGCAGCGTCGGCGCTGAACTTGCCGCCCCACTGGACGCCGAGCGACCGGTTGAACGTCAGGTTGGCCTCTACGATGCGCGCCTCGATCATGATCTGCGGCGTCGGCTTGTCCAAGCGCTTGACCAGCTCCAGCACCTCGTCCACCGCCCGGGCGATGTCCTTGACGATGAGCGTGTTGGTCCTCGCGTCCACGACGGTCTCGCCGCGCGGCGACAGTGATTTCTTGATCGTCCCCTGGACGTTCTCCGCCGTGGAATAGTTGATGGGGATGATGCGCGTGACGAGGTCCTCGGCCTTCTTCTTCGCCTCCTTGGTCTTGAGCTCCTCCTCGGCCTCCTTGGCAAGCGCTCCCTGGGAGGCGATGCGGAGGATGTTGTCCTCGACGGCATACCCGAGGCCGTTCATCCTGAGCACGATCTCCATGGCCTGGTCCCACGGGATGTTCACCAGCCGGACGGTCACCTTGCCCTTCACGTCCGGGGAGAGGATGATGTTCAGGTTCGCGAGCTCGCCGAAGAGCCGGAGCACGTTGACCAGGTCGGCGTCCTGGAGGTCCAGGGAGATCCTGCGGCCCATATACCGTTTGGCGCCGACCACCGCGCCGCTCTCGGCGAACAGCTGCTGTTCCTGCGGCTTCGCTTCGGCCCGCTCCGCTGCCGGGGCCGGTGCTGCGGGAGATGCTTCAGGCGCTGCCGCGGGGGCCTCAGCCGGCACCGGCTGCTGCGCTATTTCCTTTTCCGCTGCGGCCGCCGCTGCCTGTTCCGGCTGTGCCGCCGCCCGCTCCTGCGGCTGTGCGGCCGTCGCTGCCGCGGCCGTCATGGCGACCACGAGCGTGTTGCCTTCGGGGGTCACGGTATACTCCATGGCCTTCTTCAGGTCAAAGACGACGCGCACTTTCTTTTCCGGCGTCGTATGTTGACCGATCCGTACCTTGTCGAGGCCGCCCTTCCGCACGGGGATGACCGTGGGCCTCACGCGGCTCTTGGTCCCGGGGATGTCCACCACGAGGCGTTTCCCTTCGATCATGAAGGTGTTCGGCCGCATGGTACCGTCAGCGGTGATCACGACCCTGGCGCCGTCCTTCGTGCCGGTCGCCTTCACCGCCTTCACGGTCGTGGCCGTCCC
>Ga0316626_10000720_pt1 | contig 13520 bp, 13 predicted proteins | sample OWC_Aug_T1_C1_D5_FD_207656 | JGI IMG/M metagenome (GOLD analysis project Ga0316626, IMG submission 207656) | Wetland soil microbial communities from Old Woman Creek delta, Ohio, United States - OWC_Aug_T1_C1_D5_A | ecosystem: Environmental > Terrestrial > Soil > Wetlands | place: USA: Ohio...
CCCTTTTCGGCTTCGTTTTCTTTGTATTATTCCTGTTTGCCGGTCTGTTAGCGTTTGCGCCCGGAGGTGAGGCTCTTTTCAAGGAGCAGCGGTGCTATACCTGCCACAGATTCAAGGGCCAGGGAGGCACGGCAGGCCCTGACCTGACGGATGTCTTGAAGAGAAGGGGTACTGTCTGGATCGTACGTCAGATCAGGAACCCGAAATCGCACAATCCTGATTCCCGGATGCCTTCCTACAACCATCTTGGATACACCGAGATCTACGCGATCATATCCTATCTGAAGTCCTGACCGTCTATACCCACCCCCGGGTCGGGTCCCGAGTAGTGTCTACTCGACGCAGGGTCGATCCGACTCATCGAGAGTCGATTCGACTGCACCCCAAGGGGACTTTCCTGAATCTGCATCCTGTCAGGGGGACAAAATAATGCAACGGTATTTCCGATAAAGGCACGCAGAGCATCTCCGATATCGTTCTGACGATCAAAAGAGTATGCCAAGCCCCAGAAAAACCTGGAGAGCGTAGAGGCAGAGAATGAGCAACCCGATTGCCAGGTGCATGGCCCTCAGACGTTCAGCCTGCTGGGTCATGCGGCGGGTGATGATGAATGTCATGACAATCACCATGACGATGACCGTTCCGTTGATAAAATGGAGCGGATATTTCAACAACCTGTTGTTATCGAGATAACCGAGGAGAGCGCCCCCGATATACCCTGCGGCTGCAAGCAGAGCAAAAAAAGGCCCGGCTTTCCTATGCCTCTTCGCAGCCCTGGGATTCAGGCCACCCGCTTTTCTCGCCTTCCTGATCATAAAGCCGAGAAGTGCCTGATACCAAAAGAGGAACATCACGAGAATGTTAACAGCGCCATGCACCGGCTTCAGATCGGCGATGAGCCCTTTGTCTATCATGGAACTATTCTATCCCACACAAGACATAAAGTTACAGCCCATTGGTACATAGCAGGCAGGTTAAGCCATCCGAACGGTTTCAGCTGTCCATGTGAAAGACAGGATGTCTGAGGTGCCTCGGAGTGAGCCCGATTGGCAAGCGAGAATGATGAGAGGGTTCCTTGGCCTGCCTGGTATAAGAATCACAGGATTGATTCGATCTCTCGGAGATGGTCTGAGTACTCAAAAGTATTTTGAAATAAAGCGGTCCATACCGCCGATATACTGTTCTCCGGACAGAAGAAAACCCTCGTTATGGCCTCCCGTGATCTTCAGGAACTCCTTGGGTTCTCCTGCCTTTTCGAAAAGTCTCATGCCCTGCTCAAAAGGGATGACTTCGTCGTCAGGGCTGTGGATAAAGAGTTTGGGAATGCTGATCCTGCCGACTTTGTCTATGGTCGCGTAATGAAACCGGGAGATCAGTTTCACCGGCATATGAGGGAAGAATTTTCTGCCGAGGTCAGGAATAGAACTGAATCCTGACTCAATGATCAAAGCGCCGGCCCTGTGTTTCAGCGCAAGTTCTGCAGCTACCGCGCCGCCGAGCGACCGGCCAAAGATGATGATCCTGGACGGTGAAACGCCTTTTGTCTTCACGAGGTAATCATATGCGGCCTCGGCGTCAAGATACGTGCCTCTTTCCGTCGGCTCCCCTTCGCTCCTGCCATAGCCCCGATAATCGAAAATAAGCACATCCAGACGCAGGTCGTGGAAGATCCGTATCGAATCAAGACGGTGCGAAATGTTTCCCGCATTGCCGTGACAAAAGATCAGGAATCCCCTGGCCTGCGATGAAGGGATATACCATGCGGAGATATTCAGTCCGTCCGATGTCCTCAGAGATATTTCCTCAAAGGCAAGACCTGTGTCTGCCGGAGTTGCTTCGATCTCTCTGGACGGGAAATAGAGCATCTTCGCCTGCCGCAGGTATACAAAGGCGACAAGGACTAGATAACCGATGACGAGTCCGGTAAGGAGCGTAACCATCATGCGCTTGAGGCGAATGTGAGGGGTATCAAGAAAAGCCATTGACGGTAATCGTTTTCATATCCTGATCAGCCTCATGAGAGTTGTTTTCATGATATCATCCCGTTCGGGAGAGTTTATGAGACGTTCCGGCTTATGCATGCAACAGTTCTGAATAAATCTCATCGGCCTAAGTATTCAGTCTTTTAAAGAACCTGCTTCCCTTCCCGGGGTAGATCCTGCGATCTTGCATGGGAGTGGGCCTTTGTACTGTCGGCCATATGCCCGCGTTCGGTTCGTCACCTTCGCGAGCTGTTTCAGAGGGATCAGGGTCTGCCATGACAGGGGTCTTCCTCACATCAAATTCCTTTACATTCCAGCTGAATTCTATGGGAATGCCGTTTGGATCAAAAGAATAGATGGAATGGATAAAACCATGGTCGATCACTTCCGAGACCCAGAAGCCTGCAGCGTCGATCCTGTCCTTCAGGGTCCAGAGCTGGTCTTCTGTATCTACCCCGAAGGAGACATGATCAAAGATGAACGGGCCGGAGACTACATGGCCATGCTCCTTTTCAGGTAAAGGTTTCACCTCAGGCCATTCAAAGAATGCTATTGCGCAGGTTGCCGAGATCTCGAAGAAATAATGCCTGTATCCGGGCTGACCAAGACCTGCGATAAGCCTCATGCCTAACAGGTCCCTCCAGAAACGGATGGTCATGTCAAGGTCACCAGTTGCCATTGCTATATGGTTGACGCCGTTAAACGTTATCACAAACTTAATAAAATTCTTTAAGTAATGTCTTTAACTTTTTGATTTCTATTGATTGTTTTACAAGAGGTAGGCCCCGGATAACAGGGATCCTCTCTTCGAGAACCGGCCGGTTATTCCGGTATATGATACCGAGGGGAATGCGGTCACCCCACTCGAGAGCCCGTTCGAATGCCTTTAACCTGTCCGTAGGGTCATATCCAGGTTCAATATGATATGCCCTCTGTTTGTACCATTCATGGGTGTTCACCTTATTAAACGAGACACAGGGCTGAAGAATGTCGACGAGACAGAAACCCCTGTGGTTCATTGCGTCCTTCATGACTGCCTTCAGATGTTCCGGGTCATCGGAAAAACTCCTGGCAACAAAGCTGCAGTCAAGGGCAACAGCCAAGGCCATGGGGTTCAGCTGCTCTGAGAAGACGCCGAAAGGCGCATTCTTGGTCACGGTGCCTTCGAGCGTGGTTGGAGATGCCTGGCCCTTGGTAAGACCATATACCTGATTGTCATGAACGAACAGCTTGACGTTCACATTCCTTCTCATTGCATGCATCAGGTGGTTGCCGCCCTCTCCATAGCAATCACCGTCACCGGCAACAGCAATAACTGGCATCTCATGATTGGCAAGCCTTATCCCTGTGGCAACAGGGAGGGTCCTTCCGTGCAGCCCGTTAAAGGTATTGCATTTCAGATAATGCGGGAACTTGCCTGCCTGTCCTATGCCCGAGACGATCGTAAACTGATGCGGCTCAAGCCCGAGATCTCTCATAGCTTCCTTGAATGTCTTCAGGATGCCGAAATTGCCGCATCCAGGGCACCACGCCGGCTTCTGACCTTTATAATCATCCAATGTGGCCATCAAGTTCTCCAAGAAGACGTTCAAGGGTAAACGGTCTTCCGTCATATCTGTGCACCATCGACGTGAAGACATATCCTGTCTCTGCCCGCATGAGGCGCGCAAACTGGCCTGTTGCATTGTTTTCGATGCATACTGTCTTCTTCGCATTCCCCAGCAGCGTGAGATAATCGAACCTGTCCGTTGCCGGGAAAGGATAGATCTCGCTGAAATGGAGCATCGCGATATTCTTCTTCCCTGAGAGCCGGTCAACAGCCTCTCGTATGATCCCGTATGTCGACCCCCAGCCCACCAGCACAACCTCCGGAGCTGCGCTGCCGTAATGCCCGGGCGGTGTAATTTCACTGCGGATAAGCGGAAGTTTCCTGAAGATTCTCTTTTCGACCATCTTCATCCGGGTCTCTGCATCTTCTGTTATATGTCCGTCTTCGGTATGTTCATCGCTGTCGGTCACAACAACATGGCGTGACTCTCCCGGGACCGCAAGAGGAGATACGCCGTTGTCTGTGTATGCGTGCCGCTTATAGTCATGCAGAGAGGTCAGTGCTTCCGCCCTCAGACGATAGTCTTTATGGACAGCCTTTTCCAGATCAAAACCGGTGAACGTCCATTGAGAATCGGCAAGGTACTGATCAAAAACAAGAATGACCGGCACCTGGTACTTCTCCGTAAGATCAAAGGCCTTGTTGGTCAGATAAAATGCCTGCTCAGGGTCACCGGGGGCAAGGATGACCCTCGGGAACTCGCCGTGAGCGGTGTGGAGTGCGAACTGGAGCTCTGCCTGTTCCGTACGGGTGGGCAGTCCGGTTGCCGGCCCCGGCCTCTGGCCGAGCCCGATAACGATGGGCGTCTCGGTTATGGCGGCAAGAGAAAGTCCCTCGACCATCAGTGCAAATCCCCCTCCTGAGGTCGCTGTCATTGCCCGCACACCGGCAAATGATGCCCCTAAAGCCATATTGACGGCAGCTATTTCGTCCTCTGCCTGCTCGACGATTATGCCGCATTCTGTCTCCTTAGCGGCAAGATAGTTCATGATGCCCGTAGAAGGGGTCATGGGATAGGCGGCATAAAATCTGCACCCCGCTGCAACCGCTCCGAACCCTATGGCATCAATACCGGCAATAAGCATCTTCGGCTCAGCCGCCGCTGCCGCAGAGAAGGAACAATGCGCGCAGTGCTTGACGGCATAGTCAAAGCCCGCCAGGGCCGAAGCATGATTGGCCTTGATGACATGCTCGCCTTTTTTCTGAAAGGTCTCCGCAATGACCGCAAGCAGAACATCCATGTCCATGCCGAGAATGCCGAGCATCGCCCCGATAGCGACCGTGTTCGCCATGATGCCGCTTCCGCCGTGCTCTGCGGCAAGGTTGGTGAATGGGATATCAAGGAATTGGGCACCATCGAAGGTCTGTTTAAGAACTGATGCATCGTAGATGATCCTTCCCTGAGGGGCAACTTCCCCGGCATGCAGATCAATACTCTCTCTGTCAAATGCGGCGAGAATATCGATGGTGTCACGCGCGGCGGTTACGCGTTTGTCGGAAATCCGGATCTGATAGAAGTTGTGCCCTCCACGGATGCGCGACTCATAATCCTGGTTGGTAAAAACATGGTACCCCGTCCGCGCAAATACCCTTCCAATGGTATCACCGACGGTCTGAATGCCCTGCCCCGCCTCTCCGCCTATTTTAATGGAGTAGTCCATAGACCTTATCATTGTATTCACCAGGGCGGGGAGGATGCGGTGAGAACGTCCTGCCTGCAACACCGAAGAAACGTCTGATGAAGAGACTGCTCCGTGTGTCAGGCTGACAGCCAATGCAATCTCGCGTTTCAGCTCCCACGGTTAAATCATGTTGCATTGCAGGACTTCTCAGCGGGTCTACCCCGAACATGATGAGAATATGGCAAGTCAATTCGTTATTTCGCAAAACTGTCCTTGAATTTTGCAAGCCACATAATATGACTCCGCTCTTCATTGATTACTTCATCCACCATATCCTTTTCCTTTACCGCGTCCCTGAGGCCATAGAAATGAAGCAGCGTGTCCTTTTCGAATCCCATGGCATACTGGACAGCGTCGTCAACGGTTTGAACCCGTTCGAGCGACGGCAGCGACTTGTTCTTCCCGAGGAAAAACTCGGACTCGACTATAGCCCGCAAATATTCGGATATCTCCTCCCATTTCTCCGGCTCCTCGTCGCCGATGAGTCCTCTCAGTTCGAGAAACGTCTTTTCATGGACAAGCTCTTTTCCCGCCAGGGTCTCAAAGAGCTTCTTCAGTCCGTCATGCTTTTCAAATCTCTTCGCGATGGTCGTATAAAATTCGAACCCCAACCGCTCCGTGCGGATGGCCTGCTCAACTACTTCCCTGATTGAATATTTCTCCATATCTCCTCCCGACACGTAATCTTTCCAAAGAATACGTTAGATTACCTGATTTATTGTCTGAATATCCATCTCACCGCGATCAATGGAATATGCCAGAAATAAGAAGCCTCCACAGGGTTTGACGTCCGTTCGCGATATGCCGGGAGCCCCGCCTCTCTTCCATTCAGCAAAATCGCAGTCACTTTCAAAGAAAGGACAGCTCCTGCAGAGAACCTGAAAAAGGCCATCCTCTGATTCACTGCCAAGGATGGCATGTTGCCCATTACGCGCAAAATCTCTGCCTTCGTCGATCAGACTCCGTACCACAGAAAACCCCTTACAGCAAAGATCTTCGGACTTTTCAGGCCGGTAAAAAGAGCAATAGCCTGCACAGACCCTGCGCACAATGTCTTCCTTTTCCATGTCTTCCATCTTAGCAGAAAACAGCATTGTTGTATAATGAGGAATGCGCTATTATCTTTCACCCCGTGTCTGTCTGAAATGGCTTGAACTATATTCCGCATATCACATACAGACCGACGAACTCTATGAGCTCGATAAGGAGTCGTTTGGGTTCCTTCGGGACTGTTCTCTAAAGCAGGGCTGTTACAGCAATGACCGGGAATTCATCGATTACTGTCTTCAGGAAGGGATCCTCGTTACAGACCCGGTATCAGCACCCCGTCCGTCGGTCATTGAATCGCCAACCCCCTCACTTCGCTATCTGGAGTTACAGATCACCGACCGCTGCAATCTAAAATGCAGACATTGCTATATCGGAGAAACCTCCTCTCATGAACTTTCCGCAGAACAGGTCGGGAAGGTACTCAGAGAGTTCGAAGAGATGCAGGGTCTGCGGGTAATGATCACAGGCGGTGAACCCCTTCTGCACAAGGACTTTCATTTTATAAACGCAATGCTTCCGGATTTCTCCATCCGCAAAGTACTCTTCTCGAACGGGCTGCTGATAGATAAGACGCTTCTCAAAGGCCTTCACGTGGATGAGCTGCAGATAAGCATAGACGGGCTTCAGAAGGCACATGACAGACTGAGAGGAAAAGGCTCATTCCAAAAGGCAATGGATGCCGTACATCTCTGTTCTGATATGGGGTTCGCGGTCTCCATAGCGACTATGGTGCATGCCAATAACCTTAATGATTTTGAGTATATGGAAAGGCTGTTCAGGGAGATAGGGGTCAAGGACTGGACAGTTGACGTGCCTTGCATTTCCGGCAGACTGACCGGCAATAAGGACCTGCATGTCTCTCCTGAAACGGGAGGCAAGTACCTGAAGTACGGGTTCGGCCAGGGACTGCATGGGGGAAGCGAAGGGTTTGGGTGCGGTCTCCACCTGATATCTGTCATGGCAAACGGCAACGTTGCCAAGTGCACATTTTATTCCGACAAATGTGTAGGCACTCTTCATGACGGACTGCGCGAATGCTGGGGAAGGATCTCTCCTGTAAGGCTCGACAGTCTTGTCTGCGACTGTGCCCACCGGGAATCCTGCAGGGGCGGCTGCAGATACCGGGGAGAGCTTCTTAACGGCCCGGGAGGAAAAGACCTTTACAAGTGCTTTTCCTATGATATAATTAATTCGATGAGCGGTTAGGGCATGAACCCCTGACCTTTTTACACAAAGGAGGTGTAAAGGATGACGATCAAGAAGATCACAAAGAAGGCAGCTACAACCTGCAAGTGTAAGAGCTCCTGCTAACGGGGAGACTGAAACAAAAAAGAAGGGCAGACCAGACAGTCTGCCCTTCTTGATCTCTCCTCCTTATTTCCCCCTGAGTCTCGACTCGACCGCAGTCCAATTCAGATTTTTGAAAAATGCCTCGATGTAGTCGGCGCGCTTCAGCCCGTAATCGATCATAAAGGCGTGTTCGAATACGTCCATGATCAGTACCGGATTGCATCCTGCAGGATGGGAGACATCATGCTCGTTGATCCAGACATTAAACAGTCTTCCTTGAAGGGTGTCTTCATAGAGAACTACCCATCCGATGCCGCGCATCGTTCCCGTTGTCTTGAAGTCCTTTTCCCAGGTTTCATAGCCTCCGAAATCCGCCTGCATCTGTTTCGCCAGCTTGCCGTCCCTGCTCAATGTAACCTTACCCCCGAGGTTCTCGAAATAGTACTCATGCAGCCTCATCCCATTAAATTCCCAGCCGAACCTTCTTTTCAGCTCGGCATACTCAGGGGTTCCGGTCTTTCCATCCTTCAGCATCTGATCGAGGATATCAGCCACCTTGTTCGTGTTCGTCACATATCCCTGGTACAGAGTGAAGTGGTTCTTGATGAGCGTTTCGCTGAACCCTTCCATTCCTACCAATACACTATAGTCTTTTGCTGCATACGGCATGACACTACCTCCTTCTGCGATGTATTAAAGTTTGGCTGCGGAGCTGAGGGCTTTATCATAGTCCGGATGGTTTGTGATATCCGGCACGATCTCGGTATACTGTATCACGTCATTCGTGTCGATAATGAAGATCGCCCGTGCAAGCAGTCTTAGTTCCTTGATCAATACGCCGTATGCAGCGCCGAATGACGCATCCCGGTGGTCTGAAAGGGCCTTCACCTTATCAATGCCGGCGCTGGTACAAAACCGGGTGATGGCAAACGGCAGATCCATGCTGATATTCAGCACTGCTCTGTCTCCCGACATCTTGGCCGCCTCTGCGTTGAACCTTCTAAGCTGAAGGTCGCAGACCGGCGTATCGAGCGACGGGGTCACGCTGATGATCTTTGTTTTCCCCGCAAAATCCTTCAAACTCAGCGGCTTGAGCTCATCGTCGAGGACGGTAAACCCGGGGGCCTTGTCTCCTGCCCTGAGCGCAGGGCCGACAAGCGTCAGCGGGCTGCCCTGAAATGTTATAACTCCGCTCCGTTCCATACTTCCTCCTATCTGTATGAATTGAAAGTCACGAAATCCTCGAAAGTCTTCCGGTACGCCCGTGGCAGCAGCGTCATCCCGGACTTCAGATAGCCCACTGCGATCAGCATAGGGACAATCTTGTCTTCGGGTATGCGAAAAGTCTCTTTTACCGCGCCTTCGTCAAAGCCGTCCATGGGATGAGTCTCGAGCCCCAAGCCTCGTGCGGCGATCATGATATTCATGGCAAAAAGTGCGGTATTCTTAACCGCGAAGTACCTGCGCGCCAGACTGTCCTCAGTCCCGTACAACGTCCCGGCCAGACCTTTGTAAGTCTCCACAGCTTCCGGCTTCATATACCCCAGCTCCAACCAGCTCCCCAGCACCTTTTCTAGGTTCTCTTCAACCGATCGCGGGTCAGCTACCATGATCAGGACTGCAGAAGCCTCTTCAACCTTCGGCTGGTCAAAGGCACACTGCCTGAGGTTCTTTTTCCGTTCAGGATCATTCACCACGATGACACGCCACGGCTGAAGGTTCATGGAGGACGGCGCGAGCGAAGCGAGTTCCAAAAGTTCCCTGATCAAGTCGTCGGGCAGTTCTTTGCCCGGTTCGAAGAAAGTAATGGAACGGCGACCCTTAATTGCCTGTATCACATCCACAAAAAACTCCTTTCAGAAGACGATGTCGAAGGGTATACTTCAGATTACCACACGGAGAATTCTTGTCAAGACCAACATAAAGAACGATTCAACAACACGGAAGGCGCAGGCTAATAGAGCTCTTCCTTGAGAAGCTTGTACTCGACGCTGTCGACAAGGGCCTGGTAGGAGGCCTCAATGATATTCTCGGAAACGCCGACCGTGCCCCATCGGCTGTCCTTATCCCCTGATTCAACAAGGACCCTGACTTTGGCAGTCGTCCCCTTGCCGGCAGTGAGCACCCGCACCTTGTAGTCATGCAGCTTCACGTCCCTGAGCAGCGGATAGAACTTCTCAAGCGCCTTGCGGAGTGCATTGTCAAGCGCATTGACCGGGCCTCTGCCCGTCGCCGCGGTGTGTTCAACATGTCCGCTTACCTTCACCATGATCGTTGCCTCGCTCAGCGGCTCCTCACCCTCTTTCCGCTTTTCGATAATGACCCTGAAACCGACAAGGTCGAAGAACCGCTTATGCAGTCCAAGTGCCTTCTTCATGAGGAGCTCGAAGGACGCCTCCGCACCCTCGAACTGGAACCCCTGGCTCTCCAGTTCCTTGAGCTGCGAGATGATATCATGGAGCTGGGCGGAATCGCTGTCGAGTTCAATGCCGAATTCCTCCGCCTTTCTCAGGATATTTGCCCTGCCTGCAAGATCGGAGATGAGGATGCGCTGCGAATTGCCGACAAGGTCAGGCCTGATATGCTCATAGGTTTCTGGACTTTTCCTGATTGCGCTCACGTGCATGCCCGCCTTGTGGGCAAACGCACTGTCGCCCGTATAGGGCTGGCGCTTGAAGTGCCTCAGGTTGGCGATCTCTGTCACAAACCGGGATACCTCGCGCAGTTTCGAAAGCTGCTGGAGAGGCAGACATTTCATGCCGAGCTTTAATTGTATGTTCGGGATGATCGAGATAAGGTTCGCATTGCCGCACCGCTCTCCGAGACCGTTGATCGTCCCCTGGACCTGTGTTACGCCTTCCTCCACAGAGACCACCGAATTGGCAACAGCACAATCGCTGTCGTTGTGCACGTGGATGCCGAGCGGTACCGTGCAGGTCTTTTTTACCTTCCTGACAACGTCCCTGATGTCCGAGGGCGTGCAGCCGCCGTTCGTATCGCACAGCACAAGACAATCAGCTCCTGCATCCTGTGCGGCCCCAAGGCACTTCAGCGCATATTCCGGATTGCGTTTGTACCCGTCAAAAAAATGTTCGGCGTCAAAAAAGACCCTGTCCGTATGTTTCCTGAGATAGGCGACGGAATCATGGATGATATCGAGGTTCTCCTTCAGCGGCACCTTCAGCGCTTCCTTTACATGAAAGTCCCATGTTTTGCCGAAGATCGTCACAACGGGCGTTCCCGTATCGAGCAGCGCTCTGAGCGTCTCGTCCCTGGATGCCTTTTTCTTTGGTCTGTGCGTACTGCCGAATGCGACGATCTTTGCATGCGTAAGTTTGCACTTTGCCGCTTTTTTGAAGTACTCAATATCGCGGAGGTTCGAACCCGGATATCCGCCCTCGATATAATGCACCCCGAGTTCATCAAGCTTTTCGGTTATTCTGAGCTTGTCCTCGACAGAAAACGAGACGTCTTCCGATTGGGCACCGTCCCTGAGCGTAGTGTCATATATTTCGATAGTTCTCATGTCCGCATCCGTCTCATGTTGCACCATCCTCTAATAATAGGTGATCTTTCCGGTAAACATTCAGTTGTCATCGTGCCTGTTCCGCAAGCCCAAATACCTCATGAAGGACCCTTACTGCAAGTTCCGTATACTTCAGATCAATAACGCAGGAGACCTTGATCTCCGACGTGCTGATCATCGCGATATTAATGTTGTTGGCGGCAAGTGTCTGAAACATCTTTGATGCAACGCCGGAATGGGTCCTCATGCCGACACCGATGACCGATATCTTGCTGATATCATCGCGTTTGTCCACCCTCTCTGCTCCCATGTCCTTCGCAATGACCTCGCTCACTTCAAGTGCCTTGCGGGTATCGGTCTTCGGCACTGTAAAGGAGATATCGGCAAATTTGCCGTCACTGCTGACATTCTGCACGATCATATCAACCACAATGTTCGCATCAGCGATCGACTTAAAAAGGGTAGCAGCTATCCCGGGCTTGTCAGGAACATTCACGACCGTGATCTTCGCCTGGTTTTTGTCATAGGCGATGCCTGAAACAACAACGTTCTCCATCTCTTTATCCTCCTCCACAACCAGTGTTCCCGGATTATCGTTAAAGCTCGAACGCACCACAACCGGCACCCTGTATTTCATGGCGAACTCCACCGATCGCGTCTGCAGCACTTTTGCACCGAGACTTGCAAGTTCAAGCATCTCTTCATACGATATTTTATCGAGCTTCCTTGCCTCAGGCACGATGTTCGGGTCCGTGGTATAGACGCCGTCGACGTCCGTATAAATTTCGCACAGGTCGGCGTTGACCGCAGATGCAATCGCCACAGCGGAAAGGTCGGAGCCCCCCCTCCCGAGGGTAGTCACATCCTCCGTTTCGGTGATGCCCTGAAACCCTGCAAGGACCACAACATATCCCTCATCGAGTGCCTGTTGGATCCTGTCTCCGGCTATGCGCTCGATCTTGGCCTTGGTATGCACCGTATCGGTGATGATCCCTGCCTGTCTTCCGGTGAATGACTTTGCCTTTTGCCCCAGGGCTTCGACAGCCATTGCTGTCAGTGCGCTCGTGACGCGTTCGCCTGACGAAAGAAGCATGTCCATCTCACGTTCGCTCGGCGTAGCTGACAATTGTCCGGCAAGTCCGATAAGTTTGTCAGTCTCGCCGGACATGGCGGAGACGACGACTACGACCTTATTCCCCTGCCGGGCAGTCCTGACAACACGGTTTGCGACATTCTTTATCCTGTCGATATTGCCAACAGAAGTTCCGCCGTATTTCTGTACGATCAGTGCCACGTTATTCGTTCTCTCCTTGAATAAAATAGTCCATGAGCCGGTAGCCTTCCTCAAACACCTTGATACCGTCCACCTCCGTAATCCGCTCATCATAGGCCGTGACAGCATTCTTTCTCTGTCCCCTGCTGTCATAGATCACAAAGGGGACCGGTTCAGACGAATGCGTCCGTATCGCTAAGGGTGTGGCATGGTCAGGAAGCAGAAGGATCCGGTATTCCGGGAACCTCTTCATGTCCTCCATGACCCCTCCGACAATGAACCTGTCGAAGTCCTCGATCGCACGTACCTTGTCCTGAACGTTGCCGGAATGTCCTGCCTCATCAGGCGCTTCAACATGGAGGTACGCAAAATCCACACTCTGCAGCGCATCGATCGTGGCATCGGTTTTTCCCCGGTAGTTCGTGTCCAGATATCCGGTAATGCCGGGGACCTGCAGGATCTCAAACCCCGCATTTATGCCAAGACCTTTTGTCAGGTCAACGGCGGATACCAGCGCCCCGGTGATGCCGTACTTGTCACGGAATGTCGGCATCTGCGGCTTCCTGCCCTGCCCCCAGAACCAGACGCAGTTGCCGGGGTTCATGCCGTCCTTTACCCTTTTTTGGTTGATCGGATGTCCTTCGAGAACCGCAACGGAATCTTTCATGATCTTCTTGAGCAGATCGTCGCCGTTTCCCACAGGCAGATAATCGGCAATATCCTTCCCCAGAATATCATGAGGAGGTATACATTCGACATCCGCAGAGCCTCCTGTCCATACCATGAGGTGCCGGTAACTGACACCGGGGTAGAACGTTATGTTGTCCCTGCCGAGCTTCCGGTTGATTTCACGTATGAGTTCCGCAGCCTCACCGGTGGATATATGCCCGCTGCTGTAGTCTTCCATCACAGCGCTGGTCCGGTCCATGCTGAACTTGAGCGTGACCAGGTTGCACCGGAACGCGACATCATCAGCCCCGAGCTCAACACCGATGCTCGCTGCCTCCAATGGGGCCCTCCCGGAATAATATTTTGCCGGATCGTAGCCAAGTATGCTCAGATTTGCGACGTCTGAACCCGGATGCAAGCCTTCAGGCACTGTCCTCAC
>Ga0316626_10000721_pt1 | contig 13518 bp, 6 predicted proteins | sample OWC_Aug_T1_C1_D5_FD_207656 | JGI IMG/M metagenome (GOLD analysis project Ga0316626, IMG submission 207656) | Wetland soil microbial communities from Old Woman Creek delta, Ohio, United States - OWC_Aug_T1_C1_D5_A | ecosystem: Environmental > Terrestrial > Soil > Wetlands | place: USA: Ohio...
CGCCCGAACCCCCCGGACTGAAGTCCGAGGTATCTAGCCTTCATGCCCACTCGTCCACTCGTCCACTCGTCCACTCGTCCACTCGTCCACCGTACACTCGTTTCCCGCATCGCGCCGAAGGCCTACTTCAAGAAGACGCGGCGGCCTTTCTCGGTGAGCTCCACCTGCTTGGTCCTCCCGTGCGTGCTCAGGGCGAGGTAGCCGCCCCGCACGAGGTTCATCACCCGCTTCGTGGTGGTGGGCTTGCTCAGCTGCAGCTCCTGCCTGAGCTCGGTGAGCGTGGGCCGCCGGCCGAGCGCGCCCTGCTGATAGACATGCCGGAGCACATCGTAGAGGTCGTCGGGCAGCGTGGGGCGCGCCCGGGGGGCTATCTCGAGCGCTTCCCGGTCCAGAGATCGCAGCTCCTTGACGCCGACCGAGGCGGGGTCCAGCGAGAGGATGATGACATGGCCCATGAGGTAGGCCAGGTCCCGGACCCGGTGTACGAAACGCAGCGTCTGGTCGAAACCGTTGCGCAGGATGAGATAGTCCAGCCGGTCGACAAGCACCGCCGTGTTGCGGGGAAGGCCGTCCAGCCAGCGCTCCAGCGAGGCGACGTCCGGCGGCAGGGTGTGCGCCGACTCCTTTTCGGATATCCAGCGGAACTCGAACTGCTGGGAGGGCTCGCGGCGGAACTTCTGGGCCGGGGTGCGCGAGAGGACCGCCCCGCGGTAGCCCGCCTGGAGCAGGTCCTGGAAGCCCTCCAGCGAGAGCACCGGCGCCGCCTCCTTCACGAGGTACAGGTTCCCCTCCTCCAGCTCGTAGCTCATGAGCCGCGAGAGCATCTCGCGCTGGGCAAGCCGGCGCTCGGTGACGTCGCGCAATATGACCTGGATGGCGAAGACGTCGCCGTCCTTCTCCAGCAGGGCCGGGAAGACCTCCTCCCAGCGGTCGCCGCCAGGGGTCCTCACCCTTATCTCGACGGGCGGGCCGGACTCGCCCTCGACCCTCCGGCGGAACCGGTCCATGTACCTGGGGACGTCCTCCTCGTATATCCAGGCCAGTTCGGTGAAGCTCTTGCCCACCACATTCTTGCGGGGCTTATCCTGCAGGGCCAGGGCCGCCCGGTTGATGTCGAGTATCTTCCCGTCCAGATCGAGCAGCACGACCCCCTCGGGGGAGTTCTCGAAGAGGTTCCGGTACCTCTCCTCGCTGTCGCGGATGGCCTCCTCGACGCGCTTTTGCCCGGACACGTCCTCCATGAAGCCGTCGATGCGCAGGATCTCGCCGCGCTCGTCCAGCCTCGGCGTCGCCCGGTCCCGGATCCACTTCACCTCGTTACCCTTGGTGATGATGCGGTAGGTGGCCTCGAAGGGCGCCTTGAGCCGGCGGTGCTCCTGCAGCCTTTCCCAGACGGCGTGGCGGTCGTCCGGGTATATCATGTTGGACCAGAGCGCCGGGTCCTTCATCAGCTCGTCCGCCCCGTATCCGGTCAAATCCTTGATGCGGCCGGAGAGGAAGAGGTTCGTGGACAGCTCGTCCGGAAGGGCGGAGTAGACCGCCACCGGGATGTTCTCGCTGACGAGCCGGTACTTCTCCTCGCTGGCCCGCAGGGCCTCCTCGGCCCGCTTGCGCTCGGTGATGTCCGTGACGGTGCCCAGAATCGCCCGCTCCCCGCGGTAGTGGATGAGCTTCGTGCTGAGGATGGTGTCCAGCCTCCGGCCGTCCCTCGCGACGATGGCGTACTCGTACGGCGGGACGTCCTGGCCCTTCGTGTGCAGGGCGAACTTCTCCGCGACCAGCGGGCGGTACTCCGGCGCCGTCAGCCGGATGAAATCGAAGGAGGGCGAGAGGAACTCCTCCCGCGTGAAGCCCGTGAGCTCCTCGCACCGGCGGTTGGCGTAGACGACCCTTCCATTCACGTTGATGAATATCATGTTGGGCGACTGCTCGGCGAGGTTGCGGAAAACCTCCTCGGACTCCTGGAGTGCCTCCTTGGCCCGCACCCACTCGGTGATGTCGCGGAGTATGGCGCCGAAGTAGCGCTTCCCGCCGGATTCCCAGGTATTGACCACATGCTCGATATCGATGCTGGTCCCGTCGGGGCGGGTGTATCTGGAGTTGAACGTCCGGCCCAGCAGGGGGTTCGAGCCGCCAAGCCTGGCGCCCAGGCGCTCCTGCATCCCCTGGCGCGCCGGCGGGGGCATCATGTCGAGCACGGACCTGCCCCGGAGCTCGTCGGCGGACAGGCCGAATATCCCCAGCGCGGCCTCGTTGAAGGCCAGGATGCGCATCTCGCTGTCGGCGACGATTATCGCGTCGGACGAGAGCTGGGCCAGGGAGCGCAGAAGGTCTATGGGCTCACCGCCGTCGGATGACATCGGACTTCAAAGACATCCTTTGGCATAAAAAGGTTGTTGTGCCTGGCCTCTCTTCCGGGGCCATCGGGCGACCCTCAGCAAGGTTTGGCCGGCCCGGGCCCGCCCCGGACATGGCCGGTCCCGAAAAGGCCGGTGCGGTTGCCGGCGTCGTCCTTCAACACCACGAGCCGCCACTCCACGCGGGTGGGAACGCCCTCGGCGGCCATCACCGGGAAGTCCAGCATCGGCCCGGGCTCGTCCGTGCCGCGGAGGAGGCCTTCGAACCGGCCCCGGAGCTCGCGGCGCGACTCCGGCGGGACGAAGCCCTCGAGCCAGTTGGAGCCTATGATGTCCTGGCGCGGGCGGCCCAAAAGCTCGGCGCCCTTCTGGTTGATGAAGACGACCTTCATTCTGGAATCAACTGCAATGGCGATGTGGTTTTGCGCGGACGGTACCGGAATCGTGTTTCCACCTGTATTATTTATCTAGGATTATCTATTATTCATACATTGGCAAAAAGAAAGGAAAAGCCAAGGAAAGGACATTCGGTGAAGACCTTTGGACATCAACGGTCCTCGCGGGCGCGTTTTTTGCGCCCCGGGAGGATTCCTGCGGCGGCGGCCGCCGCCAGCAGCGCGCCGCCGAACCCGGGGATGAACCCCTTCTCCCCGGGCGGCGGCGGCTTTACCGTGATATTGAAGGAGGCGGTGGCGTTCACTCCCGCGCTGTCGGTGACGGTGAGATTGACCGTGTACTGGCGGTTCGACTTTTTATAAACATGGGTTACGTTGACGCCCTCGCCAACGGTCCCGTCGCCGAAGTCCCAGCTCCAGCGCACGATGCTGCCGTCCGAGACGGACGAGCGCCAGCCGCCGAAGGAGACCGCCTTTCCGGATACTGCGCTGGCCGGGGCGTCTATGAGCGCCGCCGGCGCGGGCCGGGCCGTCACAGTGATGTAGATGTACTGGCGGGTCGCGCCGCCCTTCCCGTCCTGGACCTCGAGCACGACGAGGTGCAGCTTTCCGGCGTCGAGCACCTTGGCGAAGGTCGAGGAGAGCTTCCCGGTCTCTGTTTTCAGCAGTGTGCCGTCCGACAGGCGCCAGAAGAAGGTCAGCGTGTCTCCGTCGGGGTCGGTGGCGTTGGCCCGGAAGGTCAGCTTGGTGTTGTACGCCACCTCGGTGTTGTTGAGCGGCCACAGGTCCAGTATGATGGGCACCCGGTTCACATTGACCACCGTGACGTTCCATGCGGCGTCGATGTGGTCCAGGCCGTCGCTCACGCGCACCTTGACGACATGCGGGCCCGCCTCGTCGAAGTCGGGCCTCCAGGCATAGCTGTGCGTGCCCGCTCGGGTCTTCTCGATGTCGTCGATGAACCAGGAGTATCTCAGGTCAGAGGTCTTGTTGTCTATGTCCGCCGCCGAGACCCTGAATGTGGTGGCGTCGCCCTCGTTGACGTGGATCGTCTCCTCCGGGTCGGGCACCATGCCGCCGGGGAAAATGTAGGGGGGATCGTTCACGTTGCGTATGCGGACCAGGAGCTGTCCGGAGTCATTGGCGCCAGACGGATCCTCGGCCCGGAAGCTTAGCGCCTCCTGCGCGGCGAAATAGTCCCTGGCCGGCCTGAGCACCGCGCTCCCGTTGGCGGCGACCTCCACGGTCAGGTTGTCCGACGCCCCGCCCAGGTAGGTGAAGGCCAGCGCGTCGCCGTCGGGGTCGGTGAACAGCAGGTTGAGATCGAAGTAGGACACGGCGTCCTCCGGTATATCCACGGACGCGGCCGCGGGGTTGTATACAGGCCCGAGGTTGGGGACCGCCACCGACGGACCGTCCAAGCTCCCGCTTTCCGGCAGCAGGACGCTGCCGGTGAGGTCGCTGAACAGGAACCTGTACGAGTGAGCCCCGGCCGAAAGCTTCGTGTCGAAGGTGAAATCGGTCCCGTTGCGAAAGTCGCTGCCCGTGGCGGTCATGTCGGACGAGACGCCGTCGATGTAGACCTTCCGCACGATGGGCGCGTCGCCGTTGGAATCGTTGTAGCGGACGGTGTAGTGGAAGAGGGTGTCCGGCGTCCCGCTGGCCGGCCCGACGCTCCCGTTGGACAGGGTCGGCGGCGCCGGCGGCTCGACCTCGGGCCCGGAGAACGTGCCAAAGGCCGGCAGCCTGACGGACACGCGGCCGTCGGAGAAGTTGAAGGCGAACACGTGGGTGCCTCCGGAGAGCTTCGTGAAGTATGTGAAGCCGGAGCCGTCCATGTAGGTGTGATCGTCGGTGAGCATGGGGAATGCCTTGCCGTCTATGACCACGGAGGCGCAGGTCGGGGCATTGTCGTCTGCGTCCGTATAAGCGACCGAATAGGCGAACGAGGTCGAGGTGTTGCCGGTGGAAGGGGACACGGTGCCGCTTTCCAGCTCAGGAGGGGCGTTGGGGGCGTCCGCCAGCACCAGGTCCATCCAGGGCAGCATCTCGTCGTCCAGCTTGCCGTTGAAGTTCAGGTCGTGGTCCACCGTGTTCTGGGGGAACCTGTAGTAGTCGTTCCCGGAGTAGGTCTCGATGCGAAATCCGACCGTCGAGCCCGGGACGGCGGAGAAGTCACGGGCGTCGCCCGAGTCGAGCGGCTTGCTCGCCTCGTAGACCTTGGTGTCGGCGCTGCGCTTCCCGGAGCCGTCGGTGGAGCCGCCGCCATTCACGTCGTTCTGCCATTCACCCTGCGACTGGCTCCAGTACCGGTCCGCGTAGGAGGCGTCAATCCGCATGTAGTCTTCGCCGCCGTCCGTGCCGACATGGTCTTCCTGGTCGTCGATGTCCAGGACGAGGAAAGTGGTGGCCACCGTGAACTGGAGTGCGATGTACAGGCTGGTCCCGTCGTTCATGAAGTACCAGGTGGCGGTGATGGTGTTGCCCGGCGTCGAGAAGCCGTTGAGGGTGATGGAGGTCGAGTTGGCCGCCGACCACTCGCCGGCCGAGAGGGTGCCGTCGATGGTGGGAAGAGGCGACGAGCCCAGGGTGTTGTAATAGGTCCCTCCGCCGTCGCGGGCGGCCGGGGCCGAGAATGCGGCCGGGACCACGAAGAGCAGCGCAATGACCGATGCCAGGATGAACGGGAATGGTCTCGCTTCCTGCAGGAACATCACCGGCCTTATCAATCGGGAAGCGGCGCCATAAAGCTTTCGCCCGTGCATGATGGAAAGCGCATGCGGCATGGCTCATGGCGCAAGGTCGGGAAGTGCACGCGATATAGCTCATGGCTCTTTCTTCCCGCCCACTCTTCACCCTCGTCGCATGAAGAGGGGGGCGGCGGAAGAACCTTGAGCATTATCGCTTGCGCCGTGCGCCCTTGCGCCGTGCGCCTTGCGCCCTCAATCATTATGAGGCCCCCCGCGGATATCGGTGCCGTGGCCAGGGCAAGGTCGGTCAGGACGGCGCTCACGATCGCGGGCTCGGACCCGTCCGGCGGCGCCGGCGCCCAGATGGACCTCAAGTGCTTCGCCGCGCTCGGCGTCCACGGCTGCTCCGCTTTGACGGCCGTGACGGTCCAGAACACCGCCGGCGTCCGGTCGGCCAACCCGCTGGCCCCCCGGCTTGTAAAGGAGCAGCTGGACGCGCTCTACGACGATTTCAAAATAGATGCCGTGAAGACCGGGATGCTGCACGACGCGGCCATTGTAAAGGTCGTGGCGGGCAGGCTGGCCAGGGAGGGCACGCCCCTGGTCGTCGACCCGGTGCTGTCCGCGACATCGGGCGCGGCCCTCGCCCGGCCGGACCTTGCGAAGGCCATCAGGACGCGCCTTATGCCTCTCGCCATCCTGGTCGCGCCCAATGTGCCCGAGGCGGAGGCGCTCTCCGGAGTGAGAATCTCCGGCCTGGAAACGATGAAGCGCGCCTGCGTCCGGCTTTCCCGTTCGGGCGCCCGGAACGTGCTCATCAAGGGCGGCCACCTGGGCGGCGGGAGCGCCAGCGATCTCTTGTACGACGGCGAGTTCCACATCTTCAGGGGGCAAAGGATCTACCGGGATGTCCACGGCACCGGGTGCATGCTCTCGGCGTTCACGACCGGGTTTTTGGCCTGCGGCCTGCCCGTGCCGGAGGCGGTCGGGCTCGCCAAGCTGCGCGTGATGGAGGCCATCCGTTTCTCGGAAAGGCCGGGCAGGGGGCGGTTCATCGGGGACCCTCTGGTGTGCCGGTGGAACACCTCCGTGCGGCGGCGGGCCATCCGAAAAAACACGTCCCAGACATTATGAAAAGCCCTGGCTATCAAGCCCGGGTCATCGGAAACAACTAGAATATCCTCGGATAGTCCATATTGAATGGCGTACTGTAAACCCTCGTGTAATTCGCACTGGTAATGGACGCATTGTAGACCTCGGCCAGGATGGTCGTGATTTTCGCATTCATGTCCGTCAGGGATTGCAGGTCCCGCTGGAAATCCCCGGCGGTCCTGTTCTCGGCATCCGGTATCTCCGATTCGTTATTGATTGGGATTAGGATCGGGCTCTTCCTTGTGAGCGTGTTGGACAGGTATACGATATGTCCGGTTGTGGAATTCGATATAATTCCCTTGAAATCACGGCTTTTATCGGAAAGATTGAACCGGATCGGGATTGGCAATCCGTACGGGGAGGAACATGTGAAGTTCAGGCCGTTCAATCGGGCGATGACTTCAGCTGCCGTATCGTTCTTTGCTACCGCTCCGGGATGGCCCTCGAACCAGATTTCGTATTTCACGCCTTTGTATGAATAATCCATCGACGTATCGACGCATCCGGAGGTAGCGATCAAAATGATGACGGAAGATAAAATCCAAAATGGGCTCTTGATATTCATCGCGCGCACGGGCAGGCGGAGCCTTCCCTGGACAGAACCCTTGTGGACCACAGTATCAAGAGCCAATTCCGGCCAGATATAATCTTTGGAACGGGGATGCAACGAACCCGCGTTTCTCGGCCCCGGCCATGGATTTCAGGCGCCGCAGGGCGGTCCATTGACAGGGTCTCCACGGCTCCCGCCTCGCCAGGCAGGTGCGCCAAGCTGCGCGTGATGGAGGCCATCCGTTTCTCGGAAAGGCCGGGCAGGGGGCGGTTCATCGGGGACCCTCTGGTGTGCCGGTGGAACACCTCCGTGCGGCGGCGGGCCATCCGAAAAAACCCGTTCCAAACATTATAAATAACCGTGGATGACAAAATGGAATCATCCGCCAAGACGATGTTCCGACTCTGCTGCACCGGCGTTTACGCCGTTCTCATGATCTTGCTAGCCTGCGCGATATTCTACCAAAGGAAAAGGAAGCCCGGGCGCCCGGAACGCCGGTCGAACAGGGGCATACCGGTATCGCTCTCGCTGGCGATCGTTGGAATGGTGGTCTTGTCTTATGCCTGGTATGTCATTCCATTCAGCGTTGTCATCGACCGGGATTGCCCGACCGGCGCAGAGCGGGCCGCGCTGGAGCGGGCGGAGGCGCTCGACCTGGCTTCCGTGCTGGGAATCTCGCGTTACTATTACTGGGGGCTGACCAACGAGACGCCGGCCGGCCCGAACGCCTATGTCTGGCCGAACCTTGTCGACCGGAAGGCCCTCGAGTTCTATTCGCAAAAGATATGCCGGGCGCGGGATTCGATGCTCTGTTTCGATGCGAGCTTAAAGTACAGCGCGGTCGCGAGGCTCCGACAGGACCTGAGGATCGGTTACGATGCGAGCTCGCACAAGGCCTTCATCAACGCGAATGACTATAATGTAAATACCGCGTCGGAAGGGCATGCGCGCTACAATGAATACGAATACGCTGCCATCGCCGGCGCCGGCGGCCTGGAAAGGATAACGACCGTGACCGGGCCAATGAACCTTTCTCTGGACCGAAGCTATGTTGTGGCCCAGTCGCTCGAGTATTCGGAAATGTACGGTTCGCTCGCCGGGTTCGCAGGCGGTGCGGACCAGATAATCGTTTTGGACGACGGGTACCTGCCATGCCTGATCCTTATACGTCCCGGGAGCTACACGGTTGCATGAGCCCGGATCGCATCGGTGTCAGCCCGTACGCCATACGCTCGTCCACTCGTCCACTCGTGCACTCGTGCGCTCGCCCACTCGTCCACTCACCCACTCGTGCACTCGTCAGTACTTCCTCGGCCCTCTGTACATCCCGGTCCTTCCGCAACCGGGGCAGGTGATTCTCACCGGGTACCGGTCGCTGTATATCGGGACCTGGCTGCCGCACCCGGAGCACCGTGTCATGCGGACGGGCGTTTGCTGGGCAGGAGGCTCGTATACCGGGGCAGGGGGCTCGACTGGCGCCGGAGGTTCGGGCGGAGGCGCCGGCGCCTCCGCTGCATACAATGCTCCGACCGCCTTCGGCCTGTACGGGCCCGACCTGCCGCATCCGGGGCAGGTGATGGTCTGCGGCCCTTCCTTGTAGATGGGGATGCGCGTCTTGCAGCCGGGGCACCGGATGTGGCGCAAGGGCTCCGGGGAAACGCGCTGGGGTGGAGCGGACGCTGCGCTATCGGTGAGTGAAGAGGTGGCGGCATATCGTGAGGAGGACGGGGGGGAAGAAGCTGCGCTGCCGAGACGGTAGCGTGGGGAGACGACCTGTGACGCGGGGGAGGTGCGTGCCGGCTCGAACGCCGGCGAATAGGTCGAAGGCGTCGGCCCCTCCGGCTCGTCCATCGCCAATGTCTCGACGGCCTCGGCCTCCGCGACCGGCGCTTCTGCCAACGAGGCCAACGCCGCGGATTCGACCGTCGATTCCGGAGAAGCCCCATACGGCTCCGACCGCATCTCGGAAAGCGCCTTCGGCGGGAGCCGGCCCGTGGTCGAGCGCCGGTAGGCGTACAGGCCGATGGCCGCCACGATGCCAATGATGGCCAGGGCGACCCACGGGTACGGGAACTCCCCGCTCGTGGGCGTCGGCGGCTTTCCGCCGGGCGGCGTGTACTTCTTGAGCGTCGTGAAGCTGATGTCCGGGCTGGGCTGGGCCGGGTTCCCGGCCGGGTCCGTCGAACCGACACTGAAGTGGTAGGTCGTTCCGGGCAGGAGGTTGGTTATGAGCACCGCGTGCTCGAGCACGTATATGCGCGAGGTCTGGTTGCGGTCATAGTACACGCTGGTGCCGTAATCGACCTGGCTGTCGGATGGTTCGTTCGTGGACCAGGTTATCAGCACGGTCGTGTTGGTCAGGTTCGCAAAGCTCACGTTGGATATCTGCGGCGCCGTGGTGTCGGCCTGCGCCTTGGTGACAAAGGTCAGCTCCTCGCTGATGGATGGGCCGTTGCCGGACACGTCCACGGACCGGACCCTAAGGCGGTACTCCGTGGAGGGCTTCAGGTTGTCGAGCATTATGCTGTGCAGGATCGTGTAGGCCGGGTCGCTCGCGCGCAGCCCGTACGCCGAGGTCGCCCCGTACTCGACCTCGCCGTTGGCAAGCTCGTTCGTCGCCCATATCACGACCGCGCGCGTGTTGGCGACCCCCGTCACCTGTATGCCCGATATCTCCGGCGGCGCAAGGTCCTGCCCGCTCGGCTTCTTGAGCGTCCGGAAGGTGATGTCGCCGCCCTGGCCGAGGTTGCCGCTGGGGTCCGCCGAGCGCACGCGCAAATGGTAGAGCTTGTCGGGCAGAAGGCCCTGCAGGGGCAGGCTGTGCTGGAACGAGTACTCCGAGACGGCTGCGGACAGACCGTAGTCGGTGGTCAGCCCGTATTCCACGTAGGCGTCCGCTATCTCGTCGGTCTCCCACGCCACCAGGGCGCCGGTCTGCGTTATCGCCCCCACGTCCAGGTTCAGTATCGAGGGGGCCACGGTATCGGGCTCCGCCTCGGTCGTGAAGCTGGAATCCTCGCTCAGGGCGGGGCCGTTGCCCGAGGCGTCCGACGAGCGCACGCGGAAGTGGTAGGCGGTCGAGGGCTTGAGGTTGAGCAACGTGAGCTCGTGGAGCGTGCCCATCCCGGTGTGCGTGGCGGTCGAGCCGTACGAGACGCCAGTGCCGTACTCGACTGCCCCGTCGGCGGGCTCGTCCGTCTCCCACGAGACCACGGCCAGCTTGTCCGTGATGCCCGAGACCCTCACGTTCGATATGACCGGCGGCTGGTTGTCCGGCGTGCGCATGGTCGTGAAAACGAGCTCCTCCGAACGCGCGGGCCCGTTGCCGCTGGGGTCCGTCGAGGCGGCGCGCAGGTGGTAGGTCGTCGAGGGCGCAAGCTTCAGGATGGTCACGCTGTGCTTGAGAACGAAGTTCTTCGGGTCGGAGGCGGTGAGGCCGTACGAGGAATCGGTGCCGTACTCGACCAGGCTGTCGGCCGGCTCGTTCGTGGTCCAGGAGACCACGGCCAGCGCGTCGGTGACGCCCAGCACCTGCACGTTGCTCAGCGAGGGGGGCGTGGTGTCGGGAGTGGCCGTCGTGATGAATATGTAGTCCGGCGAGAAGGAAGGCGGGTTGCCGGCCAGGTCTCTCGATTGGACCCGGAAGTGGTAGGTGGTCGTCGGGGCGAGGCCGCCCAGGGCCATCGAGTGGGATGTGACGAACGCCGGGTCCATCTTGGAGGAGCCGTAGGCGGTGGAAAGGCCGAAGTCGACGCCCGAGTCCGAGTCTTCGTCCGTGGACCAGGTGATTATGGCCGAAGTGTCCGTGAGGCCGACGACGCGCACGTTCGAGATGACCGGGCCTGCCGTGTCCAGGATGACCGAGGCGGAGACGGCGTCGGCCACGTTGCCGGCGCGGTCGCGAACACGGTAGTATACGGTCTTGGGCCCGTCGGGAGACGGCAGGCTGTACGGGCGGACCGATGAGAACGGCTCCCACTCGGTCCACTTGACCCCGTCGTCGCTGAACTGCATGAGGCTTATGCCCGAGGACGGGTCGGCGTCGGAGGCCTTGAGGAAGAGCCGGACGTCGCGGCTGGTGGCGTACTTGCTCCCGTCGTTTATCATGATGCCCAGCGGCGATGGCTTGACGCGGTCCAGAAATATCGTGTCCTTCACGGGCCCGCCGACGTTGCCCGCCCGGTCGCGGACCTCCAGGTAGACGGCCTTGTCCCCGTCCGTGTCCGTGCCGCCCGCGCCGGCCGTCAGGCTCCAGCCCGTCTTGGTCTTCGCGAAGGCCTCCCAGTCGCCCAGCCTGTTCTCGGAGTTGGCGAACGTCATCTCGGATAGCTGGGAGCCGGGGTCCGGGTCCACGGCGTCTATCCTGAGCGTGGCCGTTGCGTCGTTCGTGAACTCGGCGCCGTCGTCTATCATTATGCGCAGCTCGCCGGGGGCGCGGCGGTCGAGGAATATCTGGTCGCTTTCGGGCCCGCCTATGTTCTGGGCGCGGTCGCGCACGCGGAAGTAGACGGTCTTGGTCCCGTCGGAATCGATGCCTCCGGCGCCGGTCGTCAGGGACCAGTTGAAGCCGCCGGACCAGTCGGCCCACTCGGACCAGGTGACGCCGTCGTTGCTCAGGGACATGTGCTGGAGGCCCGACGCCGGGTCGGGGTCGACGGCCCGGAGCGCCAGCGATACGGATGCGGAGGTGGAATACTCGGCGCCGTCGTTGATGACGATGCCCAGGCCGTTGGGCGCCACGCGGTCGAGGAAGATGCCGTCGCTCCCGCGCTTGTCGGCGGGAAGCTCGTTCCCGACGAAGTCCCGGGTCTTGGCGTGGACGGTCTTGGGCCCGTCGGAGCTGTTGCCGCCGAACGAGGTGTCGGTCAGGTCCCAGCTGGACCGGGTGGTGCTGAAGGATTCCCAGCCCGACCAGCTCGAACCATCGTTGCTGAAGGAGATCTGCGCCACGCCCGAGCCGGCGTCCGTGGCGGTGAGGGAGAGCGTGACGGACTTGTCGTTGGTGTACTCGGCGCCGCCGTTGATCGTGACGGAAACGAAGTCCGGGGCCAGCGTGTCTATCCTTATCGGGCCGAAGTGCGTCGCGGTCGTGTTCCAGTTGCCCGAGTTGTCCCGGGCGCGGATATGGAAGTACCACACTCCGTCCTCGAGAGTTTTCTCGTCCTCGTGGACGCTCTGCTCGAAGTCCTTGGTCGTGTCGGGCACGGTGTCGGAGGTCTTGTCCCAGGAAACGGAGTAGCCGTCGATGCCGCTGCGGTCGAAGCCCTGGTCCTTCCAAAGCACATGCACCTTGCTGACGCCGTACCATGTCGCGCTGTCCGGGTGCGTGTCGCTCCAGACCGTCGGGTTGTTGGGCGGCACGGCATCGTTGTAGAACTCGTAGGCGTGGCCGTCGGCGGAGGAGGCGAAGACCTCCAGCACGGACGTGTCGTTTGTGACGGTGCCGGTGGCGACGCCGGTTATCTCCCCGTTGCCGGAGCCGACCGAGGAGTACTCCCAGCTGCCCCCGTTGAGCCGGACCTCGTAGACCTGCCTGTTGGAGGTGCCGACATAGATCTCGTTGTCCCCGTCCGAGTTCCCGTCCCCGATCACGATGTCGTTGGCGGTCACGCTGGTGCCCAGCGAGACGGTCTTGGTGATGCCCCACTTACTGTTGCTGGCATTCCACTTGTACCGCCATATGGTGCCGTTGGTATAGGAGGCGCCGTAGACCTCGTTTTTACCGTCGTTGTCGCCGTCGCCGATGACGAGCTTTTGTATGCCGTAATACCAGTAGCCGATATCCTCGCCCGTGCCCAGATCGGTGCGGGACCAGGCCGAGCCGGAGTAGGTGAACATGTAGATGTGGTTGTCGCTGGAGCCGCCGTAGACCTCCGTCTTGTTGTCGTTATCGCCGTCACCGACCGCCACTCCGTACATGTAGGTGGAGTAGGGATAACCGTTGTACACGAACGTCGGGGAGCTGCCGACGTCCTGGGTGTTCCAGGTGGTCCCCTTGGAGTACTCGTAGACGTGGCCGTCGTAATCGGCCGTGTAGAGCTCCTTGGAGGCGTCCCGGTCGCCGTCGCCGACGTCGAGGTCGTAGGTCCAGTAGCCGCCCGAGCCGCAGTCGTTCTTGGTCCAGCCCTTGCTGCCGTTGACGACCTGGTAGATGTGACCTGAATAGGGATAGCCCGAGTAGTCCGTGGCGCCGGCGTAGACCTCCTCGTTGCCGTCGTCGTCGCCGTCGCCCACGAGTATCCCGAAGGCGTAGAGCGAGGAGCTTCTCAAAAGCGTTATGATGTCCGTCACGGACCATTTTTCATTTACGTAACGGTACATGTAGACGTGGGAATTGTCCCCGCCCAACGCGAAGATGTCCGTTCCCTCGACCC
>Ga0316626_10000722_pt1 | contig 13505 bp, 11 predicted proteins | sample OWC_Aug_T1_C1_D5_FD_207656 | JGI IMG/M metagenome (GOLD analysis project Ga0316626, IMG submission 207656) | Wetland soil microbial communities from Old Woman Creek delta, Ohio, United States - OWC_Aug_T1_C1_D5_A | ecosystem: Environmental > Terrestrial > Soil > Wetlands | place: USA: Ohio...
GCGCCTGCCGTCCGATCCGATGACGTACATGCGCTACGACGGCGATCGTTCGTTCCAGAACCAACTCGCCGAGTGCGGCGAAGACAAGGCGCGCGCGTGCGGCATCGCGGGCTCGCCGTCGTGTCGCGGCAAGCAGAACTCGGTGGCGCTGCTGTTCGACCGGCTCGGCGCGAAGGCCATGCCCGGCGACAACACGCCGCCGACCGTCGCGATCACGTCGCCCGCGAACGGCGCCACCGTCGCGCCCGGCTTCGAGGTCAGGGTCTCGGCGAGCGACAACACGCGGGTCACGATGGCGTCGATCTACATCGACGGCGTCCCGAGCGGCTCGGCGTCGGTCGCGCCGTGGACGATCAAGGCGCCGGCGAACATGGCCACCGGCAGGCGCACGATCCGCGTCGAGGTCACGGACGGCCGCAACACGAGGTCGACCGAGATCCGCGTCGACGTACGGGGCACGGCGGCGGAGGACGACGACCTCTCCGGTGGCTGCTCGACGACGGGCGGCGGATCGCTGGTGCTCGCGCTACTCGCGCTGCTCCGCTTACGACGACGCGAGCCGAAACCCGACGCTGCGCACCGTCTCGATCACGTCGGGCCGCGGCAGCTTGCGGCGCAGGCGCAGGATCACGTTGTCGACGGCGCGCTCCGAGACCTCGAGCTCGCCCTCGCCCCACGCCGCGTCGAGGAGCTCGCCGCGCGAGAGCGGTCGGCCACGCGCCTTCATCAGCTCGCGCAGCACGGCGAGCTCGATCGACGTGAGCGTGATCGTCTTGCCGTCGATCCACAGCGCGCGGCCGTGGAGGTCGAGCGTCAACTCGCCGTAGCGCATGCGGCCGTTCGCGGCGCCCTTCCAGAACACGCGGCGATGGATCGCGCGCACGCGGCCCGCCAGCTCGCGCGCGCTGATCGGCGAGATCACGGCGTCGTCGAAGCCGGCGGCGAGGAGCGTCTCGCAGTCGCGCGGCGTGCCGTCCTCGATCAGCGCGAGCAGACCGGGACGCAAGTCGCTCGTGGCCGCCCACTGCACGATCCTGTCCGCGAGCACGCTCGCGACCGCCGTGTCGAGGTCGAGGACGTAGACGGGGACCGTCGGTGGCTGGTGCAGGATGTCGACGGTGAGCACGTCGACGTGCATCGCGCCGCGCCGCAATTCGGCGACGACGCTCCGAGTTGTCGGGGTCGTCACGAGCGTGACGATCGCGACGCGAACCGGTTCGATCGCTGAGTGGGCGTCGTCGACGGACAAGGCGTACACGACCCACCGTAGGGAATTCGCGTGACCGTCACGATGCCGCTCGGCAACCGGACTGTGACGTTTTGCGTGACGGTTTCGTCGCAACGCTTGCGACGCTCGCGACATTCGTGTTGCGCGACCGTCACAAAATCTGTCTCGATCGTCACGCGCGCTGTAGCCTTGTCATGTGAGCGCGTTGAAGGTTGTTTGCCTGGTCGCGGTGGTCGGATGCGCTGCCGAACCGCCGGCACCGAGCACGCTCCTGATCAGCGACTACCGCGCGAACGCGATCTTTCGCTACGACGGGGTGACCGGGGAGTTTCTCGGCACGTTCGCGCATGGCTCCGAGCAGCGCGTCGATCGCCCCGCAGGCGTGCGGCTCGGACCCGACGATCAGCTGTACACGGCTGGCTTCGGCCGCGGCGAGGTCGTGCGCTACGACCTGCACTCCGGTCGGATGATGGACGTCTTCTACTGGGACACCACGCTGCTCGAGGAGCCGGTCGAGCTCGTGTTCGAAGGCGACGAGCTCGTCGTCCTCGGCAACGACACGGCCAACCTGGTCGTGCTCGGTCCCGACGGCTCGGTCGCACGAACGTTCGGCTATCCGCTGATCCGCGGCGCGCACGACTTCGTGATCGATCGCGGACGTGTCCTCGTCGCGACGGAGCCGGCGATCCAGATCTGGGATCTCGCGAGCGGCACGCAGCTCGGCGAGCTCGGCCGCGGCGACCTGGTCCTCGCGACCAGCATCGCGACGCGCGGCGACACGATCTACGTCGCCGATTGGGAGCGCGACCAGATCGTGACGTTCCCCGATGGCCGCGTGCTCGTCGACGGTCTGCGCGATCCGATCAGCATCGACATCTTCGACGGCGAGCTGTACGTGCTCGACGCGACCGGCATGCAGCGGTTCGACGCAGAGACAGGCGACCACCTCTCGCAGCTCGTCGCGAGAGATGACCGCCTGCTGTGGCCGCGCGCGTTTACGTTCGTGCGCGAGTGACTAGAACTTCGTCCAGCCGGTCGTCCAGTCGGTGCTACCGATCGCGCCGCAGTACGTCGCGGTCGTGTCGAGGCCGGCCGGCGGCGTCGCGCAGTTGGTGAGGACCGGCGAGGCAGCCGCAGGCTTCCAGTCGGGTGCCGTGATGTTGAACGCGGCGCCGAGCATCGGATCGATGTCGATGTGGTTCGTCGCGTCGCCGCCGATCTGCGCGGCTTCGTCGAAGCTGCCGTCGTTCCCCGCACCGGCGCCGTCGAAGTTCGCCGGCCAGTTCGCCGTCGCGTTGGTGCCCTTCAGGAAGTAGACGTTCTTGAGCGCGAGCGCGTTCGCGGTGAACTGGCCGACCGACGACGCACCGTCGACGTCGACCGCGAACTTCGTGAAGCCCATGACGATCGAGTTGTTGATCTTGCCAGCGGTGCCGCGGCGCAGGTGGATGCCACCCTGCGGATCGGCCGCCGCACCGTTCGCGCCGACGATCGTCATGTTCCAGATCTCGGGCGCGCTGCGCGGCGTGAGCTCGTTGTCGTTGTTGTTGTTGTCGGCCTCGATGCCCTTGTCGCCGCGTCCCGTCTTCTGCTGGATCACGAGGAACTGCACCTTGCCCGTCCAACCACGGTCCCAATCGAGACCGTCGTCGTCGGGTTGCGAGATCACGAGGTGCGAGAGGTTCGCCGTGCCGCCGAACATCTCGACGCCGTCGTCCTGCCCGAGGTGGACTTGTACGAAGTCGACGACCGTCGCCGAGCCACAGCCGCCCATCGTGAGCCCGTTGAGCTCGTTGTCGGGCGACAGCAGGAAGCCGGCGTACTCGATGCGCGCGTACTTCAGCTTGCCGCAGTCGTGCGCGGCGTTCGTGCCGCCGTAGACGATCTTGTCGCCGAGCGAGGTCGGGAACCCTTCGACGGCATTCGTGCCGCCGACGACGTTGATCGGCGCCTTGCCGAGCATGACGAGACCGCCCCAGTCGCCGGGCGCGGCGGGCGTCTTGTTCGACGTGAGCACGATCGGCTTCTGCGCCGTGCCCTGCGCGTCGAGGATCGCGTCCTTCGTGATCGTGAGCGCGCTGCCGTTCTCGCCCTTGATCACCGTGCCCGCCTGGATCGTGAGCTTGCCGCTGGTCACGAAGACGTAGCCGTCGAGGATGTACGTGTTCTGCGCTTCCCATGTGATGTTGCCGGCGAGATCGCCGGCGGGAACATGGATGATCATCGCGCCGGGCGGCGTATCCGGTTGCGGGGCATCCGGCAGCGGGGTGTCGTCGCCGGTGAGGGCGTCATCGCCTCCGCAGGCGGCGGCGAACACGAGAGCGAGGGACCAAGACAATTTCTTCATGACGCTTCCTTTCACTTCGGTGACCAGTCGAGCCCGAGCTGGAACGAGATGCCGGGCGAGTAGGAGTTGACGGTGATGTCGTCTTGCTCGAAGACGACCTTCTGGTTGAGGAGGTTGGAGACGGAGAGCTTCAGGCGGAGGTCCTTGCGGAGCAGCCGCGCCGCGACGAAGTCCACGCGGTGCAGCGGTCGCTCGTAGGTGTCGGGCAAGCCCTCGACGCCGACGTCGGAGATCCGCGAACCGATCACGTTGTAGAGCAGATTGAAGTCCGCGAGCTTCGGGTCGACATAGCCGAGGTTCACGTTGACGACGAACGGCGACTGGCCGTAGAGCGAGCGCGACTGGCTCGTCAGGAGCATCTGGTCTTCGCCGAGATCGACGCGCGAGCGCATCACGGAGATGTTCGTGCCGAGGCGGAACTTCGACAGCGCGGGCGTAAACCGCGCGAGGGTCGTACGGACTTCGATCTCCGCACCGACGAGACTTCCGCCACGCGCGTTGAGGAACGTCGCGTCCGAGTTCGAGTTCGCGAGCACCTGCTCGATCGGATCGACGAAGTACTTGCCGAAGATGCTCGCGGCGAACACCTCGTTCTCGTCGGGGAACCACTCCCAGCGCAGGTCCGCGTTGTGGATGTGGGTCGTCGCGAGCTCGGGATTGCCCGAGATGTCGCGGCGGCGGTTGTAGTCGAAGAACAAGAACGGGGCGAGCTCGCGGAAGCGCGGCCGCACGAGCGTGTAGCTGTACGCGCCGCGCAGGTTCATGTCGGGTCGCGCCGCGTAGACGAAGTTCACCGTCGGCAACACGTCGTTGTCGGTGCGATCGATCGCGGCGCGGTTTCCCGCGACCGCGTAGCGGCTGCCGTTCGAGAGATCCTGCGAAGCGCGCTCGTAGCGGACGCCCGCGATCATGCGGAGCTTGTCGTCCATCGGGACTTCGGCCGACGCGAAGCCGGCGAACACGTCGAGGCCCGCCTTGTACGCGTCCTCGTGCAGCGTGCCTTCTTCGACTTGGAAGTCGGGGCCGATGTGCTCCGGCGAGAACATCTCCTCGCCGGAGAGGCCGCGGATCGAGGTGTCGGTCCCGACGAACTTGTAGCGGAAGCGGCGGCCGCCGAGCGCGCGGTTCGAGAGCTGCGCGACGCCCCCGCCGCGCAACTGCACGCTGCCGGCGCGCACGCGGAGATCGAAACCGCCGCCGCCCGAGCGATCGCGGAGCTGCTGCCAGAAGTGCTGGCCCGAGCCCGGCTGGTCCTTGTAGTTGCGCGCGCCGTTCTGGTCGATCGTGTAGACGAGGTCGCGGCTGTCGAGCTCGTCGCGGCGCGTCTCGGCGTAGTTGCCTTGCCACCGCAGCTCGAGACCGTGCTTGCGCGAGAGCTTGTGGGTGCCGTGCAGCTGCGTGAACGCGAGCTGGCGCTCGACGAACTGCATGCGCGACACGTCGATGTCGGACGAGTCGGTCTCCGAGAACCCGTTCGCGAAGAACGTCGTGTCCTCGCCGACGTGCGAGTAGAGCCCGAGCAGGTTGAGCTGGTTGTCGTTGTCGAGATCGATACCGACGTTGCCGAGCGCACCGATCGTCGACTCCGCGACACCGAGCGTCGTCGACAGCTGCTCGCTGCGCATCAGCTCGCCACCGACGAGCTGGGTGCGCGCGATCTCGCCGTCGCGCACCGCGAAGTTGCGGCGCAGCATGCCGGTCGCGAGGTAGCCGACGCGCTTGCCGGCGAGCTTCAGCGAGTCGCCGACCATCCCGTTGACCGTGAGGTTCGGCGTGACCGTCTCTTCCTTCGGCGTCCACGCGTTCGGCAGCGACTCGCCGATCTGCTCCATGCGCGCGGGGTCCATGCCGCGTACGGCCTGGTTGCGCGGGATCGACGACGGCAGCGCGCGGCTGCCATCGTCGAAGCCGAGGAAGCTCTTGAAGCCGTTCGCGTACGCGTTCGTCAGGCCCTCTTGGCCCGTCGCCACGGTGTTCGCGGACGTCGAAACGCCGAGGCGCATCTCGAAGCTCGTCGGGAACGAGCTCGTCGCGATGCCGAGCGTGCCGCCGCCGAACTGCCCCGGCAGCTCCGCCGAGTAGCTCTTGTAGACGGTCATCGTCGCGAGCAGGTTCGTCGGGAACAGATCGAGCGGCACCGCATTGCGGTCCGGCTCGGGGCTCGGCAGCAGGACGCCGTTCAAGAGGCTGGTCACGTAGCGGCCCTCGAGGCCGCGCAGCGCGACGTACTTGCCGTCGACGACGCTCACCGCGACGACGCGCTTCATCGCGTCGCCGGCGTTCGAGTCGGGCGTCTTGCTGATCTCCTGCGAGCTGACCGCGTCGCTCACCGTCGGCGCGGCACGCCGCACGGCGAGCACCGCGGACTCCTTCCGCTCGTCGATGCGATCGACGATCTCGATCGTCTCGCCGGTCGCCGTCTTGGGCACCGGCTCGAGGGCGAGCGTCAGGTCGATCGTCTTGTCGGCGACGATCGTCACCGTCTTCTCGACCTCGATGAACTCGGGCGTCGAGTAGATGATCTTGTAGGTGCCGGGCGCGAGCTGGATCGCGTACGTGCCGTCGAGCTCGGTCGCGATCGTCTTGTCACCGTCCGCGCCGCCCTTGATCTGGATCGTCGCGGCGGGCAGCCCCTCTTCACTGATCTTGTCGGTGACCTTGCCCTTCACCGTGCCCGTCGGTACCGCCGGAGGTGGCGCGGGCGGCGACTCCGCGGGCGCTGCGGGCGCTGCGGGCGGCGCGTCGGCCGGCGGTGCCGGCGGCGCGTCCGCGGGCGGCTGATCCGGCGGCGGCGTTGGCGTGGCCGTCGGTTCGTCGGCCACCGCGGTCGCGGTGAGCAGCAGCAGCACGGTCGAGATGCGGCGAAGCATTGTGGCGCACCCTAGCGGGCGCGTTTGTCGCGTCATCCGCGCTCCGATGACGGGACTGCAACGTGTTGACGCGCGATCTCGCCATGTGACGGCGCCGTCGCATCAGTCGATCACGGATGTGACGTTCAGCGGCGGTGGGCGCACATTCGCGCGCATCACTCGCTCGCCTAGACTCGATGATGCGTCGGATCCTGCTGCTCTCCACGCTGCTCGTCGGAGTGGTGGCCGTACAGCTCGGCTTCGTGGTCGGCGCACCGGCGGAGGACGGCTTCCAGGCCCGTCAGATCGTCCTGGACGATCCATCCATCAGCACCACGGCGCGCGCGCAGAGCCGCACCGTCTACTTGAACCGGAGCGGCGTCACGCTGACGCCCGGTGGAAATGACTCGCGCGCGAACCGCTCGTCGATCATTAGTTCGCAGGTCACGATCCCGCCGTGGGACGCGAGCGCGACGTTGTGGGCGCAGACGGTGACGTGCTTGCGGGAGATCTTCGCGCCGTTCGACGTCCAGATCACCGACGCGGATCCGGGGAACGTGCCGCACATCGAGGCCGTGTTCGGCGGCTCACCGCTGCTGCTCGGGTTCGGCGCGACGCTCCTGGGCGTGTCGCCGTTCTCGGCGACCTGCAAGATCATCGAGGGCTCGGTCGTCTTCACGTTCGCCGACGTGATCCCGCAGCACGCACAGATCGTGTGCGAGATCGCGGCGCAGGAGATCGCGCACAGCTACGGGCTCGATCACGAGCTGGTGCCCGCCGATCCGATGACGTACCTGCCGTACGCCGGCAAGCGCAGGTTCCAGAACGTGCTCGCCGAGTGCGGCGAGAACACTCCGCGGCCGTGCGGCATCGCCGGGCTGCCGATGTGCCGCGACAAGCAGAACTCGTACGCGCTGCTGATCGAGCGCATCGGTGCGGCCGGCACGGGGGACATCGATCCGCCGACCGTCGCGATCACCTCGCCCGTGAACGGTGCGACCGTCGACGCGGGGTTCACGATCACCGCGGCCGTGACCGACGACGTGAGCGTGAAGTTCGCGGCGTTCGCGATCGACGGCGTGACGATGGGCTCGCTGACCGCCGCGCCGTGGACGTTCACCACACCGGCGGACCTGCCGCGCGGCAGACACGTGATCGGCGTGAAGGCGACCGACGGCGTTCACGCGCAGACCGCGTCGATCGAGGTGATCGTGCGCGATGCGAATGGCGACACCGGCGACGAGGACTCCCTGATCGGCGGCTGCACCACGAGTCCCGGAACGGGGTGGCTGTTTGGCTTGCTCCTCGTCGGGCTCGTCGCTATACAGCGCCGTGCTCAGCGGTAAGCAACGTCGCCACCTTCGTGCCCTCGCCCACGACCTGCGCCCGATCGTGCAGGTCGGCAAGGACGGCATCGACGACGGCTTGATCGCTGCCGTGAATCAAGCGCTCCTCGACCACGAGCTGATCAAGGTGAAGGTCGGCGAGTCCGCCGGGCTCGATCGCCACGCGGCGGCCGATGACCTCGCCGCGAAGACGCAGAGCGACGTCGCGCAGGTCCTCGGCAACACCGTCATCCTCTATCGCGCGCACCCCGAGGAGCCGAAGATCGTGCTACCGCGGGCGCCGCGGGGCGGCGACGACGATCACGACGAGCCCGACGGCGACGACTAGCCTGCTTCGGTTACAGTCGCGCAGATGGCGACCCGAAAAGTGATCAAGTTTCGCGGCGAGACTCGTCACGACGACATCGTCCATTTCTGCGAGTTCGTGCGCGACGGCGTGAAGATCACCTCCGCGTTCGGCAACACCAACACCCCGACGAAGCAGCCCCAGTACACCGAACGGTTCGGCGAGCGCGCCGCCTCGATCGCCGATGCCGAGAAGCGCTTCGAAGTGCTGATCGAGGCTCGCGGCAAGAGCTACCAAACCAAGCAACGCACCGAAGCAGAGCTACCTGCCATCGACGAGACACTCGACGCGGGCGCCTTCAATCCGTCGCTCGAGGCCGAGGTCGCCGGCGCGCGCGAGCCCGCCGCCGCGAAGGCCGCGTCGTCGGTCTATGCCGACTGGCTGCAGACACAGAACGACGTGCGTGGCGAGCTCGCGTCGCTGTTCCTCGGCGGCCAAGAAGACGAAGCGCGGCAGTGGCTCGCGGACAATCCGACGAAGTTATTCGGCGACCTCGACGTCAAGCTCCACAACGAGGTCTACGACCTGATCTGGGAGCACGGCTTCTTGCGCGGTGCGAGCCTCAAGCGACAGAGCGTGGACAGCGACACCGTGCTCTCGGAGCTCACGCGCGCGTTCCTCGCGCTGCCCGTCGCGCGCCTCGTCACCGAGCTGCGGTTCGGCCTCGCCGGCTACGAGAGCGACAACGACTGGAGCGAGTCGCTCGCCGCGATCGCCGAATCGCCGCAGGCCGCGCACCTGCGCTCGCTGCGCTTCGACGACTACACGTACGAGGACTGCGAAATCTCCTGGGCGGCGTTCGGCGACTTCTCGCCGTACTGGTCGTCGCTGCAGTCCCTGGAGGAGCTCCAGATCCGCTCCGGCGAAGGCGGCACGCTCGGTGATCTCGCGCTGCCGAACCTTCGCAAGTTCGTGCGCGTCTCGGGCGGCCTCGGCGAAGACGAGATCCGAGCCATCTTCTCCGCCGCGTGGCCCAAGCTCGAGCACCTCGAGGTCTGGTTCGGCAGCAGGAACTACGGTGCGGCCGGCAAGCTCGAGCACCTCGCGCCGCTGCTCGGCGGTCGCGTGCCGTCGTCGCTCGCGCACCTCGGCATCGTCAACTGCGAGTTCGTTCCCGACCTGATCGAGCCGCTCGCGAAGTCACCGGTCGTGAAGCAGCTGCGCACGCTCGATCTGTCCGCCGGCGTGCTGATGGATCAAGACGTCGACGTGTTGTTGCGCCATGCCGACGCGTTCCATCACCTCGATCGCCTCGACCTCTCGCGGAACCTGCTCGAGGAACGCGCAGGCGAGATCTACGCGCGACTGCCGAACGCGAAGATCGACGACCAGCGCGACAACGAGGACGACCGGCGCTACGTCGCCTTGGGGGAGTAGGCCCCCGCGCTCCCAGCCCGCCCTTCGCGCTGCTCGCGCCCGCGCTCAGTAGGCGACTTGCGCGGCGACGATGACCTGGTTGTTCGCCGTCTTGTCGTCGAACTGTTGCCGCTGATAGCTGCCTTGGAGCTTCATCTCGTGACCGCGTAGGTAGTAGTTCACGCCGACGTCGTAGTGCACCACCTCGTCGGCGCCGGTCGCGGGGACATCGTTATCGACGTCCGAGTCGAAGAACCCGACGCGCACGACGGGCTGCAGCGATCCGCTGCCGAGCGCCTTGTCTTCGATCGTGTAGCCGAGCGCGAGGTACGCGCCCTGCCCCGTCACGCGTGCGCTCACACCGCCGTCGCGCGCGCGGATGTACTCGGCTTGCACGAGGTACGGCCCGTGCTCGTAGCGCACGTCGCCCTCCCAGCGATCCTTCGACGCCGCGAGCTCGCGTTGAAACAGCGAGTCGTAGGTCACGCCTGCGATCGTCAGGCCCTTGACGGGATACACCTCGAGGCGCAGGGCGATGTCCTTCTGATCGTTGTCGTCGAGGTTGTTGAGCCCGGCGCCGTTGAACAGGCCGAACGAGTAGCCCCATTTCGGAAACGTCTTCGCGATGCGCAGGCCGAGATCGCGCTTGTCACCGAACGCCGATGACACGAGCGCGCGCTCGGGCAGGATGATCTTCGACGACGAGTTGTAGCCTTCCCAGCTCACCGGGATCTTGAACTGACCGATCGACGCATCCGCATACTTGCTGATGTACGTGATGAAGAAGTCCTGCAGCACCGACACCGCCGTCACCGGCTGGCGAACCTTGACGTCGCCCATCGGCCCGGACACGGTGACGGTGTTGAACTCGCGGACCTTCGCCGGGTCGATCATGATCGCGTAGCCGACCTGCTTCGGCACGATCTCGCCCTTCACCGAGAGCTCCGCGCGGCGGAGGCGGAACGTCGACGTCGTCGCGTCGGCGTGATCGAGGATGAACCAACCCTGCGCGAGCAGGCCCGGCTGGAACACGCCCTCCTTGCCGACGGAGAGCTTCTTCGGCGGTGGCGCGTCGGCGGGCTTTGCTTCGGGCGCGGGAGCCGGCGGTTCCACCGGCGGCGTGGCGGCGATGGGCGGCGTGACCGGAGTCGGCGTCGCGGGCGGCGTGGTCTCGGGTGGCGGTGCCGTCGGAGCGGGGTCGCCCGCCGGCGGTTGCGCCAGCGCCGTGCCGGCGACGGCGGTGACGGTGAGAGATGACAGAATCGACAGGTATTTGCGCATCTGTTCGCAGAAGAACCCCTGCCGGTGACATCGACGTGACGTCGATGCGACACGTTGCGAGCACGTGCGGCAAGCCGCAGATCTCGTCGACCGTCACCAGGGCATCTCGCAGCCGTCACCCTACCGTCACCGACCCCATGCTAAGGCTGGGACATGCTCGTGCTGGTTATCGAGGACGAAGTCGATCTCGCGGCGACGGTCGAGTACAACCTGAAGGCCGAAGGGTTTCAGGTTCGAGTCGCGCACACGGGTCGCCAGGGCCTCGCGGCTGCGACCGCAGAGCCGCTGCCCGACGTGATCGTGCTCGACCTGATGTTGCCGGATCTGTCGGGCACCGAGATCTGCCGGCGCCTGCGCGATCAAGAGCGGACGCGCGACATCCCCGTCGTGATGTGCACGGCGAAGGGCGAAGAGATCGATCGCGTCGTCGGGTTCGAGGTCGGCGCGGACGACTACGTCGTGAAGCCGTTCTCGGTGCGCGAGCTCATCCTGCGCATTCGCGCGCTGCTTCGCCGCGTCGACTCCACCCGCCGCGTCGAGGGCGAGCCCTCACTGATCCGCTTCGGTCGCTTGAAGATCGATCGCGACGCGCACCGCGCGTGGGTCGACGACAACGAGATCGCGCTGACCGCACTCGAGTTCCGGCTGCTGCACGCGTTCATGTCGCGCCGCGGCCGCGTGCAGACGCGCGAGGCGTTGCTGTCGGACGTCTGGGGCATCGAGGCCGACGTCACGACGCGCACGGTCGACACGCACGTCAAGCGGCTCCGTGAGAAGCTCGGTGAAGCCGGCATGTACATCGAGACGCTGCGTGGCGTTGGCTATCGGTTCAAGGACGCGCCCGACGAGGCCGCTTGATCAAGCGTGCACGCACCCGCTTGATCGCGATCGCGGCCCTGTTCGCGATCGCCGTCGGCCTCGCGGCGAGCGCGCTCCTCGGCGCGCGCGACACCGAGCCGTCGATCGGCTGGGCGGTGCCGCTGGCCGCGCTGTGCACGTTCGTGATCGCGATCGTCTCGGGCTTGTTCGCGGTCGAGTCGCTCCGGCGAGCGCTGCGCGAGCTCGCGCGGTCGACGCAAGCCGTCGTACGTGACTCGAGCCGTCGCGTGCCGTATGTCGACGCGCAGCCGAGCGACGAGACGCGCCAGCTCGCCGAGTGGGTGAACTTCCTCGCCGAAGATGCCGAGCGCAGTCACCGCGCCCTCGCGCGCGACCGTGCGCTGCTGTCCGCCCTCGCCGACGGCACCACGCAGGGCGTGATCGCCGTCGACGACGAGCACAAGATCGAGCTCCTGAACGACGCCGCGCGCGAGATGCTCGGGGTCTCGAGCTCGCCGGTCGGCGAGCCGCTGATCGAGTTCGTGCGCGTGCCACAGCTGTTCGAGCTCCTCGAGTCCGACAAGACGGGGAGCGCCGAGGTGCAGCTCGCGAACCGCCGCGCGATCATCAAGGTCGCTCAGAAGTGGGGCAGCGAGGGGCGCGTGCTGTTGCTCGAGGACGTCACGCAGGTCCGCCGGCTCGAGACCGTGCGGCGTGACTTCATCGCGAACGTGAGCCACGAGCTGCGCACGCCGGTCGCCGTGATCCGCGCGAATGCGGAGACCTTGCTCTCGGGCGCGAAGGACGATCCGGTGATGGGCCCGCGCCTCATGGACGGGCTCCATCGCAACGCCGAGCGGCTCGCCCGCATCCTCGCCGACCTGCTCGACCTGTCGCGGCTGGACGCCGGCCAGTACCGGCTCGACATCGGGCACGTCCCGCTGCGCGCCGCGATCGATCAGTCGATGACGGCCGTCGAGACGCAGGCGCAAACGCGCGGCGTGCGCGTCGATGTCGCGGTGGGCGAGCTCGCCGTGAAGGCCGATCCGAAGGCGCTCGACCAGATCCTCGTCAACCTGATCGACAACGCGGTGAAGTACACGCGCGCCGAGGGCCAGGTCTGGATCGAGGCAAAGGTCGAGGACGGCACCGTGCGCCTCGAAGTCCGCGACGACGGCCCCGGGATCGCCGACAAGCACCGCGAGCGCGTGTTCGAGCGGTTCTATCGCGCCGATCCGAGCCGGTCGCGCGAGGCGGGTGGCACGGGTCTTGGACTGTCGATCGTCAAGCACCTCGTCGAGAGCATGCACGGCGAGGTCGGCGTCGAACCCAACCAGCCGCAAGGCAGCATCTTTTGGCTCCGATTACCTCTTTCCAACGCAGGCGGGTAGCATGACGCGAGTGACGGCGCATACGAGTAGGGACTTCGAGCAGGAGCTGCGTTCGCTGCGCGAGCGGCTCGCGACGATGGGCGAAAAGGCCGCGCAGCAGATCGCAAGCGCGATGAAGGCTCTCGACGAGCGCGACGACGATCTCGCCCGTGACGTGATCAAGCGCGACCACGACATCGACAAGGACGAGAACGAGGTCGACGAGCTCGCGCTCCAGATCCTCGCGACACGGCAGCCGGTCGCCTCGGACCTGCGCTTCATCACGATGTCGCTCAAGTTCGTCATCGATCTCGAGCGGATCGGCGACCTCGCGGCGGGCATCGCGAAGCGCGCGCTCGAGCTCAACCGGCTGCCCCCACTGGACTCGCGCATCGACCTGAATCGGCTCGCCACGCTCGCCCAGAAGAACCTGCACTCCGCGCTCGACGCCTTCGTGCAGCGCGACGCCGACAAGGCGACCGCGGTCATCACCGCCGACGTCGAGATCGACAAGCTCAACTCGAACCTGTTCGCGGCGCTGCTCGCGCAGGTCGTGACCGACC
>Ga0316626_10000724_pt1 | contig 13490 bp, 12 predicted proteins | sample OWC_Aug_T1_C1_D5_FD_207656 | JGI IMG/M metagenome (GOLD analysis project Ga0316626, IMG submission 207656) | Wetland soil microbial communities from Old Woman Creek delta, Ohio, United States - OWC_Aug_T1_C1_D5_A | ecosystem: Environmental > Terrestrial > Soil > Wetlands | place: USA: Ohio...
GCGGCGATGATTACGCAACTGCTGCGCGACGGTCACCTGCCCATCGGGCTCGGTGGCGGCCACGAGATCGCCTGGGCCGCGTACGAGGGCGTCGTGCGGGCGCTCGACGGCGACCCGCGCCTTGACCGGCTCGGCATCGTCAACTTCGACGCGCACCTCGATCTGCGCCGGCCCGAGGCGCTCGGCCGCGGAACCTCGGGCACGCCCTTCCTGCAGATTGCCGAAGCGCGTGCTGCGGCGGCTCAACCGTTCCGCTACCTGTGCATCGGTGTAAGCGAAGCCACCAACACGCCCGCGCTGCTGCAGCGAGGTGCAGCCCTGGGTGTGGAGGTTGTCCTGGATGTCGACGTCGGCAGCCCGACCGTCGAGACGCGCCTGCGGCAGTTCATCACCGGCTCCTCCGCCATCTACCTGACGTTCTGCCTCGACGTGCTGCCGCCGGCCGTTGCGCCGGGAGTCAGCGCGCCGCCCGGACTCGGCGTGGCGCTGCACCGCGCGGTAGCGTTGTTGCGGGAGGCATTGCGCTGCTGTGGTCCACGCAACCGTGGCGGCAAGCTGCTGCTCGCCGATGTCGCGGAGTTCAATCCGCGCCTCGACCCCGACGGACGCACGGCGCGCACCGCCGCGCGCATCGTCTACGAGATGGCCGGGATCAGTCCGTGACGTCGGGCTCGACGAAGCACCAGCCCACCTCGGGACAGGTCTGCTTGATGCGCAGCTCCAGTTCGTTGATGTGATGCACGGCTTCCTCGATCGAGAGGCTGGGCTGCATCTTGATCTTCGCAGCGAGCACCACCTGTGGGCCCATCTGCAGCGTGATGGTATTGAGCAACCGCTCGATGGCCGGGTCGGCCCGGATCAACTCGTCGATCTGGCGGGCGAGCTGGGGCTCGGCCGACTTGCCGATCAGCAGGCCGCGGATGCGCCTGGCGATGAAGACTGCGACCAGGATCAGCACCACGCCGATCGCAATCGAACCGGCCGCGTCGTAACGCGTGTCGCCGGTCGCGGAGGCGAGCCAGACGAACGCGAACGCGATCACGAGTCCCGCCTGCGCCGCAATGTCCTCGCCCAGCACGACCACCAGCTCGGCGTTGCGGGTGTGCTTGAGCCAGTCCAGGAACGGGCGGCCGCGGCGGATCTTGCGGATTTCGTTCAGGCAACCCATGAGGCTCGCGCCCTCGAGCACGATCGCGACCGCCAGCACCAGCAGCGCGACCCATGCCTTGTTCAACGGCTCGGGCGCTTGCAGCTTGTGCCAGCCTTCGTAGATCGAGAACAGGCCACCGATGCTGAACAGCAGCAGTGCCACCACGAAGCTCCAGAAGTAGGTGACCTTGCCGTAGCCCAGCGGATGCTCCGCCGTTGCAGGCTTGTCGGACTGCTTGATGCCCAGGAACAGCAGCACCTGGTTGGTGCAGTCCGCGTAGGAGTGGATCGCCTCGGCCAGCATGCTGCCCGAATTGGTGAAGATCGCCGCGGCAGTCTTGGTGATGGCGATACCGAGGTTGGCCAGGAAGGCGTAGAAGATCGCCTTGGCCGAGGATCCATGGTCGGTGGCCATCGTCGGGCTCACGGCAAGCTGGGACAATCACGATAGTCCCGGAGTTGGGCCGCCGCAATGCGGCCCGCCTTTGCCGGGGTACCGCGAGCCAAGTATCCTGCCGCGATGAACGAATTCCAGCGCCCCGGATTCACCTCGGCGTTTGCCGCCGTCCTGGTCACGTCCGCGCTGCTCGCAGGGTGCGGGCGCAAGGAGCCGGCTCCGGCCGCCGAAACCAAGGCACCCGCCGCGACGCAGGCCGACCACGCTGCGAACGAGCACCTGCCGCCCGGAATCGAGTGGTTCGCGGGCGACGTCGATGCCGCCTTCGCGGCCGCGAAGTCTTCCTCCAAACCGCTGTTCCTGTACTGGGGCGCCGAATGGTGCCCGCCCTGCGCCGAGATCAAGGCAACGATCTTCAATCGGCGTGAATTCCAGGAGCGCAGCCGGCTGTTCGTACCGGTCTACCTCGACGGCGACACGCCGAGCGCGCAGAAGCAGGGCGAACGTTTCGGCGTCGTGGGTTACCCGACGATGATCCTGTTTCGCCCCGACGGCGCGGAAATCACGCGCCTGCCCGGCAGCGTGGACATCGAGCGCTATGCAAAGATCCTGGACGTCGCGCTGGCCGATGCGCGGCCGGTCAAGGAGATCCTGGCCGCGGCCGCGCACGGTGGCGACGTGACGGCGAACGACTGGCGCCTTCTGGCGTATTACTCCTGGTCCACGGACAACGGTCGTGCACTCGCAAAGGCACGGGAAGTCGGAACGTTCCGTACGCTCAGCGCACGCTGCCCGGTCGAGTTGCAGGCAGACTGCGCACGCCTGTTCTTCGAGTACCTCGGGGCCGCGGCCGGCCACGCAGCGAACGGTCAGTCGCGGCTCACCGGACTCGACCGCGCCATCGCACGCAAGCAACTGCTCGACCTGCTGACCGAACCTGCCGTGGGCCGCGCCAACGTGGCCAACCTGCTGTTCCGATCGGAGGACGTCGTCGGGCTGCTCTCCGACCCCGGCAGCGCCGAACGCGGGCAGCTCACATCGGCGTGGAATGCGGCGCTCGACGGTGTTGCGTCCGGCGGTGGCGGCACAGCTCTGTCCGCGCCCGAACGGCTGAACCTGATCCGGGCGCGCGTGCTGCTTGCGCAGCTCGACGCACCGGACGCGCCGATACCGCCCGCCCTGATCGACGAGGCACGCAAGGCCGTGGCGCGGATCGACGCCGAGACCACCGACGCCTATGCCCGGCAGGCCGCGATCAACGCAGCGGTGGGCCTCTACTGGGAGGCCGGCCTCGACGAGGACGCGAACCGGCTGCTGGTCGCGGAACTCGAAAAGTCGAAATCACCGTATTACTTCATGCTCGACCTGGCGGAACTCGCGAAGAAGGCCGGGCGGGAAGACGAGGCGGTGCAGTGGCTGGCGCGCGCGTACGACGGGGCGCAGGGCCCGGCCACACGTTTCCAGTGGGGTTACAACTACCTGATCGGACTGCTCGAGATGACTCCGGAGAATGCGCCGGCCATCGAAAAGGTCGGGCTGCAGGTGCTCGATGAACTCGACGGGTCGCCGGACGCGTTCTACCAGCGCACGCGCATGAGGCTCGATCAGTTGAGCGCAAAACTGCTCGATTGGGCCCGGACGGGCGAGCAGGCGAAGGTCATCGACGCCCTGCGCGCGCGCGCGGGCGAGATCTGCCGCGGCATGCCCGAGGGCGACGAGGGGCGTGGCAACTGCGAACGTTTCCTCAGGCCCGCTGCGCGAGCCACGCAGGGCGCGTGATCGAGTATTTCACCGCGGCGCGCTCCTCGTCGGAGCGTCCCGCGATGACGTCCTCCGGGTAGACGAAGTCCCGCTCGAAGTCGAGCCCGCATTTCTCCATCACGCGCCGCGAGCGCCGGTTTCGGGCCAGGGTGCGGGCCGAGATCTTCTCCGTGCCGACGCGGGTGAAGCCGTGCTCGAGGAGCGCCACTGCGCCCTCCGTGGCGAAACCCTTGCCCCACGTGGTGCGGCCGAGCCGGTAGCCGAGTTCCTGCTCGCCGGCCTCGAATCGATCGGGCCGCAGGTGGAACCAGCCCAGGAATCGGGCGGTCGTGCGCTCTTCGGCCGCCCAGTACCCGAGCAGCGGGGTTGTCTCGTAGATGCCGAACCAGCGCGGCAGGATCACGTTCTCGTAGGTCTCCCGCGGCGTCGGCACGCCATACGTGATGTAGCGCATCACCTCGGGGTCCGAATCGAGCTCGACCAGCCGATCCACGTCGTCCGCCGTGAAGCGCCTGAGCCGCAGGCGCCCGGTCTCCAGTAAGATCATGGCTCCTCCCTCCCCCGATCCCGCCGATGCCCGCTACCGTCTACGATTTTCGCAGCGACAACGTCGGCGGCGCCGCGCCCGAGATCCTCGAGGCGCTCCTCGCAGCCAACGAAGGCACCGCGTCGCCGTACGGCGACGACGACTATACCCGACGCATGAACGAGCGCTTCAGCGCCGTCTTCGAGCGCCCGGTGAACGTCTATCCGGTGGCCACCGGCACGGGTGCGAATTCGATCGCACTCGCCGCGCTGTCGAATGCATTCGGCGCCATCTACTGCCACGAAACAGCGCACATCAACGTCTACGAGTGCGGTGCGCCGGAGTTCTTCACGGGCGCGAAGCTGGTCGGCCTGCCCGGGTCCGATTACAAGCTCGACGTCGCCGTGCTGGACGAGGCGCTCGTGCTCGCGGATCGCGGCAATCCGACGCGGGTGCAGCCGTTCGCGCTCAACATCACGCAGCCGAGCGACTTCGGCACGCTCTATGCCCTGGACGAGGTCGCCGCGCTCTGTTCCGTCGCGCGCCGGCACGGCTTGCGCGTGCACATGGACGGGGCCCGGTTCGCGAATGCGGTCGCGGCGCTTGGCTGTTCGCCGGCGGATCTCACCTGGCGCCGCGGAGTCGACGTGTTGTCGCTCGGCGCGACCAAGAACGGCGCGATCAACGCCGAGGCCGTGGTGGTCTTCGACGGCGCGCTGGCGCACGAGATCCCGTTCCGCATGAAGCGGGGCGGCCAGGTGCTGTCCAAGGCCCGCTTCGTCTCGGCGCAGCTCGAGCGCTATTTCGCCGACGACCGCTGGCTCGAGCGTGCGCGGCGCGCCAACGCGCTGGCCGCCGAACTCGCAGCCCGGCTCACGGAGATCCCGGGCGTCACGCTCGCAGCACCGGTGCAGATCAACATGATCTTCCTGCGAATGCCCGAGGCAGCGGTGACCGCGCTTGACCGCGGACGGTTCCGCTTCTACAAACTGGCGCGCGACGTCCGCCTCGTGTGCCGACACGATCAGGAACCCGAAGGCATCGACGCACTCCTCCGCTGCATCCGCGGCGCACTGGTCTCCACAGGATGAAACGACGACTCGCGATCACCGTGAACCTGCTGCCTTGCATCGCGTTCGCGGCGCTGATGGCTCCTGCGTCCGCCAGATCGCAGGACCTGCAGGTCATCGACCTGCATCATCGTCCCGCGGACGAGGTCATCCCGATCGTGCAGCCGCTGCTCGAGGCGGGCGGCGTGCTTACCGGCGTCGACGACGTCCTGTTCGTGCGCACGAACCCCTCGAACCTCGAGCAGATCCGGCAGGCGGTCGCTGCGATCGACCGCCCGCCACGCCAGCTGCTGATCACCGTGGGCCAGGGCACCGTACGCACCTCCGATACCGCCGCCGTCGAGGGCTCGGCAGCGATCGGCGGCGGCAACGCGCAGGTTCAGGCGCACGCGGGCAGCCGCTCACAGCAGGCGGACCTGCGCAACGTGTCCAGCATCCGGACGCTCGAGGGCAGCGAAACGTTCATCGCGGTTGGGCAGTCCGGTCCGTACACGACTGCAAGCACGGGTTTCTACGCAACGGCGCGCGTCGCCGGGGAAGTCGTGACGCTCGAGGTAGCGCCGCGCCAGCAACGGATGACTGGCGGGCATGGCGGGGTGGTCGAGGGCAGCGGGGCCGCATCGACCGTGACTGTCCGACTGGGCGAATGGATCGAGCTCGGCGCCGTGCGCGACACGAGTTCGGGATCCGCCAGCGGCCTGCTCGTGTGGGGCCGAAGCTCAGGCACCTCGGAGTATTCTGCCTGGGTCAGGGTCGATGAGGTCCGTTGACAACGCATGGAACGGGAGGAACGGATGGGTGATTTGCGCGTAGCCGTCATCGGCACCGGCGTCATCAGCGAAGCGCTCGTGAAGAATCTCGCGCTGCTCGGCGTGGACGGGATCGACGCGATCGGCGGCGATTTCTGGGAAACGCTCAGCCTGGGACGCCTGCAGGACTACGAATGCGCCGTGACCGTGGTCGATGACCCGGAGTCCCGCCTGAAACTGAACCAGATGTGCCTGATCGCGGGCACGGACCTGGTCACCGTCTCCGTCGACGGGCGCTGGGTCACGGTGGAGTGCTTCCCCTTCGGCTCGAGTGCAAATCCCGCCTGCCTCGAATGCAATCTTCCCGACGAAGCCTACGTCCGTATCGCCGAGTGCTACACGAGCGAGGGATTGCGAAGGAAGACCCATGCGGTCACTGCAGACGCTGACGGTGTGGCGCCATTCGCCGCGGACGCCGCGGGTGCCGCAGCCGCCGAAGCCGCGCACGGCCTCAGCCACGAAGAGAGCCCGCCCGCGCGTCGGCGTGTGCTCGACGCGATCGCAGGCACGAGCAGCATCACCCGTCTCGAGCGACGCGAGCAGTGCCCTGTCTGCGAGCCATTCCAGATGACGCCACGCGTCGTCCGTACCCGCAACCGCTGGAGCCCGCGTGTCGAGGGCATTCCCGGCGACCGGCAGCACGTGGACCAGGCCTTGCGCCTGAGCGATGGCCTGATCACGCGCTACGAGTGCAAAGCGTGTGGCCCGCTCCTCGAAGCCGCAAACTTCGTCAACCGCCGCGCAGCCGAATTCGACGACTCGATCACGCAGTGTCCGCGCTGCGGAGCTCCCGAGGTGCATGTCGAAATCCGGGACACCTTCCTCCTCGGGGAGCTGATGGAGCGCTTCGGCGACACTCCCGTGCCCGCGAAGTACGCGACCACCGACAGCCCTGGCGGGCCGGTGTGCTTCGACCTCGAGGCCGTCGTCCCGTCTTGAGGCGCGCGGCGGCGCTAGGGCGTAACCGGCGGCGCCGCCGGCGTCGGCGCTGCCGGTATCGCTCCGAGCGGCGGCGTGCCCACGACCTGCACCTCGTTCACGAAGTAGTCGGTCTCGCCGAAACAGTTCGTCGGCAGCCCCGGATGCTCGGTGTAGTGAAGACGGACCTGCTGCCCGACGGCCTTGTGGAGCTGCTCGATCACCGCCTCGTCGCGGGTGCTGAAATCCCAGATCTGGGGGGCAACCCCGCCGACGACGTACATCGCCAGCTCGCCTTCGTAGGTCTTGCAGATCCAGCCACGCTTGGAGAACTTCTGCAGGACGCCGGCGCGCTCGCCCTCCGAGTAGTTCCACCAGAGCAGGAAGGCCGTGTAGAGCGCAATCAGCACGAGTGCGCCTGCCAGACTCCACCAGAAGTAGGACTTGAAGCTGCGGCGCGGCGGCCGTCTTGAGGGGACCGGCGTCGGCGCCGGAGTCGTCGGGTTCGTAACAGCCATGTCGAATCCTACCTCAAAGCTGTGACTCGATCGGAACGACCCGCAACAGCGTGACGCTGAGACGCCTCCAGACGCTGGCGTCGGGCTCGCGCTCCAGTCGACGTTCCTTCCCGTCGACCCGGTCGTACCACACCAGGCCCTCGTCCTTCTCCATCACGACCCGGTAGCTCAACTCGGGCGAGGTCGTGCGTTCGAACTGGTCGCGCAACTGTTCGGCCAGCTCGGGGCTTTCCACGAGCACGCCCATCTCGGTATTCAGGTTGGCCGAACGCGGGTCGATGTTCATGGTGCCGATGTAGACCCAGCGCCGGTCGATGATCATCGCCTTGGTGTGCAGGCTCGCGCGCGAGGAGCCGGTGACGCTGATCTGGTGACGCCCCTCGATGCTGCCCGGCTTGCGTTTCATCTCGTAGAGTTCGACGCCGCCCCGGAGCAGATCGCGCCGGTAGCGCGCATAACCAGTGTGCACCGCTGCGACGTCGGTGGCGGCCAGCGAGTTGGTCAGTACGGCTACCCGCATTCCCCGGGCCACGTTGTCGACTAGGCCCTGCGCACCCCGCTTGCCCGGCACGAAGTACGGCGAGACGATCAGCAGCTCGTCCCTGGCATCGCCCCACGCCTTGGCGAGCCCCGACAGCACTCGGGACGCACGTACCCCGCTCTCCTTCGTGCCGACCTTGCTGGGGTCGTCCGCCAGAAGCTCGATTTTGCTGACCCGCAATGGCGGCGCCTGCTGCGCCAGCAACTCGGCCCGCTTCTGCACGTCTCGCAAGGCCGCAATGTAAGGGGTCTCGCCCGCCTCCTGGCGGTATTCCCGCGCGGACGCGATCATGCGTTCGAGCGCGCCTGGTTCGGGCGGGTCGCCTTCGAAGCGGGAGACCGGCACGGCGTCCGGGCTGTTCCAGTATTGGTCGAACGACTGGCTGACGTCCTGGACGATCGGGCCCGCCATCACGAGGTCGAGGTCGCTGAAATTCGAGTGCGGTGACGCGCCGAAGTACTCGTCGCCGATGTTGCGTCCACCGACGATGGCGACGCGGTTGTCGGCGATCCACGCCTTGTTGTGCATGCGGTGGTTGAGGCGGCTGCCACGCAGCAGGTACTCGGTTACCTTGCCGAGCAAACCCGACCGGCTGTAGAAGGGATTGAAGATCCGCACCTCGATGTTCGGGTGCAGGTCGGCGACCAGGAACGTATCGTGCTTGGCACGCGCGTCCATGTCGTCGACCAGCACGCGCACCCTCACGCCGCGTTCGGCCGCACGCATCAACTGGGCCGCAAGCAGCTTGCCGGTAAAGTCGTCGTGCCAGATGTAGTACTGCACGTCGAGCGTCCGTTCGGCTGCCTCGGCCGTGACCGCACGGTACGCAAACGCCATTGCATTCTGCTCGATGAGCCGGACGCCGGACACGCCGGGCTGATCGCCGAGGTCCTGCAGGAGCCCCTGGTCCAGCTGGGTCGATGCGCCGGGCGGAATGGCGTGCGTCGGCACCACGCCCGCGAGCTGCGGCGCAGACGCGCAGTGCGTGAGCAGCGGCAGCAACGCGATCAGTAACAGTCGCGCGGGTGAGGCCAGGGGCAGGCGCATCGTCATCGCGCCGGCATCATACAGAGGCTCACGGCTGTGCCACCCCGCCCGCGACGAACCCGTCGATGCGTTCCAGCAGGTAGGAGTGGAACGGGTTGCTGCGCTGGCGCGTCAGCAACCAGAGGGGAAGCGTCAGGACGCCGATCTCGCCGCGCGCCTCGATACGGCCCAGTTGCAGGTGCTGCGGATCGCTCGGCGTCTCGTATCCGTACAACGGATCGTCCGGAGGAAACGGCAAGGCCAAGTGCGACAACGAGAACACCGCCCGCGGCCACTCGAGCGCCAGCAGCTGCGCGGTCTGGCGGCCGGTCCCTGCCTCGGCCCGCAGTTCCTTGACCTGCAGCGTGCGTGGCGTCGCGTTCGTGATCACTGTCAGGGCGTAGGTCCGCTCCGGCATGGCAAGCAGCCGCTGGGTCAGGGGACCGGGATCGTCCACGAGCAGGGGTTGCGCCCCGGCCAGCCGGTTGACGTCGAACAGCACGAGTTCGTGCCCCCCGATTGCCAGGTGCCCGAGCAACACGTCCACCACGGCTTCGGCCCGCACCGTCGCATCGACCGTCGAGAGAAACGCGAGCACGGGCGGGAAGCCTTCGATGAGCCCGTCACCCGCGAGCGTCTTTACGCGCTCGGCCACGCGGCTGGTCAGCCGGTGCGTTTCGCCGGCTGCGTGCCAGCTGAATGACGTGTACTTGAACGGGTCAAATTCGGCCTCGATGACCTGCCACGCCGTGCGCCCGAATCCCGGCACCGATGACAGGCCGGTCCGCAGGCGTCCGATGATCGCGAGCTTCGAAATTCCGATGGCCGGTGATATGAGCACCAGTCCGGCCGGCCTGGGCAACGAGTCGCCCTCGAGCGCCGACAGCGCATAGTCGACGGCGATGGCCGCACCGTTCGAGTAACCCACCATGTAGATGGGCGCACTCGTCCCCAACTGCCGGCGGAGGTCACGCATCGCGAGACGCACCGCCGCCTGCATGTCCTCGACCTCGAAGCTGAGCAGTCCCGCGGGTGCAGTGCCATGACCCGGGAGCCTCAGCCCGACCACCCTGAATCCGCGGGCCGCCAGGTGCTCGCCGATGCTCCGCAGGCTGTAAGGCGAATCGGTCAGCCCGTGCAGCAGCACCACGCCGCCCGACGCGTGCGCGGGTCCCAGTTCGAACGTGCGGTTCCAGTTGACCGGCCAGGTGTCGGGATCGCTGCGACTCCCCGCGTGGAACCGGTTGAATGGCCGCCGGTCCTCCGGATCGAATGGCCTCACGATCCGGGTCCGCAGCTCATCGAACAACCGGTCCTCGAGTCTGCGGTAGTCCTCGAGCGTAGTGATCTCTGCTTCACGCCCGGCGGTGAACTCCGACGCGAACTGCACCTGGTGCCATGGCTCGACCTCGGGGCCACTGGTCAAGAAGCGCACGTAGAGTGCGGCCGCGACCAGAACCAGCCCAAGGAGGGCTGACCCGAGTCCAAAGACCAGGTAACGGAACAACGAACGCACCATGCGACCAGCGATCCGGCACGCCCCACGGGCAGCGGCGGATCATAGGCCGATCGCCCCCCCTCTCGTAAAACCCGAATGGCCGGCGCCCTGCGACCGGAGCAGCATCCGGCTGCCCCGCCAGAAGAAACAACCGGCATGTCGCGTCACCATTCGCCGCAGATCCTCGCTTTCATGACGCCGTTTCCGTACTCGATCGACGTGGAGGCGCCGCTGGCCGAGGCCCACGCATTCATGCGCGACCGGCACATCCGTCACCTGCCAGTGACCGAGCACGGCGAGTTGGCCGGGGTACTCACCGACCGCGACATCAAGCTGGCGCTGGGGCCCGACCTGGGCTCGCCCCCCGAGCGCGAACTGAGGGTGCGCGACGTCTTCCAGCCGGAGTCTTACATTGTGGATGCCGGCATGGCGCTCGTGGACGTCGCCAGGACGATGGCCGAGCGGCACGTGGGTTCGGCACTGGTGACCCGTGGGGAGAAGCTGGTCGGGATCTTCACGACGACGGATGCCTGCCGCGCGCTCGTCAAGGTACTGCGCGACCAGCACCCTGACGCAGGGCCCGACGAGGCCGCCTGAACTCATGAGCGACAATGCGCGCTGCGCCGACCGCCTGCGGGAAGCCGCGGATCTGCTCGAAGCCCAGGGCGCCAATCCCTTCCGCATCTCCGCCTACCGCAAGGCCGCGGACACCGTGCTCGGCCTCCAGGAGGACGTCGCGGCGCTCATCGAGCGTGCAGGCACGGAGGGGCTCGAGGCGTTACCGGGAGTCGGCCGCGGGATAGCGTCTGCGCTGCTCGAAATGGTGCGGACCGGGCGCTGGATACAGCTCGAGCGGCTGCGCGGCAGTGCCGATCCCGCACAGCTCTTCATGGCGGTGCCGGGGCTCGGCCATCGGCTCGCCGAGCGGATCCACGACACGCTGCACATCGATACGCTCGAAGCGCTGGAACTGGCGGCGCACGACGGGCGGCTGGAAAGCGTCGCGGGCGTGGGCCCCCGTCGTGCCGCTGCGATCCGCTCGAGCCTGCAGTCGATGCTGGCGCGCGGCCGGCCGCGTCGCATGGCGGATGTATCGGGCCAGCCCAAGGCCGCGCTGGGTCCCACGGTCGACGTGCTTCTCGATGTCGACCGCGAATACCGCGAGAAGGCCGAGGCCGGCGGCCTGCCCACGATCGCGCCCAGACGATTCAATCCGTCGGGCGAAGCGTGGTTGCCGGTGCTGCACGCGATGCGTGGCGACTGGCACTTCACGGCGCTTTTCTCGAACACGGCGCAGGCGCATCAGCTCGACCGCACGCGCGACTGGGTGGTGCTGTACTTCTACGATGACCAGCACACCGAAGGGCAGCACACAGTCGTGACGGAGACACATGGGCCGCTCGCGGGGCGGCGCGTGGTTCGGGGGCGCGAAGCAGAGTGCCGAGTGCATTACGGCGGCTGATCTTGTCTGCCGCGATCGCTTAGGCACTCGCGGAGCCATGCCCGCCGTCCGGTTCTGCCGGACGGCGAAAACCCTCGACGCTTTCCAAAGCGCGGGCGAGACTGCCAACTCGTCGCACGCGGCAGCGGTCGTCGTGAGGCGCAGCGTGGTGAAGCCGCTTGCGCGGTCCGTCGCAGTCGACTCACGAGCGCGCTTCCAGCCGGTCTCCGGGCCCGGTGGATCGACGTCCGCAACCACGCTCGCGCTGTCACCTCCCTGATTGCGCGGAAACTCTCACAGCTGCTGTCACTGAGGCGGCGCGGTGCAACACGCCCCACGGTACCACCGCCAAGATTTGCGGTGACCTCCAGCGCCGTATCCTCGCCCTCGATCGTGGCAGGCGGACTCGATCTACCGGGCCCGGAGACCGGCGCAGCGCGGGTGAGTCTTCGACGGACCGCGCAAGCGGCGCACAACGACGCAACACGTCTCAAACGAAGTAAGCCACCGCAAACACCCCGAGCATGGTGAACACCAATGCAAGCTTCGCAAGCGTGCCGAAAATGAGCCCCAGCCACGTTGCGACACCGGCTCGCGTGGCCTGCTCCACCTGCCCGTGCGACAGCAGCTCGCCCACGACCGCGCCGATGAATGGACCGAAAATCAGCCCTGGTATGCCGAGAAGGACCCCGCCGAGCGTGCCGAGCACCGCGCCGGCGATCGCCAGCCGAGTGGCGCCGACACGTTTGGCGCCGAGCGCCGTGGCCGCGAAATCGACGACGAACGACACGATCGTGAGCAGGCCCAGGATCACCAGCGTGAGCCAGGTGACACGCTCGAAGTCGTCGGCCCAGGCGGCCACGAGCAGGCCGCCGAACACGAGAGGGACGCCAGGCAGCGCAGGCAACACGGCTCCGGCGAGTCCCGCCAGCACCAGCACCCCGGCCAGCACCCACATCCAGACCTCTGCCGACATCGCGCACCTCGTCGCCGCGTGATGCGCGCCATATTGCATGGCGCCACCCGCCGCGTCACGGCCGCGCCGGACGGTACACTGCGCGCCTGACTCATGATCCAGCTGCCGTCACTACCTATCGTCGAGGCCCTGCCCGAGCTGCAATGCGCGCTTGCATCGCACCGCTGCGTGCTGCTCGAGGCACCTCCGGGGGCCGGCAAGAGCACCGTCGTGCCGATTGCGCTCCTCGACTCCGGGTGGCGCGACGACGGCCGGATCGTGATGCTGGAGCCGCGGCGCATCGCCGCCCGGGCCGTGGCGACGCGCATGGCAGCCTTGCTCGGGGAAGAGACCGGCCAGACCGTCGGGTTCCGCACGCGGCTCGAGACTCGCGTCGGTCCGCGAACGCGCGTCGAGGTCGTGACCGAGGGTATCCTCACGCGCATGCTGCAGCGGGATCCCGCACTCGAGGGTGTCGCCTGCGTCATCTTCGACGAGTTCCACGAGCGCAATCTTCAGGGCGACCTTGGCCTGGCCCTGAGTCTCGAGACCCAGCGCCACCTGCGCGACTCGCTGCGACTTCTGATCATGTCCGCAACACTCGACGGGGAGGCGCTTGTGCGGCTGCTGGGAAACGCCGCAGCGGTCCGCTCGCCCGGCCGCATGTTCGACGTCCAGACCATTCACGTCGCCGCCCCCGCTCCTGCAGGCCGCCATCGCGAGGACGTCGATCGTGCAGTGACGGCCGCGATACGCCGCGCCCTCGGAGAGCACGAGGGTGACGTGCTTGCGTTCCTGCCGGGTGCGGGTGAGATCCGGCGCGTGACCGAGGCGCTGGCGTCGAACCTGCCGCCGGAGAGTTACAGCGTCCTTCCACTGTA
>Ga0316626_10000725_pt1 | contig 13488 bp, 12 predicted proteins | sample OWC_Aug_T1_C1_D5_FD_207656 | JGI IMG/M metagenome (GOLD analysis project Ga0316626, IMG submission 207656) | Wetland soil microbial communities from Old Woman Creek delta, Ohio, United States - OWC_Aug_T1_C1_D5_A | ecosystem: Environmental > Terrestrial > Soil > Wetlands | place: USA: Ohio...
GCCGGAGGGCCGTGTTGAGCGAGGCCTGCGGGTTGAGCGAACGCAATCACGAAACGGCGCGCGGCCAGGCGGTAGCGACAGTCGAGCGCGGGGACGTGACCGAATCGAGGCCCCTCTGCTGTGCAACTGGCTTAGCTGCCGACTTTATGAGGCGTGAGAGGCGGAGGCCGTGACGGGGCGCCCGGTCAGGTCCGTGGCTCGGATGAGAGTCAGGTGACTGGGGGAGCAGGCCCTTGGGACCCGGGCCGCCAGGCCGCCAGCGCGTAGACGCTAACCCATTGTAATTCCAAGGAAATTCGCTTCAGGTGACGTGGGCTGGGGCGATCAGCAGCCCTCACGGCAAAGCTCAGCGAAAAGGGAAGGGCAGCGATGGCCCCCCTCGAGAAAATACATAATACAACTTGACGAGAAAGCCAGAACGGGACTAAGCTCTGGCGGTGACGCTTCCCGTCTCTGCCGGTTGTGGAGCCTTTCGAGGAAGGATAGGTGACTAGAGTGCACGCGCGGCGCCCGTGCCTGGATCTCATTTCAAGACATTGCATTGACCAAGCGAAATCAAGGCGGTTAGCCGGGTTTTGAAGCGGCTTCTAGAATCGCGTGGACGGGCGCCCATGTTGCGAATGCTGCGAATGTTGCGAACGGCGCCTCTGGGGAGCGGCGTGTCTGATTGGCTTTGAGGAATAAGGGAAAACGAGCGTGTGACTCGGGAGGGGGTAACAACGGAAGGTCAAGCTTCAGGCGAGACCTTCAGGAGGGAGAATCATGGAACGAGTTGAAGGATTCAGGCGAAGGGCTCTGGTAGCGTGCGCCGCAGCGTTCGCGGTTGGCCTCATGGGCTTGGCCGGCGAGGCGAACGCGCAGTTTGACGAGTTGATTCCGACGAAGGTCGGTCTCGTCAAGTTTGCCGGCAGCCCCGCTGTCGGAAAGCTGTACAAGCTGGTGTCAAAGGCACCAAACCCGCCTTTGTTCCTGCTTCCCAGTGCCGACCCGGCGGCCACGGGCGGGAGCGTAGCGGTCGGGATATCCCCGGGAAGGCTTGATTGCACGCTCGCGGCGCAAGCGTACGACGGCATAGAGGGCTGGAAGACGCTCGGCCCTCCCGCAACGCCCAAGGGTTACAAGTACATAAACAACCTGGCGCCTGGTGGGATTGCGGGGCCCTGCAAGATGATCCTCGTGAAGCAGAAGGTAATCAAGGTGATTACCAAGGGCACGGGGGGCCTTCCGGCGCCCGTGGGATTGAGCCCTAGCGTCGATACCGTGCTGACGCTCGGAGGGGACGATTACTGCGCGCAGTGGGTCGCGCCGCACGACAAGGAGATCGCGAATAAGCTCATCAAGGACAAGAACCGGCTTGCGCCTGTAGCATGCCCGGTAATACCCTCGACGACCACGACCTTGCCGGGAACCACGACCACGACAGGTGGGGCGACCACGACCACGACAGGTGGGGAGACCACGACGACGACGGGCGGCGAGACGACCACGACGACCACCACGCTGCCGCCACAGCCGCTGGACCATTACAGGCTGTACCCGGCGCTTGGACTCGATGGGCCGCTCGTACACATCGAGGACCAGTTTCATCCCGGGTCGGTCGGGGAAGATGTGGACCTGGGGAGGGCGGAATTCTTCCTGGTGCCGGCCGACAAGAACGGGGAGGGCATCATTAATCCCGCCGATCACCTGACCTGCTACGACATCCCGGAGGGATCGTTCTCGGCTATGGTGACCGTGAGTAACCAGTTCGACGATCTCGGGCCGCAGTACTTGGAGGTCTATAATCCGGATGCCCTCTGCGTGCCCACGGAGAAGAACCCGATGCCGCCCGGGCAGCCCCTCATGCGCGACCACTACAAGTGCTACGGGGCGGCGGGGTCCCCTGTGTTCAGGTCGGTGACCCTGATGGATCAGTTCCAGGACGCGTACGTGATGGTCCTCCACCCCATCTTGTTCTGTAATCCTGCCGACAAGAACGGCGAGGGCATCGTGAACCAGATTGACCACCTCACGTGTTACGCAACTGACCCGCCGGGCCTGATCCCACCGATGGTCACCATCCGCAACCAGTTCCACCAGCAGGGGGAGTACTTGGAACTCGGGCCGTCCCTGGCTCTCTGCGTGCCCGGGAAGAAGATCGGGTGGACGCCAGTGACCACCACGACAACGACACAGGAGACCACGACAACGGCGATAGTGGACACCACGACCACCACCACGACCAGCACCCCGACAACAACCTTGCTGCCGCCTCCTCCGTGCGAGCAGTCGCTGCCTCCGGCGTGCGACGGAGCGTGTCCTCCGGGGACGGAGTGCGTGCAGGCCGGGCCTTTGTGCGTGTGTGAGCTGTCGATTGCCGTCTGTGGCGATGGACAGTTTGGCCCACCGCTCTGCTGGGGCTCGTGTCCGCCCGAGGCGCCGATTTGTCGCGACATGGGCGGAATGTGTGTGTGCACACCTTACTGATGCCATGAGCGAGGCCAGAGCTTATCTGGCTTGACTTCCTTCAATTCCGGGGCCGGCTCACATGGGCCGGCCCCGTCGTTTCCTGATGCCGTCTTGCTGTTCTTGAATCCACCGCCGCAGCCAGCAAGCGCTCGCATCGCCTGGAGAGCGGCGATGCGCGAGCATGCGTGTGATGCTTCAGCTGGAACGCGACTCCAACCGGCTCTATGTCAAGGAGCCAGAAGGAGTCATCCATCGTGTCAAGATCATCTTCCAACAGGCGCCAGAGTCTCGCTCGGCCAGGCACGCCTCACGTGATGCGCCGCGCGTGGCTAAGGACATGTCGCAGGAACCGGTTGGTCCGCCGGTGGCGTGAGAATTCCTCGGGGGTGTAAACGAGCAGGTCGATGCCAAGCGGGGCGGCACCCAAGATATCCCGAAAGTCCCGGAAGCGATCTACGAATGGACGGCGCGACGTGGTAACCACGATGAGGTCGAGATCGCTCCATGCATCGGCGTCTCGCCGAGCCCAGGAGCCGAACACGTAGGCGGCCTGGACACCATGGCGCCGTAATAGCCGTGGCAGCTTCCGGGCTATCCACCGTGCTGGCGCTTGCGGCTCACCTGTGTACGTGCCCATCGTACAATCCGGTGCGCAGCGCTGAGCGCGGCGCGCGCCTGGTCAATCGAGAACGCATCCACCGGCGCTACGCCCGGCAGTGCATCCGGATAGCGCGCCGAGACGTAGTACTGATCCAGCTCGCCGGCCAACGCGAGGAGTTCAGCGGTGACACCCGCACGAGCGTTTAGTCGGCGCAGGAGGACGTGAACCGAGTGACCTATCACTGGCCGTCCCGTGCGACCGTAGTGGACCGCCTTCACAGCCTTTTCCGCCGCCTGCTGGGCGACGAAACAAGCCTGCGCGTAAAATCCACCGGCCAGCGCGGTCCGGCCGAAGCGGTAGTCGTCGCCGGCTTGCCGGAGCCACAACCTCGCATCTTGCCGCCCCTTCGACACACGGTCCTTATATCAGCCGGGTGCCCGGCGGGCGAACGGCTGGGCTGGGTTAGGAGCTTCCCACCAGAGTCGCTGGACTGGAACTGAGACCCGCGGGGGGTTGCACCAGACCTCACATTCCCTCAAACTCCCCTGCCTGGAGCACGAATGCCGTTCGAGTTCCCAAGACGTGGACGGGCATGGGGTGGCGTGGAACGCGGACGCGCCCGCAGTGCGGGACAGTTACGTAAGCACCAGCGCGGGTGGCTATGCGGGCATGGTGTGTTGTTTGGATACGCCGTCCTCGGGTTTCTCATTGCAGCCTCGCCCGCCGTTGCGGGGAGCATCAGCCTCGGAATGACACCCGAGCCCGAAGTGCGGCAGGGAGCGCTCGTGGTGAGCCTCGGGATACGGAACGGCGGCGACGAGGCTGCGCGCTCGGTAAGCCCCGCGCTGCAATTCCTGGGCAAGACCACGCGGGCGGATGTGCGTCCGCTTCTCAGGCCCAACGAGACCTGGCGGGTGGATCTCACGGCTCCGGCCGTTGACCTGGTGACCGGCAGGTGGCCCTACCGCATAATGGTGGACTACGCGGACGCCAACGAGTATCCGTTCCACGCCCTGCACGTGGGGACGGTCGTGGCCGGGGCTCCACCGCCTGCGAAGGTTGCCGTCACTGGAATCGTTGCGCCGCCTCTTGCCGCCTCCGGGCCGCTGGAGTCGGTCGTGAAGAACTTAAGCCCGGACACCCGCACGGTGGCGCTGGCGGTCCACCTGCCCGAAGGGCTGGAGCTGAAAGAGCCGGTCTCCGCGGTGGAGTTCGCGCCGTGGGAGGAGCGGAAGATCAGCACCTCACTCGTGAACCGCACGGGACTACCGGGGAGCCGGTACGCTGTCTTCGTGAGCGCCGAGTACGACGATGGCCATGTGCACCAAGCGGTGGTCGTCCCGGCAACGGTCGAGATCGTGGCCGAGCAGTCCTTATTCAAACGGCAACGCATGCTGCTGTGGTTGCTGGCTGGCCTGCTCGTCGTTGCCTGGGGTGCGGCGATTGGCTGGCGGCTCGCCGCGCGCCGTCGCTCGCCGCCCCGCAAGTAACCCACGTGATGTCCCCCCAGCGCCTCCGTTCGCTGCTGTGTGCCGCCATCGATGCCGGTGCCGTCGCCGCGGCCGTAGGCTTCACCGCGTCATATTTTCCCGCCTCCATCATGTTCGATCCGACGACCACCAACGGCGGCGACATGGGCTCGCACTATTACCCTGCCTACTACCTCCGCGAGGTCCTCTTGCCGCGCTGGCAGCTGATGGGCTGGTGCCCCGGAAACTACGCCGGTTACCCGTCCTTTCAGTTCTACTTCCCGCTGTCCTTCCTTCTCATGGCAGCCTTGAGTGCCGTCATTTCCCTGGCAGTTGCTTTCAAGCTTGTAACCATCCTAGGCAGCTTGCTTCTCCCCCCCTGCGCCTACCTGAGCCTCCGATTGCTGGGCGTGCCGTTTCCCGGTCCTGCACTGGGGGCGATCAGCACACTGTTCTTCCTCTTCATGGAGGCGAACTCGATGTGGGGCGGGAACATTCCCTCGACGCTCGCGGGAGAGTTCACCTTTTCCATCGGTCTCGCGCTCGCGGTCCTGTTCGTCGGCGCGCTCAGGAAGACGATGCGGACAGGGCGGGGGCGCATGGCCAACGCCTTCCTCGTGGCACTTATCGGTCTCTTCCACGGCTACCCGCTGATCTGGGCGGGGCTGGTATCGCTCCTCGAGCTAGTGACCACCCGAGGCTGGTGGCGGCGGATCGGCACGCTCGCCACGATCCACGGGGTTGCGATCCTGCTCATGGCGTTCTGGTTGGTCCAGCTACTCTGGTACGCCCCCTGGACCACAGCCTTCAACCCGACGTGGATCATCCGCTCCTGGAAGGAAGTCATACCGCCCATTCTCTGGCCCCCGGCGATCGTTGCCTTCGCGTCGGCGGTGCTGCAGGCGGCGCTCTCCTTGTGGCGTCGAGAGAAATACCCGCGGGAGCTAGCGATCCTTTGGGGGTCGATTCTCATAAGTGTCTTCTTCTTCGCCACGGCGCACTCATTCCATGTGGTCGACATTCGCTTCATGCCCTTCATGCAACTGGGCCTCTGCCTGGCTGCGGCCGCGGGGCTCGGCCGGCTCCTTGCGGCGTTGCCCGCTCCCGAGATCTGGCCCATTGCCGGAGCTCTGGCGACGCTGCCCTTCGTTCAATCCCAGGTCGGATTCATCCCCGGCTGGATCAACTGGAACTACTCGGGATTCGAGAAGAAGGGGCCGTGGCCGGTGCTCCGCGACATCAATCGGCACCTCCAGGGCGATTCCCGCCTGGATGACAATTTTCGCGCCCCGAGGGTAGTCTACGAGCATTCCCCATCCACGGAGTCACTAGGCACCGTCCGTGCCTTCGAAGACCTGCCGCTCTTCTCCGGGCGCTCCACCCTCGAAGGTCTCTACATGCAGTCTTCGCTGACCACGCCGTTCGTCTTCTACGTTCAGTCGGAGATCTCGAAGGCCATCTCCTGCCCATTGCCTGCGTGGGGTTGCACGCGCCTCGATCTCGACCGGGGGCTCGATCACCTGCGCATGTTCAATGTCTCGCAGTTCATCGTGCGTAGCCCCGAGGTAAAGAAAAAAGCTGCGCTGCGCCCGGATCTGGCGCGTGAAGTCACCTTGGGCGAGTACGAGATCTACAGGGTGGAGGGGAACGACGGCCAGTATACGATTTCTCTCGGTACGGTACCGTCCGTGGTCCAGAGCCGTGCGTGGAAGGACGCGGCGTACCAGTGGTTCAAGAGAGCCCGTCCAGGCGATCCGCTGCCGGTCTTCGCGGAGAGCGTGTCAGATGATGAGCGGGATGGATTCGCCGGGGTCTTCGAGGAGCTGCCGCGTGAGCTGCCGCGTAAGCCTCTCAGCGATCCGCCCGTGCTGGAGGAACACCTGGAGACCGATCGGATCACCGTGACCGGTTGCCGGCCGGGCCATCCGATCCTGATACGTATTTCCTACCATCCCCGCTGGAGGGCTCTGACGGGCGAGCGGGTGTGGCTTGCCGCGCCGAACTTCATGCTGGTCTTTCCCAAGGGTGAGAGGGTCGAGCTGCTCTTCGGAGCTGGACCGGCCTTGATCCTCGGTCGCATCTTGACCGCCATGGGCTGCCTTCTTGTGCTCGGGGCGACCCTGCCGATCGGGAGACGCGTGGGAACCCGTGCGCTCGAGCTGCTTGGCTCCGTTCCACCGGTATCGATCATCGTCGGGCTCGTGCACCGCACGGAGGGCTGGCCAGAGCGCACCCGCGGGGCCATCGTCGGGGTGGGGCTTGCCGCAGTGGCAGGTGTTCTCGCGTTGTTTGCGATGGTGACATCCGGGTCCGATGCGGATACGGTGTACCGCGAGGCCCAGAAGATCTACGCGGACGGGCGGCTCAGAGAGGCGCTACCGCTCTTCAGGGAGGCGCACCACATAGCACCGCTCTCAGCCACCGCGATTCACGCGAGGTACTTCGAGGCTATCATCTATTTCCGGGGGGAGGAGTGGGGGGAGTCGGAGAAACGATTCCGGGATCTGATCGAGACGTTTCCAGAAGCTCCGAACGTGCCGGAGGCACTCTACCACATCGGCATATGTCGAGTTCGGCTCGGGGATACTCCTGGCGGTGTGAAGGCGTGGGAGGAGGTGGTACGTCGTTTTCCTGACGACACCTGGGCAGGGCATTCGAAGGCTCGTCTGGGAGAGATTCACTGAGGTGTGGGTATCATGAACCTTCCGACGTGGTGCACCATGTGTCGTTATCTGCCGAGGGACGCTTTGTTCTTCATAGAAATCTACCCCTGGGGTGTTGCCTACCGTGAGTCGTGTGTCGCCTGACGAGCGGGGGGTAACCCCGTTTACCGTTGGTATTCCCGTTTACAATGAAGAGGCGATTCTCGTTCCGAACACGGAGCGGCTGATCGCCTTCCTCGATGATCTCGGACGAGAATACGAGATTCTCATAGGGTCCAACGGTTCGACAGACTCCACGACGGCTATCGGCTTCGACCTCTCCAGACGCTTTCCCCGGGTGAGCTTCTTTCACATGCCGCAGCGCGGAGTGGGTCTCGCCTTTCGCGAGTTCGTCGAGCTGGCGCAGTATCCGTTCCTCGTCTCAGTCGACATGGATCTTTCCGTCGACCTTGAGTTCATCAGGGCCGCCCTCGATCTCCTCGAGTCGCACGAGATCGTCGTCGGCTCAAAGAAGCTGGGCAACCAGGAACGCTCGCTCTTTCGCAAGACGGGCTCGGACTTGTTCCTGCGAGCCGTGCGGCTGCTCCTCGGAATGGTTTACGAGGACTACTCGATAGCTGCCAAGGCCTACCGCGTGGAGACCCTCAAGCGCTTCGCCCATAGGATAGACGCGGGCTCATCCTACGTGCTGGAGATCTGTTACCTCACCGAGCGCTCCGGCGGTCGCGTGGTCCAGGTCCCGGTTTCTTGTGAAGACTGGCGGAGGTCGAAGTTCAACCTGCTGCACGAGGCCTGGTACAAGTACAACAATCTGCTGCGCCTGTGGCTCCGCACCCGGCGATCCGGACGGCAGCCCGGGGTCTAGCGCCGGTCACTTTTTCAAAACCCCTTCACCCTGCCTTTCCGGCGAAGTACTTGTCGTCTTCGTCGTCATCCTCGTCTTCGTCGTCGTCATCATCCTCGTCGTCATCCTCGTCTTCGTCGTCGTCATCATCCTCGTCGTCATCATCCTCCCCTTCATCTTCTTGATCTTCTTCTGAAAGCCCCTCCGCCATGGCCAGCGCCTCGAAGGCTGCTTCGGCGATGTCCGCGTCGTCCGAGCTGGTGAGATCGACGAGGATATCCTGGGCCTCCAAGGGACGGATGCCGGCTACGGCGTCGATGGCGGCGAGGCGCAAGTCCTTGTCGGTATGATCCGAGGTGACGAGAGCTGCGACGTGCGACCATGCAGCGTCCAGCTGCCAGTTTCCCGCGGCGCAAACGGCCTGGTAGTGAATGTCTGGGTCTTTAGAGGCGAGCGCCTCAAGGATCTGGTCATCGAATCCCCGAATGAAGCCCATGCAGAAGACTGCGGTCAGTTGCCATGCTTCGTCGTTGCTGGAATACGCTGCTCGGACAGCCTCGTGGTGCCAGTCTTGCGGGGCTCGCACCGAAGCCTCCAGGATCTTGCGGCGCACATCCTTTGGAACATCAGCATCGAGAAAGAGTTTACGAAGTGACTGCTGGATCCCGCGGAATGCCTTTTCGGAAAGCACTTCCTCATCGACGTCCTCGAACTCTGTCGTATCTGCGTGCTCGAAGGCCGGCCCCAGGGCAATTGCGGCCATGCTCCTCAGCTCTTCCGGCTCGTCCCTGCGGCGTATGATTGCGAGCAATGCATGGGCGAGATCGTCATCGATGACGGTGAAGTCCCCAGCAAGCTCCGCTGCGATGAGGCGGTCGGATTGTCCGGCGTGATCATCACGGAGAATCCCGAGGAGCGTCGTGCCAGCATCACTTGGCCAGTCCCAGGGTGCAGTATTCTTCAAGGTCTTTAAGTCCATCCTACTACCTCCCGATCAACTCCGCGTGCACACACTACAGCTTAGTCGAGCGAGGCCGATAGAGCAAAAGCGCCCCTGCGTGGCCGTAACCGCCGTGTTCTTGGAACTCCTCTCCGTGATCGGGCATGATATGGAATTAGGGTCAAGTCTGCCGCCCGTTGGACCCTTCGCGAACTGCGAGGTGGTGCTTGCAATGGCCCGTGCCGCTGACGCCGCGGGGATCGATTCACTCTGGGTATCCGATCGCCTGTTGGACACGGGGGGTGGTTCGTGGTCTCCAACTCTTTGCGGTTCGTCGTGAATCGTGCTTTTCTTGAGCCGTGTCCAGCGGTGCCGGAGACTCGCGGAGCCTACAGATCGAGGCCCGCGTATTTTCGCGTTACCTCGTGGGTCGGAATCCTCCCGACGAGCTGATCGACCGCTACGAGAAGGCGAACCGTGCGCTGTTCACGGAGCCCGTCGACCAGCGTGACCGGGCACTCGTCGGATTCATCGGCCGCCATCCCTGGAGCGTTTCCCTCCTGGATGCAGCGTCGGGTGTTATCAGGCCGAACGGCCTGCTCCGCGGTAAGATCCTCACCATGGGCGCCATCCTCGAGACGTCACCCGAGTTCGCAGATGAGTTCCTGCCACGTGAAGCACATCCGGCAACGCTTGTCCTTCGCGTTTTCACCCTCGGGGTCGTTGCGGTTGCCTGCGCTGTGCTCGGGAGCCTGCTCTACGGCATCGCGATCCGATCGCGCCCATGACTGACGTGATCGTCGTGGGCTCGGGGCCCGGCGGGGTGAACGCGGCGGCGCCTCTCGTCGAGGCCGGCCGCAGCGTCCTCCTGATCGACTATGGCAACGAGGATCGGCGCTACGCCCCCTTGATCCCGCACCAACCGTTCTCCGAGCTTCGCCGCACCGACCGCCAGCAGCACCGCTACTTTCTCGGCGACGAGTTCGAGGGAATTCCTTTCGGTCCAGTGCGTGTCGGGGCGCAGCTCACGCCTCCACGGGTCCACATTCTCGCAGACGCCGCCGAGCGCACCCCGGTCGACTCGGATGACTTTGCCGTCTCGATGAGCCTCGCACGGGGTGGCCTCGGTGCCGGCTGGAGCGCCGGTGTGTTTCCCTTTTCCGATGCCGAGCTGCGGGACATGAATCTGACCGTCGAAGATATGCGGCCGCACTACGATGCCGTTGCAGAGCGTATCGGTGTTGCAGGGGAGCGGGACGACCTCGAGGCGTTATTGCCTTCGAGCCCTTCGATGATGCCGGCTCTTGATATCGACTCCAATGCCGAGGTCGTCCTGGCGCGTTACCGGCGCAAGCGGGAGGCCCTCAACGCCGCCGGTTTCTTTCTCGGCCGCACTCGTCTTGCCGCCTGTACCCGCGAGCATCGCGGCCGAGGACCCCACGCCTACCTCGACATGGCTTACTGGGCCGACATGGATCGGAGCATCTACCGGCCCCAGTGGACACTCGATGAGCTGCGGCGTGCACCCAACTTCACCTACCTCGACCGACGCTTCGTCGACTCCTTCATCGAGGATGGAGGTCGCGTGAGGGTCCACGCTGCGCACGCCGACAGTGGTGCAAAGGAGTCCCACGAGGCGGCAGTCCTGGTTCTCGCTGCTGGGACGCTTGGCACGGCATGGATCGTATTTCGCTCGCTCGGCTGCTACGACACGCCGGTTCCCATACTCTGTAATCCTTACGCCTATGTGCCGACGCTCAACACGGGAATGCTCGGTCGCGAGGCGCGCGATCGGCGCTGCAGTCTCGCGCAGCTCACGGCTCTGGTGCGGATGCCCGGGGGTGGTGGCCGCCTCGTCCAGGCCCAGCTCTTTTCCTACCGCTCCCTGCTCACCTTCAAGCTGATGAAGGAGCTGCCACTGGCCTACCGGGAGTCGCTCCGTATCCTGCGGCTCTTGATCCCCACATTCGCCATACTCGGCATCCACCACGAGGACCGGCCGGCGCCAGGTAAGTCATGCTGCCTTCGCCGCGGGAAGGGAGGCTGTGCAGACCGCCTCGAGATCACGTACCGTCAAACCATTGAGGAAACTCGGGCAACCCGGACGGATGAGCGAACGGTCATCCGGTTCTTCCGGCGTCTTGGGTGCCTGCCGCTCAAGACCGTTCGCCCCGGGCACGGTGCGAGCCTGCACTACGCCGGCACCTTTCCCATCACGTCGAGAGACGAGAAGCTGACCTGCGATGTTGAAAGCCGCCTGCGTGGCACCGAGGCTGTCTACGTGGCAGACGGCTCCGTGTTCCCCTGGATTCCGCCCAAGGGACTCACCTTCAACCTCATGGCCAACGCAGACCGGGTAGGGACGTTGCTAGTGGAGCGCCTGCGATGATGACTACGGGTACCAGCAGCCAAGACCTGATAGTTGTCGTCACGGGCGCATCCGGGATGCTGGGCCGTCACCTGTGTGCGTCCTTCTCCCGCCGTGGCTGGGAAGTGCGCGCACTCGTCCGCAATCCCGCTGCCTTTGCGGACGCGCCGCCAGGAGTCACCGTCGGCCCGTTGGACCTGCCGGAGACCATCGACGAGTCGCTGCTCGACGGAGCCTCGGCACTCGTCCACTGTGCTTATGCGACTCGGGTGACTGACCGCGAGGAGGCCAGGCAGGTCAACGAGGACGGCACTCGTCGCATCCTCGATGCATCGCGGCGCGCCGGGATTCCCCGCTTCATTTTCATCTCGACGGTCGCTGCGAATCCAGAGGCGCCCAACTATTACGCCCGGAGCAAGCACGCGCTGGAAGGGCTGCTGGATTTCGAGCGCGATCTCGTTGTCCGGCCAGGCCTGATCATATCCAAGCACGGGCAGGGGCTCTTCCACCAGATGCGTGACATCACGAGGCGAACACACCTCGTCCCGCTTTTCGGCGGTGGGAAGCAGCCGCTGCAAACGGTCCACGTCGACGACCTCTGCGAGGCGCTCGCTCGCGCTCTCGAGCGCGGCCTTACCGGCGCCCTGAACGTCGCCGAACCCGACCCGGTGTCCCTGGCGGAATTCATGAGGATGCTCGGCGACAGGCTTCGGGTGCGGTGCCTCTTCTTACCGCTACCCTTCGCCCCCGTCCTCGCGGCAGTGCGCGTGATCGAGGCACTCCGCCTGCCCTTTCCGCTCAGGTCCGAGAGCCTGCTGGCGGTGAAGGGCCTCCAGCAGCTTCCCGTTGAAGAAGACCTGCGCCGGCTGGATATGGTCGTGCGCAGTGGCGAGCAGAGCCTTGCCGATGTGGTGTAGCTGGAGCTTTGCGAAAGAAAATATTCCACATCGTTTAGAGCCTATCCGGGAGCCCGCCCCCAGGCCTGCCACGGAATTACGTGGAGGGGTTTTCGGATGGGCTCTTAGTGGCATCACGGCGCTTCCCGCAGCTTCCGCCGAAGCAGCTTTCCTGCCGCGTTTCGGGGTAGCGTGTCGGTGAAGCGGATGCGCTTTGGAACCTTGTACGGAGCGAGCCGATTCCTTGAGAACGCGATGAGATCTCCCTCGCTTGCGTGAGCCCCATCGCGAAGGCTCACCGTCGCAACCACGCACTCGCCCCAGCGCGTGTCCGGGACTCCCGTCACGCCCGCTTCTCTTACGGCGGGGTGAAGGCAGAGCACTGCTTCCACCTCCGCGGCGTAAACGTTCTCGCCTCCAGAGATGATCACTCCGTCGCGGCGGTCCCGCACGTAGAGGTATCCCTCGTCGTCCAGGTAACCAACGTCACCAGTGTGAAGCCATCCGCCGCGCAGCGCTGCCTCCGTTTCTTCGGGACGGTTAAGGTACCCCGGTGTCACGGTCGGCCCGCGAACCAGAATCTCACCGGACGATCCGGGCGCGAGCGTTTCGCCATCCTGACCTGCAATCCGGACCTCGGTGCAGAAAAGCGGTTTGCCCGCCGATCCCAGGCGGCGAAGCGCGTCCTGCGGGGCGAGAGTCGTTACCTGCGACGCTGCCTCCGTCAGGCCATAGGTCTGCACGGCGGGGATCCCGCGCCGCACGCACTCCTCGAGCAGGGGTTGCGGTACCGGACCTCCTCCCACGAGGACGCACCGGAGACTCGGGGGGTATCGATGGTCCCCTTTCCTTTCCTCGAGCATCTGGAGCAGCATGGTGCTCACGACGGAGATGATGGTTACGCCCTTCTCGTCGATGTCGCGGTTGACCGCGGCGGCGTCGAAGCGCTCGTGGAGGATGACCGGGATTCCGTAGAGGACACTTCGCAAGAGGATCGCGAGGCCGCCGACATGGTACAGAGGCAGGCAGGCAAGCCACCGGTCGTCCTCGCGAAGGCCGAGGTTCAACGCTGAGCCCACCGCGTTCCAGAAGTGATTCCCGAACGTGAGCACCGTTCCCTTGGGCGTGCCGCTGGTCCCGGACGTGTACACGATGCTGTGTGCGGCGTAGAGGCTTATCCGGTTCAGTTCCTGGGCGGTGGAGGCGCCGCCCTCAGCGGCGCTGCCCCGCTCTGCGAGCGTGGAGATTCTCACGCCTCG
>Ga0316626_10000726_pt1 | contig 13481 bp, 13 predicted proteins | sample OWC_Aug_T1_C1_D5_FD_207656 | JGI IMG/M metagenome (GOLD analysis project Ga0316626, IMG submission 207656) | Wetland soil microbial communities from Old Woman Creek delta, Ohio, United States - OWC_Aug_T1_C1_D5_A | ecosystem: Environmental > Terrestrial > Soil > Wetlands | place: USA: Ohio...
AGGTGGGCGCGTTTTTCTTCCACTCCACCAACGCTTTGGCATGGGCGCCCTTTAAGTATCGCTGGTATTCCTGGGGATGACATTTCTCACATTTCTTATAGTCGAAAAGAAGAGTCGAAGTTCTGCCCAAGAGTTTTGGGTCGGGGTGTTTCACGCCCTTTTCTTCAATATTTGAATGGCATTCCGAGCATGCGAGGCGGCCATGGGACGAGGATAAGAACTGCCCCATGTCGATCCACCAGGAACGACGAGGGAGGTTTTCCGTCGAAGAGGAAGAGCGGGAGCAGGATGTCCCAAACAGAAGGGAAAGAATAGCAAGGGATAAGAAAGCGTATTTTTTCAATGGCCTTTTCCTAATGTGGAATCCTTGCGGCCAGCTTGGTAGCCCTCAATGTGAGCGTGAGCAATTCTTTTGAATGATTCGACCGGAATGTGCCCCATACCGCCGAAGCGGAATAGGCGGGCTGAAGGGGGACAGTATGAGTGAAAATCCCCTTAAATATCCCATTCCTAAACCAAAGTTGCCTTCTTGTCAAGGGAAAAATGGTGTTATTCGTCAACTTATATTGACAATTTGTAACCGATCTGTGTATCTTATGTACCACTTCTCATTGCGCACTTGTTCAAAGGGTTGACATGCGATTTGGTTTTCATATCTCCATTGCAGGAGGGTTCTCCAGGGTAGTCGAAAGGGCTGAGGTGAGGGGTTGCGAGACGATCCAATTCTTCTCCCGGAACCCGAGGGGATGGGAATATTCTCCTCTGAATAAAAAGGAGGTGGAAGCATTTCGATCCTCCGTCCAATCCTCCGATCTCTCCCCTGTCTTTCTGCACTTGCCCTATCTACCCAATATTGCTTCGTCAAAATCAAAGTTCTATAAGCGATCCATCCGTTCCATCGTTACAGATCTTCAAAGGGCCGGGCATTTAGGGGCCCACTATCTAATTATCCATATCGGTCACCGATTGGAAGCCTCAGAAGATCAAGCCATTGAGGCTGTTTCTCAGGGCATCGACCAAGCCTTTCAAAAGGTGAAGAACGCTGTTATTCTCCTCATGGAGAACACAGCAGGGCAGGGGACCGAGATTGGTTGTAGCTTTGATCAGATCAAGAGAATCATCGAGGGAGTTTCTGACCATGAAAGAGTGGGAGTCTGTCTTGACACGGCTCATTCTTTTGAAGCGGGATACGATCTTTCTAATAAAGATGGAATCGAAAGGACTCTTGAAGACTTTGATCGAACGCTTGGCTTGAAACGACTCCATCTCCTCCACCTCAATGATTCAAAGACCCCTTTGGGATCGAGAAAAGATCGACACTGGCACATTGGTGAGGGACATATCGGACGGGAAGGATTCAGATGTCTGGTCAACCACCCTTTGTTGAGGCATCTTCCTGGCATTATGGAAACGCCAAGAAAGGATACCGTGGAAGACCTGAAGAATATGAAGGTGATCCGGAGCCTGGTCGACCCTGCACGCTTCCCCTCTCCCCGCCGGGGAGAGGGAGCGGGTGAGGGGGATTGATACTTATGGACATCGTTGATTCTCATACCCACTGGGGGCCCTCGGTCACCATGGGCACGGAAGTGACGACGGAAGAACTCCTGAGACAGGCAGACCAAGGCGGCGTGAGTCGAATTGTTATCTTTCCTTTTCCTTCAATGGCCCTGGCAGACGAAAAGATCAATCAAAGACTTCTTGATGAGGCCGACAGAATAAGAAAATTCATTCCCTATTACTATATTCCCGAAACCATGAAACCCATTCCGGATGGGAAGGGATTCTACGGAGGGAAGTGGCACTGGATGCGGGGGGTCCAGGATTGCTCTTCCAATTACAAGGCATTGGAAGATCCTAAGTTGGAAGAATTTATCGATGCCTCAGAGAGGATCGATCTTCCCATCGTTATCGAGGAAGAGTTCGCTTTTACCGAGGCTTTTGTGAGAAAGACGAAAAATTTGAAGATCATCATCCCCCACCTGGGAGGACTGGGAGGTAATCCCATGGACTTCCTCGATGCGTTCAAGGGGAGAGATCATGTCTACTTTGATACCGCCTTAGCCGGTTCAGACGCCATCATGAAGTTTATACACAAAATTGGACATGAGAGAATCCTTTTCGGTTCTGACGTTCCGTTTGGAACAATGAGATGGGAACTGGAGAAAGTTCTTTCTCTGCCGATCGGAGATGATAAAAAGGAATGGGTCCTTTCCAGGAATCTAAAAGGGCTGATTGGATTGACAGAGATTGTCCGAACCCCCTGGGGACGGCCCTCGATGAAAAATGTCAAAACAAATAACGGCAGAACATTTAAAGACCTCGGGGATTGAGTCTCTCATTTCAGCCCCGCCTTGCGTAAAGCGGACACAATATTATCGATCACCTTCTGATCCTTAAACGGAATCCTCTTGGCATAAGATTCCAGAGAGAAATTGGGATCGATCCTCATGACTTCTGCGCCTTCGGCATGCGCCTCTTTTTCGCGAGCCATCAATGCATACGTAGCGGCCAACCACAGGTGGGCCATCAAGTGATCGGCCCCATAGAGTTGGAGGCCCTTCTTGAAACTGGCCTCAGCTTCCTCATACTGCCCAAGCTGACAATATGACTGCCCCTGCAGGACCAAAGTCATGGGATCGATGGGAATGGGGCTGAGGCGAAGGCATTTCTTAAAAAAAGGAAGAGCCTCTTGGGGCCGACAGGCTAAGTTAAGACAACCAGCTAACGTATGGTAGGCAAAAGCGGAATTGGGGTCGAGGACGACGGCCTTTTCGGCTTCCGCAATGGCCTTGTCGTACTCCCTGAGCCACCAATGGATCGGGCCCAACGTACTGTGGGCTAACGAATTTGAGTTATCCAGGGTGATGGCTTTTTGCCCGAGCTTAGCGGCTCGCTCTAACGCCTCTCGAGGATTCTTATAGACGCCAAGATTGACCTCCCCCAATTGGATTCTACAAAGCATAACGTAGGCAGCTGCGTAGTCAGAGTCCAGGGCAATGGCCTGTTCCGTCAACCGCCGGGCCAGAGCGAAGTTCTCTTTGTTGTGAATTTGCATAGATTGGCGCGCTTGCATCAGCTTCAAGTAGGCTTCAAGGTTCTTGGTCCCTCTGGCCCGTAATAGAGCATCTTCTCCTGCGGTCAATTTCACCTGAACGGCATCAAGGATTTTCATGGTGATCTCATCCTGCGTATCCAGAATGTCCTTCAGCTCCCGGTCGTACCGCTCAGAGAAGAGGTGTCGACCGGTCAGAGCATCGATGAGCTGCACCCCGATCCGTACTTTGTCACCCGTCTTTCGAAGGCTCCCCTCGAGGACATGCCGCACGCCCAACTCCTCAGAGACCTGCTGGATTTTTACGGGCTTGCCTTTGTACGTAAAGCTTGAATTCCGGGCGATCACCACGATGTGTGGACACTTGGAAAGGCCGTTGATGATTTCCTCGGCCAAGCCGTCAGCCAAGTACTCCTGCTTGGGGTCATCACTCATGTTCACAAACGGTAGCACGGCGATGGACGGCACATCTGGCAGCGGGAATGCCATCCTCTCAATAGAAGCAACATCGCCGGAAGCCGGTCTCAAATAGGCTTTCCAGATCGCTAATGCGATCGCTCCCAGAACGACCACGATTGCGATCAACAGGGCCACCCAGCGATACCTACTCGGCAATAATGTCCTCCTTCTTTCCAACCGGGGAACTGCAACACCATGCTTTTCTGAAACACGTTCATCAGGTTCTGCCTTCTTCTCCTTGAGGCTGGATATAAACCTTTCCCACGCATCCCCATCCAAAGAATCTCCGTAAACGACCACGACGTCGTCTAACGTGGCTCCTACCCTGTCGATTGCAAACTTCAGCCTGAGATTCTCTTCGCTCCCCTGATACTCGAAAAGATTCGCCCAGCTATCTTTTTCGGCCTCGGCAAACAGATAGGTCCTTGCAATCCCTTCATCGTATTCTTTTCTTCTTCCGAGGACTTTAAATAGGGGGGCATCTTCCAGGTCAGGGAGGGCGTCTTTCCATTTCCGATAAATCCTCGGAAGTAAATTCTCCTTGTGTGACGACCCCGCGGACCCCCCAATTGTCTCGTTTAGCAAGACAAGCAGACCGAAGTGTCCTTCCAGAGGGATGGAGGTGATTCTTCCTAATCTTTTCATCTCGTTAACGACGAGGGCGATCACGGAAAGGTAAAACCTTCGTGAAGGGGAGTTGAAATGGAGGGTCAACTGAACTTTCTTGAGATGAATATAGAGCTTGAATTCATTCAGGTCGATTCTGATGGGATATTTGGTATGTTCAACCATTTCTTATCCCTTCGAATCTTATTGAAATAAAAGAGGATTTTGTCAGGACCGGAGGAGGTTCAGAAAATCTGACGGTTCGAACCGTCAGATATGACGCCATATGCTATCAGTCGTCGTTAGGTTTAAAGGCGTACATGAAATCCATCATAGATAAATGAGTTCTTAATGTCAAGACCGTTTTCGAAAGTGGTATATGAAGTCGAGATTTAAGAAGAAGGTCCTACAATGCCTCCGGGGGGATTTTGGGTATCCCTCCGGGGGCACCTTCCTTGTGTAATGAAGGTAATCTAACACCATTACACCTCCATGAACATCTGGAGGAACTGAAACAGTTTCTCTCCCTACCAAATGAGGGACCAGCAGAAAGGAGCCCGGAAGGAGGGACGAATCATGAAAAAGAGAATCCTACTTATTTTAGCGGTTTTTGTTCTTTGGGTCCCTGGAATTGCTTGTGCAGAAGATGCTATGCGAGGAGAGGTCATGCTGCCAGCTCCAGCTAACGTGGCATCAGAGGAGCCACCATTAGATTACGGCCCCCCAGCGTATTTCATTCCAGCCATTACGAAGTCACAAGCCCCACCAATACTATTTCCCAAAGAATGGTATATCCTGGAAAAAATCCCAACTGGCAAAGGGTTGGGTATCGGGGTCTTTTTGTTCCAAGAAGGTATGCCCATTGAGCATATTCATTCCGTATTTGGAAAGCCGAAGGAAATCATAACTGTCGAGGTAGAAGGATATGATGGAACTATATTGGTATACCCTCACCATCATTTCTTCTTTTCAAAAACGGGGAATTTACAAACCATAAAAGAAAGAAAGCTTTAGACAAGTTTAATACATGAAAAGACAACCCACAGGAGGGCTGCCCCTTCATGCCGTCGTCAACCCTCTTGTGGGCATATGTAAAGTTGGAAAGCAGACGGCAGCATCTTGTGTTTTCGACTCCTAGAAGGCCGCGACACCACCCTTCATCCTCACCCTGTTAGATGAAGAGAGCTACCACGGTAGGGAACGTATATATGCGTTCCCTACACGGGATTTCGCCTGCCTGCGCATAGCCCCCCTATTGCAGGGCAGAGGCAGGGGATTTTTGATCAGCCTGAAGAAATTTGCGTTCTTCCAAAGGTTTTTGAATCTCGAATTCTCGGACCCGCAAACAAGCCAGGAGGGAATAGAGTACCCCCAACATTTCGTTGACAAGTATGAGACTCGTTGATATTCTCTCACCAAAATCAAAGGCCTGTTTGAGGTTGGTCTAATTCCTTAGAGGAGTCTGTCATGGTGAAACTTGTCAGAATCATTTTGATTTTAGTTCTCATCTTTTCCTACTATGGATGTGCCACGGATTCCAAAGAAGCTGTCAAGCGCCCAGGCGGGCCCAGTATCGTCATCAAAGGAGGATTGCTCATCGATGGGACGGGCAAAACGCCCATCCCAAACTCTGTTGTTGTGATTGAAGGAGGCAGGATCAAGACCGTGGGGGGCCTTGGCCAAGTAACGATTCCTTCAAGGGCGCAAATTATTGAAGCCAAGAACAAAATCATTCTTCCCGGTCTGATCGATATGCATGCTCACTACGCGTACTGGATGGATCAACTGTTTATCAGCCATGGAGTCACAACGGTGAGAGATGTCGGAAGACCGTTGAATTTTATCCTTGAAGCAAGGAAACAAAGTCACAAAGACGGAGTGAAAAAGCCGCGGATTTATACCTCCGGGCCATTTCTTGATGGCTCCCCCCCCCTTTTTGGAATGCCCCTTTGGGGAGAACCGCAGAGCTATCCCGTGAGCACTCCAGAAGAGGCGAAGTCCGCTGCATATAAATTAATAAACTCCAAAGTTGATTTGCTTAAGATACAGCAAAAGATGACACTGCCTTGTTTAAAGGCCATTATGGAGGTGGCTAATAAAGAGAAGGTGGTTGTCACAGCCCATCTTGGTGTGGGAGGGTTTGGTGACAACGACACTGGTGAGATCAAAGCTTCAGAAGCCATTTTATTGGGGCTTAAAGGACTTGAGCATGGAACCGGAATCCGGTATCTAACTGCCTCAAAATCAGAACTGGAAGAGATTTCGGATATGATCGTATCCCATTCAGTATTTGTTGTTGCCACTCTCTTTATGGAGGAACAATTCTCAAAGCTTCTCGATCCGGAGCTTCAAAATGATCCTATGCTCAAACAGATTTCTCCCGATATATTAAAGGGTCTATATCGTTTTTGGGAGACTACTTTTGGGGTGGGAAAATGGTGGACGAAACGTCACTCAAGCATACATCGAACAGTCCTTGAAAAAAGGAAGGAGTTTATTCGCCTTCTTATAAAGAAGGGCGGGGGCGGATTAATTGTTGCTGGGACTGACGTAACTGTTCCTTATGTGTTCCCCGGGGTGAGCCTTCATCGGGAAATAGAACTTCTCGCCTCAGCAGGTTTGACACCGATGCAGGCAATCATGGCCGCGACAAAGAATGCATCTGCACTGCTTGGTCATGCGGATCGTCTCGGCACGCTCGAGGCGGGAAAGATTGCAGACGTTCTCGTATTGAGTGCCAATCCCCTTGAGAACATCTCAAATATTAGATCCATCGAAATGGTTCTGAGGGATGGGAAAATGATATGGGAGAAACAAAGGCATACTCATTGAGTGATCAAAACAGAGGCATAGATCCAAGGTGAAGGTAACAGAGAGAGAAACGAGGAAGCAGAGAAAGGAGGGAGGCGAAATGGAAAATGAAACTGATCCTAAGGAAGATGACTTGACAAGAAGGGATTTCTTAAAGACAACCGCAGGTGCTGCTTTAGCTACAACGGCTATCACCATGGACCCTGTAAGTTATTCAGAGGCGGCCGAAGGCGAAAAGGCGTCAATCAGGTTGTCTAAAGAGTTTACTACCTCTTTATCTGCTTCAACTCAAAAGGTCGACTTTCCGATGACGGGTGCGGATGTGTTTGCAAAAGCCTGCCTGGAGGAAGGGCTTGGAGCCCTCTTCGCCTGCCCTGGGAATTATAGCATCATCCATGCTATGGCCAATCAGGGGATCCGGGTCTTTTCGGGTCGCCATGAGGGTTTCATGGCCCATGCGGCGGATGGATTCATCAGAGTCAGCGGGGAACTGGCAGCCTGTTCCGGAACCGAAGGTCCCGGCTTTACGAACATGATTACAGCAATAGCCACCGCAACCAGGGCGCGGACACCTCTGCTCGTCTTGGCCAGCAATAAGTCGATTCTCAATGATGACACGGAAATTGACGACCAGCACCTCTATCAGCAACCGATCACCGAAGGTCTGAAGAAGTGGGGAAAGAGGATCATAACGCCTTCACGGGTGCATGAGTATGCGTGCGATGCCTTCCGGCAGTTAAAGACAGGGATTCCAGGACCTGTCCACCTCGACTTCCCAAACGAAGTGGCCGCGGCACAGTTCAAGGATTCTCGGGATCTCGTCCGGTATGTCGATAAATCTAAATACCGCACGGAGTCCAAGTCCAGCCCGAATGCGGCCAGCATCCGAGCCGCCATCGATTTGCTGAGAAAGGCCGAGAAGCCTTTGATCGTAGCCGGAACCGGCGTCTTTTATCACAAGGCGATTGATGCCCTAAAAAGATTTGCAGAGAAGACTCAGATCCCTGTCATGGAAATAGGTCCCATGCGAGGGATATTTTCGGATGGACATCCCCTTTCGGCCACGATCGCTCCCTTGTTGGCCGCAAGAAAGGCAGACGTCGTTATGTTGGTGGGGCGCTACTTTGTGGGCAGAGAACTCGGTTTTCGTCCTGAGGTGAAGTACATCCGGGTCGAGCCGGATGCTGAGAATATCGGACGTGTCATGCCAGTGGACATCGGTATTGTCAGCGATGAAAAGGCAGCACTGGAGGCCCTTTACAGTGAGGCAGCCACCATGAAGCATGAAACCTGGGTTTCGGAGGTGGCTTCCCACAGAAAAATAGTGGAAAAGCGAGACATTGAGACGTACAGGATTGGCAGAAGCTATACAGAGGGTGTTCATCCTGCTGTGATCGGCAGAGAACTGGCTGACTTTTTTTATCGCGGTAAAATACCCAAAGAACAGACTGTTGTGGGAGTGGGAGGATATGGTATTCAGAAATTCCTGCTCTCTGCCCTCAGAGCCTACCGCCCGGGTCAGGTCTTCAGACCCACCTATGGGTTTGGAACCATCGGTGCGGATGTAGGTATGTCGGTAGGCGTAGCCGCCGCTGTGAAATTTGGCTATGGTTACCAGGCCGATTTCAAAGGGCACCCGGTGGTTTGTGTAACCGGTGACGGAGGATTTGGAATCGATGGCATGGAGATGGAGACTCTGGCCAAGTACCGGCTACCTGTCATCATTATCGTCTATAACAACGATTGCTGGGGGACATGGGCGGACTTTAGGCCTTTTATAAAGGGTAGACCTTCTGAGCAGATTCATCTTTTCCAGGAAAGGCTCAGGTATGACAAGGTGGGAGAAGGTCTGGGGGCCCATGGAGAATATGTCACGAAACCGGAGGAATTTCTTCCCGCCCTTGAGCGGTGCTACAGAATTGCAGTTAAGGAAAGCCTCCCATCCATCATCAATTGTCAGGGGAAAAAAGAATTTTATCTCAAAGAGCAATATCCACCCGGACTTCCCGCGATCCCCGCGAGCGGAGGTACGGATTAAGGCGGGACTTTATGCAGGCGGGCGTCACATGATGCAGGCCTGTCCGTTTGCTGCTTGCGTAAATGAGTAAGTGAAAGTTTCGACAATCTCCTGGAGCCGGTTTCTGCATCTTGTTTTCAAGAAAAGGGATGATTAATTTTACTTTGGAAAAGCAAGAACTGCCCTGGTTTGACCGGTTGTTTCGGGCAGAAGGAGGAACGTCATGGAGAAACTCTTGAGGTGCAGAGATTTTGGCACGGATTGCGATTTTGAGGCATGTGGGGAAACCGCGGAGGAGGCGTTAACGACCGCCGTCGATCATGCTCGAGCCATACACGGTTTGAAGGACATTTCAGATAAAGACCGCATGCGGGCGAGGGCGGCTGTCCAGGATGCGTTTTGTGACCCTAAAGGAGGGTATAATCCGGGTGGGGGAGGCTTTTATTGATTCCTGCCTCCCGTTTCATGGGGCGTAACGTGGAATTCGCTCTCCTTGTGCAAAAAGCTTTCAGCGGTAACGAACATGGCTTCATCTTACCGCAGTAATAATTTTTTGCTTTTTTTCGGAGATTGATACATAATAGCAACGGAGACAGTAAGGAATATTGCCCGCTTGCATTTTTAATCCCGTGGCAATCCGTGGAGGTTCTAATGACAGGACGAGTGAAGTGGTTCAACGACAGAAAGGGTTTTGGGTTTATCGAAGTTGAAGGTGGCAAGGACGTATTTGTCCACCACTCCGCCATTCAGGGGGAAGGGTTCAAATCCTTAAAAGAGGGTGACGAGGTTGAATTTGAGGTCACCAATGGTCCCAAAGGCCCCCAAGCCAGCAACGTAAAAAAAATCAGCTAAAGAAAAGGCTCTCCCGCAGGTATTCTGAGGATAGCACCCTCGTTCACCACGGGGATGCTACCCCTTTGCCCAGCGGAGACGAGAAGAGGGGGGCCTCAGGGAAAACTGCATTCTTACACGATGGCGATCCCTCGAACAAATGATTAAAATCCGAACCAGCGGATATATTCACTGATATCCCGGCGCGAGGAACGGTATTGGTTCAGCGGCATTCCCAGATCAGGATATCCAAGAGAAATGCAGAGAATGATCGCCAGGTTGTCAGCGATTCCTAATTCAGCGCGAATTGCATCGGGATAGCCTGTAGGCATGGCCTGCGGGCAGGCGCCCAAGCCCTCTGCGTGAGCTGCCAGAAGAAATCCATAGACGAAGGCGCCACAGTCGAAGACGGACCAGGGGGTGAGCGTTTTGTCCATGGCAATAAAGATGGCGCATGGGGCATCGAAGAACTTGAAGTTATTTCGGTAAGAGGCGACCACCTTATCCTGTTCCTTATCCGGATCGATGCCCAGAGTTTTGAAACGCCTCATCCGGTGGCTTTTTGAGCGCTCATCGTGAGCCTCCGGCCACGTTTTGGGAAAGGGCAACTCCGGTGTCAGGGGCGTCCCGGAACAAACCTGTTCATAAAGTTTCTTGGCCAGGTTTTCTTTCTTCTGTCCTGTCACCACGAAAACTTCCCAAGGTTGTGTGTTCATGTAGGAAGGACAGCGGTTAACGGTCCTGAGAATCTTTTCCAACGTCGTCTTTTCAATTTTCCTTGGTAAAAATCCTCTACGACTGATACGACTTTCCATTGTTTCGATAAAATCCATCTCGACCTCCTTCTTTCGAATGTAGCTTCAGATCTGATTTAGGGGCTTAAAAACCCAAACACCTCCAATTCTACAAGAAAAAAGATGGAAAGTCATTCCCTGTGCTTGCCAGGCACTGCGGCAAGCGTCGCTTCGTTGAGAAACGAGATGGTTACGCTGCGAGCCAGGACGCCCTTGAAGCTCGCAATGACAAGTGATCTGATGCGTTCGCATTCGTCTGTGCTCAGAATCCCCCGGCGATCTTAGCCTTCAACCATTTATAGGGGATGAACATCGAAACATTCTTCTGGTATCCCCGATATCTCTCACCAAATTCTAGAAGGAGCTTGCGTTCCTCTAGAATCGTTCCTACAACAAAATAGGCGCTGAGGATGATATTGATCAGGAGGGTGGATAGACTTATATCTCCTGCCCAAATGATCAGGATGCTGGCGGTGTACCAAGGGTGTCGGATCGCACTGAGGATGCCTGAGGTATCGAAGGTGTCATGTTCAGAAAGGGCAGCGTTCGTTCGTCCTGTCTTGATCTGACGAATCCCCAAGAACTGCGCCATACTGTAATGCCTCCCACCAGCGACGAACAGAGTAATACCCGTTGCCAATAGCAGGTACTTCACGATCTTCAGGAGTCCTTCCCAATGGAAGAGCGGAGTCCGCTGGATGGAGAGGGAATAGTACAAAACGGGAATTAGAGTTGCAAGAGACGCGGCATTAAAAAAGAGGCGGTAGAACCGAAACCGGTCACCCAACTTTTTTTTCAGGTAGTCCGTCACGGGTGTTGCTATTAGGGTACTATGGAGGGTACACCATAGTACCCACAAGAGAACGGCAATGACATGCTTCACAAGGAATTCCATTTTTACCTTTTGAAGGGCAAGGATAAAACACAGGCATCATCAACATCACATAAGATGCCCATGCTTATGATAACACAGTGAGTGCCCGGATTGTGGTATGGGTTGAAAAACGTATTATTCTGTTTCTCGAGTGTCCTTTTCCTTTTTCTTCGCTTCCTCTCCCTCGCAACATTCCATCATCTTCCTCATCATGGAACGGCAATCCGCCCTCTCCCCCTCGACCGTGAAAAGACTCTTCATCATTTCAGCCATTTTCTCACATTTTCCCTTTTTGTCCATTGTTTTTGCCCTCCTTATTGTTTTCTAAGTTCTATGAATCCCTTTGACCATAAGACGGAGGTCAGACAGGAAAGGTTACATACATTTCAATCATCGCCACAAAAATGGAAGGCAGGCACCATTTCCTCCCTGCAAAAGTCTCAAAGTCCATTTGCTTTTCGCTTTCTCCCCGTGCTAAGATACGTAAAATTTTTCTCGAAGACTCTCTCAAAGGGTCTCGAGGAAGTCATATCTCCAGCGGTACACGAAAGCCTCAAACCCATGGCAGAGATCATTCCCTTCAGGGGACTTCTCTATGATGTTTCCAAGGTTTCGATTGAGGATGTCCTTGCCCCTCCTTATGACATCATTACACCCGAAGGACGGGAATCGTTATACAGAAAGAGCCCACATAACATTGTAAGGATCGATTTCGGCAAAGAAGAGCCTGGAGATAATGAAACCGAAAATAAATACTCACGGGCCAGAAGATGGTTGGACGTTTGGATAAAGGACGGCATATTGAAGCGCAGCGATAGGCCCTCCTTTTATGCCTATGAGGTCATTTATACGGTAGAAAATGTGCGAAAGCAGCTCCGCGGGTTTCTGTGCCTCGTGAAACTTGAAGAACTGGGTAAAGGAAGCGTTTACCCACATGAATGGACGCACTCCAAGCCAAAGCAGGACAGGTTGAATCTCCTGAAAGCTTGTCAGGCGAGTACCAGTCCTATCTTCTTACTCTACAATAGTTCAGCAGATGGAATATCCAGTATCCTTTCAAGGATAGCGCTGACAAGACCTTATCTCCAGGCGGCTGACCCCTCCGGTGATCTCCACCGACTCTGGCAAATCGATCGTACCGAGGAGATAGAAATCATCAGACAGGAACTTGCGGAAAAGCCTGTTTTTATCGCCGACGGGCACCACCGATACGAGACTTCGTATGAATACTCGAGAGAAATGTCGGTCAAGAAAAAATCTCCTTCGGATAAAAAATCATATGATTACGCCCTCACGTTTCTCGCCAATATGATGGACGAGGGGATCACCATCCTGCCGACCCATCGGCTCATCAGGGAAATTCCGCGGGATATCGATAGAATGCTTTCCAAACATTTTGAGATGGAAAAGGTGACAAATGATTTCGACATCGGCAAAAGACTCTCCGGGAGAAGAAGAGTTTTTGGTTTTTTCAGGAAACGAGAAAAGGCATGGCATCTTCTTACTTATAGGGGACGGGATCTCTCGGAAATCCATCCTGACCTGAGGGAAATCGATGTGGTCATCCTGGATGAAATGGTAATCAAGAAGATCCTGATGAACGCTGAAATCGGGTATGAGATGGATATTGCCAAGGCACTCGATCAGGTGAATCATGGAGGGTATGAGGCTGCTTTTTTCCTGAATCCGACCCAGGTGAAGGACATTGAAAAATCTGCCCTTTCTTTAATGAGGATGCCGCCGAAGTCCACCTACTTTTATCCGAAACTCCTGACCGGATTGGTATTGAATAAGTGGGAATGATCCTTTGGTTTTTCGGCAAACCGCCGAAGATCCGGAATGGCCATATTATCCTGATAAACAGCCTCGCCAGGCGTCATGACGGATAAAGTCATAAGCCACCCCACAACATTCTACAGATGTTTCCGTCCGGTTTCTTTAAAACTTTCGGCATACTCTTCCCTTAGACCCAACACTCCACTTTTACGCTATAGGGCATCATTTAAGCCCTTTACCCCGGGAGTAGAAAACCCC
>Ga0316626_10000727_pt1 | contig 13466 bp, 6 predicted proteins | sample OWC_Aug_T1_C1_D5_FD_207656 | JGI IMG/M metagenome (GOLD analysis project Ga0316626, IMG submission 207656) | Wetland soil microbial communities from Old Woman Creek delta, Ohio, United States - OWC_Aug_T1_C1_D5_A | ecosystem: Environmental > Terrestrial > Soil > Wetlands | place: USA: Ohio...
CACGCGGCTGGATATGCAAGCTTTTTAAATACTTCTACTTGGGCATTATCTTCGATAAAGACGTTCGCCACTGACTTTTTAGTTGCACAGGTTGGGGTTGAATGGGACTCCCAGGTAATGGTCCCAAACCTAAAGCCGAACGACTTCTCTTTAAACACACCATACGTCTCTTCTGGAACTCCGATAGGAGATCCGACCTGGACCGCCACTCAGATCGATCCTACAACCTACGCCACTGATGCAGTGCTCGTTCTATCCGGGACGACACTATATTACTTTTACGTCGAGTATGGTTACTCGATCATGCTTGCGAAGAGAGCGTTAGGAGGGGCTTGGGGCAGCCCGGTAGAAATCTATAATGCCTGGGAAGGATCATACTACAACGACGGAGTCCTGACGCCTTTTGCTGGTGATAACTATGTCCATAGGCTGTCCGTCACGCTATACTCTAGCGGTGTGTTTGGATTGTTTTTCTGCGGATATGTAAACCCATATTCAACCGCGTTCTATGCAGAGTACGACGAAAGCGCCACCACTACAACGACAACTACCTCCAGTACAACCACAACAACAACGACCGGCACAACCACGAGCACCACAACAACCACCACCACCACAACAACAACTACAACGACCACTACGACAACCACGACGACAACGACAACCACGACAACCACAACAACAACCAGCACTACCACCACCACAACAACCAGCACCAGCACGACCTCAACATCGAGCACCACAGCGACAGCGACCACTGGAACGACGATCACTCCGCCGCCCGGATACGAGCCTGACTGCTTGACGATCTTGTGGAAGTGCCGGTTAGAAACCCTGAAAGTTTCTCTCGACTGGGCCGATTGGCTCGGGGCTGACGATTCGATCGTATCGTTCGGTTGGAACGGCGACGGCGCATTGACGTTAACGAGCCTGACCAAATATGGAAACGCAACGTGGGTGTACGTGGCTGGCGGGACGATCGATGGCGAATACTTGCTGCACGGTTGGGTGACAACACAGCTTGGTCGAACCTGCCAGAAGACAATCGAGGTACACGTCCTAAGCGCGTACTCGACGACCACTTCGACCACCACGACTACGACGACAACCAGCACTACCACGTCGAGCACGACAACTACTACCACTACCGGAACGACCACCACTGGGACTACAACCACGACAACGAGCGGCACAACGACGACAACGACAAGCGGAACTACAACGACTACAACCAGTGGCACCACCACGACTACGACGAGCGGAACTACGACCACCGGAACGACTACGACTGTAACCACCACAACCGGGACAACCACAACTACGGGGACCACCACCACGACGGCTACTACGACAACGACAACGACTGGCACAACAACCACCACGGGGACCACTACGACAAGCACGAATACGACTACCTCAACAACCACATGAAAAGATTTAGCTAGTGTCAACAAAAATTGGGAGTTACGATAACCATGATGGTAGCTGAAGAGCTTGAGATCCCCGTGTCCAGATCTGGACATACAATCCAGCGTGGCGACATCTACTCGTGGGGCGATATTCGGGTGGTTCCACGGCCCTCCGATAAGATGCTGGCGTTCGCATACTTGCGGTTTGACAGGGAAAAACTGCTGGATCGGATCTTCTATGAAGGCGTCCCGTCGATCTCGTGGTTCTTGCAGAAGTACGCCGAGATCCAGTGCTTCGCATGTTATCGGGTGACTGGCAACGATCAGGACGAGATCGAACTGTTCGGGCTGGGTTGGGTTGGAGCGCAGGAAACGCTGGCGAATGGGTGGAAGAAAGGTGAAGTAGGGATGGCGTTCTTCAGGAAGACCGAGCATCGGCTGACAGTGGACGGATCGAAGCTGATGCTGGAGTACGTGTTCGAAGAACTCGATTTCGACGTTCTGTATGGCACAACGCCAGAGCAAAACCCGGCAGCGGTAGCGCACGCGCGGCGCTTGGGGTTTGACATTCACGGCCCGGTCGAAGGCTACTGCACATGGCAGGGGAAACCGTGCGGGGCGATGATCTCTTCGATCACTCGGGAGCGGTGGAACACGATGGAGGATTTCGATGGGCGGGGTTAACACAGATCCGATTGCCAAGATTGCGAACACGCAGTCTTCGATGGCAGACCAGTACAAGGCATGGGGCGGCGAAGACAAAGCCACATCCCAAGCGATGCTATCTCAGCCGATAGCGCGCATCAACAAGCTTATGGCCGGGGACCGATCGACGATGGCCGATGCCGCCTTGCCCGCGATGTCGGGGATTGAGAGCCAGTACAAGCAAGGGCGCGAGTCGATCTACTCTGGAGTGCCGAAGGGATCGATGCAAGACATGGCCTTGAAGGGGGCCGAACTCTGGAAGTCGAATGCCGTGTCCAGCGCGATCAACGCTCCGTTTACGAACTCGTTCGGACAGGCGTTTCAACTTGGATCGGCGTTGACCGGCCAATCATTGGGCGCGGCGAGCGGGGCGCTGTCGGGTCAAGAACTTGCGGCTGGTGCTCAGTCCGACATAATGAATGCCCAAGCTAAGAAGAAAGCGGACACGCTTGGGTTTGTCGGGCAGATGGCGAACGTGGCTGGCAAGGTTGCTACTGCCGGGATGGCGTAGGAGGCTACGATGGGTGGCGTTGGTAAGCAGATGAAGCAGACTGAAGCGTTGGGCCAGTCGGCGGCTGGAACTTCAGACGCGCTCCGAAGCTGGTCTGGCGAGAGCCGCGCCATGGCGCAGGGTTTGAACCAGCCAGCGGCGGCGTTCAATTGGTCGATGGCGCAAGGGGGAGACGCGGCTCGGGGCGCGGCTGGCCCACTGTTACAGACGATCGGTGATTCGGTTGCGAAAATGGCCGAGAACGCCAGCATGAACCCAAGGGGCGGGGCGGCTGGTACGAGCTTTGCCGCAATGCTCCCACAGAAGCGCACGCAGATGGAAGCCGCCGCTATTCAGGGACCGCACCAAGCCAGCTACGGCGAGCTTGCGTCGTATGGGTTGGGTGAAGGGGCGAGCGCCCTGCAAGAGATTGGAGCTTCGCTTCGTGGAACGCAAGGGGCGCTTAGTTCCAACAAGGCGGCGATGGACGCGAAGGCCAAGCAGAAGGAAGCGATGACGAGCTTTCTTGGGCAACTTGCCCAGGCTGGCGGCGGGGTGGCGTCGAAAGCTTTGACGGGGGGCGGCGGTAAAACCAAAACAAACTACAGTGGTCTCACCCCGAGCCCGGTTCCCTCATGGTGGGGCGGAGCGGGAGACATGGAGATTTCGAAGTAGGCGGCGGAGTTTATATGCCAGATCAAAACCTTCTGATGCGATACAGCCCACAGACGATCGAGGGGCCGTTCACCGATGTTCTGACGCAACCCAGGATGAGAGTCGAGCCGATCTCGGGGTACGCTTCCCCTGCCGTTGCCGCTGGGCACATTGGCCTGAAGTTCTTGGAAGGCGCGGCTGAATCCAAGATGCAGAAGTTCCAAGAGGAAGAGAACAGGCGGATTCAGGCGTACACGAACGTATTGAACTGGGCGCAAAGCAGGCGGGCTGATCCGAACCTTACCGAAGAGGGGCGGCAGGTAATCGACAAGACGCTGTCCGATGCCTACGCTGGAGCATTCCTTACTGAAAGCAAAGGCGCGGCCAGCAAGCATCCGATCGTAAACATCTTCCGAGAGATCGCCACCGGGATGACGGGCGGGGAGATGCCGTCGCGCGGTAAGGCGCAAGACATCCTGAGTACGTGGAGCGGGGTCGAGTCGCAGCTTAAAGATCCACAGTACACGAAGGAAGGGCTGTACCAGCGGACGAAGCAGGCGTCCGATGAGGCGATCGCCGGTTTGAAGTCGCAGTACCCGAACGGGATGATCCCTCCGTGGGTTCTACAAGAGAAAATTCTCCCGCTCGGAACAAAGCTCCAGAAGGAAGATCCGGAACGTCACCAGACCTGGATGATGGGGTTAATGGGGCCGTCGTTCCAGCAGCAGCTTGCCTATCAGATGTCCGTAGAAGCAGCGCAAGAGAACGCTCCGCCGCCAGCAGCCAGAGAGGGTGTTGCTCCAACCGCTCCCGCTGCGCCAGTTCCTTATGTTCCAGAAGCTTTAGTTGCCCCAGCCCCCACGCCGACACCACCAGTTTCAACTGGAGCCCCGCCGCCCACGAGAGAGCCTGAACCCGATCTATCCAAAATGGTTGCCCCACCGTCGTATGGAGGGCCGGTCCCTTTTGGTCTCGGGGCTGGAGTCGCTGAATTCCAGGCCGCACCTCCAGCCCCACCCGCGTCCGCGCCTACAGCTACACCACCGACCACGGCTGAAACCAAGCCCACTTCGGTAGGTGCTCAAGTGATGCAGTGGCAGCAACAGGTAAGCAGCATTCTGAAAGCCGACACCCCGGTTGGGGTGTTCAGCCGCAACGCATTCAGTGTGTCGATGGCACCCCCGGTTACCGAAGCCAATGTCCCGACCATGGGGGATAGCCCAAGTCTCTACTTCAAGTACCGCCACACCAAGGCCATGCAGGACGTTTACGGAACGGTGGAGGACGGGGTGTTGGCAAGCCCGGATGGGACTAGGTTCGTTCCCTCTACCTTCGACAAGAAAAAGGGGAAGTGGGTTAACACCTCGACGGGGCAAGCGTACACTGACGACGTTCAGCGCACCTGGACATTTCAGAAGCAGGCTAGTCATCCGCAAGGCAGTTGGACCCAAGCTGATCCGCAGAAAGACGCGAGCGGAATTCTCCGCCCCACGTTCGTCAACGCAGCCACTGGTAAGACGATCACGTTCACCGGGCTGGAAGCTACAGATACAGCCGAAGCGAACCGTAGATTGCAGGCGTTTCAGAACCTGTCCACATGGTTCATGAACCATCAGTACATGAATGTTCAAAACCACTACGACACGCTTCGGGATATAGACAAAGCGTATGGGATGAAGGGACTTGAGGATATAAGGAAGACCTATATAGACAATGAGAAGGCCCGGTTCAGCCAGTCCAACTTCTCGCTGTACAACATCTTCAACGAGGGACTTGGACGCATAGGCTACAAGGACATGCAGTTTCAGTACCCTGGCGCTGAGGGTGGCGGGGCAGCGTCTTCCGGTGGGTTGGCCGAAGATCAGGCTCAGTTCCTGAAGGCGAACAATCCTCTGGCCCTGATGCCCGGTGGGAAACTGACGCAGTATTCTTCAATGAAGGACGGGCTTTTAGCGGCAGACTCGAATCTGGTCAACCTGTACATTGGGACTGGCAAGAAAGCTCTCGGGCCTAACGCCACGGTCAAAGATATGTGGGAGCGGTATTCCCCGCCGTCAGCGCACCCCAAGAACGTCAACTGGGGGCCAGTCGTGGTTTCCACGTTGAACGCTTTGGGAGCGAAGGACAACGGAAAGCCGATCACCCTGGATTCCAAGCTAAGCATTTTCTCCAGCGGGACATCGCCGCAAGACATAGCGAATCGCAAGATCTTGCATTACGCTATCGCCAGGGCAGAAGGATCGTTCGAAGCGTTGGCGGCTGCGGAAAAGGCGGGCCAACTAGCAGGCATACCCGGATATCAGGGAAGCCCCGCCCAGGCAGCGGCTGTGCCGCCGCCACCAACGAGGCAGCAGACGGCGGATAGAGAGAAATCGGCAAGGCAGGCTTTTGGGTTGGAATAGCCCATGTCCAGTACTCCACTCAGCGTCTACGAGATCGAGAAGAGAATGGCTGGGCAAGCTCCACAACTGCCGAGCCTAACTGAAGCTCCGCCAGCTTTCGCTCCCAGCACCCCAAACTTCGACGATCCCAATTCTCTGCACGCCGGGTTCGTTGGGGAATCGCACGTTGAAGATCGCCCCGAATCCGTAGGTCTGGGCGGTCGCTTCATGCAGGGTATGAAGCAGGGGCTGGGCGGAGCAATACACATTGCCAGGAACTCAGCCAAGCTTCTAGACGATGCGGCCAACCTCTACGCCGGGTGGACTGGAGCCAGCAAGATCGAAGCGTTTAGGCACGTCAAAGAATCGATGGAGGATTTCGAAAAGGCGGTCACTCCAACCCCGGAAGAAATCGGCCAACCATCCACGGTGGAGAAAGTGGCAATGGGGCTGGGGCAAGCCCCGGTTGCGATCGCCAAGTACGGTCTGGCTACGATCGCACTCCGCAATCCCATGGCTGCTTTCGCTGTAGCGGACGGGCTACAATCCATCGACCAGGGAGCGGCTGAAGCCTTGAAGTCGGCAGCGTTCGGAGCGGCTACGGCTGGTGGGTTTGGAATGGCGGCTAAGGTCGGATCGCTACCCGTCCGCATGGGGGCAAGCGCCGCTGTTGGCGCTGGAATGGGTGCCGTATCAGGCGGAGATCTATCCGACATCACAGCCAACGGCGTGCTTGGTGCGGTGTTTGGAATCCCAGGCAAGCCAGCCACAAAGAAGTTCCCAGAAGGTGTGCAGTTCGTCCAGCAACCGAAGGACGTGAACCCTCTCGGATCGTGGCTCTCTTCGCCCACCGTGTGGTCGGAAGCGATCCCGAAGCAAGCCGGTATCCCAGACGCTAGGACGACGGTACTTGATACGGTCATGGCGCAACGGTATCAGAACCATCTCGACGGCGAGTGGACGTTCGCTATCAGGAGAGCATTTCGAAAGCTGAGTCCGGAAGAGGGCGACAGGTTCACCACGGAGTACCTGGACAACCCGGCATATACCTTACAAGCTCCACCCCCAGGCAAGTTCCGTGAGCCGTTCATGACGATCCGACCTTTGCTAGATCAGATCAAGGGAAAGATCATCGAGACAAAGAATAAGGTTGGGAATGCCGAGACTCGCAACCTCGATCTGGCGTTGAGGGGATTGCAACGGCAGCGGCAGACAGCCTCGGCGCAGGATATCCCCGGTATCGATCAGCGGATTGCGCGATTTGAAGCAAGGCGCAGGGCGCTGGTGGTTCCATCAACATGGGGCATCGAAGAAGGCTACATGCCTCACGGTTTTGGGGAAGCCGTGTACAAGATTACCTACGACGGGGCGGAGATCCCGACCGGGTTCCTTGCCGCCAGCAGGGCGAAGGCGAACCAGAACATCGAGAAGTACCTCAGGCTCTTCCCCAATGCGGACAAGACGCTCCTGAAGGTGGAGGAGCTTCCAGCCCAAGAGTTCCTAAAACAGAATCCCGCTGGGAAGGGGCAGCGGTTCTTTGGTTTCGGATTGAAACGTGAGTCCAATCTACCCGGATGGATCGCCGGTCAAGAAGGACTGCAAAGTTACGCCAGTTCCGCCGCACGCTACGTTGCCATGGCCCCAATGCGCGAGCCGTTGACTCAGATCCAGTCCTACCTGCATGAGACAATGCCGAAGTCGAGTCTCAGCAAAATGTGGGACGTGTACACCGACCGTGTTGAAGGCAGGCCGGGGGCCTGGGGCGAAGCGTTCAATCGATACATGATCTCGAAGGGCTTCGAACCGCACGCTTGGGAACGGTACATGGGATTCATCCGGAGTACGGAAGCCACGCTCAAGCTTGGGTTCTCTCCGATCTCCGCCATTCAGAACCTGTTCCAGATCCCAATCAACACCATGCCTGTGATTGGCGCTCGGTGGACAATGACTGGGTTCAAGGGAGCCCTTGAGAATCTGGCGACGGGGAAGTACAACTGGCTTCTGGAAGAGCTTCACATTCGAGACGCTGCCACGAAGATGGAAGAGGCCAGCGCCTTCCAGCGTGCAATGTGGACCGCACCGAGGAACATCTCCGGAGTGCCGAAGTACGTGTGGTCCGATCTGGTGATGCCGCTCGCGTTGAAGATGTTCTCCAAGACTGAGTACACCAACCGGGCGATCACGGCCATCGGAGCATACGAACGCGCACGCTACGAGGGAATGGCAAAGCCGGAAGCGGTGAAGCGAGCGCTAGATGCGGAGGTCCGTAGCCAGTTTGTGTACGGCACGGCAGACTCTTCTCGGTTGCTGGGTAGCCCCGGCGCAAAGACGCTTCTACAGTTCCGATCGTTCTGGCAAAAGCAGTGGGAATTCATGCTGGGTCTGGCATCGAAGGACACTCCCGGAAGGTTCAGGGGGGAGACGAACTTCACCGAGACGGCGCGGTTCCTTACTGGACTCGGGATGGCGGTAGGATTCGTTGGGATACCGGGCGCGAACTTCTTCGATTCTCTGGTAGAGACGATCTCCTCCGATAAAGACGGGAAGAACGGGATCTCTCCGATGCGCTGGGTGAAAGAAAAGCTGGAGCACAAGACCCACGGGGCGATGATCTACAACGGATTGAGTCGTGGGCTTCCAGGCTTGACCGGGCTGGACTTCACTCAAACCGCTGGCTTCAGCGATTGGCTGACTCCGCGTAGGGGGGACCTTAACCCTGCGGATTTCGCGGGACCGCCGATTCAGGAAGCGTTAATGTTGGCGAAGTGGGTACGAGCGAACCCAGGATCGGAAAAGGACGAAGCCTTCCACTTGATGGTCGATCGACTCTCCCCAATGGGAAGGCGTGCCTGGGATTACTGGTTGTCGGATGCCGCGAAGCGTGGAGATCTGGTTGACAACCAGGGACGAATAGTTTTGAAAGATGTCCTGAAACCTGGGATAGATCGGGCCATTCTATTGGCTGGCGGTACTCCGATCAAAGTTGCCGAAGAGCGCAAGCTGTACGGCGATGTCCAAGACAAGATCCGGAAAATTACGTCGCTAGAGCGGGGCTACGCTGAGAGGATCGCCAAAGCCATGCAAGGCCAGGACGCCGGGGAGGTTCAGAAGCTGGCGACGGAAGCGGTAAAGGCTGGAGTCCCAGGCGCGATACAGGGTGGCGTTTCCAGACTGACGATGGTTGGATTGCCGCGCCTGACAACATCCGTACTGTCGAACCTTCGGCGTCTGAAGATGGCGTATCCAGATCTGGACATTGCCAAGATCGTGTTCCCGGAAGGATCGTACACAGAGCAACCACCGGAAAGTAGGGAGTGAGGTAGCGTATGGCAGCACCAAGCACAGCATCGCCGCAATGGGCTGGACAGAGGGACAGCTTTCTCCAAGACGTTGCTAAAATCTACGCCAGCAGCCCAGGCACTCCACTTGCCCAGGCGGTAGAGGATTACAAGGCTGCCAACCCGACTCCCAACAAGGACCGTGCGCTGGAAATTCTATCGCAGGATCAGCGCGTCTTGGACCAGTTGAAATATAGCCCCAGCTTTTCCGAGTGGGCACCCAAGGCGCTTTCCACTGGCGCTCAGGCCCTAAGCGGAGTGGGCTTCGGCGCTGCCGCCGAGCGTGTTGCCGACGCGATCGCTCCGCCCGAATCCAGGATTCGAAAGGGCGCTACCGAATTCCTGAATATCAATCCGATCAAGGGGGCCGAGCAGTACGGCCCGTTCCACAGAATTCAAGCCGAACTGGAAGGCAAGCCACAGCCTGACTACGGCATCGATCCTCTCGGATTGAAAACCTTCGCCGGTACGGTAGCCGAAGGGTTGCACGGGATAGGTGAAGCCGCCAAATGGGTTGGCGGCAAAGTCGATAATCCAGTGCTGAAGTTCTGGGCTGGGTCCACGGGCGGGGCTACTGAGAACGTGGCCGAACTTGGGACGGTTCGCAATCTTGCGATCCTGGCAGCGATGAAGGGCCTTGGCGCTGTAGAGCAGAAGGCTCTCACGATGGGCAAGGGGTTCGCCAGAAGGCTTCCCTCGCTGGTTCACTCCGCAATCAACGGTACTTTCGCCGCCGACATGATGGCTGGCGGGATGGCGGAGTCCGCTCCGTTCATTGAAGCGATTCAAAAGAAGGACTATCAGAAAGCCGGGGATCTTCTCGGCAAGGCTGCGATCGACTTCGTATTTGCATACGGAGCGGGCAAGGGTTCGCTGCAAGCTGGCAAGCGCGTGCTGACCGGCGCTCCTCCGAACCCACGGGCCGCTGCCGCTTCGATCGACGAACAAATCAAACAGAAGGAAGCGCAGAAGGCGGCGCAACTTACACCGGCAGCGACGGTGAAGCCTCCCGAACTTGGCAAGATGACTCCCGAAGCCAAAGCTGAAATGCTTGGGGAGAACGCCAGGACAAGGAAGATACAGACTGAGATAGATCGGCTAAAGGCCCGCAAGGAAAAGATGGAAGCGGTATCCGGGCCAGCAGTTCCACCGAGCCCGGAAGAGGTGCAGCGCCGGGTTGCCATCGCCGACGAGATGGAAAAGATCGACGCCCAGGTGCGCGATCTGAATGCAAAACGGGCGACCGTTAAATCCGAAGACGCTGCCGTTATCGCCGCAGAGTTGAGTGAACTGAAGAAGCAGCGCAAGGGAGCGAAGGGGAAAGAAAAGGACGCGCTCAAAGCGCAGATCCAGGATGCCGAAAAGCGGCAGGCCGACGCATTCGCGCAAGCGGTAGCCCCGATCGAAGCGCAGATCAAACCGTTGACCGACAGGTACACGGAACTGAAGAACACCGTCTCTGGTACGCCGACACAACCTCAAGCCACGGCCCCTCCGCCAGCCGCCGCCCCAGTCAAAGCCCCGCCCCCCGCCAGAGCGCCGGAAGGGCCGAAGCTCTCGGAGCGGCAGGTTGCCAACGAGCGCGTTAAACTTCGCAACCGAATCAACGCTGGTCAAGCCGAGAGGGATAAGCTCACCAAGCAGATCGCAGCGCTTGACGATCAAGCCGCAGACCTTGCGGCAAGGGGGCAAGATTCGGCGGCTTCAAAGGCACAGGCAGATAAGGCCCGAGAGACGCTCGCAAAGGTAGAGGCTGCGCTTGCTGAGAATGTAGCGAAGCGTGATGCTACCGTAGGGCAGCCGCCGCCGCCACCCAGAGGGGCAGCCGTTGCTCCCGAGCCAGCAACTACTCCGGGAACTTCTGATCTTGCAAATGGCGCTCTCGATTATCAGGGAGTGCGATATACGCCTGTCGATACAAGCCGACCGGGATGGGTAGTCTATACAGAGTCTACCAGTCCAGGCCAACGCTTTGGAATGCCGGAAGATGCTTGGCGGGGGATGGTACAAGAGGCTGGGAGGGAAGTCCCAACGCCTCCCGCAGCACCACCCGCTCCGCGTCCATTCGATCCTGGTAGAACGCAAGAGCTTCCTGTCCCGCTTCCACCTAAGACCGTATTCCCATTCGAGGCCCCTCCCGCTGTCGGTACTCCAGCGGCTGAAGCAGCGCGAGTTATCGAGGCTGCACCGCCAACCCCGGCCTACCAATCGGCCAAAGTGTTCCAAGAGTCGATGCCGCCTCCGCCGCCATACCAAACGTGGCAGGAAACCCGTGGCAACAGACAGTATCCGATCGCGCCGCCACCACCACGGATTCCGCCAGTTCCGGTATCCGATATAATCGCTGCGACCGAAGCGGCTCCGCCAGCGCCGGTACCTTCACCAGTTGTTGCGCCAGCCCCGGTTGCGGCAGCGCCAAAGGCAGAAGCGCCAGCAAAGAGGGTGCGCGCTGCAAAAACAAAGACAGCCGCTCCACCCGCCGCCACGCCTGTAGCTAAGCCCGTAGTGCCAGCAGCGGAGGGTGCTCTTGTCCCAGGCCAGCAGTACACGGCGGTTGTTGGAAGTCCAGATCTGGACATATCCGCTGGCGCTAGGCTGAGGTACACTGGGGCGTCTGGCGGAAAGCACGTTTTCATAGATGAGAGCGGCTCCCCGCAAACGATAGACGCCACCGAGGCCGAACTGCTTGGAGTGTTAACACCGGCAGCGGCAGCGGCACCGACACCGGCAGCGCCCACCGCAACTGCTGCGCCCCCGCTGCCGGTAGCGGCAGCACCAGCCGCCCCACTGACTCCGGTAGCCCCAGCGCCCGCCGCCACGGCTTCCACGATTATTCCAAAGGCAACTCCGGTGGCCGCTCCGAAGTCTACCACCCTACCTCCGCCAACTCCGTTGTCCACTCTTGTAGCACAGGGGAAGCTGAAGTACAAGCTTGCTAAACCTACACCCGTATCTCCCGCAGCCCCAGGCAAGATGTCTTTGGCTGATGCCCTCTCTGTGCTTGGAGCAGAGGTGAAGACATTCGTTAAGGGAACCAAGGGCGAGTCTGCTCCGCTCAGCGAGTGGGGCCTTGACCCAAGAGTTGCAGAAGCACTTAGAACCGTAGGCTCGGAAGCCTTGAGGGCGGTTGGGACCAACTTTGAGAAGTGGTCTGCGACGGTCAAAGAATACCTTGGCGATGCGTTTGCCAAGTTTGAACCACTGCTGAACGATCTATACATGCTGGTTCATCCAGGAGGGTCGGAGACTCCACCAGCGCAGCGGGCAGTCCCGAAAACTGAAGCTATCTCTGCTTCGGAGCCGAGAGCTAAGAGAAAGAATGCAGCCGATAGGTATAACGAATATGTAAGGGGGCAGGTAGACGCATGGGCTCCCACTAGGACACCGCCAGTACCCCCAAAAGCTGAAGCGGTTACGGGTGCGAGCCAGCCCGCAGCCGAAGCTGTGGCTGCGGCTCCGAAGACCAGAGGTGGGCGCAAGGTACCGAAGCCTACAGCAGAACCTATTCCTGAGAACAAGGATGTTCAGACGCCTGAAGGATTCGAACGCCTGCTTCCTCCTGGGGTAAAGATCAACGACATCGAGGTTGGGGCACACGGGACCATAGAGTTACAGACTGGGAAGCCAGCGACCGTAGTGGTGCGGCCCATAGGGGATTTGGACGTAGACGTTTTCGGAAAGGGATACTACGGAAGCAGTTCTGATAAGCTAGCCGCCAGATTGATTTCTGAGCAACCGGAACTTTCGCCAATCAACCTTGAGGCTACAGCCAAGAAGGTGCTTTCCGCTGGGGCCGTAAAAGCGGCTTCCGTAAAAGATGTTGAGGGATACACCAAGACAGAGGCTGGAGACCATCGCGGAATCCCTATCTACGCGATGAAGAAGAGCGGAGAGAAAACCAAGTTCGTCGCTCGCATCAAGGCGGAAGGAGTAGAGAAAATCATCGGCATCGACTCTCCTGATAGAAGCTATGTCACAGAGAAGATCGATCAGGCGATAACGAAAGTTGCAGCCAAAGATCGCAGCTTGTTTGTCGCCAGCGAGATGGCGGAAGCCCCCAAGAAACAGCAGGCTGTCCCAGTTCAGAAACGGTTATATCAATTCGATAATCCGCTGGTGATTAGAAGGAGCGAACTTCCCAAAGTGAACGAGTTGTTCGCTGAGGGTAACAGCGACGTGGTAAGGGATGCCCGCGATCTTGGGTACGATGGCATCATCGTTGTCGATGATGTCGGGCCAGAGCAGGGCGCTCTTACGACTATTCTCATTCCCAAGCATGAGAAGTCAACCACCCAGGTCCAGGTCCCTCCAGAGTTGGCAGACCAGATCCAGGACTTCGCCAAAACCAAGATCGCCAAGGAGGATCTTGCGGGCCAGGGCATCGAAGACGATACCCACATCACGCTACAGTACGGCATCAAAACCGACCACTGGGCACCGTCGCAGGAGGCGATCAGGAACTCTACGCAAGGTCCGGTGCAATTCTCCG
>Ga0316626_10000728_pt1 | contig 13455 bp, 12 predicted proteins | sample OWC_Aug_T1_C1_D5_FD_207656 | JGI IMG/M metagenome (GOLD analysis project Ga0316626, IMG submission 207656) | Wetland soil microbial communities from Old Woman Creek delta, Ohio, United States - OWC_Aug_T1_C1_D5_A | ecosystem: Environmental > Terrestrial > Soil > Wetlands | place: USA: Ohio...
AGTTTATCTTTTTATTGGGGATGATCTTATAGATCAAAAAGAACATCCAAAAAGAGAAGAAAAAGGGAAAGATATATTTTAAGGAGAATCCAATGATGGCTCCCAATTCCAGGGGGGATTTAAAATTAAAACGATAGCGCTTGAGGTAAGTCATCACCGTGTTTATTTAATATCTCTTCCAGCCAATTCATCTATTTTAATCTTTTTCCCTCTGCCTTTTTTCACTCCATCAGATCTGTTTTGATTTCGAGGAGATTGAGGATATCCCGCCGAGTGATCATCCCCACCGGTCTCCCGTCTTTGACCACAGGAAGGCGTCCCTCTCTGGTCCGAATCATCTTTTGCAGTGCATCCACGGACTCACCCTCTGGGTCAAGGACCATCTCCTCCCGGAGGGAGATCATCACTTCTCTTACGGTCTTCTCTTTCCACTGATCCCGTGGAACCTCTTTGACCTGCTTCAAGGTAATGATGCCAATCATCCTTTCCCCTTCTACGACAGGATAAGTGATATGTTTTTGGGTGAGATAAAAATCTTCCACCAGCCGCTGAATGGAAAGGGAGGGTGGAACCGAGATCACCCCCTGGCTCATCAATTCTTTTACCTTCACCCCTTCAAGGGCTCCCTTCATCATCACTTGTTGTAATCCGCCTTCCGCCGCGGAACGTAAAAAGATTCCGATAATGACAAACCAGAACCCGCCGATGAGATTCCCCACCAAGATCAAAAAGAGCCCGAAAAGAATAACCCCTACTCCGATCCATTTCCCACTCTCCGAAGCGATTCGTGTGGCTTTCTTCAAGCTGCCGGTCTTTCTCCAGTAGAGGGCTCGAAGGACTCTTCCCCCATCCAATGGGAACCCAGGGATCAGATTAAAGAGGGCAAGGGATAAATTAATAAAGGCCAAATATCCCAGGAGACCAGTGATGAGGATGAGGTGAGGTGCTGGGGAAGTCACTTTTGAGATGATCCAAAAGATCAAAGAGAGGACAAGACTGGAGATTGGCCCTCCAAGTGCCACCTTCAATTCTTTCTTTGGATCCTCTGGTTCCTTGGTCAATTGAGAGACACCTCCAAAAATGAAAAGGGTGATCTCTTTGACCTCCATCCCTTCTCTTTTAGCAATATAAGAATGAGTCAACTCATGCACTAACACGCTGAGGAAAAGAAAAAAAGCTCCAAGAAATCCCATGACCCAATGGGCAGTGGGATTCAGGTCAGGGTAACGCGAAGGGAAGTAGCCACTGGCCAGGCTCCAGGCAATCAGCCCAAAGATGATGAACCAGGTATAATTTAGAGAAATCTGTATCCCTAGTACCCTGAAAAGCTTTAACCCTTTCATAACGATGATCCTCTCCCTTGCCTTGCCCGAAGTTATGATGAACCCGAAGGGCTCTCTCGATGGAGCTCTCTTTTCCGGATGGAGGTTCCAATCGCCCTTTGAATCCAGAAAAGAAGAGTCAGAAATATTCCTAAGACGATGGATCCTAAAATGGTATAGACGAGGGAAGTTTCAAATTTCCATATAAGGAATTTTATGACCACCGGTGGAGCACTTGAATTCTGCACAGCGAAAATCGCTATCGCAACGAGGATTAAAAAAGCTATCCATAAAAAGACCTTCATGGTTCTTACCTCCTTTCCTAAAGTGTTATGTGATCTTATCACACTTTTAAAATATCTTCTCCCCTTCAATCCATGTGGATCGAACGACCAGTTTCCCTTGATATTCGAACAGGACTAAATCGGCAGAACAGCCTGGAATGATTTCTCCTCTCACTTCTGAAAATAGGTTCTTTGCATTTCTCGCTGCCATGTGAATCGCTGAAGTAAGATCAATCTCTGCAAACCGGCTGGCATTGGTAACGGCACGATCCATCGTGAGAGTGGAGCCTGCCAGGCGAGAGTGGCTCGTTAACCGGGCTATCGCGTCAGGACCCACTTCCACGTCTATGTCCCCCAGGGTGTATCTTCCTGGAGAGGCTTTTGCTCCGGCCATACTATCGGTTATCAGGATGATTCGATCGACACCTTTTGCCCGAACATAGTTCTTCACGACATCAGGGGGAAGGTGAACCCCATCCACAAGGATACTTACCATCAATTGATCCATGGCCAACTGTTTTCCGATTGGGTTCTGAGGGCGAGGGGAAGGTTTTGGGGTTGCGTTGCCAAGGTGACAGGAGAGACGGGCCCCCGCCTGAACAGCCTCCTCAAGGACCTCTTCCGTGGCATTGGTATGTCCGATTCCAATAGTGATCCCAAGGGCGGCTGCTCTCTTGATGAAAGGAATCGCTCCTTTCACCTCCGGAGCTAAAGTCACACACTTGATCCGACCTTCGCATGCCTCCTGGAACTTCTCCAATTCTCCCCACTGGGGAAGTCGGATAAACTCGCGAAGGTGAATCCCTCTTGGTCCGTCCTCAGGAGAAAGATAGGGCCCTTCAAGGTGAATCCCGAGACACATCTTCCGAAGAAGAGAATCGTTCCGCAACGCTTTCGCAATGATTTTCAACTGGCGGATCATCTTCTCTTGGGAGGAAGTGATGAGAGTGGGAAGAAAACAAGTGACGCCAGTGGAAGCCAAGGAGCGAGCTGCCTGATGAAGGCTTTCAGGGGTGAGAAGAGGACTATTGAAATCCACACCCGCAAACCCATTCACTTGGGGATCAAAAAAACCTGGGCAGAGGTAGAGATCCGTCCCACCGAAATCATAAGGAAATCCTTTTTGATAAGGTTCAATCTGGGCGACCTTACCATTCTTAACAATGATGTTCACTGGAACCTCATTACCTGGTATTTTTCCTTGAATGATCATTGTGACATCTTACCCAAACCCTTTTATTTTCTAAATGCATTATATAAGAATCTACAATTTTTTAAAAATATTTTGAGCAAACCAGAAATAAAAGCTCTCATGGCTCCTTTTATAAAAGACTTCGCATTTTATCATGAGAATCGATTAAAAAGGCCTCTATATCAATTCAGTTTCCTCACCCTAAAACACTCTTAGAAAGTGTTTGACAAAGAAAGTTTTTGTTTATATTATCTCCGGAAAAATCCTCTGAAAAAGAAATACCTTTAAAAACAATATTCCCATGGAAAGGAGGAATCAGATGTTTTGCCCTAACTGTTCACAAACCGTCATGGAAGGAAGCCGATTTTGTATGTATTGTGGGTTTAATTTAACGGCTCAAGGGATAGGGGAGAAGACCATCATAGAGACACCGGATGTAACGGTTTGTGAATCGTTCGAAGATCTTTCTGACAGGACCAAAGTTCTTTCTGCGGAATCCTTTCCAAAGAAACCTCAACAGATAGTAAAAACTCAAAAGCCCCTTTTCTTTGCTTGGCTGGTCAGCCTGGGAGGTGCTGATAAAGGGAGAGATTATAGGATTACAAAGGAGAAAACCACTATTGGAAAGTCCGAGGAATCGGAAATCGTGATCAGAAATGACTTTATCTCTCGGAACCATGCTATTTTGTTCTATGAAAAAGAGAAATTTATTTTGAACGATCTCGAGTCTACCAACCATACTTTCGTGAATGATAAGAAGATCTCGAGGCGAATTTTAAAGGACAATGATTTGATCAAATTTGGAGAAGCGACCTACAAATTTAAATGTTTATGAAAAAAAGGAGAAGGCGATGGTGAGTAAGACAAAAATGTGCCCGAGCGGCCACGTGATTCCTGCGGAATCAGTCACCTGCCCTATTTGTCATCCCGGTTTAATAAAAGGAACGGAAGGTCTTAATGCTCCATCAGCTCTGACGAGAATCGATTTTGATTTAGAAGCTACCCGAGCAGAGGAGTTGGACAAGACTCTATTGGAAGAAGACAAGCCCTTTTGTGGTTGGTTAGCGATTACGGATGGGAACCTCTCCGGAGAAACATTCCACCTTTATGAGGGGAGAAATATCATTGGATCTTCCTCGCCGTGTGATATTCAAATTCCTGACGAGGGGATTGAAAACCAACACCTCAGTATCCGTTTTTCCTCTGGGAAATGTACCTTGACCGACCACGATACCGATGGAGGGACCTATCTCAACGGAAAACGAATCTACCGGGCTGAATTGAAGGATGGAGATCACATAAGGATTGGTAAGGCCAATCTCCGTATTAAGATATTATGAACGATGGATTTGGATGAAGAGCGTGGAGATTGAGATTGGAAACCTGACAGATGTTGGAAGAAAAAGGACTCATAATGAGGATTATTATGGCTTTTTTAAAACCTCCAAGGAGGTGCTAGCGATTGTAGCCGATGGGATGGGAGGCCATGCCTCTGGAGAAATTGCAAGCCGAATGGCTGTTGAGATGATTCATGAGGTCTATTCAAAAGAACGGGATGAGAAAGACGTTTTGGATGCGCTCAAATCCGCTTTTCAAACAACCAATTTTACCATCCTCCAGAAATCCTTGGAGGAAGAAGCGCTTAGCGGAATGGGAACCACGGCAACAGCTTTCGTTCTCAAGGAGGACCAGGCGTTTATCGGCCATATGGGGGATAGTCGAGCCTATCTTCTTCGGGACTCCATGGTCACCCAATTAACAAGGGACCACTCCCTCGTTGAGAGAATGGTCAGCCAAGGGCTTTTGAGCCGTGGAGAAGCCGATCACCACCCTCAGAAGAATGTCATTTATAAAACCCTTGGAGTCAATAGGGATGACGAATTAGACCTCCTGGGTCCGATTCCCGTATCCATCGATGATATTTTCCTCCTCTGCTCAGATGGTCTCACGAATCACGTTACAGATGAAGAAATACTGAAGGCCGTGAGCAAGGAATCTCCCCAGAGGGCCTGTGAAAATTTAATCCATTTGGCCAATCAACGAGGCGGGCATGATAATATCACGGTTCAAATTCTGAAAATGAAAAAGCCAAGACCTCTTTTTCTATCCCTCGGGGATAAAAAAAGATTTTGGCTGATCATCGGTCTTATTCTTTTGATCCTATTGGTCTTGAATGGACTGATCTTGATCGATCCAGGATTTTTTAAAAAAATTCCTTTTCTATCTCCAAACAAACCCTGAGGGTTAGGCACGATGAATCGATTGGGGGGATACGAAATCAAAGAGATTCTTGGAAAGGGAGGGATGGGAACAGTTTACCGGGCCACAGACCTCACGCTGAATAGGGAAGTTGCTCTAAAAGTGATCAATCCTGAATTGAGCGGAAATATAAACTTAATGAAACGGTTTCGAAACGAAGCACTCGCCATGGCTCGGTTGAGCCATCCGAATATTGTTGTTATTTATAACTTTTCTTCCGAGGCAAATTTCCACTATATCGTCATGGAGTATGTCCAAGGGAAAAACCTCTCTCAGATCATCAAAGAGGAAGGAGCACTACCTTGGAAGCCAGCCTTTCCCCTATTTCACCAGATTCTCACAGCAATCGATTATGCTCATGGGCAGGGAATCATCCATCGGGATATTAAACCCAGCAATTTTATTGTTCAGTCTAATGGAATGGTAAAGGTGACGGATTTCGGAATAGCCAAAGTCTTTGGAGGAGAGGAATTAACCCGGGCCGGGATCACCCTCGGAACCTCCCGCTATATGTCCCCTGAACAGATCCTCGGACAACCCATTGGTCCTCTCACAGATATCTATTCTTTAGGGATCACCCTCTATGAGATGGTCACTGGAAAGGTGCCATTTTCAGGGGGTTCGGACTTTGAAGTTCAGAGAGGACACTTGGAACTTCTTCCACCTTCCCCCCAGCAATTCAACCCAAATCTTTCCAGAGAGATCGGAACAGCAATTTTAAAATCCATTGAGAAGAAACCTGAGAGACGGTTTCTCTCTGCTCGTCATTTTCTTGAAACCCTTTCTTCCATTGAAGGGACAGAACTGAGGCAAAAGGAACAAAAACCTTTGATCATGAAAGGGAAACAGTTTTTGCCTCTCTCTCATTGGAAAGACGCATTTCAAATCGAACAGTGGGTGACCCGATATCAGAATCTCCCCTTGGGGGCAAAGCTAATGATCTTTCTTTCAGGTGTCTTATTGCTTATGATTCTTCTGATTATTCTCTTTTCCATTTCTTCAAAAAGTTTGGTATAAAGGAGGTGGTTTAGCCAAGCCAGAGATATTTAGAATTTTGGGTTTTAAATTTGAAATCCGGATATCGAAATGCTTATTCGTAAAGAGTAGGGTGTGAAGTGCAAGGGGTAAAATATTTATTTTTCATTATTCCTTACGCTTTAGGCCTTCACAGAATCTAGGATGGGTTGTCAGAGGGAAATTTTCAAATTTCCGGGTTAAAAGGACCAGACGTTTTCAATCAGAGAAAGGAGGCCAGGATCAATGCAAAAAAAATTATATCTATTTATTTCACTCATTCTATTTTTAGTTTTCTCTTCCCCTTCTGCCTTTGGAGCAGAAGAACTCAAACTCGATAAATATCAAAAGATGGCTTATAAGGTGAAACCCTCCGTGGTCTATGTGGTAGGTGCAGTGAAGGGATCGGTATTATATGAAGAACAAGACCAGCAGAAGGTGGATCACGATAATATTGTGGGTGGAACTGGATCTGGATTCATTATTAACCCTAATGGATTTGTCGTAACAAATGGTCATGTGGTGGATGTGATTAATGAATTCAATACCAACAAATCCAATGTATCCGATCAGATTCTAATAACTTTCTTAAGGAAGATTGCCCAAGCAAATAATCTTCCCGCCACTGGAGAAAACCTTAAAAAAATTGCTCAAAAGCTAAAGCCTCGTGTGTTGGAGAAAGATATGACCCCCCTGAACTTTGTCATCCTTTCGAACATGAAGGAATTCAAGTATGAGATCAAACAATTCAGTAAGGCCATCACGGAGGCCGCCCAGGAAAAAGGGGGACAGGGAAAGGATATTGCCGTCCTGAAGATAGAAGGAAAGAACCTACCCATTGCCAGATTAGGGGATTCGGATAAGGTTAAACTTCAGGAATTGGTTTTTGCCTTCGGTTACCCAGGCGCCGCTGAGAGCTTTCCCATGGATTTTAAGTCGAAGATCTCTGAAGTGAGCATCAATCGGGGAACCGTTTCAGCCCTGAAGGCAGACTATAAGGGTGTTCCCATTATTCAATCCGACGTCAATATCAGTTGGGGAAATAGTGGAGGCCCCTCTGCCAATGAAAATGGTGAGGTCATCGGTGTCAATAGCTATATTGGGATTGCTAAGGGACAGGCCGTTGGAGGGATTGGTTTTTTGGTTCCGGTCAATACACTAAAAGAGTTTGTCAATGCCGCAGGGGTCAAGGACGAGAAGAGCCTCTTTAACGAAATCTATTATCAGGCGCTGGATAAGGTCTGGGCAGGGGAGTGGTTTGAGGGGCGTGACCTTTTGAACAAAGCTTTGGTTTTTATCCCTGACCAACCCGACATTATCAAACTGAGGATGGATGTTGAAACGGCCATCAGCAGAATGAGCTGGTTTTCAAAAAATTGGCAAAGAAATAAGATTGCCATGGTCTCCCTTGGGATTATTGCCCTCCTGATCATCGTTGTGGGGACAACTCTGGTAATCAGGAAGAAATCTCAAAAACCGGCTCAACCCGAGATTCAGATGGCACGACCTTCTCGCCCTTCAGCCATAGCCCCTGAAGGTGAGACGAGAATAGAAGGGAGAGGCCTGGGTACCCTCACCCTGAGCACTGGCGGTCAAATGGGGAAAAGCTACCCCATCGGTGAAAAAGGCCTCGTGATTGGAAGGGAACCGAGTCAATGTGATATCGTGATTTCTGACGAAAATGTTTCGAGAGTTCACGCTTGGGTCACCGTGGAGAAAGGAGAAGTAGTGATCATCGATCGTGGCTCAACCAATGGGACATTTGTCAACAACAAAAAGGTGGAGAAGGTGAAATTGAATTCAGGGGATGTCATCCATCTTGGTCAAAAATGTCCCACGACCATGATTTTTAAGAAATAACCTTTTCCAAAACAAAAGAGGATGGGGGAGGGAAAAATCTAACCCCATCCTCTTTAAAAGGGGATTAAGAAATGTCAATCGATTGGATATTCGGAGAATATAAAATCTTAAAAAAAATTGCAACAGGAGGTATGGCTGAGGTCTTTCTTGCCAAAAGAGTAGGGGTGAAAGGCTTTGAAAAACTCTTAGCCATCAAGAGGATTCTTCCTCAATTCTCCGAAAATGAAGAGTTCATCTCCATGTTTATCGATGAGGCAAAACTAGCTGCCCAATTAGGTCACCGAAACGTCGTACAAATCTACGATTTCGGGAATCAGCAAGGTTCGTACTATATTGCGATGGAATATGTTTTCGGAAAAGATCTTCGGACCATTTTGAAAAAATCGAGGGACCAGCAGAAACGGCTCCCTTTGACCGAATGTGCCTATATCATTACAGAGGCAGCAAGAGGTCTCGAATATGCCCATAATTTAAAAGATCACTATGGAAACCCACTCAATCTCATCCACCGCGATATTAGTCCTCAGAACATTTTCATTTCCTACGAAGGGGATGTGAAAATTGCTGATTTTGGAATTGCGAAGGCTACCTCCAAATCAACCGAGACAAGAGCAGGTGTTCTGAAAGGGAAAATTCTGTACATGTCTCCAGAACAGGCCTGGGGGAAAACGATCGATAGGCGCTCGGACCTTTATTCCTTAGGGGTACTCTTCTATGAGATGGTTACAGATCGAAAGATCGTCGAAGCGGATTCTGAGTTCTCGATGTTGGAAAAGGTGAGAAATGCTGAAGTGGAATTTCCTCAGGAGATCTTTGAAAAGATTCCGAAACGCCTTTCCTATATCATCAAAAAAGCCTTAGAAAAAGACCCGGGAAACCGGTATCAGAGTGCTCATGAAATGCGGGTCGATTTAGAAAACCTCCTTCTCTCGACAAAGGAAACGCTTAGCGAAGAGATGATCTCCGATTACTTGAAGGATCTTTTCAAGGAAGAGATTGAAGGGGAGAGGAAGATTTTGATTGAAGGAGGAGAGGTTCCTGTCGAAAAGACAATATCCATGGAGCCTATACCAGAAATAAAAGCCCAGGTACCTGAAAAGATTTTTATTGAAAAAAGAGATTTGGAAAAGAGGGAACCTCTTGAGAAGAAGGGCATTCCCCAATCTATCAAAGAAGCTTTTAGAGCAGGCGATGTCCGGATGAAGGTGGGCATCATCCTCGTCCTTTGCATCCTGGGAGGGATTGTCTCTTTTTACCTCCTCATAGATAAACCCTCACCAACCATTTCGCAGGTTGATGTAAGACCTTCTCCCTCCCTTTCCCCGCAACCTTCGGCCCCTCCCCCGTCCATCAAGATAGACCTCTCCAAGGAGTCACCATCTCCTCCCCAAACGGTTCCCCCCAAGCAGAAGCCGTCTCCTCCTACTGAAAAGACAAAAACAGCTTCTTTACCAGAAAAAGAAACTGAATCCAAAATACCGGAAAAAACCGTTAAAGAAGCCAGCCTGCCAGAGAAGAGAGAGAGCACCTCTTTCTCCTACGTGGTGGATCAAGGTCCCGCTTTGATTAAAGAAAATAAGTACCTAAAACTTCTGGAGGATATTAATCAACTCTCTGGTAATGAGAGGCAAAATATTAACATCAGAATTCTTGAAAGTTTCGCCTATTTGAAAAAATGGGTTTTATTAAAAGACAAAAATTCGAAAACCCTTTGGACCAATCTCTATAATACCTTAGAACATTCTGGGGACCGAAGCGCCACTCCAATCCTAATGAAGATTGCCAAAGATCCCGAGGAGTGGACCCGCCTCTATGCCGTCAACCTTCTGGGAAGTATTGGCGACCGAAGGGCTTTAAATGATCTACAGGAAATTGCCTCCAAAGATACCAACCGACGGATTCGAAGGAATGCAAGCGATGCAATCTCCTTAATACAGAAGAGGGGATGAGGAAGGCCCTCATCCTCTTCGCCCATCCCCTTCCAAACGCAATTCCGCTACTAAAATTTTGTTGTTTAACAAATCTCTGTTTTTTATTATACACAGCCGCTGGGGATACTCTCTTTTATAGACAATTACCTTAAAATATTGTAAAAAATAGGGAACGAAGAATTGAAGGAGGTCAAATGAGGTTTCCCCAATATCGATCAAGAAGATTACGAAAAGACGATCTATTCCGAAGAATGATTCGAGAAACCCACCTCGGACCGGATGACCTGATCCTTCCCCTTTTCGTCCGTCCTGGCAAAGGATCGAAGCAACCCATCTCCTCCATGCCCGGGCATTTTCAGCTCTCTATCGATCTCCTGATCAAGGAGGTAAAAGAAGCCAAATCCTTGGGGATTCCGGGTGTCATTCTTTTTGGCATCCCTGAAAAAAAGGATGAATTGGGATCAGAGGCCTATGCTGAAAATGGGATCATCCAGAGGGCGTTGAGGCAGCTTAAAGAAAAGGTGGAAGGCATTCTCATCATCACCGATGTCTGCCTCTGTGAATATACCAGCCATGGACACTGCGGTATCGTAGAGGGAGGGAGAATTCTAAATGATGAAACGCTCGATCTGCTCGCCCGTCAAGCGCTCTCTCACGTTAGGGCGGGAGCAGATATCGTAGCCCCTTCTGATATGATGGATGGAAGGGTGGGAGCCATTCGAAAGACCCTCGACGAAAACCAATTTGAGGACATTCCCATCATGGCCTATTCGGCAAAATACGCTTCCAGTTTTTATGGCCCCTTCCGAGTGGCTGCAGAATCGAAACCCCAATTCGGTGACCGGAAATCCTACCAGATGGATCCCGCTAATGGGGATGAGGCCTTGAGAGAAGTTCAGCTTGACATCGAAGAAGGGGCGGATATCGTCATGGTCAAACCTGCCCTTCCCTATTTGGACATCATCTACCGGGTGAAGCAAACCTTTAACATCCCTGTGGCTGCTTACAATGTCAGCGGCGAATTTGCTGTGGTGAAGGCAGCATCGCAACTGGGATGGGTGGATGGGGAACAGGTGATGATGGAATCGCTCACCTCCATTAAAAGAGCAGGGGCTGATCTCATCCTCACCTACTTTGCCAAAGAGGTCGCTAAAAAACTTGATGGCGGAAGGTAGAAAGTGGAGTGTGGATTTTTTGGATTGCAATCCAAAAAGGGAGGATGATATGGCGAAAATGTATGAAAACCTGGAGGTCTGGAAAGAATCAACTAATTTAGCTGTGCAAATTTTTAAAATTACTAAAAACTTTCCTAAAGAAGAAATTTGGGGAATAACTTCTCAAATTAGAAGAGCCTCTATTTCTATTTCGAGCAATATTGCTGAGGGGTCAGGTAGAAAATCCAAAAAAGATTTTAAACAATTTGTTCATATGGCGTCTGGCTCGTTAAATGAAGTTGAAAGTTTATTACACATCTGTTCTCAGCTTGATTTTATCAAAGCTGATCCCTATAGAGAATTGAAAGAAAGTGCTGAGAAACTTGGCCGTTTGATAGGGGGCTTATTAAAATATCTTGATGGGAAAAAATGATTTAACCATCCACCACTCTCCATCTTTAGGAGGTAGAAGATAGAGTGTGGGAAGTGGAAAATATAGAGCACAAGACAGAGACTCGTAAAATAAAAATGGGGAAAAATAATTTAACCACTGTCCACTCTCCACACTCCACTTACCAATTAAGGATGATCGCATGGGAGTTGACCCGAAGTTGCAATCTCGCCTGCGTCCATTGTCGTGCTTCCGCGGAGTATGGTCCCTATGAGGGAGAACTGACGACCCAAGAGGTCTTCAGGGTGATGGACGACATTGCCTCTTTCAGTAAACCTGTCATCATCCTGACCGGGGGAGAGCCCCTGCTGCGGGCGGATATCTTCGACGTAGCGTCCTATGGATCAGCCAAAGGGTTCCGGATGGTGATGGCCACGAACGGGACATTGTTCAATGAAGAAATCGTCCAGAAGATGAAGGCTTCGGGGATTCAACGAATCAGTATCAGCATCGATGGCCCGACCGCCGAAACCCACGATGCCTTTCGAAAAGTGAAAGGGTCCTTTGAAGGCTCGCTTCGAGGAATCGAGATGGCCAAAAAAGGTGGCGTCGAATTTCAGATCAATACCACCATTACCCAGGTCAATCTCCATCTGATCCCTGACATCCTCCGGTTGGCTGTTGATCTGGGCGCGGTGGCCCTCCACATCTTTCTTTTGGTTCCGACGGGAAGGGGAAAGGAATTGAAAAACCAGGAAATATCTGCTCTTGATTATGAAAAGACCCTCCACTGGTTTTATGAACAGACCGATCGGGTTCCTCTCCAACTTAAAGCGACCTGTGCGCCACACTATTATCGTATTCTAAGGCAACAAACGAAAAAAGAGGGGAAGAAGATCACTCCTAAAACACATGGATTGGATGCCATGACCCGTGGATGCCTGGGGGGCATCTCGTTCTGTTTCATCTCCCACCTCGGCCAGGTTCAACCCTGTGGCTATTTAGAATTGAATTGTGGAAATGTCAGAGAAAAATCTTTCCGGGAGATCTGGGCGAATTCCGAAGTCTTCAAGAATCTTCGGAATACCGATGGTTATCAGGGAAAATGTGGGAGATGTGAATTCAGAAAGGTTTGCGGGGGTTGTCGGGCGCGGGCCTATGAAATCTCTGGGGAATACATGGCTGAGGAACCCTATTGTATCTATGAGCCGCTTTAAATCCTTTTTTCGCTTTCGAATCAGTCTGACCTTCAAATTCATCAGCGCCATGTTCTTTTTGGTCTTGATGAGCGCGTTGGCATTCGGCTATTTCTTCGGGGTAAGAGAGAGGATTCTTCTCCGGACCCATATGGAAGATCAAGGAAAATCCATTGTCAATTCGATCGGTCGTTTTTTCGAACATGGCATCCTATATTCAGACCAATTTTTTCTACAACGGATTGCGGAGAAACTCATCGAGGACGAAGATGTCATCTCCTGCTCTGTGTTTGACAAAGATGGAAAACAGTTGGTTTATGTGGCAAAGAAGGAAACACTTTCTGATCCGGATCTCACCAACCAGGTCACCCAGCCTATCCGCTCAAGAGACGGTCGGCTGATCGGGACTTTTCAAATCGGATTTTCCCGCTTTAAATTGAACCAACGGATGGATGCGATGAAAAGAGATATTCTTCTCGTCACCCTCGGGGTGACTGTTATAGGAATTTTATTCACCCTGATCATGACCCGGGTGTTTCTCCGGCCGATTGAAAAGTTGGCTGAGGCCACCGAGAGAGTGGCAAGGGGGGAATTGGTACAGACCGTTGATATTCGTTCCAGGGATGAGATCGGAGACTTGGCCAGGGACTTTAACCAAATGACCCTCCAATTGAAAGAATCCAGAATGGATCTCGAAAAAAAAGTGGAGGAACGAACCCACCAGTTGGAGGTCAACATTGCAGAACTGAATCGGACAAGGACCTCCACGCTGAAGATGCTTGAAGAACTCCAAGCCGCCAAGAAAGAATTGGAAATGGTCAACCGTGAGTTAAAGGAAATGGATGAGACCAG
>Ga0316626_10000730_pt1 | contig 13418 bp, 19 predicted proteins | sample OWC_Aug_T1_C1_D5_FD_207656 | JGI IMG/M metagenome (GOLD analysis project Ga0316626, IMG submission 207656) | Wetland soil microbial communities from Old Woman Creek delta, Ohio, United States - OWC_Aug_T1_C1_D5_A | ecosystem: Environmental > Terrestrial > Soil > Wetlands | place: USA: Ohio...
GAGGGGAAGACCTTCCTGGCGAAAGAAGATTTTCCTTCGGACGTTCGATGTGGAGAGATGGCTCTGGCAGATGTTCTTAATATCCCCACCTATCCTGCCCATCTTCTTTCGAGGGATGAGCGGCTTAAGGAATTGGATTTTCGAAAGGCGCTTTTTCTCGATACGGAAACAACGGGTCTGACCGGAGGAACCGGGACTTTTGCCTTCATGGTAGGTTTAGGTTTTTTCCAGGAGGATCGATTTTCGGTTCACCAATTCTTCATGAGGGATTATTCGGAGGAGAGGGCTTCCCTCTCTCTGCTCAGGAGTGTCATTGATTCTTTTCAGTTCCTGGTGACTTTCAATGGGCGGCAGTATGATATCCCGCTACTCGAGACCCGATTCATTCTCTCGCGAATGGTCTCAAAGATAAGAGAAATGCCCAATTTTGATCTCCTCTACCCTTCCAGGAAGATTTGGAAGGGGGCTTATGAAAACTGCCGTCTGGTCACCCTCGAATCCCGACTTCTGGGAGTGGAGAGAACGGATGACATTCCGTCAGAATGGATCCCCTCTCTTTATTTCGAATATATCCAGACCGGAGATGCACGAAGGATCTCGCAGGTCTTTTACCACAATCGGATGGATATCCTTTCGATGGTTGCCCTGGCCGCGAGGATCCACCTCGTCTATCACGATCCCCAGGCCGCCCGGCCGAGAAAAGGGATCGAACACTTTGCCTTAGGCAGGCTTTTTTGGGAACATGGGCAACGGGAGAAGGCCATCCCTTGTTTTGAAATCGCTCTCAAGCGGTGTGATGACGATCTCTCCTGGGAGGTGATGAAATGGCTCTCCATGGCCTTCAAGAAGACGGGGCAGGGAGAGAGGGCACGATCTCTCTGGGAAGAGATGTTAAGCTGGCCTTATAAGAAGGAGATTTTTCCTTATATTGAATTGGCAAAGTATCATGAACACCGGCTCAAGGATTGGGATAGGGCGATGGCCTATGTCGATGAGGCATTAGGCCTCATTCCGTCGCATCAGCACGGGGAGATCGAGGTTCTCCAGCATAGGAGACGAAGGCTGGAGCAGAAAAAAGGGTTAAACACAGTTTGATGAGAGTTTAGTATCCCCTTGGGGGATGGTTGAAACCCCTCGCCTTCAGGCGAATTTCCTCTTGCGATAGGATGCAAACCCTGAGGCTCCTTCCCCCTTGAGGGGGGAAGGTGAGGATGGGGGTGATAAAGGTTTCATGGTCCACCCCCACCCTGATCCTCCCCCCGCGCCGCAGGGGGAGGGATTTTAGGTCGAGTTTAGTCGGCCCTTGTTTGAAAACCCCTCGCCTTCAAGGCGAGGGCAGTTTAGTATTGACAGCAGCCTTACGAATTCCTATATTAGAGTTAATATATTTTTTGGGGAAAGGAGGGATAAGGGATGCCCAGCTACGACTACCGATGCCCGAAATGTAAAAAGAAATTTACTGCCATGCTCAGCATCAGTGAACACGATGCCGGGAAGGCGAAATGTCCGAAATGCGGCGGGAAAAAACTGGAACAACTGATTACCGGCTTCCAGGTAAAAACCTCAAGAAAAAGCTAAAGGTTTAAAATTCATGTCCAAATGTCAAAGTTCGCACGAAGTGATGAACCAAAGGTGAATCAATCTCAAATGAAGATTCAAATATCAAATTTCTAAATCCCTACCTGCCCAAATCCCCCCAACCCCCCTTTGCTAAAGGGGGGCGGGGGGGGATTAATGGTTTTGGGTGACAAATCCGTCATGTAAGATTTATTTCATTTGGACTTTGGACTTTGACATTTGACATTGCCTTATCTCTCCTCCAACTCTATCCCAAAATGTTCAAGCGTCCTTTGAACCAGCAATTTCCAGAGGCGGTAGTTCTCCTCGGCTGGGAAAAACTCAAGAAAACCTCTTGAGAATCGAACGGTTACATCCTTTGTGATTTCTTCAACCGACCAGCCCCCGTTGATTTTTTCCAGCACAAAGCCCTTAAAATCCTCAATCGATTGACGGTTCATCTGAAGATGTTTCCTTGCAAGGTCCTTTCCGATCATGGTTCCATAGTGGCCCCTGCAAAGAATCTCCGGTCCGATGGCCCTCATCTTATCGAGTGATTTCTCTGCGTCCCCCAGCCGGTACCAGTAATTGGGCCTGAAGAAATCGGGTGGGGTATAGAACCCGGCTCCATCCGAGCAGAAGAGGAGCCCTTCCTCTTCGAGGAAAGCCCCTAAACAGTCGGGAGAGTGACCGGGAATCTCAAGAAATCTCATCCTGACTCCTCCGCCCAGGTCGAGGACGGATCCCTCGCTGACGGTGATATCCAAAGAGAAGAAAGGGGAGGGCTGAAGAGTAGGAGCTTCCGAGATGATTCCGCCTTCCTTGAGGGCGAGCGTCATCTTTCTGTCGGAGTCAAAAATCTTGGCGACGATCCGCTCGTTTGAGAAAATCGCCCGGTTCAAATCAGAGGAAACAATCTTCATCCATGGGTATCTTCCCTTGAGAGTAGGAAAGACCATCATGTGGTCGAAGTGGGAGTGGAGAATGATGAGATGGGAGATGGCTTCAGGGGGAACGTCCAGTTGCTTTAGCTGGTCCAGAAAAGGGTAGGTGACAGCACTGACCGCCCCCTCGATAATGGCATAGGTCTCCCCCTTTACCAGATAAAGATTGAACAGTTCACTTCCCAGGAGGGTAATATTCTTGGTGACTTGAAATGGCAGATTCACGAGTTCAAAATAACTCATCCTAAGGGGTGAATCAATGTTTGGCATGGCGCAAAGGGCATAGCGAATAGCGAACTTATTTAATCAGTCCATAATTGTATGGACACTGAAGACTCAATTCCTTCTTGCATTCCTTTACAATAGGGAGGAGTTACCCCTCTTTGGCTATCTTTTCCCTGCCGAACAGGCAGGCAAGAGGGGCGAGAGGAGATTTCCTGAAGCATATGTCTTCTTTATTATGGACTCCTTAGTAAATACTGAGAATCTTACATTCTGCATTCCGCATTCAATCTTTCCATCTCCCTATCTCCCTATCACAAGGTTTTCTTGCTGACACGGATGGCAGCAACCAGTGGAAATGACTCAAATAAGTATCAATGTGGGACCGGAGCAAGGCTTCATGGGTTTCCGAAAATATGTTTGACAAAACCGACGAGTAAGTATAGGATTTTAGGAAATTACGACATGCAATACAATAATTGTTAGGCCTGAGGAAAACCCATGGAAACAGTACCAAATTGGAAGGAGATGATCCCGGAGCTATCGACCTTTCTCGATGGAAAACCGATAGACCCGGAACTGTGGCTCCACAATATCGGGCGTTACGATCATGCTGTTGCTTATGCATTGCTCTTTTGGCCTTCATTTCTAGAGCACGATGGATGTGTTCTTCTGGGTAACCAGATTCCTGAAACATATGACCAATGGAAGACCACACATAACTCCGACACAACCGCCATTGAAGCTACGCTCAACCATCGCCACATTCTTGATTTGTTTCCGACAGCCCCTGAACCAAATGGGGCGCTCGTTGCGCATTTTGGGCGTCTTCTTAAGGAAATGTGGTCGGCCAAGCTTATGATAGATTTCCCCAACCGGAAGTTTGAAGTAGAGTTTTCTGATAACTTTGATCTATCGGTTGATAATCCGAGCATTACTTTTTATACAAGGCAAAACGAGGCCTAACCAGCGGGTCGAGGCGAGCGTGAATAGCTCTGCTTCTTTTTGGGGCGAGTGGCCGCCGCCTCACCCTTAGCGTTGGGTGCAGGATGACGACGAATCTGATGAAGTCAAATACGACTTCCAGACGTATAAAAGCAATGTCCATTTGGACGTGTCTTATCTTATGTGCATTGGTACTCTTAATTTTCGTTAGGTACGGACTAGTTCCGGCAATTGGTCTTGCAGTAGCAATCATCGTCGGCCGGAAGGTAGCAAACCATATCATAGCCGAGGGGGCTAACCAATCACGCGAGAGTAGAAACAACAACTCCCATACTAACAATACCACCCAACAAACGGGTCGAGGCGAGCGTGAATAGCTCTGCCTCTTTTTTAGGGTGAGTGCCCGCCGCCTCACCCTTAGCGTTAGCGGTACGAACCATGGGCATACAGAGTAGACCGGCAAAGCCTCATTGGAATTACCTTCTTGCGATCGAACGCGACGTAGAAGTGTTATCATGGTATGTTGAATTCGACACAAGAAATTTCGACTGCTTCTCTATTGAGATTGTGCGAATACTGTTAGCGGTTGGCTCAGAAATCGACGTAATATGCAAACAGATTTGTCGCACGATCAATCCCAGCTCGAAGGCGGATGATATCAACGATTACAGAAACGAAATCACATCTGCTTTTCCGCACATTTCAAACTTCGAGGTTATAGTTCCACGATTCGGTCTTTCGTTGCATCCTTGGGGCGAATGGCGAGATGCGACGGCCGGAGTTCCGTTGTGGTGGACAGCGTACAACAAGGTAAAACATCATAGAGATTCTCACTATGAATACGCGAATCTGAAGAATACGCTCAATGCTATAGGGGGACTGTTTGTGGTCGTGCTTTACCTCTACAAGGATGACGCCGAATCTGGTGGGCTTTCACCTCATCCTCAGCTATTTCGGCTCGGTGCAGCGCACACTCAACCGAAGGGTGTCATTGATACCATGCCGTGTTACAAATTATGAGAGCCGCTAACAAGGGCATGGTTCGAACCGGCTGACGCCGGCCGCACATGCCCGACGTTCTGCGGAGTCAAATAAGTTTAGGAATATGAAGAATCATTGTTGCAACAAAATGGCTGAAGCCGTAACTTCAATGTGTTCTGATCATAAGAATCGCTTCGATTGTCCGGACTGCCTGATTCACTATGCGGAAAAGAACGGAGAGTACGGAATAATCTTTCATGACGCAGGTTCTTCATTCGCCGTCATTCAGTTTTGTCCATGGTGCGGCAAACAATTGTCCAAAGATAGAGCAGCAAAAGACTGAAAGCGATAAAGAGTCCCAGAACAAGCGGCTTCACCGGATCGCCAATAAATCCGGCTCCCGGTGAGCCTCATCGTTGTGCCCAAGATATGAATAAAATATTACACAGAAAAGTACCGCCGGCCGTATTTGTGCTCCTTGCTTTAGCCCTATTCTTCGGCTCGCAATTCTTCTTCTTCGTGGAAAGAACCTCGCTCACCTGGCTTGCACTCTTTGGCTGTACACTTTTCTTTGTCGCTAAGATTGGGCAAGCCTTTACGTCTGGAAAAGAGAGAATAAATGATGTCTTCAGTATCTTTTCTGAAGTTGGATGGCTCACGTTTATGGGAACACTTATTCTCAAAGCTATTGTAATTATTAAACAGCAATTTGTGGAGGTCGCAGGACAACCCGTGCAGGGAACCGGAGCAATCGTCCAAGGTATCTTTTTAATCATTTTTGCGCTGGTTCTTTCTTTTTATGGCCTCAAACATATAAAGTAAAGAAGGAAATAATGATCACAGGGAGCGCACAACAAATTTATCCAGCCGACCGGTGATGATCCAGTTTAGTTTTTATTCCAGCATCTGTGGTCCGGCGGCTGATAATACTCGTTAGCGCCGCGTTGCGCGCGGCGCTAATGGCCGAGTTGGCGGCCCTACGGGTCCGCTCGGCCCGATTTGTTTTTCGCATAAGAAAAAGAAATAAATATATATAAATATAGAACATGCGAAAACGCGCCGCGCGCTGTCGGGGGAAACCCGGCGCTTGCCTCCCGGTGGGCTCCCCGTTAGACCATAATGTTGCGACCCTGGAGTGAGCCACTGAGACTTTTGATACAAAATTATTGGAGAAAATTATGGAAGCAAAGAAACGGGTTTTAGTGATAGGCCTGGAGCCAACATTAGTGGATTACAGTCTCTTCCCGGATCTCAATGCAGAGAAAGTACTGACTGCATTGAAGGCTGACCAAGCAAATCTGAATGCTTTAGGCTACGACGTTCAACTCTGTTTGATTGATCTTGGTAGGACGGCCGAAGCCGTAGTTTTGCAGAAGCTTTCACAGAACACGTTTGATTGTATTTTGATTGGGGCCGGTGTCCGTACGGTGCCAGCACACCTTTTGTTGTTCGAGAAATTAATCAATGTTGTGCATCAAAACGCACCTACAGCCAAACTCTGTTTCAATACAAAACCGAGTGATACTGCTGAAGCTGTGCAGCGGTGGGTCTAAGACGGCCTCCGGCCGCCGATGAACTCAACCGTTATGTCAAATCGTATATCGTTTTCATTTTGAATATTATCCAGTTTTCGTGCTAGTATAATTTCAAGGAAGACTGCAAAATGTGAGGTGAGGAAATGGAAACCCGATTGAAAATGATTTATTGGAAAGGTGAAAAATTTTGGGTAGGAAAGCTGCTTGAATATCCTGACATCATGACCCAAGGTAAGACCTTGAAAGAGCTTGAGGAGAATATGAAAGAAGCTTATAGGCTCATGACAATGGAGGATGTTCCCAAGGGGCATAAAGTCAAAGAGCTCACCCTCGCAGTATGAAGAGAAAGGATCTTATCAAAATTCTCACTTCAGCCGGATGTCTTCTCCTGAGACATGGTCAGCGACACGACCTTTACTTGAATCCCAAAACGGGGAAAAAACAACCCGTTCCACGACACAGTGAAATAGACGAAAATCTCGCCCGACACATTATAAAGATATTGACATAACCATATCCTTCCAGAGGGTGGCCAAAAGTATCGCTTTTGGCGTGCGCTGACGCCACCGTTAACCCGATTGGAAAGGTTCACGATGAAGAGAGATCAATTTAAGTTTTTCCACGATTTGCGTGTCAGGTATGCGGAAGTCGATAGCCAGGGCATCGTCTTTAACGCACATTATCTAACCTATTTTGATACGAGTATTACTGAATTTATGAGAAGTATTGATTACGACTATCAGGCCCTCGTCTCAAGAAGAGGGCTCGACTTTCACTTGGTCAAATCGACGGTAGAGTATCTGAAGCCAATTGGTTATGACGAAATCATTGACATCGGTGTCACTCCCCAGAAAGTTGGGAAATCAAGTTTAACGTGGGTGCTTGCGATCTTCAAAAAGGGGGAGTCGGAGTGCCTGGCAAAGGGAGAGATTGTCTGGGTATGCTCCCGGGTGGGTACGAATAAGTCACATCCTTTGCCTGAAGATCTTGTGAGACTATTATCTGAGCATGAAAATCCGTAACAACCATGCGCCGGACGGTTTTCAGCCGCCGATGATGCCTGCCGTGGGCGCCCCGCGACCGTGATTGGCCAGTTGTGACGCGTCATTTTGGAAGAGAATGGCATGTCTCAGGTTCAACTGATCTTTGAAAAGCAGTGGCTTCATGCGTCGCTGCTCGCTGTCCTTCTCGTCGGGATGGGATGGGTCGGACGTATCGATGCCGTCCGGGTTGGGCAGCTCTGGGGAGTCAGCACGGCAGCCTGGCTCTGGATTGCCGTAGCACTGGCCGTAGCGCATCAGGTATTCGTGTGGGCCTGCTGGCGGAGTCAGCTTCATGGATCTTTGCTCACGCGAACGTTTGGGAGTCGCGGATTTGACGTGTATGCCGTAGGGTTTTCAATCCTCGGCATCGCGAGGGTGGTTGCCGTTTTCATACTGGCTATATCGAATCGAGACACGTTGCATCTGGATCCGAGGGTCCTTCTGGTCGTAGCTGTGATCGTGGCAATTCCGGCCATATACCTCTTCTACTCCGTCAAGCGTTATTTCGGCTTCAAGCGTGCCTTCGGCATCGACCATTTCGACACGGCTTATCGGTCTCTCCCGTTCGTCAGGAAAGGGATCTTTCAGCTCACACGGAACGGGATGTACGTCTTCGGGTTTTGCGCTCTTTGGGTTCCGGGATTGTGGTTCGCGTCGGCAGCGGCGCTTATCGTAGCCTTCTTCAATCACCTGTATATTTGGATCCACTATTACTCGACAGAGCTTCCTGACATGAAGCGGATTTACGGAGAATCCCGAGTGAGCCCACGCGGGGAGGCTTCCTAACCTGTCCAGAAAGCTACTCGGATGGAGTGTCATCAATTCTTATGGATAGCAACCCCCGGTTATATCGGGGGCTAGCCAAAGGAGGCATCAATGGGTTTTGTGGGTCTGAAAGGAATAATACTCATCCCCTTTCTTATTGTCGTATGGTATTTTCTTATTGTTCTACCTTTCACCAAGATATACAAAAAGGCTGGGTACTCTCCTTGGATGGCGATCTTGATGATTATCCCATTGTTGAATGTTCTGATGCTTTATTTCTTGGCATTCTCGAATTGGCCGAGTCTAAACAGAAATCAAACCGATCCATAGCCCGTTAAGTTTTTCCCATTCCCTCATCACTTCACATGATTGAGAATTAGTGCGGATGAGCGAACAGGTGAGGGCGTTGATTCGTTCCAGCTTGTTCCTCGGGTTTAATGTCCCCCCGGATACCAATCTTCACTTTCTTGAGAGGAATTTTCTTGCCTGACGCTGCAATCGCATCCTCTGTTGCTTTGACCAATCCAAAGCAGCAGGGTACTTCCATATAGGGAAGCGTAATGCTCTTGATAGAATTCGTCCTGAATATCTCAGTCAGTTTTTCCTTATAGAATTGGATATCGTCCAACTTAGGGCAGCCCACGACGACAGCTTTTCCTTTGAGGAAATCGCGATGGAAATCAGGATAGGCGAATGGAACGCAATCGGCGGTTATCAGGAGGTCTGCATCTTGAAAATAAGGAGCGTTGATCGGCACCAGTTTCAACTGGACAGGCCAATGAGCGAGCTGAGACACAGAGGGCGCAGCCGAGCCAGACTCTGTCCGTGCTTCGGAAACTTTGAAGTGCATGGCCCTCGAAGAAGGGCAGCCGGCGAATACCGGGGCAGGTTGAGGTTTAGGTTGAGCTTCCTTTTGTTTATGAAGATGAATCTCCACTGCCTTTTCATCGAACTCTTCAGCCTCTCTTTCAATGACGGTAATCGCATCTTCCGGACAATGACCAAGACAGGCCCCCAGGCCATCGCAGAACTTCTCGCTCATTAACTTCGCCTTTCCGTCAATGATCTGAATAGCCCCTTCGGCACAGTTGGGAATGCAGATACCACAACCGTTACATTTTTCCTCATCAATCCTCACGATCTTTCTCGTTGCCATGATTCGCCTCCTTTGTGTTATTTAATTATAAAATAACCCGCCCTTAAACGTTTTTCATTGACCTAAGTCAAGAGGAGGTAAAAATTTAAAACCCTTTGAATTTATAGGAGATTTTCTGAATGGAATAGAGTCAGTGATTGAATAACGTTGGATTTGAACGCATATCTGATTCGTCCTTAGGAATTAATGCTTGACAGCATGACATCATGATGTTAAATTTAAGAACGAAATGAGACAGGAGGCTTTTCTTATGAAACGAGCTCAAATTCAAATAGATGAAGAAGTGTATGAACTGCTACGAAATCGGGCTTTCAAGGAGAAAAAATCGATCGCAGGGGTGATTCGGGAGATTGTAAAAAAAGATATTTCCCAATCTGATCGCCATCGATCTTCTTCGATTAAGGATTTTGCATTTATTGGCGCGGGTCGTTCAAAGCAGGGTCCTCTTAAACCAGTATCAGAACGTCACGACGAAGCTCTTGAGGAGGTCTTTAACAAGTGATTTTTTTGGACACCTCAGCCATTTATGCCCTAGCTGATAAGGCAGATACTAACCACATGGTTGCGCACAATAAGTTCGAGGAGGTCTTGAAGTCTGGAGAGACCTTTCTGCTGCATAACTATATCCTGCTGGAGAGTGCTGCTCTCTTACAGGCAAGGTTGGGGCTTCCCTCAGCCCTTCTATTCCTAAAAGATGCCAAATCGTTTGAGGTGGAATGGGTTGATCTGGACTTGCATGAAGAGGCGGCAAAGGAACTCGAAAGGATTGGGAAGAACGGTATCAGTCTCGTCGATTGCACGAGTTTTCTCGTGATGAGACGAAAAGGTGTGCAGGAAGTCTTGGCCTTTGATCCAGATTTTCATGATCAAGGATTTACAATCTATTAATGCAGATGATTCCTGATGAGATTCAATTCACGTTTATCTTTTGGATAAAATAGTGTGGTTTAGAATACGGAAGCGTTTCACCTGCGCCTACTTGCGAATATCCTAACATCCTATTTCTTTAATTCAATATCAAATCCCCAGCTAAACTTTATTGGGCCCTGGCTGTACTCTGAAGACGATTTTCCCGCAAAATGATTGTTGCCCAACATCTTCAGGGTACAAGAATTTTTTGCAACCCCTCCCTCATTGTCTACCTTCGCACTGTTTGAAAAAATGTAATCCTTCCCTGTTTTCTTGCCTGTAAAGTACTTTAACTCCGGAGGGCTAAAGACCATGCCAGATCTGAATTCCATTTTGAACTCATTGCCACTTTGCGTAATCACAAGGGTTCCCTGGCTCGGTTTACCCGCTGGAACAGGCCCTCTCGACCAATGACCGGATGTGGAATAGTTCCAGGTGCCCACGATCGAGTCTGCGGCCGCCAGATTGGAAAGATTAAAAAGAACAAGTAAAGCCAAAAACCCAATTCCAAAAACCATTGTTCTTTTCGTTTTCTCGAGCATCAATCCCTCCTTTATCACCCTCCGTGTCCACACACCCAAACTCATTATCCACAAATTGCAAACGCAGTCAAGCAGTGTCTTTAGAAAGGGTTAGCGCAGAACAACAAATCGTTTTATGATCACCTACAAAGAAAGGAGAGTTATTTGTCCTGGTCAGCACTATTGGCGATCATTTTTTGGGGTTTTTCCTTCATTGCTACAAAGGTCGCTCTGAGGGAAGTCCACCCTTTCACCCTTGTAACCCTTCGGTTTGGAATCGGAGGGCTTCTCCTCCTACTGGTTCAGCTTCAAAAAGATGGGCGATTTCTTAGTGCCTTTACGATCAAAGATTGGGTTTCAATCATCTTTTTAGCCATTGTAGGGATTTCAGGGCACACACTTCTTCAAGCCTACGGTTTGCTTTATACCAGTGCCATTAATACAGGATGGATCGTTGCGATCATGCCTATATTCATCACTATCGCCGCTCATCTTTTCCTCGGGGAAGCGATTACAGCGAGGAAGATGATCGGGATACTCATCGGGCTCCTTGGAGTTTTTCTGGTCATCTCAAAAGGGATGTTTTCCATTTCGATCTTTCGTTTTGGCTCCACCTTTGGTGATTTCTTCATTCTCATCAGCGCAATCACCTGGACCGCCTTCACGGTTGGAGGCAGGGGGTTTCTTTCGCGTTTTTCACCGCTGGCAGCGATCACACCCATCATGATCGTTGGGTGTCTCATCACACTCCCCTTTACCTGGCTGAAATGGGAATGGGATATCCTCTTCCGTTTATCTTTAACCGGATGGACGGGCATTCTCTTTTTGGGGGTTTTCTGTTCCGGACTGGCTTATCTTTTTTGGTATTCTGCTCTGGCAAAAAAGGATTCAAGCATTATAGGAGTGTATCTCTATCTGGAGCCTCTTATCACATTGATTGGGGCATCCGTACTTTTGAACGAAGAGATTCGGTGGATCACCCTCGCGGGCGGAGGGATGATCCTGGGTGGCGTCTACATGGCTACAAGGAAGGTTTCATATTCCATCCCCTCGATCCCCGTCTCCCGCAAGACCTCTCCCCCCGCGATTTTTCAGGGGAGATAAAGTTCTTGACATCGAAATTGATTAGTGATATCAGATGCCTCTGTAAAGACCGTTTCGAAAAGGAGGGCAACGATCTTGGCATCAAAAGGGGTTGTGAAGTGGTTTGACACAAAGAAGGGATATGGATTCATCGAGCAATCGGGTGGAGACGATGTGTTTGTTCACTTTTCAGGGATTGCGGGAGATGGCTTCAAGTCTCTCCGTGCGGGAGAGGAAGTAGAGTTCGAGATTGCCACCGGCCCGAAAGGGCCTCAGGCGACCAACGTGGTCAAGGCGACTTAGATCGCAAAGCGCAGAGAACATGGCGCTTAGAATTTGAACTCAAAATTTATAACTATTCTTAGTCATTGAGTTACTAGGTGATTGAATCATTCATTGACTAGTGATTTCTTGACCTATTGACAGCCAGGTTTTCTCTTTTCTAGTGCCTGGCTTGATCGCTCTTCAAATTTCTTCAAATCTTCTCCGGCTTTTGGGGTCAAAAGGCATTTAACCAAAATCTTATTCTTGACCTTCCCGATAAAAAATAAGGAAGTCCACGCCCAGCGTCCGGGGGGCTGGGTCACCCGTTCGACCGCGCGAAGCCCGATCGTTTAAGGTGGGGAAAAAGGCACGGCTTCCCTCGATAGACTCGGGATACTGAGTTTATCGAAGTGCAGAGTGAAAACTCGAGGAGGCTCCGTCCTTTAGGGAGGGGAGTCGAGAGGTTCAAAAAGTCCGAAAGATTATCAAGACAAAAATTGGGGTTCATCTTGAGTTCTTCTTTCCGGAAAGGTAACTCCGGTCCCGACCGAGGGCGGCGGGCCAGGGAGTCTGAGGGTTGACTTTAGGAAGGTTGGTTTATTAAATTTGAGGGTAAGAAAGTAAGAGAGGATGAAGTCGTTCAAAACCCTTCAGAATGATTTTATTGAAAACCGATGGCGGATCTCGATCGGACTGATCGCCCTCCTCATCGTTGATGTCCTCCAACTCTTCATTCCAAGGGTCGTCAAATACGCCATCGATGACCTCACCCTTGGCACCGTTTCTCATTCTCGCCTTCTGGTCTATGGAGTAGAGGTTCTCCTCCTTGCCCTGGGCATTGGCAGTCTTCGATATGTCTGGAGGACCTTTCTGCTGGGAGCCGCGCGTCGAATCGAAAAGGCACTCAGAGACCGCCTATTTACTCACCTTCAAACCCTCTCCGTTTCCTATTTCTCCCACACCAAAGTGGGGGACCTGATGGCCCATGCCACCAATGATATTGATGCCGTTCGGATGGCACTGTCGATGGGAGTCGTGTTTTTAGCGGATACGATCATCTTAGGAGTCCTGACGATCTTTTTTATGATCTATATCCACCCGGGATTAACTCTTTTTGCCATTCTTCCCATGCCCTTGATCACGCTGATGACACTAGTCTTCAGTCGGACGATCCATCACCGGTTTGAAATGGTTCAGAGGGTCTTCGCCTCGCTGACCGAAAGGGTGAGGGAGGCCATTACGGGTATCCGGGTGATCAAAGCCTATGTTCTTGAGGAGAGAGAAGAAAAAAAGGTCTCTCAGCTGAGCCAGGATTATATTCAGAAAAATTTGAATGTGGTGAAAGTATGGGGAATGTTTTTCCCCATCATTCTTTTTCTCTCCAATCTCTCCATGGCGATCGTTCTCTTTTGGGGCGGAAACTTGACAATCCTTCAATCGATCACAACGGGGGATTTTGTGGCCTTTATGAGCTATCTGGGACTCCTCGCCTG
>Ga0316626_10000733_pt1 | contig 13409 bp, 10 predicted proteins | sample OWC_Aug_T1_C1_D5_FD_207656 | JGI IMG/M metagenome (GOLD analysis project Ga0316626, IMG submission 207656) | Wetland soil microbial communities from Old Woman Creek delta, Ohio, United States - OWC_Aug_T1_C1_D5_A | ecosystem: Environmental > Terrestrial > Soil > Wetlands | place: USA: Ohio...
GAGCAACAGGCCGAGGTTCAGGTGGGCCATGGACTCGTTGGGGTCGAGCCGCAGCGCCTCGGCGTACTGCGCCATCGCCGCGTCCGTCTCTCCGGTCGCGGCGAGCGCCGCCGCCAGGTTGACGCGCGCCTTGGCGAATCCGGGCCGAATCCGCACCACCTCGGTGAAGTGACCCAGCGCCCCCCGGAGGTCTCCTTGGTCGAAGAGGATCTGACCGAAATTGAGATGCGCCACGTGGTTGTCCGCGGTCACCGCCAGCGCGCGCTGGAACAGCGCACTGCCATTGCGCCAGTAGTGGAGCTGCCGCCAAGTGAGGGTACAGCAGGCAGCCAGCGCGGCCGTGCCGACGAGCCCCAACCCGATGCGCCGGGACGGCCAGCGCGCGGCGAGGTCGCACGCGCCCCAGGTCACGATGATGAAAATGCCGACCAGGGGGAGATACGTGTAACGGTCCGCCATCGCCTGGTCGCCGACCTGGACGATGCCGATCACGGGGACCAGGGTGCCGAGATACCACAGCCACCCGACGAGCAGATACGGACGCTGGCGCGCGGCACGGAAGGCGAGGACGGAAAGCGCCGACAGCACGAGCGCGGCGCCGGCGACCCACCAGGCAAGCAGCACGGCCGGGGTCGGATAGAAGACCGCGAGGCCGCTCGGCCAGACCATTTTGACGAGGTACGTCACGTAGGCGATGAGGGCGTTGGCGGCGCGGAAGGTGAGGGTCCGGTCGGCCGCCGAGACCACCGCACCGCCGTGGCGCTGCGCCACGAACGTGATCGCGCTCGCCGCGACGGCGAGGCCGATGAGCGGCAGCTTCTCGATGACGAGCCCCACGACCGTCCCTCTTCCCCCTTTGAAAAAGGGGGATTGAGGGGGATTTGGTCGGACGTTCGGAGGAATCCCCCCTTGCCCCCCTTTGCCAAATGGGGGGACCTCCAGACGACCCAGCGGCCACAGGTCGAGCAGCAACAAGACGACGGGGAGCGTCACCACCATCTGCTTGGCCATCAGCCCCAGGGCGAAGACCAGTGCCACCGCCGCGTACCGCCACCAGGTCGGCCGGCGCACGTAGCGCACGTAAGCGGCCAGCGTCAGCATCCAGAAGAAGGCGCCCAGCACATCTTTTCGTTCCGAAACCCACGCCACCGACTCCACGTGCAACGGATGCAGGGCAAAGAGGGCGGCGACGAAGCCACTGCGCCACCGCCTGCCGGTCATCGCGTTGAGCACCCAGAACAGCAGCACGGTGTTGGCGATGTGCAGCAGGACGTTGGTGAGGTGGTGGGCAGCCGGGTTGAGCCCGAAGAGCTGGCAGTCGAGCATGTGCGAGATCCAGGTGAGCGGGTGCCAGTTGGCCGAGTGCGAGTGCGTGAACGCCCAGACGATGCCGTCCACGGTCAGGCCGTTGCGGACGTGTGGGTTCCCGGTGACGTACTCGGGATCGTCGTAGTTGACGAAATCGAATCCGCGTACCGGCGCGTACACCGCCAGCGTCGACAGCGCGAGCAGCAGACACACGCCGAGGTCACGGCGGAAGTCAGCGTGCCTCGCGCATCCGCCCGAATGATTCCCTCTGCGGCCGGGAGTGTCGATGCCCATCGAGATCGGCCTGCTATCGCGCGTATCCGAGGGCGCGGAGCCGTTCATACTGCTCGACCGTCAGGTCGACCCGCTTCGGCGCGATCGTACGCGCGCGGTCAGCAGAATCGACTTCCACCTCGTCGAGATAGATCGCCCGCTGGTCCGGGCCGAACAGCAGGCGACCAAGACACCTGGCGCAAGGCCGTCGCTCTGGCTGTCGCGGAATGATGAGACGACCGCCGGCCATTGGCTCCATGTTTGCCGGTGTGGCGGTTGTCGGTCAAGGAAACGGAGAACCAGAGGAGTCGCTCTCACGTGGACAGGGCGCCGCGACGAAGCGGTCATGCGCTTCCAGGAAGCGCTACGATTGCGCCCCGACGACGGTGATGCGCGCCAGAATCTGCTTCGCCTTCTGACGCGCCGAGCCGAGTCGCAAGAGCACCCGTGACGCAGCGGCGACCCCGCGGTCCTCAGAGCCGGCCGTGACGCTTTTCGATTGACCGGCGTGCCGCGCCGGTGGAGAACCGGCGCGGGCTACTGAGGCACCCAGGCAACGGTGTTGCCCTGCCGAGTCGCCTCCAGCAGCACCCAGAGAGCGAGGGTGGTGGTATGGTCGTTCGGCAGCGCGTTTTCGGTTTCGCCCCAGCCGCCCTCTTGCTGTTGCGCACGCGCGATGGTCTGGACCCACTCGGGCTGCACTCGCGTCCAGCCGCCCGAGTAAGCGAGCAGCGCAATCGACTCGATGGCCGCGTCCTTTGGAACGCCCTGCGCCAGCTCGACGAGGGCGTCTTGTACCCGTTGCCGCAGGGCAAAGACCTCGCGTGCCTGGGCGTCCAGACACCCTTGTTCCAGTGCCCATTGCAGCCCGAGGGCAGCGTGGGGCGGGTCGTAATCCTCTCCCGCCAGTTGCCGATCCACGTCCTTCAGGAACGTCGCGGGCAAGCCGTTCGCCTTGCAATAAAGCGCGCTGGCCGTGAAGGGGTCGGTGGTGTTGGGAAGCGCCGCAATCTCCGCCGAGGTCAGCCGCGCCGTCGACTCGATCAGTCGCAAGAATGCGCGGATCGCGTGAGACCCATCACACGCGGGCGGCGTCTCTGCCGTTTGGGGGCATGAGCTGCCCAGGGTCCGTACCCGCGCCACCTCCGGTCGCACCCAGGGCAGTCCGAACCGCCGGTCGAGGTAATCCAGGATCAGCAGCATCACCGGCTCGATCTTGGTCCCGCGCCCCCGAAGATACGCCTCGGCAAGCCGCGCCGAGGCGCTCAGGTCCAACGGACGCTCAGACGGCTCGGTCTTGCGCGTAGACACCGCGACGAGGGCCCCTATCGCGGCGGCCGTCAGCCCGACCAAAAGCCACCACACGTAGTTGGGGGCGCGTCGCGGCTGATCATCCTTCGTCATGAACTTTCGACTAACCGGTTCGGACGGGGACAGTCAAAGCGTCCCGGTAATCCGTCCCAGGCCCTTGAATCCGTGGGCACGGGGAAACAGAAAATATATGAATTTAAGATTTTCCTCCTTGACAGGAACCCGCGAAACTGTGGTACGAGTCGGAACAGCCTGCAAAATCTGGGGGCATTCCATTCTCTGCCAGAGAAGATCATTTCGGGCGCGCCAGGTGTCCGAAGTGGGGAGAAAAGGGTCGGGTACGCAACTCCAGCCTTTCGGGGGTCGATGATGCACACCAGTCGTCTGAATACGGGGAGCGTCTCTCTTCACCTCGTCGCCGCCGCGCTGTTGCTCGTGGCGACTCCGGTAGGGTCCTCGGCGCAGACACTATCGGCGCCGAGCTTGTCGAATGCGAGCAGCACCGACGAGTTCTCCGGCTCGAGCGCGAACCCGAGCTACCAGCGTGCGAGCGGCACCCAGACGCTCTCGACCGGCGGCACGTCATTCCAGACGCGCTACTTCGGGAACGCCAGCGCGGACTGCGGCATAGCCTGCAGCAGCCGGACCGAGACCCTCAGTTCCAACTACACCGTGAGCTGGAACGTCACCGCCCCGGCGTCGCTCATCTATCGACTTACGATCGACACGCGGCGCACGGCCGGCCTCACCTGCGTTGACGAGGGAACCGGCAACTGTGTCTCCAGCATGAACGCGCTGAGTTGTACGCCGAGCGGCGGCACTTTGGTGTCGGGAGCTTGTACGCTTGCCGATCCCGCCGACAACAACACCAACGGCACCTCCGACGTGAACGTGAACCAGACGGCGTCGATGGTCCGTTGTGGGCAGGGTACCGGCTCGGCCCAGGCCTTCTCGATGAACTACACCTGGTCGCAGAGCGCGCAGACTCCCTCGACCGCGGTCATCTCGATCAACTCCGATGAGTCTGCCGTCCGCCTCGGTGCCAACGACTTGGACACGTCGAACACCGCCTCCGACTACCCCGGCCAAGGCGGCCGCACCCAGTCGAACGACGGTCACTTCACGACGGTCACCGTGACCAACCTCTGCGGCAACGGGACGATTGACTCCTGCGGGGCCGCCGCCGAACAGTGCGACGATGGTGTCAACAACGGAACGCCGGGGTCGTGCTGCACGACGTCTTGCACGTTCAAGCCAAACGGCACCGCATGCACGGACGATGGGAATGTGTGCACCGCGGATACGTGCAACGGGAGTAGTAACATTTGCCAGCACCCGGCCGGCAACGCCGGCGTGCTCTGTCGCGCCTCGGCGGGCGAGTGCGACCCACAAGAGGTGTGCGACGGCACCAACACCACCTGCCCGGCAGACGCCAAGAGCCCGAGCGGGACTGGCTGTACATCGGATAGCAACCCCTGCACACTCGACCAGTGTGACGGCAGCAGCAATGCCTGCCAGCACCCGGCCGGCAACGCCGGCGCGCTCTGTCGCGCCTCGGCGGGCGAGTGCGACCCGCAGGAGTTGTGCGACGGCAGCAACACCAGCTGCCCAGCGGACGTCAAGAGCCCCAGCGGCACCGGCTGTTCGTCGGATAGCAACCCCTGCACACTCGATGAATGCGATGGCAGCAACAATGCCTGCCAGCACCCGGCCGGCAACGCCGGCGCGCTCTGTCGCGCCTCCACGGGCGAGTGCGACCCGCAAGAGGTGTGCGACGGCAGCAACACGACGTGCCCAGCGGACACCAAGTCGTCCATCGGGACGCCGTGCGGCGACCCGAGCGATACGGTTTGCGACGACCCCGACACGTGCGACGGCCTGGGCACCTGTCAGCCAAACTACGAGTCGCCGACGGTCGTCTGCCGCGCTGCGACCACCGGCGGCGTTTGCGACGAGGTCGAAAACTGCGACGGTGCCGGGAACTGCCCGGCCGACGGTTTCAAGCCGAACACCGTGGTCTGCCGGCCGTCCGCGGGCGAGTGCGACGTGACCGAGAACTGCACCGGCACCTCGCCCTTCTGTCCTTCCGATGCCTTCGAGCCGCCCACGACGACGTGCGGCAGTTCGCTCGATGACGACTGCACCAATCCGGATACCTGCTCCGGCACCAGCAACACCTGTCTTGCCAACGACGAGGCGAACGGACTTGCGTGCGGCGATCCGAACAACACCGAGTGCGACAACCCCGACACCTGTAACGGGACGGGGACCTGTCTCGCCAACAAAGAGCCGAGCGGCACCGCGTGCGGCGATCCGAGCAACACCGATTGCACCGATCCGGATACCTGCGACGGGGCGGGGAGTTGCCAGCCGAACAACGAGATCGTCGGCTTCCCCTGCGGCGATCCGAGCGCGACTGACTGCACGAATCCGGATACGTGCAACGGATCGGGCACCTGCCAGACAAACGATCAGCCGGTCGGCGCGCCGTGCGGTGACCCGAGCGACACCGTCTGCGACAACCCCGACACGTGCAACGGATCCGGCACCTGCCAGCTGAACCACGAGCCCACGACCGTGGTCTGCCGCGCGGCGACATCGGGGGGTGCTTGCGACGAGGTGGAGAACTGCGACGGCGCCGGCAACTGCCCGGCCGACGGGTTCAAGCCGAGCACGGTGGAGTGCCGCGCGGCCGTGGGCGAATGCGACACGGCCGAGAACTGCACCGGTACCGCGCCGTTCTGTCCGAGCGACGGCGTGAAGTCCTCGGGTACGGTGTGCACTGGCGACGGCAACCTCTGCACGCTCGACCAGTGCGACGGTACGAGCACGCTGTGTCAGCACCCGGCGGGCAACGCCGGGACGACCTGCCGGGCGGCGGTGGGCGATTGCGACGTGGCTGAGACCTGCAACGGCACCAGCACCACGTGTCCAGCCGATGGCTTCAAGGCCGTCGGGGCGGCGTGTGGGAGTTCGACGAATACCGATTGCACCGATCCGGACACCTGCAACGGTGCGGGCGTCTGCCTCGCCAACAACGCCACCGACGGGACCTCGTGCGAGGACGGCAACGCCTGCACGACCGGCGAGGCCTGCACCAACGGCACGTGTGCGGGTGGCAGCGGCACCTGCCCGCTGGATCACTACAAGTGCTACCAAGGTAAGGACCTGAAGAATCCGAAGTTCACCAAAACAACTGCGACTACCACTGATCAGATCAGCACGGGCGAGGCTGTGGAGCTGCAGAAGGTGAAGTTCGTCTGTACCCCGGTCAACAAGAACGGCGAGGGGATCAGCGACCCGAGCGCGCACCTGACCTGCTACCAGATCAAGGCGAACACCCTCTCGCCACGGCCGAAGCTGCAGGTGAGCACGCAGTTCCAGAGCAGCCAGTTCCAGGCGAAGAAGGGCAAGCTGCTCTGCGTGCCGTCGAGCAAGACGATCATTCCGTAGAGGTGGCAAGAAAGCAGGGGCGACGCGTCGTCGCCCCTGCTCGACCGACCGGCACCAAACCCTCGCTTGCCGAAAGGCGATCTCGCGATAAGCAGCTTCTCAAAGGGACCGTTGATTTTCTGTAGCCGCAGGCTTTAGCCTGCGTGTCGCCGTGATGGAAAGGCTCGATTTTTCGTCGCTTGCGAGCGCACCCTGAAGGGTGCGGCTACACGAAAGTGCGCCCACGCAAGGGACTGGCTTTGCCGGCTGGACTGAGGCAGGCTGGTACCTTGGGTCCAGGTGAAAAATGAAAACCCTGGTGCTGGTCGTGACGCGGCGCTGCACGCAGCGCTGCACGTATTGCCCAGTCGTGAAGGATGACTGGCAGGACATGCCCCTCGTCACTGCGAGGCAGGCGCTCCGGGTGTTCGCGGAGCAATTTGGTGGCGGGTACGTGAAGCTCTTTGGTGGGGAGCCAATGCTGTCTCCAGGGGTTGTGAGAGCCGTCTGCGAGGACGCGGCGCGGGAGGCGACGATTGCCAGGCTGACGCTTTATACCAACGGCGCCCTGCTCGAGGAGCAGGATCTCGATTTCTTCGCCGCTCAGTCCAAGCTGTGGCTGACCATCTCGCTGGACGGCAAGCCAGAGGACCATCGCGGCAGCAGGCGGGTGCTGCCGGGCGAGCCCGACGCGCTGGCCAGCATCGACCGTCTGCTGCCGCACCTGCTGCGCTATCCCCGATTCACCGCCACGCAAGTCATCGCCCCCGAGTTGGCAGAGCGGGCCGTTGACAACTTCCGGTACCTGCTGTCGCGTGGGGTTCGACGCTTCAATCTGCTCCCAGCGAGCTGGGTTGTGTGGTCGCGCGAGCAGCTTGAAGCTTTACGTGCGGGTCTGGCTGGAATCGCGGAACTGGTGCGCGCCGAGTGGCGCGCCGGACGTTCGCTCTACCTGCGGAATCTCTTCGTCCGTTCCCCCCAGCCCACGTTTGCGTCCGGCGTGGTCGTCGATGTGGATGGGCACATTTTCCCGTCCGACTGCGTGCTCGCCAATCTCGACGAGCAGGCCCGCGTCGACTTGTGCGCTGGTTCCGTCGAGTCGCCCCCGAGCGAAGCGGAGCTCCAACGGCGGGCGGCCAGAGTGCCGGAGGTTCTCGAGCGCACCTGGCCGCGTGAGGTCCTCGATTCCACTCGCGCGGCAGACCAGGTGCTGAACGGATTCTACCGCTCCTTGATGCGCGAATACCTAGCGCTACGAAGGCCAGCCGCCTAGGCGAATGAAGAACTGGAAACCGGAAACAGGAAACCGAAAACCGGCAAATGGGATTGGGTCGTGGCATTGACCGGTCTTGAATTTCCGGTTCCCTGTTTCCTGTTCTCCATTCTCGTCTCGTGGCTCCGAGTACCATCCACGTCAACGGAATGATCTCTATCGGTGCGCTGCGCGGTCCCTGGCTGCTCTGCGCTGCGCTGTTGCTATTAGCCGTGGTTGTCCGTCGGGGCCCACGGCCGCGCGTTGGCGAGCTCTGGCTGGTCGGGGCAATTGGCGTGTGTGCGGCCGTGGCGCGTCTCGTCTGGGGTGTGTGGGGGCCGCTGCACGTCAATGGGCAGGGCCCGCTCTGGATTCGCGGTGCGCTTGAGCCCGAAGCGCTGGCGACTTACGGCCCTGGCTATTTCGAGCTCTTCGCCTGGGTGACGCGCCTTGGGGTCGCACCGGACCGCGCGATTTTTGTCGCCAATGCGTTGCTCTCCGGGCTGAGCCCGGCCCTGCTCTATGCGGCGGCGCGGCTCGCCGGCGTTGAGCGGGGTGGCGCGCTCGCTGCGGCCTTGGGGCTGGCGGTCGACGCGGTGACCGTGCGCACGGCGGCGAGCGAGGGATACTTTTCCTCGCTCGTCGTGCTGGTGCTAGGGGTGCAAACGTCGCTGGCGCTCGGACTACAGGCTCAAGTGCGCCGCGACCGGCTGGCCACGGGCTTCGCCCTGGGAGCCGCGGGCCTGCTCGCCGCTGCCGTGGCCCGGATCCACCCAGTGGGGTATCTACCGCTGGCACTGTGCCCGCTGGTCGTGCTCGGCGGCGCACGTCCCGAAGCCTGGCGCGCGCGGATTGCGCTCGCGGCCTTGGCCGGAGCGTTGATCGGGGCCACGGTGCTCCTCAGCAGCGGGAGCACGATTCTGACGTCGCTGCGCGCCTCACCAGTCGCTGCTCGGGCGTTCGGCAACGTTGACCCGTGGCACGCCGAGCTGCTGGTTGGGCTGCTCGTGGCGGTGTGGCTGCTGCACCGCCGGTTGCACCCGCCGTGGTTGCCGGTACTCGGCGTCTTCTCCGTCGTCCTGATGCTGGCGACCCGCGACGGTTTCCGCCAGCACCCGATGTGGGAGCTCTGCTACGAGCGCCTCTTCTGGCCCGGCGTGCTGCTCGGCGCGGCGTCCTTATTCCCGCGGCGGCTGCAATCCCCGGGCTGGGCGATCGCCGCGGCGGGCATCATAGCCGGTGGCTCGCTCATCGCCGCGCTGCCTCACCTCGGCACCCCGACCACGGAGCAACTGGAGTATCGGTTTCTGCAGGACGTGCTCAGAGACATGCCGGCCGGTTGCACGCTCGCCAGCGTGAGCCGCGCGGACAAGCGCGTATGGGAGATCCCCAGCTATCTCATCCCGAGTCGCGGTTCCGAGCAGTCCGGAAGTCGCAGCGTGGAGCGGGCGTCCGACCTGCACACCGTGGCCGGCTGCCTGCTTTACGTGCGCGCGTCTATGTGCGCCAGCGCCGAAGCGCGTGCACTGTGCGAGTCCGTCGAGCGCGAGGTTCCACTCGAGCGACTGGCGAGCCGCGTGCTTCCGGCGGAGCCAAGCTACACTTTCATGCCCTACGATCGTCCCAATGTCGAGGTGGTCGTATTCCGGGTCGTCACGAACGCGGCTGTGGCGGAACACGCGCGGGGGGCAGCAGTGGCCGACGGCGCCGCGATCACACCGGCGTTTGCGCAGTTGCTGTACGACCAGCTGAAGGCCTTGCGAGAGGCCGACGGCTGTCGCGTGGTGCGGCTCGACACGAGCCGCTTCCGCATGATCGTCGGGGTGTACGCAGGCTCGGGCGAGGAGCACGCGCTGGAGGTTTCGACCGCAGCCGACAGTAGCGGTACCACCCGCACCGCGGGTGGGTGGGCGCTCGCGGCGCCCGACGGGATCGAGCGTGATTGCGGGGCGACGTTGGCAGCCATTGAGGGGGTGCTGTTGGGCCTTCAACCCCCGCTGCTCCGACGAAGGTAGCACCTGCGTGCTCGCGGCCACCGACGTGGGGTTCGCCCGTCATGTGGTGCGATTCTGCCCGGCAGCCCGTCGGACTTCGGCGCGAGAAGGAAATGGAAAACAGGAAACAGAGAATCGGAGATTCAAAACCGGCCAATGTCGCGGCCCAACCCCATTTGCCGGTTTTCCGTTTCCTGTTTCCGGTTTCCTGTCTTCCATTCGCGCAGACCTCTGCGGCTCGAAATTGGCGTTGCGTGCATTTGGGGGCTGTGGTAGCCCCAATACCATACGGGAATCGGAGGGAGGTGCGCCATGCTGTCGCGACGTGCTTTGGTCGGGAAGTTCGCAGCCGGTGCCGCCGTAGCCTTGGCTGCAGGCGTCGGGCGGGCGAGCAATGCTTTTGCGCGGGGTGAAACGAACACGCCGACAGGGGGGGGGCACGGCGAGGGGCATCTCGCGCGTGTGCCGGAAGGACCGGGAGGGCCGAAAGGGCCGGAAGCGACTGACGCGAGCCCGCCGGCGCCGCTGAGCGGGCCGCCCCCGTGGGATCTGTTGCACCCACTGGCGATGGGGTCGGTGGTGGCGCACGGCTGGCGCTTGGCCGAGTTGACCGGAGTGACGGACGGTGCGTGCGTGCTCACGCTGCGCAACGAGCGCGACCGGGCGCATCGGGTGCATCTGTGTCGCAACGACGGGCGCCCGCAGGGCATCGTGTACACGGAGCGGTTCGACCTGGTGGTGATGAACGGGGGACAGGGAGATCTGCCCACCGAAGAGGGCCTGGCCCAAGCGGTGGCCGAGGTGGCGCACGTACTTGCAGCCAACGAAGGTAACCGGCCGCCGGAGCTCGCGGTAGCGTTGCTGCCCCACGCGGAGCGGCTGCGCCTCTTCTCGGCCCCTGCGGACGGGAGATTGCGGTGATGGCGTCTGCGCCAAAACCCGCACAGGAATCACGCCTGGGTTTCTCTTTGGCGCAGGATCAAGTCTCGTTCAAGGTGGACGAAAGCGTCTACCCGCTCGAGGCGGTCTACGGTGCCTGCTACCTGTTTGTTGAGAAGTGCTTCGTGTATCTGTCGAGGGCGAAGCCGGGCGTGGTGAAGGTGCGCCTGACTTCGCGCGAGCCGGCGACGCCCGCCGAGCTGGATGCGCTCGCAGGCGAGTTCGCCAACGAGCTGCTGTCGCAGGCGACGCGACTGCGGCTGGCTCAGGCGACCGCGCGCATTCGTGAGTACTACGCGGCGGCGGCGTTGCGGGCGGCAGCGTCGGCTCCATCCATCGACGACCTGCTGGCAGAGTTGGAATCCGAGGAGCTCGGTGAGGATCCCCTGCAGATCATGGTCCCGTGGGAGGAGAAACACGGCGCGAAGCAGGACGAGACGGAGCCCAAGAAGGATTCGGAGACGACGGATGGCTAAGCGGGTGACCTTCGACCGGTCACTCTACCTGCCCGAGGCCGTCGAGGCAGCAGCGGCGGCTTACGCCGAACACGCCAAGATCGAGGTGACGCCCGACGCCGATGCCGTGCTGGCCGTAATCTCCGGTGTCGCCAGAGGCGAAACGGACTTGGTGGTGAACGCTTTCTGCAATCACGTGCTGCACGAGACCATTGTGCGATTGCGGCAGGGCACGCTGCGGGAGGTTGGGTAGTGGATCAGCGCAGCGTGACGTTGGTGCGGCCGGATCTCGCAGAGGACCGGCTGGGGTTCTTTCGGTGGGGCCGGATCGCGGGCAAGGTCCTAGTGACCAACGATGCGGGCGACTGGGCTTTCCTCAGCGAGGAGGAGTTCAGCGACCTTCTGGCAGGACGCGTCGCGGACGGGCACGCCCGGTTCCAAGAGTTGCAGCGCAAAGGCTTTCTTCGCGACGGGCTCGATCTCGACGCGCTGGCCGAGAGAGTGGCCCGGCGCAACCGCCATGTGAGTCGCGGTCCGCACTTGCACATTGCCATCCTCACCCTGCGCTGCAACCAGACCTGTATGTATTGCCAGACGTCGCGGGAGACCGTCGAGAAGACCGACGTGGACATGAGCCCCGAGACGGCCGAGAAGGTTGTGGATCTGGCGCTGCAGAGCACGTCCCCTGCGATCACGTTCGAGTTCCAAGGCGGCGAACCTTTGCTCAACTTCGACGTGCTCCGCCATTTCGTGGAGTTTGCAAGATCCCGCAACGAGCGGGCCGGGAAAACGCTGAGCTTCACCCTGGTCAGCAACTTCACCAGCATGACCGAGGCGGCGGCGGAGTGGCTGATTACCAATGACGTGATGGTGTGCACCAGCCTCGATGGGCCCGCGAGCGTGCACGACTGGAACCGCAAGTGGAAGGGCGGCAGTGCGCACGAGGAGGTGGTTCGTTGGATTGATTACTTCAACCGCCGCTATGTCGAGCTCGGACGTGAGCCCCGGCTCTGGCACATCGACGCGTTGATGACCACGACGCGGCGGACCCTCGAGGCCTGGAAGGAAGTCGTCGACGAATACGTGGCCCGGGGCATGCGCACGATCCACCTGCGGCCGCTCAATCCGTCCGGTTTTGCCCGCGATACGTGGCAGACAATCGGCTACACGGCGGAGGAGTACCTCGACTTCTACCGGCGGGCGCTGGACTACATCCTCGCGCTGAACCGGCAGGGCGTTGAGATCATGGAGCGCACGGCATCGATCTTCCTGATCAAGATCCTGACCTCTGACGACCCCGGGTTCGTCGACATCCAGTCTCCGTGCGGAGCTGGGACCGGTCAGATCGCCTACAATTTCGACGGGCGGGTGTTCCCCTGCGACGAGGCGCGCATGGTAGACGCCATGGGGGACTCGATGTTCGAGCTCGGTCACGTCGGAAGCGTGACGGTTCCGGAACTGCTGCAACACCCGAGCGTGCGTGCGATCGCAGCGGCGTCGCTCCTCGATGCCCAACCGATGTGCGCGGAGTGTTGGAACAAGCCTTTCTGCGGCGTCTGCCCTCTGTACAACTTCGTTACCCAGCAGGACCTCTTCGGACAGCGACCCCGCTCCTTCAAGTGCAAGGAATACATGGCCGTGTCAGCGAAGCTCTTCGAGCTACTCGCCAACGAGAGCGACTCCGAGACCGCGGAGATCCTCAAACGCTGGACGATCATGCGACCTCGTCTCGCGGGTGACGGGCGTGCCTTGAAGGAGGCGCCATAGCAGCCGGGGGAGGGCAGGCCGGGACCGAAGAGCTGATCCTCGTCGACGACCACGACCGCGAGGTCGGAACCGCCAGCCGCGAGGAATGCCACTGGGGCTCCGGCCTGCGGCACCGCGCTTTCGTACTCTTGATCGAAAACGGCCGCGGCGAGGTGCTCTTGCAGCGGAGGGGCCGAAGCAAGCTCGGGGGGGGCAGATGGGATGCCTCCGCCACGAGCCACGTGCGCAAGGGCGAAACGTACGAGTCGGCGATCTCTCGTTGCGCCGCCCACGAGCTGGGCATCGGGCAGCCGGTTGCCTGGCGGCGGGTGCTCTCCTTCGTCTACACGGAGCGCCTGGGTGACAGTTCGGAGAACGAGTTCTGCGCTCTCTTTGCCGGCCGCTACGATGGACTGCTACGTCCGAACCACGCCGAGCTCGACGAGCTGAGATGGGTCCGCCTCGCCGATCTGGCGACTGAGATTCGTTCAGATCCCGCTCAGTACACCGAATGGCTGAAAGAGGCCACGGCCCGGATGCCTGCATAGGCAAGTTGTTCGTTGTTAGTTGTTTGGGAAGACGAGAGGAACTAACAACTAACAACTAACAACTAACAACCTCCCTGGGCGATCATCGACTTCCGTGGGCACGTAGTACACGGTGAGCTTTTCCGTGCCGCCGACGGACACCGAGATGCGG
>Ga0316626_10000734_pt1 | contig 13387 bp, 11 predicted proteins | sample OWC_Aug_T1_C1_D5_FD_207656 | JGI IMG/M metagenome (GOLD analysis project Ga0316626, IMG submission 207656) | Wetland soil microbial communities from Old Woman Creek delta, Ohio, United States - OWC_Aug_T1_C1_D5_A | ecosystem: Environmental > Terrestrial > Soil > Wetlands | place: USA: Ohio...
TACACCTATGGTCTTGAGTCGGGCGCCGACCTCATGGCGTCTGAGATTCACACCTCGTTCGAGGGTCTGAAGTTCAGGATCAGCACCCGCGGCAGGACCTATGACGCGGCTTCTCCGCTGGTCGGCCTTCCGAATCTGTATAACATCCTCGCTGCGGCGGGGGCCTCCGCAGCTGTCGGAGTCCCCTGGGATGTGATCATGGAAGGCATCAGCAGGCCTCCTGCGATCAGGGGCAGGTTCGAAAAGATCGACGCAGGCCAGCAGTTCCTTGCGATCGTGGATTATGCCCATACTGAAGACGCTCTCGAACGCCTCATCTACACGGCGCGCGGCCTGACAAAGGGAAAGGTCATCACGGTCTTCGGCTGTGGCGGAGACCGCGACAGGGGCAAGCGGCCGAGGATGGGAGCGATCGCAACCCGGCTCAGCGATTTCGTGATCATCACATCCGACAATCCCCGGTCCGAGGACCCTGAGGAGATCATCAGGGAGATCGAGACAGGAGCCACGCGAAGGAATTACCTTGCGGAGCCGGACCGGAAAGAGGCGATCAGGCGAGCCGTGCTCATGGCGGACAAGAACGACATCGTGCTCGTCGCGGGCAAGGGGCATGAAGAATACCAGGAAATCGGGGGAAAGAGATTTCCATTCAATGACCGGGAGGTAGTGGAAGAGTCTATCAGACACCTGATCAACAACATTTAAAGAATGCGTGCGGCGTATTCGTGGTGCGGGGTGTGGACCACAACAGGATCATGACGACAATGACAGTCGACGAAATAGTACAGGCAACAGGGGGAAAGGTGCTTTGCGGCAGACAGCAGGCAATTGCCGGTTTTTCCATTGATTCACGGAAAACAGGCAGGGGAGAGTTTTTTGTTGCGCTCCGGGGCGCCCGGTTTGACGGTCATGATTTTGTGCAGGATGCGCTGAAAAACGGAAGCGGTGCCATCGTGAGTATCCCCCCTGCGGAACCCGGAAGGGACAAGACGATCATATACGTGAAGAACACCCTTAAGGCGCTTCACGACATTGCACGGCGCTGCCGCTTGCAGAGGAGCATCCCCGTGGTCTGCGTCACCGGGACAAACGGCAAGACGACGACAAAAGAGCTCATTGCCTCAATCCTCTCGCAGAACCACCCGGTACTTAAGACAACAGGCAATTTCAATAATCACATCGGGCTCCCTCTCTGCGTAGCGAACATGCAGGGTAATGAGGAGTTCATGGTCCTTGAGATGGGATCCAATGCGCGGGGAGACATCAGGGAACTCTGCGATGTCGTGCATCCGGATATCGCCGTGGTGACGAACGTCGGTGAGGCACATCTCGAAGGATTCATCACCATCGAGACCGTGCGAGATACAGACCTCGAGGTGCTCGGCTATGTGAAGGCGGTCTGCATCAATGCGGATGATCCCCTGCTCATGGAGGGCATCGGTACCTACCGGGGCAGGGTCATCACGTACGGAATAGAGAACAGGGCGGATTTCTCTGCACAGGAGATTGTCCTGGGTGAAGAAGGGTCCCGTTTCCTGCTCGTCGCTCCCGGCGGGCGAGAGGTCCGGATCAGTCTCCGCATATCCGGAAGGTTCAACGTGCTGAACGCTCTTGCGGCAGCAGCGGTCGCGTCCGGTCTCGGCATGAGTCTTGAGGAGATCAGGAGCGGGCTTGAAGCGTTCAGAGGTGTGCCGATGCGGCTGGAGATAAGACGTCTTTCCGGCGCTCTCGTCATCAACGACGTCTATAATGCCAACCCGGCATCCATGGAAGAGGCGCTCAGGGAACTGGCGCGGCTCAGAAAGGGCAGGGCCATTGCCGTTCTCGGCGATATGCTCGAGCTCGGCGCATACGCCGGAGACGCGCATGCGGATCTCGTGCGGAAACTGAACGAGCTCAGTGTAGACATCCTTATCAGCGTGGGCCCCGAGATGCACAAGGCCTCGGCAGGCTTCGCGGGGCAGGCACATCAGGCCGGCAGTTCTTCTGATGCCCGGTGCCTGCTCCTCGACATGGTGACAGAGGGGGACACGGTCCTGATCAAGGGCTCCCGCGGCATGAGCATGGAAACGGTCCTTGCCGGGGAAGAACATGCAGCAGCAACGGGGGGCGGCAATGCTCTATAAGATCCTCTACGGCTTGCATGACACCTTTTCACCGTTCAATGTATTCCGGTATATCACCTTCAGGACAACGGTTGCGGTTATAACCGGCATGCTGATATCCCTCATCATAGGCCCGGCTATCATCCGCTGGCTCAAGAAGATCAGCGTGACACAGCAGATCCGTGATGACGGTCCCCAGAGTCATCTCAAGAAGTCCGGCACACCGACCATGGGAGGGATTATTGTCATTGTCTCCATACTCCTGACGCTGCTCTGCTGGGGTGATCTCGCGAACCTGTATATGTGGATCATGATCATATCCCTGATAGGATACGGCGCTATCGGTCTGCTGGACGATTATCTCAAGGTGATCAGGAGAAACCCCAAAGGACTCGCTGCCTGGTACAAGTTCGGGGCCCAGATCGGCCTGGCCCTCATTATCGGCCTGGTGCTCTACTCAAACCCTAACGACCCGTACCGTTCGGAACTGATCGTGCCATTTTTCAAGAAATGGTTCTTTGACATCGGCTGGTTCTATATCCCCTTCTCGGTCCTGGTGATCGTCGGATCGTCGAACGCGGTGAACCTCACGGACGGGATAGACGGTCTTGCCATAGGGCTCGTGGGGATAGCTGCGCTTGCGAATATGCTCCTTGTGTATGTCTCCGGGAACGCGAAGTTTGCCCAGTACCTGGGCGTCTACTACCTTCCCGGCACCGGTGAACTGACCGTCTTTTGCGGGGCGATGCTCGGTGCAGCACTCGGGTTTCTCTGGTTCAATGCATACCCGGCCGATGTCTTCATGGGAGACGTGGGGTCCCTGAGCCTCGGCGGCGCGCTCGGGACACTTGCAGTCATCACCAAGCATGAGATCGTGCTCGCGGTTGTGGGCGGCATTTTTGTGATCGAGACCTTCTCGGTCATCGCGCAGGTCGCCTCGTTCAAACTCACCGGCAAAAGAATATTCAAGATGGCGCCGATCCACCATCATTTCGAGCTCAAAGGATGGCCTGAATCGAAGGTGATCGTCAGGTTCTGGATCATCGGAATAATGCTGGCGTTGCTCAGCCTGGCGACGCTGAAATTGAGGTGATTATGACAAAGAGCGCACAGAGCACGGAGCACGGGGCAGGCAGAAGACAGGTCATGCCTCTGATCCTGTTGGTTGTCCTTCTTCTGACTCTTCACATCTCACGCCTCACGGCCTTCAGCGAGGAGATCCAGGCGCGCGCTGCGGTGGTGATGGATGCCGCTACCGGAAGGGTTCTCTATGCAAAGAACCCCGAGCTGAGACTCATGCCCGCAAGCACGACCAAGCTCATGACCGCCATCATCACGGCGGAAAAAGCCAACCTCCAGGACGTGGTGATCGTGAGCCGCAATGCGGCCAATGTTGCTCCCACGCGGTCAGGATTCAGGGAGGGTGACCGGGTGACGGTCCAGATGCTCCTGTATGCGGCGCTCATGAAATCCGCGAACGATGCCGCCGTGGCCCTGGCAGAAGCGGTGGCGGGTTCTGAGGAAGAGTTCGTGCAGCTGATGAACCGGAAGGCCCTGGCCATCGGCGCAACGGACACGCAGTTTATCAATCCGAACGGACTTCCGGGCAAGGGGCAATATACGACGGCATTCGACCTGGCGAAGATCATGCGCCAGGCGATCAAGTACCCGGTGCTGAAGGAGGTCCTCGGCACCAGGATCACGGAACTGTCGACTGAATCCGGAAAGACGGTCATGGTGAAAAACACGAACAAACTCCTCTGGACGGACGAGGAACAGCTCGGCGGCAAGACCGGATTCACCCAGGCTGCGCGGCACTGCTTTGTCTGCGCGGGCGAACGAGCTGACAACACCCTCATCGTCGCGGTCCTCGGCGTGCCGAGCAGAAGCGAACTCTGGAAGGAGACCGAGGGACTTATGGAGTTCGGCTCCAGAGTCATGCTGAACCAGGAGGAGCCGGTGGTGTATCTGACAAGGGCGGACTATGACACGGAGCGCATCACGAAAGCGTCGTACACCAAGAAGGTAAAGACCACGTCCAAGGGAAAGGGCAAGGCAAAGAGCAAGGCGAAGGTAAAGGCAAAGCCGAAGGCAAAGACGAACGGCAAGATCATGGTAAAGACGAAGAAAGCGAAGAAAACGAGCGTAGCGGTAAAGGCATTGGATGGAACTAACGGGTAAGAAAGTGACTATCGTCGGCCTTGCCAGAAGCGGTGCGGGTGCTGCGCGACTCCTTGCAGGCATGGGCGCGGACGTCACCGTGACCGACAGGAAATCCGAGCAGGAGCTTCCGGACATGCTGAAAGGTCTGCCGTCCACAGTCAAGCTTTGTCTGGGCGGGCATCCCCCGGAGATATTCCGTGATGCCGACCTGATTGTCGTGAGCCCGGGCGTGCCGCTTGATATCCGGCCCCTTCTTGATGCGCGGGGAAAAGGCAAGCGCATCATCGGAGAACTGGAGCTTGCGTATGACATACTTCAAAGCTCACAGTTCAAGGTTCAAGGCAGGGAAGGTCGGGTACCGTTCATCGCCATAACCGGCAGCAACGGGAAGTCGACAACAACGACGCTTGTCGATCATATGCTCAGAAAGGGCGGGAAAAGGACCGTTCTGGCCGGGAACATCGGCAATGCACTTACGGAAGAGATATGTGCGATGACAATGAGCGAAGAGCAGAGCGCTGAAGGCGGAGAACATGAGCCAACATCGGTCTCCCCGGACCTCACACCCCGCTCATTACCTGACGCGTTTGTCGTAGAGGTTTCAAGCTTTCAGCTTGAGGCGATAGAGACCTTCAGGCCGGATATCGCATCGATCCTGAACATCACTCCCGACCATCTTGACCGGTATCATTCCATGGAAGAATACCGTGCTGCAAAGGCAGGGATATTCGCGAACCAGCGGCCATCCGACGTCCTCGTACTGAACGCGGACGATCCCGGGGCCATGCACCTGCACGAAACGCGGCTCCGGGGCAAGGCGGATGGTCCGAAGGTCATCTTCTTCAGCAGGGAAAAAGAGGTTGAAGGTATATATCTCAAAAACGGGGACGTTACGGCGAATATCGCCGGGTTTCATGCCCCGTGCCCGATGCAGCTGGTGAAAGCGGCTGACATCCGCATACAAGGGGTCCATAACCTGGAGAATGCCATGGCCGCTTCGGCCATGGCGCTCCTTGCAGGCTGCCCTGCGCAGGCGGTCATCGATTCGCTCAGGGAATTTCCGGGACTCGAGCACCGGCTCGAACTGGTCCGCGAATTGGAAGGCGTGAAGTACATCAATGATTCGAAGGGAACAAATGTCGGGGCGGTGCTCAAGTCCGTAGAGAGTTTTAAGGAGCCCCTTATCCTTATTGCCGGCGGCAGGGACAAGGCAGGCGACTTCACCGAACTGAGAGAACTCGTATCACAAAAAGCGAAGGCGCTGGTGCTCATCGGGGAGGCTGCCGGAAAGATACGGGACGCCCTCGGCGACCTGACGACGACGGTCATGGCACAGGATCTGAGAGATGCTGTCCGGACAGCGCGCGGGATGGCAGACGCGGGCGATGTCGTGCTCCTTTCCCCTGCATGCGCGAGTTTCGATATGTTCCGCGATTTTGAAGACCGCGGAAGGCAGTTCAAACAGATCGTGATGGACCTCGAGGTGGCGCATGTATAGCGGGACACCGGGTATCCATCTGCCGGCGGCAAAAGGCTACGACAAGGTACTGTTGTTTGTCATGCTCACGCTGCTCGTTTTCGGCACGATCATGATCTACAGCTCGACCGCTGTGGTGACACCCCTTCTCGAGAAGAAGAACATATCGGAATTCTTTTATATCAAACGGCATATGCTCACCATGGTCCTCGGAACCATCGCGCTGTTTGCAGCCTATAAGATAAAGCCGGGGCTTATCGAGAAGCTGGCTGTTCCGCTCCTGGTGCTGTCCGGCCTGCTGCTGCTCCTGGTCTTTGTCCCGCACATCGGCGTAAAGGCAGGGGGCGCAAAGAGATGGCTGAGGCTGGGATTCACGACGTTCCAGCCCTCCGAACTGGTGAAACTCGCCATGGTTGTCTTTCTGGCCAGATATCTGTCCCGGCCCGAATACAACCCGGACAATTTCGGGTGCTTTGCCAGACCGCTCGTCATCATGGCAGCGTTCCAGGCCGTGTTTCTCAAACAGCCTGACTTCGGCGCCGCCATGAGCCTCTTTATCCTGACCATCGGCATGCTCTTCATTGCAGGCACGCGGCTACGGTACATTGCATCGCTTCTTATCCTCGCGTTGCCGGTTATCTATAAGCTCGCCCTGGAGCCGTACCGCTTAAAGAGAATCACCTCGTTTGTGGACCCGTGGAAAGACCCTCAGGGCAGCGGGTTCCAGCTTATCCAGTCCTTCATCTCTCTCGGAAGCGGGGGTCTGACCGGGCTCGGTCTGGGAGAATCAAAACAGAAGCTTTCCTACCTGCCGGCGAAGCATACGGATTTTATCTTCTGTCTGGTCGGGGAGGAACTCGGTCTGATAGGTGCATCAATCGTGATCGCGCTCTTCCTGGTGCTGTTCATGCGTGGCGTTTCAGTCGCGAACCGGACCAGGGACCGTTTCCACTATTTTCTTGCCTATGGCCTGACAATGATGATCGCGGTCCAGGCCCTGGTCAATTTTTCGGTCGTGACCGGCATGGTGCCGACCAAGGGACTCCCCCTGCCGTTCATGAGCTATGGCGGGTCGGCCCTTCTGGTGAATATGGCGGCCGTCGGGCTCCTGCTGAGGATATCAAGGGGAGACGAAGTCGTCTCCGGTGCCGCCAATAAGGACATCATTGCGCGGAAGGTGGCGCGGAGGAATATCTACAGTGCGCAGGGAACGGGCAGGTGAAGGTCATGATCGCAGGCGGTGGGACCGGGGGGCATCTTTTCCCCGGACTTGCGCTGGCAGAGGAGTTCAGGAAACGGGAGGGCAAAGCAGAGCTCATGTTCGTCGGCACTGAACAAGGCATCGAAGCGAAGATCATACCGAGGGAGGGATATCCCATACAGTTTTTGCGGGCAGAGGGCATTGTCGGGAAATCACTCGTGAAGAAGATAACGGCGATAGTGAAGATTGTTGTTTCCTTGCTTGACGCAAGGGGCATACTCCTCACGGTAAAGCCGGATATCGTTATCGGTGTCGGCGGCTACGCGTCGGGCGCGATCGTACTCATGGCAAGCCTGCGGTCGATCCCCACGCTGATCCATGAGCAGAACTCCGTGCCCGGCACAACGAACAGGATACTGGGCAGGTTCGTGGACAGGGTATGCGTCACCTATCAGGAGAGCATGACGGCCTTCCCCAGGGAAAAGACGTTTCTGACCGGCAACCCGATCCGCATGAAGATCCTGAAAGGAGACCGCGAGTCGGCCTGCAGGCTTTTTTCACTCGACAAGAGCCTGTTCACAGTCTTCATCTTCGGGGGCAGCTCCGGTGCAGGATCGATCAACAGGACCATGGTAGATGCCCTGAACCATCTTGGAAACCTGCGGGACAGCATACAGTTTCTCCATCAGACGGGCGACAAGGATTTTCAGGGCATCCGCGATGCATACCGCAAGGCGGGAATGAAAGGGACCGTGGCGCCGTTCATCTACCAGATGGCAGAGGCGTATGCCGCGGCCGACGTGGTCATATCGCGGGCCGGCGCAACAACGCTCGCGGAACTCACCGCACTCGGCAAGCCGGCGATCCTCATCCCCTATCCCCACGCAGCAGGAAGGCATCAGGAGTTCAATGCCATGAAACTGAGGGAGATGGGTGCGGCGCAGGTCGTTCTCGATCACGAGATGAGTGGAGAGCTCATAGCGGGACAGATACGCGAGATGTACGGGGACGCACAGGGCCGTAAGGAGATGCAGAAGGCGAGCAGGGGCTTGGGGACGCCGGATGCATGCAGCAAGATCGTCGACATCGCGGTGAGCCTGATGAAGAACACGGTGGTGAAAAGGAAACGGACCTGACATGTTCGAACGATACAAGGCCATACATTTTGTCGGCATAGGCGGGGTAGGGATGTCCGGCATCGCGGAGGTGCTTGCAAATCTCGGCTATGAGGTGACCGGATCTGATCTGAAAGAGTCGGAGACGATCAGAAGGCTTCAGGCGCTGGGCATACGGATATCCATAGGACACAGGGAAGAGAACATCCATAATGCCCATGTCGTCGTCACCTCTTCCGCCGTGTCTGTTGACAACCCCGAGGTCTGCGCGGCAAAGAGTCATTTCATCCCCGTCATCCCGCGCGCGGAGATGCTTGCAGAACTCGCACGGCTGAAATACGGCATCCTTGTGGCAGGCGCGCACGGAAAGACGACAACTACCTCACTCATCTCGACTGTTCTCGGGCACGGAGGGTTTGACCCGACGATCGTCATTGGAGGGAGGCTCAATGCGATCGGCTCCAATGCGAGACTCGGCAGAGGGGAGTTCCTGGTGGCTGAAGCTGATGAGAGCGACGGGTCGTTTCTCAAGCTTTCACCGACCATAGCCGTGGTGACCAACATCGACCGCGAGCATATGGACTTTTTCAGGGACATGAAGAGCCTGAAGGAGGCGTTCCTTGCGTTCATCAATAAAGTGCCTTTTTACGGTGCCGCATTTATCTGCCATGAAAACGAACATATCAGGGAACTCATCCCTTCTATCCACCGGAGGTTTCTCACCTACGGTCTGTCGGAACAATCCGACATCCATGCCGCGAACATCAGGAAGGGGTTCATGAAGACAACCTTTGATGTTGTCTATAGAAATGCCGTTGTCGGCACGTTTTCGCTGCCCCTGCCGGGCCGGCACAATGTGCTGAACGCCCTCGCCTGCATCGGGGTGGCCCTCGAATTGAAGATGCACCCCGCAGCGATCAGTGAGGCGCTCGGTTCATTCGGCGGCATCCACCGCAGGTTTGAGCTCAAGGGCGAGGCTGGCGGCGTGAGGGTATATGACGATTACGGTCACCACCCTACCGAGATACAGGCAACCCTGTCCGCAGCAAGGGAAAACATGAAGTGCCGTGAGGGCGCCGGAAGACTTTTCGTCGTTTTCCAGCCGCACCGGTATACCCGTACGGCAGACCTTATGAACGAGTTTGCCGCTTCGTTTCCGGGCATTGATGCCCTGGTGATCCTCGATATTTACCCTGCAGGTGAAAAGCCGATCCCGGGGATAACATCAGGAGTCCTCGCCGAAAAGGTGCGTCAGAAAGGCCAGAAGAACGCGGTGTGGTTCGAAGACAGGGAAACGGCGGTGGAACATCTGCTGTCGCAGCTCAGGGCAGGCGATGTGCTCCTGACGCTTGGAGCCGGTGATGTGTGGAGACTGGGAGAAACGATTGTGGAGGGGCTCGGTGGTAATTGACCGGACAGAGTGGGATAAGACCTTTTCCGGCTATTGCAAGGGAGAAGTCGAGTTCAATGTTCCCATGACAGGCCATACCAGCCTTGCGATCGGCGGACCCGCGGATGTCGTGGTAAGCCCGGAAGATCCGGTATCCATGAAGAACCTCGTGCTGCTCCTGGGCAGGCAGGGCATGCCGTTCCTTCCCGTGGGGGGAGGCACGAACATCCTGGTGCGGGATGAAGGCCTTGAGGGAGTCGTGATCAAGTGCAGGGCCTTCGGACGGGTGGAAATTCTGCACGAAACCGGCGATACAATCGAGCTTTTTGCCGAGGCCGGCGTGCTGCTGCAGAAACTGGTCAATTTTTGCAGGGAGAAAGGATTTTCCGGCATGGAGGGTCTCACCGGGATTCCGGGTACGCTCGGAGGAGCGATTTGCGGCAATACAGGCTCATTCGGGTGCGAAATCAAGGACGTGCTTGCCTCGGCGGTGATCATGAGGGCAGACGGTTCTCTCGAGAGGTTCGGGGCAGCAGACCTCGGTCTCAGATACCGTGCATCCGATGTCCTTCCCGGCGATATCGTGCTCAGCGCAAATCTGAAACTGAGAAAGGATGACGCTGCAGCGGTTGCGGCAAGGACGGACGATTTCTTCAACCGGAAAAAGTCTGCTCAGCCGATATGGGAACGCTCGGCCGGGTGTGTCTTCAGAAATCCTGAAGGCATGTCAGCAGGCAGGATGATAGACGAGGCAGGCTGCAAAGGCATGCGTGCCGGGAACATAGAGGTGAGCAGTCTCCACGCGAATTTCTTTGTCAACCGCGGCGAAGGTACGGCTGCGGATTACCTTGCGCTTATGGAAGAGGTTTCGGAAAAAGTAAGGAAGATGTTCGGTGTCAAGCTTGAGCCCGAGATCCGGGTTGTAGGAAGGGGATGAGATGCTAAGGAATGTCGGAAAGGAGAAGATCGCCGTTCTCCTGGGAGGGACTTCCGCAGAACGCGAGGTGTCGCTCAGGAGCGGAAAGGCCGTGTACAAGGCGCTGAAATCCCTAGGGTACCCGGCTGTTGCGATCGACGCAAAAGGGGACTTTTGCGCAGCGCTGAAGAGACGGAAGATCGGACGCGTGTTCATAGCACTTCATGGCGGTCACGGCGAAAACGGCGCTGTTCAGGGGATGCTCGAGATCATGGGCATATCCTATACGGGTTCCGGGGTCCTGGCGTCTGCGCTTGCCATGGACAAGGTGGCGTCAAAGAAGATCTTTCTCTATCACAAGATACCGGTGCCGCCGTTTGAAATCGCAACACGTGAGGAGTCAGGAGTAATGAGTAAAGACAAAGGCACTTCACGCCTCACGCCTCACGCCTCTCCCGGCAAGCTCCGCTTGCCGGTTGTTGTCAAGCCTGCCACGGAAGGGTCAAGCGTCGGCGTGGAGATCGTGAAAGACAGGAAAGCATTCCATGCGGCACTGGATACGGCATTCCGCTTCGGGGACACCGTGCTGATCGAAAAATATATCAGAGGCACGGAAGTACAGATAGCCATTCTTGACGACGCCGTGCTCGGCGGCGTGGAGGTGCGGCCGTCGCGGGAATTTTACACGTATGAGGCGAAGTACACGGCAGGCCTCACGCAGTACATCTTTCCTCCGGACATTCAGCGCCGCACCGCAAAAAAGGCAGAGGCTGCCGCGCTTGCCGCCCACCGGGCACTCGGCTGCCGCGGCGCAACACGGGTCGACCTGATCATCGACAGCCGCGGCAATCCCTATGTCCTTGAGGTCAATACAATCCCCGGCATGACGGAAACGAGCCTCCTGCCGAAGATCGCGAAAAATGCCGGGCTCGAATTCCCGGAACTGATACAGAGGATCCTCGGAGACCGATGAAGAACAACAAGAGCGTCAAAGCGGGCAAGAAGAACACCCTCGAACGGCAAAAGAAACTTGCCGCAATCGGCCGGCAGTTGAAGGTATTCCTCCTCGCGGCCGTCACGGTGACGGCTGCGGCTGGTTCGATATATCTGCTGCTGCACAAAATGCCTTCTCTGCTCAGCATGAAGACCGTTGAACTGGCAGGTAACGAACATCTGACCGACGATGAACTGAAACAGATCGCCGGTCTGAAAGGAACGCAGAGCATGCTTGTCCTGTCCAGCAGAAGGGTCTACGAGAAACTGAAAGAGTCGCCGTGGATACAGTCGGCATCGGTCCGCAAAGAGTATCCATCCCGGCTGCTGATACGCATCCAGGAGACCGAACCGTTTGCCCTCCTGGACATGAAAGGGAAGATGTTCATTGTTGATGAGAAAGGGCGCATGCTGGAAGAACTCAGGGAGAATTCCGTGCCCTTCCTTCCCGTGATCCTGAGCGACCCGTACAAGGAGAAGGAAGCATACCGGGAAGCGGTTGTCCTTGCTAAGGCGATCAAGACCATGGGCATACTGCACCGGTCCCAGCGGATTGAAATCATTGCGCACAAACCGAATGAGATAGCAGCCAACCTTGACGGGGTCATCGTAAAGATCGGCGCGGGAGAACACGAGGACAAGCTCGCGAGGCTTCTTGAGATCGAGCAGGAGATCAAGAACAGGAACATTCCGGTCGGCTATATTGATCTCAGATTTGCCAAAAAAGTAGTTGTCAAGCCGGTGAACGAGGTGATCAGGTGAAGTCCGAACACCTCTTCATGGTAATCGATGCCGGGACCACGAAGGTCTGCGCCCTGGCGGCGGTGATGACGGAAAAAGGCCCCCAGGTCCTCGCAGCCGGTTCTGCTCCTGCGCGGGGGATCAAAAAAGGGGTCGTGGTCAACATTGATGAGGCTGCGGAATCGGTGAAGAGGGCGGCGGACACTGCCGCGGCCTCAGCAGGCAGGAAGATGACAAAGGCGCTGGTCGGGATCACAGGGCAGCATATTGCCGGCGTCCCGAGTACCGGGGTGATCGGTCTTCAGGGCAGGGAGATCACGCCGGACGACCGGGTGCGCGCCATAGATTCGGCAAAGACCCTGTACATACCCCTTGAACGGGAGGTGCTGCACGTTATTCCGTCTGAGTTCATCCTTGACGGGCAGAAGGAGATAACCGATCCGGTTGGCATGTCGGGTGTGAGGCTTGAGTCAAAGGTCTATATCATCACGGCGCTCGCGCAGGCAGTGCAGAACCTGGAGAAGGCCTGCGGGAAGGCTGGGATCGAGGTCCTTGAGACGGTCTTCAGCCCTGCTGCGACTGCCCTGGCAACTCTCACTGCTGACGAGATCGGGAGGGGAGCGCTCCTCATTGATATCGGCGGCGGCACTACGGATATCGCGATGTTCCGTGACGGTGCGCTGGTGCATGCCGCGGTGCTCGGCATCGGGGGGCTGCATATTACGAATGACCTCGCGGTCTGCCTGAATGTCAGCGGCGCTGATGCGGAGAAATTGAAGATCACGGCCGGAGCAGCCCGCCTTGAGGGGCGGCAGGAAAACGGTGCAGTACACGTTTCCGTGCCCGGAGATCCAGGACGGAAGATAAGCAGGCAACAGATGGCATCGATCATCCAGCCGCGGTGCGAGGAGCTGTTCGAGATGATCAAGCAGGAAATACGGGGTACGTTCCCGCACGGGCCTGTTCCCTGCAGCGCTGTTTTGGCCGGCGGCACTGCCCTCCTGGACAATATCAGCGGGCTTGCGGCAGCAGTCCTCGGCATCCCTGCGCGGCTCGGGATGCCGCAGGGGGTCTCCTGCATAAAGGGCAGCCTGAGGGACCCGGCATATGCTGCGGCCGTGGGCCTGCTTGCCTATGCATTCGAGCATGAGAGCCTGAACGGCATCTCCTCTGCAGCAGCCGGAAGCATAATCGGAAGCATGAAAAAAAGGGTAAAAGACCTTACCGGATACAAGGAATTCCTTGAAATGATGCAAAAAAAGAAAAAGGGGGTATCGTATGTTTGA
>Ga0316626_10000736_pt1 | contig 13377 bp, 11 predicted proteins | sample OWC_Aug_T1_C1_D5_FD_207656 | JGI IMG/M metagenome (GOLD analysis project Ga0316626, IMG submission 207656) | Wetland soil microbial communities from Old Woman Creek delta, Ohio, United States - OWC_Aug_T1_C1_D5_A | ecosystem: Environmental > Terrestrial > Soil > Wetlands | place: USA: Ohio...
TTTCGAAAGAGCCTCAAATACCGTAACCCGGTAGCCCATCTTTCTGAGAAAGTAAGCCGCAGACAAGCCGGCAGGCCCTGACCCAATGACGGCTATCTTTGCTGCGTGCAGAACAGGTTCGGGAACCGCCCTCGCGGGCAGATACAGGTCTCCCACAAAGCGTTCCAATCCATTGATATTCACTGATTCATCGATTGCTTTGCGGGTACAAGCAGACTCGCATGGATGGAAACAGATTCTTCCGGTAATGGCGGGGAATGGCAAGGAGTCTCTCACGAGGCTCACCGCCTCAGCGAGTTTTCCCTCTTTCAGGAAATGCAGGTATCCGCGTATGTCCACACCCGCCGGGCAGGCTGCCTGACAGGGCGCCATCTGATCAACGCATACATCGATCCGCAACGTATCAAGCGGGCAGACCTCAACGCATCTCCCGCAACCAGTACACCTTCCCCTATCTATGCTAGTTATCATTCTCGCTCATCTGCCGACGGCCGACCGCCGCAGTTCACGGGTACTGAACACTGATTACTGGCCCTCTCCGCGTCTCCCTCTCACCGCGTCCCCGTGTCTCGCTCAGCCCTCGACTCTCGTCACTCGTCACTCGCTTCATTGCGGTTGTGTTGCCGCTTCCTTTATGATGCCTGTTTCCTTAAAGAGCTTCTCTGTCCTGACCCACTTGTCCTTGAGGTGCTTGTCGTATTCCTGGCTTCCCATCCAGACCGGGGAGAGGTAGAGCTTCTCAACCGCAGCCTTGAATTCTGGCGCTTCCGCGCCCTTCTTCAAGGCAGCGTCAAGTTTCTTCACCACGTCCGGGGGCAACCCCGCCGGCCCGACCACGGAGTGGACGGTCTCGCTCACGAATGCGTAACCCAGCTCCTTGAGCGTTGGCGCATCAGGAAACATGCGCATCCGCTGGGCACCGTGGACCGCAAGTACCCGTAACTGTCCTGACTGAACGAAAGGCGGCCAATCTACGCCGCTGGAGCAGGCATCCACATGGCCGCCCAGGAGAGCTGTGCGAGCCGGAGCCGTTCCTTTATATGGCACGTGGACCCACTTCAGGCTGTCCCTGTGGGCCATGACTTCCATGGCCACGTGCATGCCTGATCCTATGCCTGCAGAGCTATATTTTATCTTCCCCGGGTTGGCCTTCACGTAATCGATGAACTCCTTGTACGTCTTCCAGGGCGCATCGCTTTTAACGAGCAGGGCGCTGTTGTCCGATGCGGCAAAGGCGCATATCGGCGTGATGCTTGCCAGCGGCTTGAAAGGCACTTTCTGCATCAGGGGCGTGTCTACGATCGACACGTTCTGGCACGCAACCAGCGTATAGCCGTCAGGCTTTGCCGTGGTCACCACGCCAAGCGCCACAGTCCCGCCTCCTCCACCCTTATTGTCCACAACGATCGACTTGCCGAGTGCTGCCTGAGCTCCCGGCGCCATGGCCCGCGTCGCGATGTCCGTGGGCCCGCCTGCTTCCATGCCGACAGTGATCGTTATGGTTCTCTCGGGGAACTCGGCCGGCGCCTGCAAGGGTGCAATCAACGCGAAAACAAATGCTGCGCCCAACAGCCTAAACAGTCGATTGGCATGTACCCCATACGCTTTCATTAAGTCACCTCCGTATGATTTGTACGGCCGAGTCTACCCGACCCGCCGGCTTTTACCTACCCAGTACTTTTCTCTCAGCTCCCGCTTCAGTATCTTTCCCTGCGGGTTCTTCGGCAAAGAGTCAACAAACTCGACAGACTTGGGGGCCTTGTATCTGGCCAGGTTCTGCTTGCAAAAATTGACGATCTCGTCTGCTGTCGCCTGCTGTCCCTCCTTCAGATGCACGATGGCGTGCACTCTCTCCACCCACACGTCGTCGGGCACGCCGATCACGGCAGCTTCTGAAACCGCAGGATGGCGATACAAGACCTCTTCTATCTCTCTAGGATACACATTTTCGCCACCCGTGACAATCATATCTTTCTTGCGGTCTACGATGTAGATATACCCATCATTGTCATAGTAGCCCATGTCTCCGGTATGAAGCCACCCGCCGGCCTTGGTCTCGCGCGTGTCATCCGGCTTGCGCCAGTACTCCACCATGACCTGCTTGCTCTGCACCACGATCTCACCAACCGCCTGGGGAGCGAGATCGTTCCCGTCGTCGTCCACTATGCGAACGTGCACGCCAAGACATGGCTTTCCGCACGATGCGAGCACTTTCTGTTCTTCAGGCGTCTTGTCCAGTACCTGGTGTTCTCTTCTCGCAAAATAAGTGATGTCCGGGCCCGACTCAGACTGACCGTACCCCTGAAGGAATATGGAACCGAATTTCTTCATGCCCCTGCGAAGCAGCTCGACGGGCATGGGGGAAGCAGCGTACCAGATGCGCTTCAAGCTTGTCAGGTCGTACTCCTCCACGTTTGGAACAGCGAGCATCGACACCAGGTGCGTGGGCACTATGTGTATGTCCGTGGCTTTTTCGTCCTGTATTGCCTTGAGCGTGGCTGCGGGGTCGAATGAGCGCTGCGACATGATGACATTGCTCCCGCCTGAGTAAAAAAATGCCCAGAAGTGGCTGTACCCCCCGATATGAAAAAGGGGCAGCATCATGATGTGCTTGTCCCCTGCCTCTGTGCCAAGCTGTATCACTTTTGTTCGCGTATTCTCAACATTTTTCCCTTCCGTGTACAACGCGCCCCTTGGCACGCCGGTTGTACCGCTCGTGTAAAAGATCAGGTACGGATCATCCTCAGTCACGAACACGTCTGGCTCTTCCGGCGAGTGCGAGGAGAGCAGGTCATCATGAGAGTGCATGCCAGCCGCGGGACGCTCCACCGCGACATACTGCTGCACCTTCGAAAGACGGGGCCGCACTTCATTGGCCATCTCGACCAGTTCAGGCCCGACAAAGAGGACCTTTACTTCAGAGTAATTGACGAGATATTCCACCTCGCTTGCGTTCAGCCGGGGGTTGAAGGGAGAGATGATGAACCCGCCTTTCATGGCCGCGCCATACACGTCCGTGTATTCGAGGCAGTTCCACGCAAGGATCCCTATGCCATCGCCCTTCTTCAATCCGAAGGCGTACAAAGCATGGATGAGTCTATTTATCCTCTCGTTGTACTGAGAAAAGGTGATCCTTTTGTCATCGTACACCCAGACTTCCTCATTCCCGTAAAGCAACGCGTTCCTGTAAATGATATCCGCCCACGTGCCCACCTCGTACCGACACAGTTCCTTCAGAAGTAATTTCTCGCCCATTTCTCTATCCTCCTGGTTGTTGGTTTATCTGGTTTATCTGGTTTCTTGTGTTACGTGTTATGTGTTCAGTGTTAAGTCAAGAGCCGTCGCGGAGGGTTTTGCGTAACACATGATACATTACACCAGCCACTGACGACTGCTCACTGTTTGCCGTAATTGTTATATCACAACTTGCTTCTCTGAAACAGTTGACAACTCAGAAAAGTGGCGTCTATACTTAACCGTCGGTATATAAAATGGGTAGGGTCCTGCAAGCAGAACTGTGCCACTAGTTCAGCGTTGTCGTTCAGAAGAGGGAGATGACATGGCGACAAAGAAAAAGCGAAGAGACTCGACCAAGAAGAAAGACGCTATCCTGCAAACCGTTCTTCAGCTCTTCCTGAAGAAAGGGTACAACGCAACCTCGACGAGCGACATTTGTGCTGCGGCCAGGCTGGCCAAACCCACCCTCTATTATTATTTCGGCAGCAAGAGAAACCTGCTCTTTTCTCTCCATCACGATCATGTGACGAAGATCCTCCTGCCATACCTGGAGGAGGCAACAGGGATTCAGGATCCACCGGAGCGGTTTGCCTTTATGATCAAGGCCTACACGAGAATGATCTGCACCCACCCGGAATTGAAGTTTCTTATTCATGAGACCCTCGAGTTCAAGGACAAGTACTTCGAAGGAATCAAGAAGGACTGGAAAAAGCATTACCTGCTCCTCAGCCGAACAATAGACGAACTTCGGGCCAGCGGGCTGGCGCATACCAGCGTTAAGTCCTCCCTCGCTGCCCTCTTCCTTATAGGCATGATCACCTGGATGACCTTCTGGTTCGATTTCAGTAAGAAACAACATATCGAGGAGATGGCCGACGCAGCCCTCACCTTTGCCTCTCAAGCCCTGAACCTCGCCCCGGGCAAGAATGCGCCGCCGTCTGCGTAGGCGGCTACGCGACCGCAGCAACGCACATCCTCGAAAAAGGGGCGTAGCAACACGGCTTCACTCATGCTCGAAGACCGGAAAATCGCATTGACACTCGACTGGTGGCATGGTAGATAACGTTGACGCAGAACACAGTCCAGGAGGCCCTGCACCAATGCATTCATCTCAAATAAAGAGTTTGACCATCAGCGTATGTTGTCTCTTCATTGTCGCGTCACTCTTCTGCTCCTCTGGGGCGCGCGCCGCCGAGTACCCGGACAGACCGATCACGCTCATGGTCGCATTTGCGCCCGGAGGGTCGATGGACTTAAGCAGCAGGGCTGTAGCAGCGGCTGCAGAGAAGCTTATTGGCAAACCCATCGTCGTGGAGAACAAGGGCGGTGGGGGTGGTACTGTTGCTCTGGCATTGGTGGCCAACGCCAAACCGGATGGCTACACCCTGTGCGCAGCAACAAGCACCGGCATCGTTCGCGCCCCCCAGATGCAACAGGTGACATACAAACCGCTTAAAAGCTTTACTCCTATCATTGGTTTCGCTTCCCCCCAGAACGCGATAGTAGTCAAGTCTGATGCACCCTGGAAAACGCTCAAGGAGTTCCTCGATTACGCCAAAAAGAATCCAGGCAAGGTTAAGTACAGCACCACGGGTGTCGGCTCCGCCATGCACCACGTGATGGCCTACCTCGAACTCAAAGAGGGCATCAAGTGGATACACGTGCCATACAAGGGAACTGCAGATGCTATGACGGCACTCATGGGCGGCCACGTGGACGCCTGCTCTTCGGGTCCCGAGCATGTGCCTTTTGCGAGACAGGGGCAGGTGAAGATCCTCGCGTATTGCGAGGAGAGGAGAAACCCGAAAATACCGGACGTGCCTACTCTGAAGGAATTAGGATACGACTGGGCCAACGAGACCGTTTTCTCTATAGTCGGGCCGGCAGGGTTGCCGCCTGCTGTCCTCGCAAAACTGGAAAGCGCCTTCAGCAAGGCCAAGGACGGGCCCGAATTCACCGCGGTGATCGACAAGCTCGACCTCGTCCCGGTCTATTATAACGCCAAGGATTACGATCAGTTTTTGAAAAGCTCTTGGGCAAGGCTGGAAAAGAACCTGAAAGAGACGGGTCTGATCAAGGAACCGGCAACGCCAGCGCAATAGACAGTGATCGGTGATCAGTCATCAGTAAGCAGTAAGCAGTTAAACCAGAGAAACTAGAGAAACGAAACAAACGAGAGAAACCAGGTGAGCGGAGCGAACACATGAATCGACATGACTTTGTAAGCGGTTTGTTCTGGTTGGCCATTGCGATATTCGTTTTCGCAAAAGCACTCGAACTCGGGGTGGGCGCCTTTTCCAACCCCGCTGCCGGCTTTGTGCTCTTCTGGTCGAGCATCTTCCTCGGAGTACTTTCGATCATCGTAATTGCGAAAAGCGTGGTGAAGGGGCAGGGAAAACACCTTGTCGAACTCTGGACAGGCATACAGTGGGGCAATGTCCTCATTGCGGTGATCATCCTGATTCTGTACAGCCTTGTGTTGCCGAGGCTCGGCTTTGTTTTCACCGTGTTCGGATTTCTCCTTGCCCTTTTCATGCTGGGCGGCATAAGGCTCTGGGTAGCAGCAACGAGCGCGATCATCACGGTTGCAGCAAGCTATCTTCTCTTTCACACTGCCTTACAGGTTCAACTTCCCCGTGGACCATTCGGGTGGTGAGTTGAACCCAGAATAGTAGAGGAGTTTTATGGAAACACTGCAGAGCCTCTGGTACGGCTTCTCTATAGCTTTACAGCCTGAAAACCTTTTTTTCTGTTTTGTCGGATCGGTTCTGGGCACGCTCGTCGGCGTCCTGCCTGGCATCGGGCCAGTGGGAGCCATCGCTATACTCCTGCCGATCACCTTCAAGCTGAGCACCACGGGCGCCATCATCATGCTGGCGGGCCTCTATTATGGGGCCATGTACGGAGGCTCCACCACGTCGATACTCGTCAACATTCCCGGAGAAGCCGCAGCCGTCGTTACCTGCATGGACGGCTACCAGATGGCGTTAAAGGGCAGAGCAGGCCCCGCCCTTGGTATGGCTGCCTTTGGCTCTTTTATAGCAGGTACGCTGGGCATCGTGGGGCTCATGCTCTTCGCCCGTCCTCTTTCCCAGTTCGCCCTCAAGTTCGGCCCGCATGAATACTTCTCACTGATCATTCTGGGCTTGACCTTTGTCACGTATCTCTCTCACGGCTCCATGGTCAAGGCAGTCATGATGTGCTTTTTCGGTCTCATGTTGAGCAACGTGGGTCTCGATCCTATAACATCGAGCCCGCGTATCACGTTCGGCATTCTCGAACTCTTCGACGGCATCGGCATCGCCCCCGTGGCCATGGGCCTTTTCGGCGTGGGGGAGGTCCTCGTCAACCTGGAGAAGACCATTTCCACCCAGATCGTCAAGACAAAGATACGGAACCTGTTTCCTTCCAAACTGGATTGGTTTCAATCAAGGTGGGCGCTCGTGCGGGGCACCCTGATCGGCTTCTTCCTGGGCATTCTGCCTGGTGGCGGGCCCGTACTTGCCTCCTTTCTCTCGTACGGAGTGGAGAAGAGGTTTTCGAAAGAGCCTGAGAAGTTCGGTACCGGAGCGATCGAAGGCGTGGCCGCACCCGAGTCAGCGAACAATGCTGCTGCTTCGTCTTCTTTCATTCCGCTCCTGACGCTGGGCATACCACCGAATGTAAGCCTGTCTATTCTGTTCGGGGCGTTTCTCATCCACGGCATCACGCCCGGGCCATTCCTGCTGAAGGACCACCCGGACGTCTTCTGGGGTGTACTGAGCAGCATGTACGTGGGCAACGTGATGCTCCTCGTCCTGAACCTTCCACTTATCCCCATGTGGGTGCAGGTGCTCAAGGTGCCGGACAGGTTTCTCTATCCGCTAATTCTGCTTTTCTGTCTGATCGGCGCCTACAGTATGAACAACAGCGTATTCGACGTCTACATAATGATCATCTTCGGTATCATCGGATACCTTTTCAGGAAGTTCCAGTATGAGGGGGCGCCGCTCGTACTTGCGTTCGTGCTGGGACCGCTACTCGACCTTAACCTGCGCCAGGCGCTGCTCGTCTCAGAGGGGAGCTTTCTCGACTTTTTTACCCGCCCCATCTCTGCGGTCACCCTTGGTCTCGCACTGCTGCTCCTCTTGACATCGGTCTTCCCCTTTGTCATGAAAAGGGTTCAGAAGTACAGGGAAGCCACGGAAGACGAGCAGGTGTAGGCCCGAATTCGTCAGTCCAGAAAGGAGGCACTAATGAAACGTTCAGTAAGGATAAGGATGTCTATCGGAATGACTGCTGCCTGTTCCATCTTCACACTCATCACGATGCTCGCGGGGTTTGCACAGGCCGAGTTTCCTGAAAGGCCAGTGACGATTGTTGTCGGCTTCGATCCGGGGGCCGCGTCCGATATCACCGCACGCACTTTGGCGGCGGGAGCGGAACGACAACTCGGCAAGTCATTCGTCATCGAGAATAAGGGTGGTGGCGCCGGGACTGTAGCGGCTGCCTTGGTCGCCAACGCGAAACCAGACGGATATACGCTCGTCGCCATACCGAATGTCGCCATCGTGGACACGCCGTTGATGCAAAAGGTTACCTTCAAACCGCTCAAGAGCTTCACGCCCATCATAGCGCACAGCGCTGCAGAGCACACGGCACTCATTGTAAAAGTGGACGCACCGTGGAAGACATTCAAAGAGTTCATCGAGTATGCCAAGAAAAACCCGGGCAAGGTGAAGTACAGCACCTCCGGAGTGGGCACCGGCATGCATGTTGCCATGGAGGTCATCGCAAAAAAGGAAGGCATCAAGTGGGTGCATGTGCCATACAAGGGGGCAGCTCCTGCAACGACAGCGCTCCTTGGTGGCCACGTGGACGCATGCTCCGCAGGCATCGGATACCAGCCACAGGTGAAAGCCGGAACAGTACGAATGCTTGCGGATCATGGCCGCAAGCGGCAGCCTGCGTTTCCTGACGTGCCCACCTTGATGGAGCTGGGCTACGATTTTTACAACGATACTGTCCATGCGATACTGGGCCCTGCAGGCCTTCCTCCGGACGTGTTGAAGAGGCTGGAGGCTGCGCTTACGAAAGGTGTCGAGACGCCTGAATTCAGATCGGCACAGGAAAAATTATTTCTTGACCCGGTTAGCATGGGAAGCAAGGAATATGAGCGTCACTTGAAAGAGAAGTGGACAAGGACCGAGAAGGAGTTCAAGGAGCTGGGCATAATCAAAGAGGCGGCAACACAGCCGGAATAACGGTCTATTTAGTCTGTCTAGTCTATTTAGTCGTTTGGTCTATTTAGTCTTAATACTCAACAGGACCAAATGGACGAGATGGACCAGATGACGAGATGGACCAAACAGACGAGACAGACTAGATGGACGAAATAGACAAGATAAACCAGAGGGGGTGTTCGTGAAAATCGACGTACACGCGGCATGTTATCCGAAGGCGTATCTGGATGAGCTCAAGAAAATGGGTATCGGCGGTGAGGGCGGTATCGGGGTCGACATCCCGGCCTGGACAACCGCCGAGGAACGGATAGCGGACCTTGACCGGCTCGGCATAGACGTCCAGGTGCTCGGCCTTTCCGCCCCAAACGTCTATTTTCCGGATGCCGGCTTGAGCAGAGAGTTGGCCGTGATGACCAACGACTTCATCGCCGATATCTGCAAGGCATATCCGCGTCGCTTCCTGGGCCTTGCGAGCGTTCCGCTCAATAATCTGGACTATGCCGTGAGTGAACTGGACCGCGCACTAGATGTCCTCAAGATGGATGGAATTTTTCTCGGGACAAACGTCAACCAGATCTCACTGAGCGACGACCGGTTTCTCCCCTTCTTCGAAGAGGTAAACAAACGGAGCGTACCGATGGCCCTGCATCCCATGCGGGCAATCGGACAGGACCTTCTGCCCCCTGAAGACATTGCGTTGCAGGTACCCTCCTGCGTCGGCTTTCTTTTTGAGACCACGAGAGTTGTGGCCGAAATGACGTTCAAGGGTACCTTCGAGAAGTATCAGAACCTCACGTTCATCCTTTCCCACCTCGGGGGCGCAACACCCTTCCTCTATCCGCGCTGGGAGTGGAATTATCGCATCCGGCCGGAGAGTCACCCGCTGAAACGGGTCCCGCATCCCCCGAGCCATTACCTGAAGAGGCATTACTACGACACGGCTCTCTCATATGCCGGCTCTACGCTTCGGTGCACGATCGAGCTCGCGGGCATCGATCACCTGGTTTTCGGCACTGACTTGCCCTACACGAGAGACATCAGGCTGGACGGGATGATCGCCAACATTGAAACGTACGGGCTTTCGAACGAGGAAAAAGAGAAGGTCTATTTTAAGAACGCGATGAACCTTTTTCCTAAGCTGAAATGGGCCTGACCTTGCAAGGCCCGTAATCTACCCTCAGACCGCTATGGGTAAGGGCTATCCCAGCCCACGTAAAGCATTGTGGGGCATGCCCCCCCCAGAAGACGCTCCACTCTATTGATGCCTTTTGAATCTTTGTGCTAAGATAGGCAGCATTAGTCGTAAGAATCAGCTGAACAGCACACACGTTGTTACATATAAGGAGGTATGTATGGCGGATGAAACCCCTATGTTGGACGAACTTGAAAAGGGACCGTGGCCGAGCTATGTGACAGAGATCAAGCGGATGGCGAAGAAGAACGCCGCCGCGAAAGATCTGCTTGGTATCCAGGAGCAGTCGTACAAGGACAGGGTGACGCACTGGAAGCACGGCGGTATTGTGGGAGTGACCGGCTATGGTGCCGGGGTAATCGGCAGGTACTGCGACTCGCCGGACAAGTTCCCGGCCGTGTCGGCCTTCCATACCGTGCGCGTGAATAACCCTGCTGGTTGGTTCTATACCACCAAGTCGCTCCGCACCATCTGTGACATCTGGGAAAAGTACGGAAGCGGCATGACGAATTTTCATGGCTCCACAGGTGATATCATTCTCCTCGGGACCACAACGGAGAACCTGCAGCCCTGCTTCGACAGCCTGTCAGAAGCCGGTTTTGACCTTGGCGGTTCAGGGTCGGCCTTGCGGACACCTTCAGGTTGCGTAGGCCCCGCCCGGTGCGAGTGGTCGAACATCGACACCCTGGGCCTGATCCACGACCTTACGATGGAGTTCCAGGATGAGATTCATCGACCCAGGTGGCCCTACAAATTCAAGATTAAGGCGTCCGGTTGTCCCAATGACTGCGTCGCCGCGATCGCCCGCGCCGACTTCACCATCATCGGCACCTGGCGTGATGCCCTGCGAATCGACCAGTCGGCTGTCCGGGAGTATGTGAAGGGCGGCTTCGATGTCGAGGAGTTGGTTGTGCGCAGGTGCCCGACCGAGGCGTTGGCCTGGGATGCTAAGGCCATGGAGTTAAAACTCTCCGCCGAGGATTGCGTCCGCTGCATGCACTGCATCAACGCGATGCCCAAGGCAGTCAGACCGGGCCTGGAGAAGGGCGCAACTATCCTGGTAGGCGGGAAGGCTCCCATCATTAAAGGTGCATATCTGTCGTGGGTGATCGTGCCCTTTATGAAGCTCGATCCTCCATACGACGAGCTGAAAGATATGTTGCGCAAGATGTGGGATTGGTGGGATGAGCACGGCAGGACAAGGGAGCGGCTGGCCGAGCTCATCGAGAGGCTTGGATTCAAGACATTCCTGCGGGAAATGGGGTTGAAGCCCGTGCCACAGATGGTCAAATACCCCAGGTCGAACCCGTATGTGTTTTTCGACAAGTAGAGAACGACCAGAGGAAACCAAGGAGGCGAATCATGGGCAGAACCGATATAGGACCACCTGATTTTCACGACATGCTGCCGGATGTGATCAAGAAGAATTATGGACAGTGGAAGTATCATGAGATACCGCGCACCGGAGTGCTGAAACACGTAGGAGAGAGCGGTGACATAGTCTATACGGTGAGGGCTGGATCCCCGAGGCTCGTGAGCATTGACTTTATCCGTGACATCTGTGACATTGCCGACAAATACTGCGATGGCCACCTGAGATTCACGAGCCGCTACAACATAGAGTTCCTGACCCCACATGAAAAAAACGTAGACCCGATCATAGCCGACCTGAAAAAGCTGGGCATACCCGTGGGGGGCACAAGTCCCGGCATCTCCAACATCGTGCACACGCAGGGGTGGATCCACTGCCACAGCGCAGCAACGGATGCGTCAGGGCTCGTCAAGGCCATCATGGACGATGTCTACGAGCATTTCGTTGAGGCGAAGCTTCCGAATCACGTTCGCATTGCAGTCGGCTGCTGCATTAATATGTGCGGCGCTGTCCACTGCTCTGACATCGCGGTCGTCGGGGTCCACACGAAGCCGCCCAGACCCGACCATGATAAAGTTGTTGCACAGTGTGAGATCCCGACCACGATTCAGTCCTGCCCGACCGGAGCCATCCGGCGTCACCCGGACCAGGCCGTCAAGAGCGTGGTGGTTAGAGAAGACCTCTGCATGTACTGCGGCAACTGTTTTACCGTATGCCCGGCAATGCCCTTGGCCGATGCCCAAGGGGACGGCATAGCCATCTATGTCGGCGGCAAGGTGCCGAATGCGCGGAAGGCGCCCATGTTCTCGCGCATGGTAGTTCCCTTTCTACCGAACAGGCCACCGCGTTGGCCCGAGGTGGTTCAGACCGTCAGGAAGATCGTCGACATATACGCTGCCAATGCCAAACCCTATGAGCGGCTCGGCGAGTGGATCGAACGCATCGGGTGGGAGGCATTCTTCAAGCGCACGGAGATACCCTTTACCGAGCAGCACATCGACGACTTTTCACACGCCGTCGAAACCTATAGGACAACCACGCAGTTCAAGTGGTGAGATGGAGGTGACCAGATGGCGGAGGTAACAGAGGAACTAAAGCAGAAAGTGATCGAATACCTCGGGACGGTTCCTCACGCAAAAAACAAAGAGGTCGCCAAGGCTATCGGAGAGGATAAACATATCGTCGACAAGGCCATAGCCGAGTTAAGTAAGGAGGACAAGGTGGAGTATATCTACCTTGGCGCCTCGTTTGTAAAACTTAAAGGAAAGTAAGTGTCGACGTAGCGCGCACGGCGCGAGAGAAGGGGAGGCTCCGTCCCGCCAGAGCGGGAGGGAGGGGGCGACGCGAGCCCCATTGATAGACAAGGCCATAGCCGAGTTAAGTAAGGAGGACAAGGTGGAGTATATCTACCTTGGCGCCTCGTTTGTGAAGTTGAAGGGAAAGTAGCGAAAGGATTGTTACGAGTTGCGGGTTACGGGTTACGGGTTGAAAGAAGAAGGGCGTGAGGTGCAGGCGCCACCACGAGTGGTTGTGGCTGCGCCTCAGGGGCGGTCCGGCAAGACAACCGTAAGCCTCGCCATCACGCATGCGTTGACGCAGCGTGGGCTTGTGGTCCAGACCTTCAAGAAGGGGCCGGACTACATCGACCCTTCATGGTTGCGTGCCGCTTCAGGCAGAGACTGTTACAACCTGGACAGCTTCATGATGCCCACGGAAGCGGTCACCGGCTCTTTCGCACTCCGGGCGAACGGTGCTGACCTTGCACTGGTCGAAGGCGCCATGGGCCTCTTCGACGGGTACGCAGATGACGATAAAGGCACGGTAGCCGAGCTTGCGCGCACGCTCTATGCACCCATCATTCTCGTAATCAATGCGGCGCGCATGACGCGCAGCGTGGCTGCCATGGTGAGCGGCTATCAGCACTTCGAGCCGGACACGTCGATTGGGGGCGTGATATTGAATAACGTTTCCGGGCAGAGGCACCGCGAAAAGCTCACCAGGGCAATAGAAACCCACTGTGGAGTTCCGGTTCTGGGTGTTATCCCCAAAGATGCCCGGCTTGCCATAACGGAACGCCACCTTGGGCTCATGCCCTCAGTCGAGGACCCTCAGTCGCGGGTGGTGCTCGACACGATCAGTACCGTCACCAAGAACCATCTCGACCTGGACGCCATTCTGGCACTCGCCAAGAGCGCGCCGGCCCATACTATGGAACCGATGGCAGCAGGCGCGCATCGCGACGTCTGCTGTCGTATCGGTGTGATCCGGGACCGGGCTTTCAGCTTTTACTACCCTGAGAACCTGCAAGCATTGGAGGCTTCGGGAGCGCAATTAATCTTCGTCGACTCCCTGAG
>Ga0316626_10000737_pt1 | contig 13373 bp, 12 predicted proteins | sample OWC_Aug_T1_C1_D5_FD_207656 | JGI IMG/M metagenome (GOLD analysis project Ga0316626, IMG submission 207656) | Wetland soil microbial communities from Old Woman Creek delta, Ohio, United States - OWC_Aug_T1_C1_D5_A | ecosystem: Environmental > Terrestrial > Soil > Wetlands | place: USA: Ohio...
GGTGGTGCCGAACCGGGCCTTGACCCGGTCACGGAAGCGCCGCGCCAGTTCGGCGAGCTTGCCGTAGGAGGCGGGGATGATGGTCTCGAGCTTGGCGCGCAGGTGGCGCGCCAGCACCGGCGAGGCACCGGCGCTGGAGATCGCGACCACGATCGGCGAACGATCGATGACCGACGGGAACACGAAGCTGCACAGCGCCGGGCGATCGACCACGTTGACCGGGATGCGCCGTCTGCGCGCCTCGGCTGCAACCTGCTGGTTCACCTGTTCGTCGTCGGTGGCGGCGATCGCCACGGTCATGCCGTCGAGCTGCGGCGGCGCGAACGACCCCGCCACATGCGTAATGTCACCACGACGGTGCAGATCGGCAAGCGTTTCGACCAGCCGCGGCGACACCACGGTGACCCGCGCGCCGGCGCGCCGCAACATATCGATCTTGCGTGCGGCCACGTCGCCGCCGCCGACCACCAGGCACGGCTGGTCCCGAACGGCGAGGAAAATCGGCAAATATTCCATGGGGAATTTAGAATTAATATCGTTTTATAACAATAATTTACTTATACTTCTTAATTCAATTTGTGACCCTGAATCGGACCTGGCGCGGGCGCTTTTGACACCTTGCACGCAGGAACCCGGGGAGCTGGCGGAGAGGGAGGGATTCGAACCCCCGGACCCTTGCGAGTCAACGGTTTTCAAGACCGCCGCCTTAAACCGCTCGGCCACCTCTCCGGGGACGGGTAGCATAACCGAGGCCCCCGGCCGCGACCACCCGCCCGGGGAACCTGCGGCGGGTTGCCGCTGTCACTGGTGTTGGTTAGAGTGCATCTCAACTTCCGCCCAGCAACGACAAGGAGCCCTTACAACATGAGCGTGAATCCGCAGACCATCGCCCGAACCGGCGAATCCGTACTCGCCACCAACCGGGTGCTGCGCAATACCTATCTGCTGCTGTCGATGACGCTGCTGTTCAGCGCCGCCGCGGCCGGGCTGTCCATGATGATGAACGTCCCGCCGGGTGTGAGCCTCGTTACCAGCCTGGTAGCCCTCGGCCTGCTGTGGTTCGTGGTCCCGCGTACCGCCAACTCGGCGGCCGGCCTGGTCACGGTATTCGCGGTTACCGGCCTGCTCGGCTTCGGCCTCGGCCCGATCCTGAACATGTATCTCAAGCTCGCCAACGGCCCGCAGATCGTCATGAGCGCCATGGGCATGACCGGCGGCGTGTTCGTCGGCCTGTCAGCCTACGCGCTGATCTCGCGTCGCAATTTCAGCTTCATGGGTGGTTTCCTCATGGCCGGCATCCTGGTCGCCTTCTTGGCCGCCCTGGTGTCGGTCGGCGCGGCGCTGTTCGGCCACCCGATGCCGGGGCTGGCGCTGGCGGTGTCGGTGATGTTCGCGGTGCTGATGAGCGGCATGATCCTGTGGCAGACCAGCGAGATCATCCACGGCGGCGAGACCAACTACATCCTCGCGACCGTGAGCCTGTACGTGGCGATCTACAACCTGTTCACCAGCCTGCTGCACATTCTCGGCGTGATGAACGACGACTGATCGAAGCAAGTCTCTGCACACCACAAAGGGCCTCTCTCGAGGCCCTTTGTCATTTCTGTGCCGGCATCACCACACCCTGCCCTGCGCGGCTGATTTGCCACCGCTCTCACGGACTGCCGATATGCTCCTGGCCGCCCATATACGGGTACAGGACCGCAGGCACCCGGATCGTGCCATCGGCCTGCTGGTAGTTTTCGAGAATCGCCACCAGCGTCCGGCCGACCGCCAGCCCCGAGCCGTTGAGCGTATGCAGCAGTTCCGGCTTGCCGGTCTCGGGATTGCGCCAGCGCGCCTGCAGGCGCCGGGCCTGGAAGTCCTCGAAGTTGGAGCAGGAGGAGATCTCGCGGTACTTCTGCTGGCCCGGCAGCCACACCTCCAGGTCGTAGGTCTTGGCCGCCGAAAAGCCCATGTCGCCGGCGCACAGCGCCACCACCCGGTACGGCAGCTCCAGCAGCTGCAGGACCTTCTCGGCATGGCCAGTCAGCTCTTCGAGCGCGGCGTAGGAGTCCTGAGGGCGCACCAGCTGCACCAGTTCGACCTTCTCGAACTGGTGCTGGCGGATCATGCCGCGTGTGTCCTTGCCGTAGGAGCCGGCCTCGCTGCGGAAACAGGGTGTGTGGCACACGAAGCGGCGCGGCACCGCCTTGGCATCGAGGATGGTATCGCGTGCCAGGTTGGTGACCGGCACCTCGGCGGTCGGAATCAGATAGAAATTCTGCTCGCCCTTGACACCGAACAAGTCGGCCTCGAACTTCGGCAGCTGGCCGGTGCCGCGCATACTGTCGGCGTTGACCAGGTACGGAACATAGGTCTCGCTGTAGCCGTGCTCCCGGGTATGCAGGTCGAGCATGAACTGGATAAGCGCGCGGTGCAGTCGCGCCAGCGGCCCGTGCATCACGACGAATCGCGCGGCCGAGATCTTGGCCGCGCCTTCGAAGTCCATCAACCCCATCCTCTCGCCGAGATCGACATGGTCGCGCGGCGTGAAATCGAACTGCTGCGGCTCGCCCCAGCGGCGGACCTCCGCATTGTCACGCTCGTCCTTGCCGTCCGGCACGCTGGCGTGCGGGATATTCGGAATCCCGAGCGCGATCGCATTGAGTTCGGCCTGCAGCGCCGCGAGGTCGCTTTCACCCTGCTTCAGGGAATCGCCAATCTTGGCGACTTCGTCCATCAGCGCACGGGTGTCCTCGCCCTTGGCCTTGGCGATGCCGATCGCCTTGGACTTCACGTTGCGCTCGTTCTGGTACTGCTGGGTGGCGACCTGCACCTGCTTGCGGCGCTCCTCGAGCCGGGCGAGTGCGGCGGTGTCGAGCACGAAGCCGCGGCGCGCGAGCGCCCGGGCGGTGTTGTCGAGGTCGGTGCGGAGCAGTTTCGGGTCGAGCATGGTTCTTCGTTCCAATTAGGGAAACATCTGTCGCAAAGGCGCAAAGACGCAAAGAAAGGCCTTATAAATCGAATCCTTTGCGTCTTTGCGCCTTTGCGACGCGGTTGCTGTTGCTATCCTTCATTCACCTGCGCCGGCCACGACACCACGTGCCCGGGCGGCAGGAGGTCCTTGAGGTGGCCGAGGATGCGCTTGACCTTGGCCGGGGTGTCGAAGAACTCCACCACCACCGGCAGATCGAGCGACAGGTCGAGGAGCGTCGAGGAATGCACCACGCCCGAGCGCCCGAAGCCGCTGATGCCGCGGAACACGGTCACCCCGCGCACCTTCTCCTCGTCGTGCAATTTCGCGAGCAGGGTCTTCATGAGCTTCTCGCCCTCGGTCAAATAGATGCGCACTACGGTCACGTCGCTGTGTCTCATAAAAGTAGCCCTACTCGCTTCGCTCGTTCGTCTTGCCTAGTAAACGTAGCCCTACTCGCTTCGCTCGTTCGTCTTTTCCAATAAACGCAGCCCTGCCGCTTCGCTCGTTCGTCTTGTCATTAGATTTGCCTCGCAATGATGACGCCGCCCCAGGTGGCGCCGATGCACAGCACCAGGCTGGCCACGGAGTTGGCCACGGCCCGCAGCCAGGCGCCCTGCTCGATGAGGTTGAAGGTTTCGATGGAAAAGGTCGAAAACGTGGTGAAGCCGCCCAGCACGCCGATCAGCAGCCCGGCGCGCAGCAGCGTGTTTTCGCCCATGCGCTCGACCAGCAGCACGAACAGGGCGCCCATCACCAGGCAGCCGAGCACGTTCACCACCAGCGTCCCGTACGGAAATCCGCGGCCGGCCAGCGCATAGACCCAGGTGGACAGCCAGTAGCGCAGCACGCTGCCGACAGCGCCGCCAATGGCAATCGCCATAACCTGCGTCATTCGACTGATCCTGGTGTCCTGGAGCCTGTAAACAAGAGCGGCTCGCAGCCGAGGCGCCGAGTCGCAGAGATGGCATTCCGGTTCATCTCAGGCCTTTCCTCCGCGTCTCTGCGCCTCTGCGGTGAAAAATTCAACACGATGTCTTTCAACCTTTCTGTTTGGCCTTCTTGTCCAGCTCACGCAGGTGCGCCAGTTTCTCGGAAATTTTTATCTCCAGCCCGCGCTCGACCGGCCGGTAGTAGCGGCGCTCGCGCAGTTCGTCCGGAAGGTAGCTCTCGCCGGCGGCGTAGCCCTCCGGCTCGTCGTGCGCATAGCGGTAGGTCTTGCCGTAACCGAGTTCCTTCATCAGCGCGGTCGGGGCGTTGCGCAGGTGCAGCGGCACCTCCAGCGATCCGTGAGCACGCGCGTCCTGCATGGCGGCCCCCCAGGCGGTATAGACGGCATTGCTCTTCGGCGCACACGCCAGGTACACGATCGCCTGGGCGACCGCCAGTTCGCCTTCCGGGGAACCGAGCCGCTCCTGCACGTCCCAGGCATTGAGCGCGAGCGTGAGCGCGCGCGGATCGGCGTTGCCGATGTCCTCGCTCGCCATGCGCACCACGCGCCGGGCGATGTACAGCGCGTCGCAGCCGCCGTCGAGCATGCGCGCAAACCAGTACAGCGCCGCGTCCGGATTCGAGCCGCGTACTGACTTGTGCAGCGCCGAAATCTGATCGTAGAACGCCTCGCCCTGTTTGTCGAAGCGCCTTAAACCCCCGCTGGCCAGCTCCTCGACGATCGCGGCGGTAACGGTCGGACGACCGTTCTGCTCTTCGGCCAGGTCGGCGGCCAGTTCCAGCAGGTTGAGCGCGCGGCGCGCATCGCCATCGGCGGCACGGGCCAGCAGGTCGCGCAACGGTTCCGCCACCTCCAGCGCCAGCGCGCCGAGACCGACCTCGCGATCGGCCAGCGCCCGATCGATGAGCGCGCGGATATCGCCGGCGTCGAGCGCCTTGAGCACGTACACACGGGCCCGCGACAGCAGCGCCTTGTTGAGCTCGAACGACGGGTTCTCGGTGGTCGCGCCGATGAAGGTCAGCGTGCCGTCCTCGACGTACGGCAGGAACCCGTCCTGCTGCGCCTTGTTGAACCGGTGCACCTCGTCCACGAACAGCACCGTGGCCTGGTGGCGCTCGGTGCGCAAGCGGCGTGCCTCGTCGACCGCGGCACGAATCTCCTTTACGCCCGAGAACACCGCCGACAGCGCGATGAAGTGCGCCTCCAGTCGTGACGCCACCAGCCGCGCGAGCGTGGTCTTGCCGCTGCCTGGCGGACCCCACAGGATCATTGAATGCGGGGTGCCGGTCTCGATCGCGCGCCGCAGCGGCTTGCCGGGTGCGAGCAGGTGCGACTGGCCGACGAACTCCTCCAGCCGGCGCGGCCGCATCCGGTCGGCGAGCGGCTGCAGCGCGCCGCTCGCCGACTCCGGTGGCGGGGTGCGCGCCACGGCGGTCATTCGCGGATCACGTCCACGCCCGGCGGCGGCGCGAACCGGAACTTGTCGGCCGCGATCCGGCCGTTCTCGGCGGCGCCCTTGAGCGTCACGCGCGTGATCTGGCCGAAGGCGTCGACCATCTCTAGGGTGCGGATCTTGCCGCCCTCGAAGCCGATGCGGATGTCCTGGAAACCGCCGTCGTTCTGGCGCGGCGTCAGGCGCACCCAGTCGAGACTCCCCTGGCGACCGAGATCCTTGATCTCGAACGTGGCTTCGAGGCTGCCGCGCCCGGCCAGCAGCAGCGCCGGCGTGGCGCCGAGCGCACCCTGCATGCGCCGCACCGCCACCTGCCTGAGCTCGACGTCGTACACCCAGATCTCCTTGCCGTCACCGACGATGTGCTGCTCGTACGGCACCGCGTAGTCCCAGCGGAACTTGCCGGGGCGCTCGATCCACAGGCTGCCGGAGGACTCCTGGATCGGGTTCATGGCCTCATCGAGCACCACCTGGTCGAACTGGGCGCTGTAGCGCTGCACCTTGGTGAAAAAGCGCTGCAGGTCCTGAGTGGCGCCGGCCTGAGCCGTGGTGGTCGTCACGAGCCAAACGGACAGCGCAACAGCCACGTTGAACAAAAACCCGGCGCAAAGACGCAAAGGCGCAAAGAAATGCGGGTCGACAAGAACACTTTGCGTCTTTGCGTCTTTGCGACAGATGTTAATCATCCTCATGTGAATCGGCTTCCGTTTTGTTGAGACCATACTGAATAACGGCGTCAGTCCTGCGGCGGGGGCGGCGCCAGTACTTCCCGGTTGCCGTTCGACTGCATCGGCCCGACCACGCCGGCCTTTTCCATCTCCTCGATCAGGCGTGCGGCGCGGTTGTAGCCGATGCGCAACCGGCGCTGCACGCCCGAAATCGACGCGCGCCGGGTCTCGGTCACGATCTTGAGCGCCTCGTCGTACAGCGGATCGCTCTCGCCCTCGCCGCCCTCGCCGCTGCCGAGTCCGGCCAGGCCCGGCACCGCCGCCACCCCGGCGGCCTCGGCCTCGCCGGTGAGGATACTGTCGTCGTAGGCCGGCTGGCCGCTCTTCTTGAGGAAGTGCACCACCTTGTGCACCTCGCTGTCGGAAACGAAGGCGCCGTGCACACGGTGCGGCAGGCCGGTGCCGGGCGTAAGAAACAGCATATCGCCCTGGCCAAGCAGCTGCTCTGCCCCCATTTGATCCAAAATCGTGCGCGAGTCGACGCGCGCCGACACCTGGAACGCCACGCGTGCCGGGATGTTGGCCTTGATCAGGCCGGTGATCACGTCCACCGACGGACGCTGGGTGGCGACGATCAGGTGAATCCCGGCGGCGCGCGCCTTCTGCGCCAGGCGCGCGATCAGCTCCTCGACCTTCTTGCCGACCACCATCATGAGGTCGGCGAGCTCGTCGATCACGATCACGATGTACGGCAGCGTCGCCAGCTCCGGCACCTGATCGTCGTCGGACTGGACCTGGTAGAGCGGATCGAGGATCGGCTTGCCGGCCTTGTCGGCCTCGCGCACCTTGGTGTTGTAGCCGGAGATGTTGCGCACGCCGAGCGCGGCCATCAGCCGGTAGCGGCGCTCCATCTCGACGATCGCCCAGCGCAGCGCGTTGGCGGCCTGCCGCATGTCGGTCACGACCGGCGCCAGCAGGTGCGGGATGCCCTCGTACACCGCCAGCTCGAGCATCTTCGGGTCGACCATGATCAGCCGCACCTGCTCGGGCGTGGACTTGTACACCAGGCTCAGCACCAGCGCGTTGATGCACACCGACTTGCCGGAGCCGGTGGTGCCGGCGATCAGCAGGTGCGGCATCTTGGCCAGATCGACGATCACCGGCGCGCCGCCGATGTCCTTGCCGAACGCCAGTGCCAGCGCCGAGTGCATGTCGTCGTAGGCGCGCGACGACAGGCAGTCGCTCAGGCGCACAGTCTCGCGGTTCTCGTTCGGGATCTCGATGCCGACCGTCGACTTGCCGGGGATATTCTCCACCACCCGCAGGCTGACCACCGACAGGGCGCGGGCCAGATCGCGCGCCAGGTTGGTGATCTGGCTGGCCTTCACGCCCGGGGCCGGGTCGATTTCGAAGCGGGTGATCACCGGGCCGGGATGCACCGCCACCACCTGCGCCTCGATGTCGAAGTCGAGCAGCTTCTTCTCCAGCAGCCGCGACAGGGTTTCGAGCGCGTCCTTGCTGTACGCCACCTTGGACGCCTCGGCCGGGTCGAGCAGCTTGAGCGGCGGCAGCTCGCTAGCGCCCTCCGGCACCTCGAACAGCGGCACCTGCTTCTCGCGCTCGACCCGCTCGCTCTTCACGATCGGCTTGATCACCGGCTCGATGCGCGGCGGCGCATGCTTCTCGAGCACCTTCTTGTCCTCGGCGACGGTCTCGCGGCGCTGGCGTTTGGCGCGCAGCCCGATCGCGTAATCGACCAGCGCCGACGCCGCCTCGCGGGCGCGCGCCACCAGCGCGAAGCTGGCGCGGCCGGTGGCATCCATGAGCTTGAGCCACGACAACCCGGTGAACAGCGTGAAGCCGGCGAAGAACATGCCGAGCAACACAATGGTGGCGCCGACGAAGCTGAACGGCCCGGCCAGCCCCTGTCCGACCCAGTTGCCGAGCACCCCGCCGCTGGTGAACGGCAGCGCGCTGTTGTCGGCGAAGTGCAGACTGGCGAGCCCGCCGGCGCCGAGCACGGTGAGCACGAAGCCGGCGGTGATGAGTGCGGTGACACGGCGATCCTGCGGGCCGTCGCTCTTGCGGTTGAGAAACACCCGCACCGCCGCGACCCCGGCCAGTACCGGGAACAGGAACGCCACATAGCCGAACAGGTTGAGCAGCACGTCAGCCAGCCAGGCGCCGGCCCGCCCGCCGAGGTTCTGGACCCGGCCGCCGGCGCCGCTGTGCGACCAGCCCGGATCGCTGGCGTGGTAGGTCCACAGCGATACCAGCAGGTAGACGGTGATGGCGACGAGGATATAAAGGCTCGCCTCACGAACGAGGCGCAGCACCTTCGGGGCCAGCGGCGGCCGGGGATCGCGTTTCCAGGTAGCCTGCGCCACAACTCTCCTCGGGTGAGATAACTTCCGGCATATTATGGCGTTTTTGCCCCGGTTAGGCCACGGCCGCGGCGGGGTCAGCCGCCCGCGAGGGCTGCCGCCACCGCCGGGTGAGTGATCCGCCCGTCCTGCACATTGACGCCCTTTTGCAGGCCCGGATCCTGCTCCCAGCCGCCCTGCGCCAGACGCGCCACATACGGCGCGATCGCCCCGGACAGAACCTGACTGGCGGTGCGTGGCACCGCGCCCGGCATGTTGGTGACGCCAAAATGCACCACACCCTCCTCCACATAGGTCGGGTTGCGATAGTCGGTCGGGCGGATGGTCTCGATGCAGCCGCCCTGGTCGATTGAAATATCGATGATCACCGAACCCGGGCGCATGGTCTTGACCATGGCGCGCGTCACCAGATGCGGCGCACGCGCCCCCGGGATCAGCACCGCGCCGATCAGCAGGTCCGCCGAGGGCAGCGCCTCGGCGATCGCGCCATGGGAGGAATGCAGCGCCGTCACGTTGGCCCCGAGCGCGCGCATGCGCACCAGGCTGTCGCGTGTCAGCCCCAGCACGGTCACCTCGGCCCCCAACGCCGCGGCCGCGGCCACCGCCGCGGCGCCGGCCTCGCCCGGCCCCAGCACCACCACCCGGCCGCGTTCGGCACCCGCCAGCCCGCCTAGCAACAAGCCGCGCCCGCCCATCGGTCCATGCAGCAGGTGGGCGCCGATCGACACCGCGAGCCGCCCGGCGATATCGCTCATCGGCGCCAGCAGCGGCAACTGGCCGCGCACCTCCACGGTTTCGAATGCGACCGCGGTCAGTCCCTTGGCCTGGAGCACCCGCGCCAGCTCCGGCACCGCGGCCAGATGCAGGTAGGAAAACAGCAGGTGATCGGCACGCAGCAACTCGTACTCGGACGCGATCGGCTCCTTGACCTTCACCACCAGCTGGGCGCGGTCGTACAGGGCACGGGCGTCGGCCACCACGCGAATCCCTTGCGCGTCATAGGCGCTATCCGGGTAGCCGCTCTGGTCACCGGCCTCGCTTTGCACGAACACTTCATGCCCGGCGCGCACCAGCTCGCCAGCCGCCTCCGGTACCAGCGCCACACGCCCTTCCATCGGTTTAACCTCGGCCGGAATTCCGATACGCATCGCTGCTCCTTTTCCTGTCAGATGGGAAACTTCGCACCAGGATAACAGCCGCTATAATAAGCCCCTCGCAATCCCGCCGACTCAATCTGGAGCGTTTCGCATGGCCACCCCGAAGCACTGCCGTGTCCTGATCCTCGGTTCCGGCCCGGCCGGTTACAGCGCCGCCGTCTACACCGCGCGCGCCAACCTCAAGCCGGTGCTGATCACCGGCATGGAACAGGGCGGCCAGCTCATGACCACCACCGAGGTCGACAACTGGCCCGGGGACGTCGAGGGCCTGCAGGGTCCGGGTTTGATGGAGCGCATGCAGAAGCACGCCGAGCGGTTCAACACCGAGATCATCTTCGACCACATCCGCTCGGTCGATCTCAAGAGCCGCCCGTTCAAGCTCACCGGCGATTCCGGCGCATACACCTGCGATGCCCTGATCATCGCCACCGGTGCCTCGGCCAAGTACCTCGGCATCCCGTCCGAGGAGAAATTCCGCGGCAAGGGTGTGTCGGCCTGCGCCACCTGCGACGGCTTCTTCTACAAGAACCAGCAGGTCGCGGTCATCGGCGGCGGCAACAGCGCCGTGGAAGAGGCGCTCTACCTCTCCAATATCGCCGCGCACGTGACGCTCGTGCACCGGCGCGACAAGTTCAAGGCCGAGGCCATCCTGATCGACCACCTGATGGAGAAGGTCAGGGCCGGAAAGATCACGCTCCAGCTCAACAGTGAAACCGACGAGATCCTCGGCGATGCCAGCGGCGTGACCGGCGTGCGCGTCAAGGAGCAATCCGGCAACAAGAAGGACATCGCCGTGCACGGTGTGTTCATCGCCATCGGCCACGCGCCCAACACCGCGATCTTCGAGGGCCAGCTGGACATGGAGCAGGGCTACATCAAGACCCGCTCCGGCAACCAGGGCAATGCCACCGCCACCAGCGTACCGGGCGTGTTCGCAGCCGGCGACGTGCAGGACCACATCTACCGCCAGGCGATCACCTCGGCTGGCAGCGGCTGCATGGCGGCGCTCGATGCCGAGCGGTATCTGGAGCAGCTGAAGAAGTAGAACCTCTCACCGCGGAGGCGCAGAGGCGCGGAGAAAGGCAAAATCGGGTCAGGGAGCGCGGGTGCATCACCTGGATTCTGGCGGTGGCCTGGCATCCGGTGTGATTTGCTGACGCCCCGGATGCTGACGGTAGATGCCGAGCCCGATCGGCCTCTCTTGGCTTTTCTCTGCGCCTCCGCGGTGGATTTTTGAGGAGCCAATTATCACCCCCGAGTCGCTTGTCCTTGCCGGGCTTATCGTCCTCGTCGCGTATTTCATCCGCGGCATCTCCGGTTTCGGCTCCGGCCTGATCGCGGTGCCGCTGCTCGCGCACTTCCTGCCGCTCACCTTCGTCGTGCCGATGATCCTGGTGACCGATTTCTCGGCATCGCTGGCGCTTGGCGCCCACACCCGCAAGCACGCGCGCTGGGACGAAATCCGGCCACTGATGCCGTCCGGCTTCATCGGCGTCGTGGCCGGCGTCACCCTGCTCGTGCGACTGCCGGCCTCGCCGTTGCTCACCGTCCTCGGGCTGCTGGTACTGGCCTTCGGCCTGCGCAGCGTGCTCAATCTGCACGGCACACGCACGGTGTCGCGGCTTTGGGCACTGCCGGCCGGCTTCGCCGGCGGCACGGTGAGCGCGCTGTTCGGAACCGGCGGGCCGCCGTACGTGATCTATCTCAACCATCGCCTGCACGACAAGGGCGAGTTGCGCGCCACCTTTACCGGGCTGTTCACCCTCGAGGGTGGGTTGCGGATCGTGGCCTTCCTCGCCACCGGATTGCTGCTGCAGCTCGACGTCCTGCTGGCCATCGCCGGCGCGCTGCCGCTGGTCGCACTCGGGCTGTGGCTCGGCAACCGCGTGCATGTGGGGCTGAGCCCGACACAACTGCAGCGCCTCCTCGGCGCTCTACTGCTGGTCAGCGGCACCTCGCTCCTGTGGCGCGCCTGGGCGTGAGCGTCGGGCACGGGCCTTGCGCCGACTGCGTGCGCGCCGCATAGTGCGATCTGCCATCCGTTTCCGGGGCCGGCCATGAGCGACGGTGATTCCGACGATCCCGAACTGTTCCGTGAAGCGGTCCGCGGCGCGCGCAAGCTGCGCCAGGACCGCAAAGCCCCCTATCGCCCGCGGCGCAAACCGGTGCCGGAGAGTCGCGAACGCGACGAGCGCGAGGTGCTCGCAAGCCTGCTGTCCGACGAGGCGACCGAGAACATCGAAACCGGCGAAGAACTGCTGTTCGTGCGCCCCGGGATTCAGCAGACGGTCCTGCGCAAGTTCCGGCGCGGTCAGTATGCGATCGAAGCCGAACTCGACCTGCACGGTCACACGGTCCCCGAGGCACGCGAACGCCTGGCCGCCTTCCTGCACGCCGCCCGCACCAACGGCAAGCGCTGCGTGCGCATCATCCACGGCAAGGGCCTGAGCTCGGCCGGCAAGCTGCCGGTGCTGAAGGTGAAGGTGAACGGCTGGCTGCGGCAGCGGGACGAGGTGCTGGCGTTCGCCTCGGCCCGGCCGTTTCACGGCGGCACGGGGGCGGTGTACGTGTTACTTAAAAAACTCAGTTTCTAGTTGCAAGTTCCAAGTCTCAAGTTCCTGCAATATTTGAACGGCATCTACGCGGCTCTCACTTGCGTGGGCGGGAATAAACGCCCACCACCCCGAACAACTTGAGACTTGAAACTTGTAAGTTGAAACCGGGTTTACCGCACCACTCGTTCCAGCAACACCACCGCATGCGCGGCGATACCCTCTTCGCGGCCGGCGAAGCCGAGTTTCTCGGTGGTGGTCGCCTTGACGTTGACCTGTGAGGCGACGATGCCGAGGTCGGCAGCAATGTTGGCGACCATGGCCGGAATGTGCGGCGCCAGCTTCGGGGCCTGGGCGATGAGGGTGCTATCCACGTTGCCGACGCGCCAGTCGCGGTCCTCGATCAGGCCGGCGACGTGGCGCAGCAGCTTGCGGCTGTCGATGCCGCGGTAGCGCGGATCGGAGTCCGGGAAATGGCGGCCGATATCGCCGAGGCCGGCAGCGCCGAGGCAGGCGTCGCAGATGGCATGAATCAGTACATCGGCATCCGAATGGCCGAGCAGTCCCTTGGCGTGCGGGATCTTCACCCCGCCCAGCACCAGCTCGCGGCCGGTGACCAGCTGGTGGACATCGTAACCGTGGCCGATGCGCATCGTCACTAGCTTCGCTCCTGAGCGCGCAGATAGATCTCGGCGAGCGCGAGATCTTCCGGCACCGTGATCTTGATGTTGTCAGCATGGCCGCGCACCAGGCGCGGACGGGCGCCGGCAAGCTCCATGGCCGAGGCCTCGTCGGTGATCTCGACGCCGGCGGCCAGCGCCTGCTCGAGCGCGCTCTTGAGGGCCGCATAGCGGAACGCCTGCGGGGTCAGGGCGCGCCACAGTGATGCGCGCGGCACGGTCTCGACGCTGCAGCCGTTGTGATCGGCGCGTTTGACGGTGTCATTCACCGGCAGTGCCAGCAGCCCGCCGTCCGGGTGGCCGGCAATGGCGACCAGCAGCGTGTCGATGTCGGCATGACGCAGGCACGGCCGGGCGGCATCGTGCACCAGCACCCAGTCATCGGCCGCGGCGTAGTCGGCCAGTGCAGTGAGGCCGTTCAGCACCGTCTCGGCGCGCTCGGCGCCGCCCGGGTAGGTACCGAGCAGCCTGGGAAACGGACCGGACAGGGTCGGCCAGTAGACGTCGTCGGTCGAGATACCGACCAGCACGCCGCGCACCCGCGGATGACTGCCCAGCCGCTCGAGGCTGC
>Ga0316626_10000738_pt1 | contig 13362 bp, 14 predicted proteins | sample OWC_Aug_T1_C1_D5_FD_207656 | JGI IMG/M metagenome (GOLD analysis project Ga0316626, IMG submission 207656) | Wetland soil microbial communities from Old Woman Creek delta, Ohio, United States - OWC_Aug_T1_C1_D5_A | ecosystem: Environmental > Terrestrial > Soil > Wetlands | place: USA: Ohio...
TGAAGCGCGTTGTCACCGCAGGGAGGCCCGACGCAAGCGCCTCGAGCACCGTTAGAGAGCAGGAATCGTAGAATGTGGGGTGTACGTAAATGTCGCTTGCGGCGTAGTAGGGCTCCATCTCCCTGACGGGCCCGGGAAACAGCACTGAGTCGAGAACGCCGAGCTTCCGGGCCATCCTCTTGTAGAGCCAGCGCTGACCGCGCCCGAGTACAACCAGTCGGAGCATGCGGTCAGGGAACTGGGCCTTCAGCAGCCCAAGCGCCTTGAGAAGCGGTTCCAATCCCTTGAGTCGGTAGTTGTTTCCGGCAAAGAGAAGAAGGAGCTCCGGATCGCGTATGCCCATGTCTTCTCGTGCCTTCTTGCGGAGACGCTCCCGCATTGACGGATGGAAGCGTTCGAGATCGACTGTGTTGAAGACGACAGCCACCCTGTCAGGTGGAAAATCGAAGTGCAAGATGATATCCCGCTTCACCATGTTCGAGATGGCGATGACCCTCTTGACTCTCCCGTCGCTATACAGCCGCTTCTGTAACCAGAGCTCGACGTAGTGACGGATCGAGAGATATCTTCTCAGCCAGCGATACCAGTAGTAGGGCCGGCTGCTGATAGAAGCAAACTCCTGCTTCAGATACGCCCGTTCCACCCCGCCGTGCGGATTGAGAACATTGCAGGCAAGGCTCTGTCCTAGCCCGTGGATGATATCAAACCCGTAGCGTTTCACCATGCGGGCTGAGAAGAGCACGTACGATAGCATCCTAGCGCTGCGGGGAAATTGAAAGACGGGTATGACGTGGACGTGGTACGGAATATCCCCGCTCTCCTCAACCTGTGTGGCGAAGACATGGACATCGTGCCCCCTGCGCACCAGTTCCTCAGCGAGGAAGGTGAAGTAGCGCTCGCCGCCGCGGGAGGGCAGGAACTTATCGAGCAGGATGGCGATGCTTAATTTTTTTTCGCCCATCTTTTTTGCCCGGTTGGGCGATCGGTCACTTCCTTTTCCCGAGCTTCAACAGGTTCTCGTAAAAAGCGATCAGTCGATCTGCCTGTTTCGAGTAATCCCATTCGGAAAGAGCGTACGCGCGCGCAGCTTTTCCCATCCGTTCGCGGGCTGCGTCGTCCGTGACAAGACGCATCATCCGGTCTGCGAGCTGATGCTCGTCGAGACCAACAGCGTACCCTGTCTCGCCGTCGACCACGAGCTCGGGGAGCATGCCTCTCGTGGAGACGATGGCCGGCTTTCCCATGCCTATCACTTCGCGCAGGGCGCGTGCCGTTCCATCGCTTCCCGCCCGCATCATCACGAAGACGTCGAACGCCGCGATCACGGAAAAATAATCTTCGATCCTGTAGCCCGCAAGAATGACATCCTGCTCCAGCCCCAGGGCACGAAGGGGCTTCTTGATACTCTCCTCGACCTGGGAGCTTCTCCCAACGATAACAAGTTTAACGTGCTCCATCTGATCCCTGACTCTTCGGAATGCACCCAGGATCACGTCGTATCCCCTGTCCTTCTTGAGCCTACCGATCACTCCTATCACCTTGTCGGAACCCTGGAGCCCGAGTGACGGTCTCGCGTCAGTGACATGCCCGGTAAACGGCTTCAATCCAGGCGCGAGCTTCGCGCTCCTCTCTGCAGGAAAGCTGAAATTATGAAGGTCCTGCTGCCGCAGTCGTTCGCCGTACGTGAGGAGTCCATCGGTCCGCTTCATGAGAAAACTCATTGCCCGGTCTGCGGGCAAACCATCACGCTTGTGGTCAGACCTCACCACGAGAGGTTTCTTCTTCAACCGAAGCATGGACAGGTAGGCAGCCCAGTGATCATGAGAGAGATGCGCGTGCACGATCTGCACGTTCCGCTCGTTTATGAAGCGTGGTATCTCCCTCAGGTCAGAGACCCAGTCCCGCGGAGAGAAATAACGGTTGAGTTTGAACCGGTCCGTGCCCGGGACGTGCCTGCGCTCCACTTCCTTCTCGACTGTGCGTTCAGGAAATTCGATGATGGGGGTCTTCCGATATGCGAGGGTGACGTCGAGACCGCTCGCGGACAGGGATTCGCAGAGGGAGACTACGGGCTCTGCAGGGCCCGTCCACTTCCAGTCACTGAAGAGGTGTAGAACCTTCATCTGCGACAACAGGCCTGTATGGCCTCACAGGTTTGCGCCGCTTCGTCTTCTCGGAGGCCGGGATACATGGGCATAGAAACCGCCATCACCAGTACTCCTTGCGGAACGCCCTATAGAACTCGGCTGTGCGTTCGATCCCCTCTTCGAGGGACGTGCGCGGTTCCCAACCCGCGAGCGTGCGTATCTTCGATATGTTTGTGTAGTAGTCTCCGGGCTCGACCTCTTTGCGCTCCCGGGTGAACTCCGTAAACTTCACGCTGCCCGAACCGACCACCTTCACGATGGTCTCGGCAAGGGCCTGGAAGGAGACGGGCAGACCCGTGCCCACGTTGAAGACCTCGCCGTAAGCCTTTTCGCTCACCGCCACCATGAGGAAGCAGCGGACAAGATCGTCCACGTATAGGAAGTCACGCAAGATGCGCCCATCCCCGAATACCGGGATTTCGGCATTGTCGAGCGCCTGCCTGATGAACCAGTTGAAGACGCCGTACTCATCGTGCATCATCTGGTGGCGCGGTCCGAATGTGTTCGTGATGCGCAGGCAGATACCTTCTATTCCATGAATGTCGTCGTACACGAGTACCATCTTCTCGGCCGAAAGATTGGTCACCGCGTAGATGCCTTTCGGGTTGGTCGGATGATCTTCATCCACGGGCAGTTTCACGCTGGCGCCGTATTCACCGCGCGTTCCCGCGAAAATCACCTTTGCGTGCTTGTTGTGCGCTCGGAGCGCCTCCAGTAAAACGAGCGTTCCCTTGCAGTTGATATCCAAATCCTGCAGGGGATTGCGCACACTATCCACGTGGTTCACCTGGCCGGCAAGGTGAAAGACAACGTCCATGTCCCGCACCAGGTAGTTCATGGAGGACTGGTCGCGTACATCGGAAAAGTTGACCCGGACACGCCCCTCTATCTCCTTGATGTTGAACAGGTTACCACCCTGTCTGGGCAGCATGTTGTCCACGATGGTCACGTAAGCCCCCAGCCTGACAAGCTCGATGCAGAGATTGCTGCCTATGAAGCCGAGGCCGCCGGTGACGAGTACATTCTTACCCTTTAGGTTTCCCATTTTTCTTTTCCATCTCCCACAGTCTAGCATGCTTCATGAAGACATAGTACATGGTCGATGCGACAATGATAATGCCGGGAATGCCATCCAGGAAACCGCCCTTCAATAGATAATCCCTGAAGAAGCGCCAGATGGGGCGTAAGACCATATTAAAAAGGTGGAAAGAATGGCCCGTCTCCCTGAGATCTTCGGCAAAGGCACCGGAGTACCGGTCAACCGTCTTTATCTGGTGAGATATGTCCATATAGGGCGTGTGCATGTAGTAGTGCTTCAGCTTTCCAACCTTGCCATCCACGTGCACCTTCGCGTGGAGCCCGCCTTCCCACCTGCCCTTCTCCTTCTTGTACAGCCTGATCTCGTGGTCCGGATACCAGCCGCCGAAGCGTATCACCCTGCCCAGGAAAAAGTTCTTCCGTTCCACCAGGAACCCGTCATACTTCGTCTCCCCTGAAAAGACAGCCTCTATCTCCTTCTTAATTTCAGGTGTGAGCCACTCATCAGCATCTATGAAGAGCACCCACGGTGCTTTGCACAGGTCCTGGGCATGCTGGTACTTCCCCCTCTGGCTCGTCGTCATGAACTGATGATAGTTGGCCGTGTATCGTTTGGCGATCTCCGGGGTTGCGTCTATGCTCTCGGAATCGACGACCACCACTTCATCCACCCAGCCCACGACACTGGCAAGCGCTTTCTCGATGGTTGCCCCGTTGTTCAGGGTAATCATGTAAACAGATAGTGGGAGACTCATTCTTCTTTGAGATCCTTCAGTCGCGCGAGAATCGCCGTGGTGGAATGATCCTTCGGGTCGCCGACGATCGCAACCTCGCCCCCGTATGCGCGCACGACATTCCTCTCCGGGACTGTATCAGGCGTGTAATCGGTCCCTTTTGCGTGAATATCCGGCTTGAGAAGCTTCAGCATGTTCTCGACTGTCGGTTCTGAAAAGGTCGTGACGTAGTCCACGTAGCGGACTGCCGCCATGATCTCGGCGCGTTCGTCCGCCGGGGTCACAACGGTTCTTCGTTTGCCCAGAGCGAGGACGGATGAGTCGTCGTTGAGCGCTACGACGAGGATGTCGCCCAGCGCTTTTGCGCCCTTGAGATATCTGATGTGTCCCACGTGAAGCAGGTCAAAGCAGCCGTTGCCAAAGACGATCTTTTTCCCCTTTTTTCTCTCATCGTCCAGTATGCGCTTCAGCTCCAGGTGGTCGCGTACGTACTCACCCATACTGTTCGATCGCCCTTCTCAACTCGTCCGGCGCAACCACCGCGGTGCCCCGCTTCATCACCACGATGCCGCCCGCATGATTCGCTATCTGGCAGGCGGTGAGGAAATCAGCTCCCGAAGCAAGAGAAAGCGCCACCACGGCCGCAACCGTGTCGCCTGCTCCCGTCACATCGGCTATCTCGTCGCTCCCTGATATGGGAATGTGGTGGGTCTCGCCGCCTTTCACAAAGAGGCTCATGCCCTTGTTGCCGCGGGTGATAAGGAGCGCCCTTAAGTCCATCAGGCTCATGATCTTCTTGCCCACATCATTCACGTCGCGCCTCGGTTCGAGCCCGGCGAGCGCATACGCCTCGGATTCATTCGGCGTGATCATTGTGAACCCGCTGAAGCGCGTGAGGTTGAACCTTGAATCACCGACCACCGCTTTGTCTTTCGCCATCACCTTTCCATACTCGATAATCTCGTTGTCGATCAGGCCGTACTCATAGTCGGAAAAAACAAACCCGTCCATTTCGTGACCGATTGCAACGAGCCGCTCTTTGAGCACCGTCTTCAGGTAGTCCGGGGTCATGCCCGTCTCTTCACGGTCGATCCTGATGACCTGTTGCTTGGTCGTGTGCGTGTCCCCTGCGAGGATGCGTGTCTTCGTTACTGTTTTTCCGTCGTGCTGCAAAAGGCCGTGCATGTCGATATTCTTGTGCTGAGAAAAGTAAGTAATCAGACTTCGGCCGATCTCATCCTTTCCCACGCAACCCAGTGGATAGACGTGGGCGCCCAGCGCCAGGAGGTTGTTAATCGTGTTTCCCGCGCTACCCGGGTAGAGCTTCTCTTCCTCGTACTTGACGACAACGACCGGGGCTTCCCTGGACAGCTTGTAGGGCATCGCATAGATGTAAACGTCGGCGATGATATCGCCGACCACACAGATCTTCTTGCCCCTGAACTTCTCAATCAACGCGAGAGCACTATCGGCCAAAGATATCCTCCACCTTAGCAAAAACGTCTTCAGGCTTTAAGCCCGTCATACACACGTGATCACCGTCACATTTTTTCCGGTTGCACGGCCTGCAGGCCACATCCTTCATCACAGGATGCGTCGACTGGCTGGGATACTCGGTGTAGAGCGAGTCCATAGGACCCAGGATGACTAAGGTAGGCCTTCCGAGCGCCGCAGAGATGTGGCGCGGACCTGTGTCGTTGCTCACTACCAGGCTAGCCCTGGAAAGACAGACCTTCAGATCGCCGATATCCATCTCTTTGATCTGTACCTTATCCCTGTGAGAAGCAGCCTCACGCACCTGGTTCGCGATCTCCAGCTCGTCCTTGCCCGGTAAAATATATACCATCCTCTCATATTTCGAGACAATCATGTCAGCCAGTTGGGAGAAGTGCTGTGCAGGCCACCTCTTTGAGGAACCGTACTGAGCCCCGACGATAAAGGCAACGTACCCCGTTCCTATGTCGGTATATGTTTGGTCGAACCGCTGCTCCTCATCCTCAGCCACTGAAAGCTGCGGGGAATCGGTGAGCTTCTTGATGCCCAGTGCGTCGAGAATGCGCAGGTAGTGTTCGACCGTCGGCTCCAGGGCTTGCCCCCCCGTGATCCGATGGTTCAGCATGAAGCCTCGACTGTTCAGATCGTACCCCACCCTCTCTGGCACGCCGCCCAGGAAGAGGATCAGTGCGGAACGGAATGAGTGGGGCAGCACAACCCCCCTTTCAAACTTCCGCTCCCGAATCGTGGCCACATTGTCTAAGAACGAAAAGAGTGTCTTGTTGTCATACGGTATGAACCGGTCAAAGAACCCGAGCCCGTTGTAAAGGTGCATGGCGCGCGATTTGCCCATGGCCCACAGCTCACCAACGAGCTCACTCCTCAGGGCCTTGAGGAACGGTGTTGCCATGACCATGTCGCCTAACCAGTTAGGCAGATAGACTATCGTCTTCCCAGTCACTACGCACACCCATGAACCGGTTGAACTTCACCGTGTAATGAAGCTTATCCCGGTCTGCAGCCTCTCTGTCAAGCTTTTCAATCTCCGATGCAAAGGCTTTCTTCTCACGCTCCCAATCGGAACGCTCAGCCGCCTCGATCCGGTCAACGAGCTGGCGGTAGCCCTCTGCGCCACCTTCTTCACTGTACTTGTTCACGAAGGCACAGAGGTGGTTCTTCACCTTGTCCACGAGAAGGTTCACGTCCTCACCCAGGTCCATGCACGTCTCGTCCGTGAAGTTGTCGAGTGAGCGCATCCTCTCAAAGTCAATGGAGTCGTGGGCTTTAGCGATCTCGTATGCTTCCGTGCCCACATACGGAAAGAAAAGGCTCCAGCGGAACCGGCCGGGCCTGATCTTCCCCAGGAGCTTTATGGTGGCCATGATATCGTCTCCGGTCTCGCAGGGCAGGCCCACCATGACAAAGGCAGACGTGTGAAGCCCATACTTGTGGGCAGCAGCAAAAGCCTTCTCGATATCCTCGTTCGTCATGAACCGGTGGAGCACCTTCCTCCGCAACTCGTCGCTGCCGCTCTCAAGACCGAACTTGACGATTCTGCACCCGGCCTCTTTCAAGCCGGCCGCCACTTCCTCGTCGAAAAAGCGCACGTGCGCGTTGCAGACAAAACCGATGTTTGTCAGTTTCCTGTACTCCTTCGAAAACTCACGCATCCATTCCTTGTCCAGCGTAAATACGTCGTCGTCGAAGATAAACATCTTGATGCGCTGGTAGTGGGAGAGCAGGTGGTCGATCTCCCGGATGATCTCCTCCACGCTGTGTCTCCGTATGTATGTCCTCGGGAGATGCCCCGATTCTTTGTAGAGCCTGATGATCTTGTGGTTGAGGCAATACGTGCAACGGAAGGGGCAGCCGCGCCCCGTGAGAAGGCCGACCCACCCATCCTTGGCATCGATCATGGTCTGAAAGTCGAATAAATCATAATCCTTGAAGGGAAGAGCTGCGATGTTAGTGTACGGCCGAAGCGGCTCGATGATTGATTTTCCATTCCGCCTGTACCCCATGTTTCGCACATGCTCCGGGCCTCCCTTTTCAAGAAATTCCAGAAAGGCCTCTTCACCCTCCCCTATGCAGACCGCATCCACCGCATCTTCGAGAAGCACGCTCTGGGGGTCGAGCGTGGGGTGTATGCCTCCGAACACGATGGGCCTCGGCAGGTAGGTCTTGATGTCGCGCGCTATCTCAAGTGCATACTTGTACTGATTCGTCACGACTGAGAACCCGATCACGTCAGGGGCAAAGGCCATGACGTCTCGCTTTATCCTTTCCCGGTCAAACGGGTACCCTATCTGTTCGTTGATGTTGAGCAGCGCTGTCTCGATTCCGTGCTCTTTCAGGAGCGCTGAGATGTGTGCCACGCCGTAGTTGAATCCTATCTGTGCATTGAGGTTCGGATATATAAAGAGCACACGCATGAGTTACACCAGGGTCCCGGGTCCCGGGTCCCTGGGCCCGGGAACCTGCCACTGCTTGATATCAAGGATCATTATTCGCTCTCTTCGCCCGCTCATCGGTTTCTCTGCTCTATCTGGTCTATTTAGTCTATCTCGTCTCGGTGCTCACTGGCCACTGGTTACTGATTACTGATTACTGGCTCTCCGCGTCACCGTGTCTCCCTCTCTCCGCGTCACCGTGTCTCCCTCTCTCCGCGTCTCACTCGACACTACTTACTGGCCCCCTGCCCCTTGACCCTGTCTCTCGTACGGTTCCACATACCCTGCACCTCTTCGAATACCTCGGCCGGGGTTATGGTGCGAAGGCAGATGCGCTTCGCGCACTCCTTGTCCTTGCACGGGCTGCACGGAATATCCTGGCGCACTATCGTGTGGATCTCGCCAAAAGGCGCATTCACCTTGGGATCGGTAGGGCCGAAGATCGCGAGGACCGGCGTACCTGCAAAAGCTGCGAGGTGCATGACCCCCGTGTCTCCGCCTACGTATAGATCCGACTTCTTGAGGAGCGCGCAGAGTTGGGTCACGTCGAGCAGATCCGGGCAGAGGATGCCTGTGCCTGCCATGTCGCACAACTGGCGTGCATCCTCCTCCTCTCCGGGCCCCCAGAGTATCAGCACCGTGGCCTGAATAGCGTCCCGCATCAGCTTGAGGAGTTCCGCGTAATTGGCAAGGTCCCACCTCTTGAAAGCGCTCCCCTTACTGCAGAACGGGAAGAGGGCGATCACCGGGCCGTCCAGACTCACGCGCTTGAACATGTCCGTGACATAGGTATCCGCGCTCTCCGGGACCGAGAGTTCAACCTGCGGTATAGGCCCGTTCACTCCGAGGTGCCGGGCGAGCAGCATGTTGCGCTCCACTTTATGAAGCCTCGTGTCGGCGCCGTCTACCTTCTCATCGTATGTGAGCCAACTTCCCTCTTTCGCATATCTCTTGCTGAAGCCTATCTTTCGACCTGTGCGGGCAAGGCTTCCGAGCAGAACGCTCTTCAGTATGCCGTGAAAATCGAGAAGAGCATCGTATCTGCGTTGCCTGAGGTTCGTAGAGAATGCTTTGAGTTGCCGCCACGCAGTGAAGATGTGACCCCTGCGCAGGCTTGCCGAGAGCAGGCCACGGGGGAACTGGATAACGCTGTCAACGAACGGCTGCTTCGAGACAAGCTCTCCGACGCTGCCTTCAACAACCCAGGTGATACGTGCCCCAGGAACACCCTCTTTTATGGCTTTCACGGCAGGAAGGCTCATCAATACATCACCGAGCGAGGTCAGGCGCACGACCAAGATTTCATGTAGAGGAGGCATTTCTAAAGATTTCCATGACGTCGGGAGGAATTCTCACTGTTTTCCTTCCACCGTCAACACAGACGTGCTTCGTTCTTCCCTTCACGACAAGGGTATTGTCCTTGAAGATCTCATAATGGAAGGAGAGGCCACGCGATTTCACTTCCGAGATGCTGGTCCGCACAGTGAGGAGGTCGTCATACGTGGCTGCGTTGTAATACGTTATCTCGATGCCTGTGACCACGAGGTGAAAGCCCATCTCCTCGAACTGCCTGTATGTGAACCCCTTCTCACGCATGAACTCGCTTCTTCCGATCTCAAAATACTGGGGGTACGTCCCGTAATAGACTATGCCCATGCGGTCCGTATCCGCGTACCTGACCCTTACGGGCACATCAACATGCTTCATGCTAGAGGGCCCTCAGAAATTCCGGTCGCAGAAGCGATGGGTCCCTGCGGTTAAGCACGTGCATGATTGCCCTCAGGGCCTTCTCTTTCTCTTCGGGCAACCAGACCTTGATGGGAAGGTAGTTCGAGGCATGATTGGACGCAAAAAACGTGTGCGTCACGTTCGTGTTCTCGATCATGATCGCCAGTTCTTCGAGAAGCATATATGGATCGGGTATCGCGAACGTTCCATTCTCGATGTCACGCGCAAGAGGAGTGCCGGGCACAACAATGATGCTCAGGGCGCCGACATACTCCGGGTCGATCCTCGAGAGAAATTTTCCGGTCTCCTCCGCGTGGATCTTGCTCCGCTCCACCCCTCCGAGGCCCAGCAACACGGTAACCGAGAGGACTATACCAGCCTCCTTGACCCTTTTGGCCGCCGCCTCGGTTTTCTCCAGCGTGGTGCCTTTACAGACCCTGTCGAGCGTGACCTGATCTCCCGACTCAACGCCAAGGTAGAGTATCCCGAGTCCCAGTTCTTTAAGCTGCCTGAGCTCATCGACCGACTTCTTCAAGATCGATTTCACGTTCCCGTAAATGCCGATTCTTTCAAGCTTCGGAAAAGATGCCTTGACCAGCTCGATGATCGGGAGAAGCCGTTTCTGCGGGATGATCAGGGCATCGCCGTCAGCAAGAAACACCTTGTTGATGTAGCGACCGAAAGCTTTGGCCTCGTCGACATCCTCTTTGATCTCTTCGAAGCTCTTTACCCTGAACTTCTTCTCTTTGAAGGAGCCGCAGAACGTGCATTTGTTATGGGAACAGCCGACAGCGATCTGCAAGATGAGGCTGTGCGCCTCGCTGGGTGGTCTGTAAATTGCGCCTTCGTACTTCATTTTTCAATCCTGTAAAGCCTTTCACCATCCCTGATGAAACCGAATTTCTGTCTGGCGAGCTCTTCCAGGTACCGGTCGTCTTTCTGGAGCCGGTCCACCTGGCCTTTCAGCAACACATTTTCTTTCTCGAGCTTGTCTATCGACTGGCTGACCGACTTGATCTGCCGTTTCAGCTTCACGTAATCGAGAAGGCCGTGTTCAGAAAAAACGATTACAAACGCGAAGGACAGGATGACGACAAGGATGCCATATTTCCTTGCCAGGGCTTCAAACATTGTCTTATTTTAGTGGCAGAAGGCCGAAAAGTCAACAGCCCAATGTCATTTATGCTATTTCAGAGGTTATTTGAAGCGTCTTTCCTATTAGTTAGCCTGCAATCGTCAACAGCTAATCCAAACCAGAATTGTCTGTGAAAGGAGACACTTTTGTGGCATGCTATCTATCGATCTAGAATATAGTACGTCTATCAGAAAGAAATTAATAGGAGGTGTGGAGTGTTGACGCGCCGTTCCTTTGTTAAGATCGTAGCCTTCGCTCCCTTTGCCCTGGGCCTCGAAGCACGGGAGGCAGACTCTCAAACGGTGGAGATCAGAGACCTCCTGATGGGCACATTCGTGCAGATAAAGGGCATTGGTGTTAAGAAGGAGGCCCTCATCGATATCATCTCACACATGAAGAAGCTGGAGAGGATCTTCAGCAGGTTTGACGAAGGAAGCCCTCTTTCAGAACTGAACCGTACAGGCAGTCTGAAAAACCCTCCCAGAGAATTCATGACGCTCCTCCATTCAGCCCGGGAGGCCTATTCCGAAACGATGGGTACCTTTGATATAACGGTCCTTCCCGTGCTCCTCCACTTCGAGAAGTTTCATAAACCGCTTACTCCAAGAGAACAGGAACGCTTCAGGGAAATGGTCGGCTTCGACAAGGTCGAGTCAGACGGAACCGGCGTGCGCCTCAGGAAACCCGGCATGAAACTTACCCTCGACGGCATCGCCACGGGCTATATCATCGACCGGGGCGTGGAGCGACTGCGCGAAAGAGACTCTGCCAGCGTGCTTGTCAACGTGGGCGGCGACTTATACTGCGGCAAGAACGCACGTGGCTGGGGCGTCGGCATTTACGACCCCAAGCACGACAGGGTTTCAAGAAAGCTTTCGCTTGCGAGTGCGGCAGCCTGCACATCAGGGAACTATGTGAACTATTTTACCCCGGACAGGAAACTCCACCACATCATCGATCCGGCAAGCCTCTCCTCACCGACGCAACTCACCAGTACAACGGTCGTGGCTCGCAGCACCATGAGGGCCGACATACTCTCCACAACCATGTTCATTAATGGGCCTGAGGGCGCAACATTGTTGCGGGAAGGGGAAAAGGCGTACCTGATTGCGTCCGACGGCCGCGAGCTAATTCTCGGCTAAGCGCCCTCTTTCTTCAGGCGGCATTTTTCTTCAGGCACCCTCTTTCTTGATGACGTCGAGCAGCTCTCTTCCGTGGTGCACTGAGTCGTAAATGAGAAACGACGTAAGCGTGGCTGACGTAACCGAATCGACCTCGGTGTCAAACTTGAAAGGTGCAAGCATATTGCGACCGACGAGGCTTTTCCGGATGCGCTCTATGTCCTCACTGGTGAACGGAACGTTCCACTCCTTCGTCATGTGGGCGGGCATGAAATCGCGCACAATACCCTTCCCGTCGAAGACGTAGACGAAAAGCACATCGTGACAGACCGTGCAGATCGCCTTACGCGCCTCTTCTTTGGCGAAAAGCGTCTCCTTGCCCTTTTTCAAAACATACAGGTCACCGTGGGGAAACGGGATCCGCTTGGTGATGGTAATTGCTCCCATCCGTTCCTGGAGCAGTTTGCGCATCTCTGCTTCAGCGAGCCTTTTTACAGGCTCCTCTGTCCAGAGCGGCTTTTTCTTGAGCTGTTTCAGGTCGATCTCCAGGGCGACGACCGTCCTGTTCTTGAGCTCGTTGGCCGTTGCCTCACCTTTGAACCCGTCAACGATCACCCAGCCATTTCCCTGCCGTCGCGCAAGGTAGACGAGCGGGCTGCCCCGCGGAGAGCCCAGCTTGCGGTAGATTTCCGTTTCCCTGTCAGCCACGATGGGGAACTTGGCTGAGAACTCGTTCTTGAAGTTCTCCACTTCTTTTACGCTATTGCCGATGGAGATGCCGATGATCTTTACCTTCCCCTTGAGCCGCGCATCCTTTTCCGCGTCATCAACAAATTTGTTGAACTCCGGCGCCTCTTTCTGACAGACCATGCAGTACCTGTTGAGAAGCTGCACGATGAGAAGCTCGCCCTTGACGTCGTTCAAGGCGATCTTTCCCTTGGAAAAGAACGATCCCTTGGTAAGACCCAGGTACTTATAGTCCTGGTCGGTCATGGCCTCTTTTACCTCAAACGAAGGGATCTGGTCGCCGACCTGCAGGTCAGCCGCTGATACAAACCCCGGAATTGCGAGGAAAAGAAGTATCAGAAAAATATTCATCACGGTCCCGCTCCTTGGTCCATGATTCATGAATAACCTATACAAGTATAGCAGATACACAATAGAACAATAAAAAGATTTTGTGCCAGAAGCACCCGCAACGATTTATTTCCGTCGTTGACTCTGTTCCCGTCGGTGACGACGTTGCCGTCAGCCTCGCGCGAAACCCTCTGCTCGTGCCATTCCATCAAGGTGCGCGGTGCAAAGGTCTTCCAGTTCGAGGAACAGACCATTCTGAACTCGTGTGTCAAAGACCTTCAGGTAGCGATTGCACACCGTGCAGGCATGTATAACGCCCGCGGGCTCATTCTCGAGGCTCATAACCACAAGTTTTTCTGCATTTTCGCTATTACAGAAAGGGCACTTCAGTCGTGCATACCACCACCGTGTATCACAGAGCCTGCAGTAAAGATATCT
>Ga0316626_10000740_pt1 | contig 13355 bp, 12 predicted proteins | sample OWC_Aug_T1_C1_D5_FD_207656 | JGI IMG/M metagenome (GOLD analysis project Ga0316626, IMG submission 207656) | Wetland soil microbial communities from Old Woman Creek delta, Ohio, United States - OWC_Aug_T1_C1_D5_A | ecosystem: Environmental > Terrestrial > Soil > Wetlands | place: USA: Ohio...
TTGTCCCGCTCCGCGACGATGCCCATCATGGTCAGGATACACGCACCAAGAGAGGTGGCAATCAAGTCGGTCGGGGCAAAGGCTTCCCCCTTGCCTTGATTGTCCGTGGGCGCGTCGGTGACCAACGTGCTGCGGGATGGTCCATGCGTTGCCTTGCACCGTAGCTTTCCCTGATACTCGATGTCGACTTCGACGGCCATGACGATAACCTCAAGACATCTGCGGAGACTGGCAGCCTTCCTCCACCTACGCGGGCTTGGCACGACCATCGTGAGCAGGTGGCGACCGGGAGTCAAGTCTCGGACTCTGACGCCAGAACCACCCTCGCCCCCATTCTCTGCCTTGCCATGTGCTTGTGCCTTCGGTCAAAAACCCCATAGGGGGAAGGTACTGCCGCGTGGGCAGCGGTTCAGTTGAACGGGGCCTTTCCGTTATCCGGCCACGAAGAGGTCGGACCACCTGCTCCGCCTCTATCCGGCCGGATGACGGAAAAACCCTTTAGCGTCAGCCCGGTCTCGGACTTCGTGATACTCTCCCGACATGCGGTTCGAGGAGTTGGAGGCTGAGTGGGATGACGACAATAATATTGAGCACATTGCGCACCACGACGTTGAGACGGAGGAGGTGGAAGAGATCGTCTATGAGGACTGCCACCCGTCGGGGGTCGTCCGCGGCCGGCGTCGTGGAGTGCGCGAGCTTCGAAGGGCGCCGTTAGGACAAACGTGCGCCGGCCGCTCACCCGCCGGCCGTTAGGGACAAGGAGAGAATGGCACTGATTGACAAGAAATTCGCCGAACATTTCGCGAGCGACTGGATCGACTCGTGGAACAATCATGACCTGGATCGCGTCATTTCTCACTACTCGGATCAGTTCGAGATGTCCTCGCCAGTCATCATTCAGGTAGCAGGCGAACCCTCCGGGACACTCAAGGGCAAGGTTGCGGTTGGTGCCTACTGGGCGAAGGCGCTACAGCTCACTCCCGATCTTCATTTTGAGTTGATTTCAACCTTGATCGGGGTCAACAGCATCACTCTCTACTACAAAGGTGCACACGGTTTGGCTGCCGAAGTGTTTCATTTTGGCCAAGACAAGAAAGTTGCAAGGGCATATGCGCATTATGCATCCTGACATCTTGCACCTAACCCTTCGGTCTAGGCGCCGCCGCTGACGCGGTGCGCCGGAGCTCAAGCGTTCGGCGCACGAACCAGATCCAGGGGGCGCGAACCCACCCACGGGTAGGCTCCTCTTGGAATAAGGAGGTTGCTCGATCATGCAGAAGAAGCCGCGGTGGCAAGATGACTTCCCCCTTCGGGACGAGGTCGAGGACTTCGCGGGCAGGAGCAGGGTCTTTTCCATCACCTGCCACCACGGGCCTCTGGGCTATACCGTTCGGGCGGAGGAGCAAGGCACAAACGGCATGGGCTATGAGTTCGGTGCCTACAGCGAGACCAGCCCGTACTCGGCGCTCGGTCGAGTCCGCCAGAAGACGTACCGTGCTCTGGCTACAAAGCATATCACCGAGTCGAGCGGCAACTACAGGATGCTCCACGACAAGCTCCGCGGTCGGATCACCTCGGACGGAGAGCGCGGTGTCATCGTGGTGGTCGATGGTCAAGCGTTGACCATGGACGAGGTCGCCACGATTCTCGCGAGTCACGAGGGCTTTGAGTTCGAACTTCGTATAAGGAGTGGACTGGAATGAGAGGCTGCCGTGCGGGTGCTTGGCCTTCGAACGACTGCCGGCAGCGGCGAGGCGGCGCCTGTCACCGAGTGAGTATGCCAAGCTTTGCAGCGAACGCTGTCCGCCGCTGAGGCATACGTTCGCCGGCCCAGAAACGCTCAGCGCGTCGAGTCGCAAGGGGTGATTCAAGCGTCGTGAACCACAGCGAGATCGTGAGCTTCCTCTGGGGTGTCGCGGACCTCATCCGTGACACCTTCAAGCGCGGCAAGTACCAGGACGTCATCCTGCCGCTGACGGTCCTGCGCCGCCTGGACTGCGTGCTCGCTCCCACGAAGGAGAAGGTGCTCGCAAGACAGGCGTAACTCCGCGGCAAGGGGCTGCAAGACCCCGACGCGCAGCTGCGCATGGCATCCGGCTTCGCGTTCTACAACACGTCGCGCTACGACTTCGAGAAGCTGCTGGCCGATGCTCCCCACCTGGCGGCGAACCTGCGCAACTATATCGCCGGCTTCAGTCCGAACATGCGAGAAGTGCTCGAAAGATTCGATTTCGACAACACGATCTCCAAGCTCGACGAATCGGGGCTCCTCTTTCAGGTGCTCGATCGCTTCAAGAACGTCGACCTGCACCCGGAGAAGGTCGACAACCCGACGATGGGCACCGTCTTCGAGGAGCTGATCCGCAAGTTCAATGAGGCGCTCAACGAGAATCCCGGCGAGCACTTCACGCCGCGCGATGTCGTGCATCTCATGGTCGACCTGATGATCGCCGGCGACGAGACCCGCATTCGCACCCGCGGGGTGGTGCTGTCGGTCTATGACCCCTGCTGCGGCTCCGGTGGGATGCTCATGATCACCAAGGAGCACGTCACCGTCGGCGTGCGGAAGAACGGCGAGCAGGAACAGGTCGTGGTGAGCAGGATCTTCCCCACGACCCATTTCGGCTTCCGCAAGATCACGGTGGAGCGCCCGCTGCGGCTGAGCTTCCAGGCCAGCCCCGAGCGTATCGCGCGGCTGGATGAGGAGAGGGGATTTCAGGCCCTCGCGCAGTCAAAGAAGAAGGGTGTGGCCGGCGAGAAAGAGAGGGCCGCGGGGCACGCCGAACAGGAGGCGATCCGCAAGCTGGTTCGGACGCTTCCCGATAAGCTTTACAAGGATCGCGAGGAGTTCGAGCGCGTGCTCGAGGCTGCGGCGAAGAAGGCGGGGCTCAAGCTCGCGGCGCCCGTGAGGAAGGCGATCCTTTCCGCCCTCTCGGAGCGTGACGAAACGGCCCCGATCTGCCATTACAGGGAGGGCAATCCGGAGCCCGACCCGGAGCTGCGCGACACCGAGAGCGTGCCGCTCGCGGAGAGCCTCGAAGCCTTCTTCGCGCGCGAGGTCACCCCGCACGTCCCCGATGCCTGGATCGACACGGAGAGGCGCGACCCGAAGGACGGCCAGGTTGGCATCGTCGGCTACGAGATCAACTTCAACCGGTACTTCTACCAGTATAGGACGCCGCGGCCGCTCGAGGAGATCGAGGCCGACATCCGCGCCATCGAGGGCGACATCGTGCGGATGCTCGCGGAGGTGACGAGCCGGCTGCCGGCAACGAGATAAACGTCGGCATTTGACTATATATGCCGACGTTTATTACAACCGCCGCATGGCGATGTGCCAGCGCACAGCAGATCGGCTCAAAGGGGCCGGGATCGGGTCTTTCTTCCGGCCCCGCGACCTGCAGCCGCTCGCGATCTCCTTCGCCGCGCTTCAACGTCTCGTCGCGGCCGGCGGAGTGGAGAAAGTGGGCCGTGCTCTGTACCGTCTCACCGCGGCGGAGATTACAGAGCAGTACTCCCGAGCTGCGGTCTGCGCCAGGGTTCCTGGGGCCATACTCTGCCTGCTTACGGCACTCAGCTATCACGACATCGGGACGCAGATTCAACGGCACGTATGGATCGCCATACCGCACAAGGCACGCGCACCTCGGGTGCCGGAATTCCAACTGCGTATCGTTCGCTTCTCCGGGAAGTACCTTGAGGTCGGCGTGGAGTCGGTGCTCCTTGACGGGGTCCGTGCCCGGATCACGAATCCCGCGCGAACGGTGGTCGACTGCTTCCGGCTGCGGCGCCTGGTCGGCCACGACGTCGCACTGGAAGCGATCAAGTGGGCGATCCGCGACCGCAAGACGACACCGGCTGAGATCTACAGCGTGGCGAAGGCCTGCCGCGCCCAAAGCCTCGTCGGACCCTATCTCAACCTGCTCCAGGTATGACGACTGCCGAGCTATCGCGGCGCTACAAGCCGTATCCGGCCTACAAGGACTCTGGTATCGAGTGGCTGGGGGAGATTCCGGCGCATTGGGAGGTGAAGCGGCTGTGGCACCTCACACCTTCCGATCGCCGCATCATGTACGGCATCGTTCTTCCCGGACCGAACGTCGACGAAGGGGTTGCCATCGTGAAGGGAGGCGACGTCGCGCCGGATCGCCTCCGCCTTGAGCTGCTCAACCGAACGACGGCCAAAATCGAGTCGGGATACGCGAGATCGCGGCTGCGAGGTGGTGACCTGGTGTATGCGATCCGAGGGAGCATCGGCGACGTGGCAATGGTCCCCGATGAGCTTGAGGGCGCTAACCTCACGCAAGATGCGGCCCGCATCGCGTACACCGCTGCGATCCACGGACCCTGGCTGCTCCATGCGCTCAAGTCTGCGGCGGTCTTCGCTCAACTGGAAGCGGGTGCTCTCGGGGCAACCATTAGTGGCGTCAACATCCGTGACCTGAAGCGAGCGTCGATTCCCGTCCCTCCCGGTGTCGAGCAACGCACCATTGCCACCTTCCTCCACACCGAAACCACTAAGCTCGACGCCCTCATCGCGAAAGTCCGCGAGGCCATCGAGCGCCTTAAAGAGCTCCGCACTGCGCTCATCTCGGCCGCGGTGACGGGCAACATAGACGTGCGGGAGGAGGTCGCGTGAATCGCGTCGCGGTGGTTTCCACCGTGTTGGGTATGGCGGGGGGCGCTCTGGGCGCCGAATCGTTATTCACGTTTCACGGCAAAATCGCTAATAATGCTCCCGGCTATTTTCGCCGCCGCAAATAAGGGAACCGATGACCGCAAAGGCTGCACGCCAGCCGCACGGCCGTAAGATCCGCTGCCCTGGCGGATACCTGGCCTACGTTCCGCACCCGCTCCCGCCTCCTCTCGTGTGGAACGCGCAAGTGGCGGCGGCGCTTTCGCGCGCGGACCTGGCGATCGGCCGCCTCGCCGGCGAGGGCCGCAGGCTTCCGAACCCGCACCTGCTCATCCGGCCGTTCGTCCGGCGCGAGGCGGTGCTCTCGAGCCGGATCGAGGGAACGCAGGCGACGCTCGGCGAGCTGCTCGCCGCCGAGGCGGGAGCCGTCGTCGATCGGAGCCCTGCCGACCTGCGCGAGGTCGCCAACTATGTCGTCGCCTTGGAGTACGGCGTCCAGCGCCTCGCCAAGCTGCCGCTCTCGCTGAGCGTGGTCCGGGAGCTGCATGAGAAGCTCATGCGCGGCGTGCGCGGCGATACCGCCACGCCGGGCGAGTTCCGGCGCAGCCAGAACTGGATCGGAACAGCCGGCTGCACGCTTGCCAACGCGACGTTCGTGCCGCCGCCGGACCGGCTGATGGAATGCCTCGGTGCATGGGAGAAGTTCCTGCATGACGAGACGCTGCCTCCGCTCGTTCACGCCGCGCTCGCGCATTCGCAGTTCGAGGCGATGCACCCGTCTCTCGACGGCAACGGGCGCGTGGGGCGGTTGCTCATCACGCTCTCGCTCGTGGGGCGCGGCGTGCTGCCCTCACCGCTCTTGTATCTCAGCGCGTATTTCGAAGCGACGCGCCCGGAGTACTACGCGCGGCTGCTGGCGGTAACAGAAGCGGGCGAGTGGGAGGCCTGGCTCGACTACTTCCTGGCCGGCGTCGCGGGGCAGGCCGATGATGCTCTCCGCCGCATCCAGCGCGTCGACGCGTTGCTCGCCGAGTGGCGCGAGCGACTTGCCACGGCGCCTTCGAGGCTGCCGGAGCGCGTCCTGGACCTGTTCGTGGAGAACCCCTTCTGGGGCGTAAAGAAGCTCTCCGAGCGTCTCGAGGTCGCATTCACGACCGCCCAGCGTGCGATCGACCGCTTGGAGTCGGCGGGCATCATCTCCCTCGCGACCGAGGCCAAGCGCAACCGAGTGTACTGCGCGAGAGCCGTCCTCGACATCCTCGAGGAACCGCCCAAGCTGCCCGGCACGAAGGCTGCTCCTCGACGCGGGCGGCGCACGTGAGCCGCGAGAATGAGCTATGACAACCCATGACATCGAGCTGTGACACTCTGCGACGCCCGGGTGTGCCATGCGGCTGTGCCGAGCGGCTCATGGAACGAGAACGATGACCGTGGCGATCTCCGAGCGCTCCTTCGAAGAGGCCATCGAGTGCGGGTTGCTCAAGTACGGCCCCGACGCCTGCGCGGGCGACGTGACCGCCTTCCGCGAGACGCCGCCGCCGTACGGCGAGAACCCGCCGGTCCCGCCCACGCGGAAGGGCTACGCCACGGCGTATCTATGGGAGGAGACCTGGGCGCGGGACAGCGTCCTCGACCTCGTGCGCCAGTTCATCCACCAGGTCGAGGAGGAGGACGAGAAGGGGCGAAAAACGGGCCGGCGCTCCCTGATCTTCCCGCGCTACCAGCAGCTCGACTGCGTGCGCCGGCTCGTCGCACACGCACGCTCGCACGGCACCGGCCAGCGCTACCTCGTCCAGCACTCCGCCGGAAGCGGCAAGAGCTTCACAATAGCCTGGCTCGCACACCAGCTCTCGACACTTCACGACGACGCCGACCGGTGCGTCTTCGACTCGATCGTGGTCATCACCGACCGGCGCGTCCTCGACCGCCAGCTCCAGACCGCGATGCGCCAGTTCGAGCAGACCCTCGGCGTGGTCGAGAACATCGACACCACCTCGCGGCAGCTCAAGGAGGCTCTCGAATCGGGCAAGACGATCATCGTCACCACGCTCCAGAAGTTCCCCGTGATCGCCACTGATATCGGAGAGCTACCGGGCAAGCGCTTCGCCGTGATCGTGGACGAGGCGCACTCGTCGCAGTCGGGCGAGAGCACCAAGAGCCTCAAGTCCGTGCTCGCCGCGGGAAGTCTCGAGGACGCGAAGCGGGAGGAATCCGGGGCGCAGACGCCCGAGGAGGAGCTGGAGAAGGCTGTCCTCGCCGACATGGAGAAGCGCGGGCGGCTTCCCAACCTCTCGACCTTCGCCTTCACCGCCACCCCGAAGCCCAAGACGCTGGAGCTCTTCGGATGCAAGCGCGCGGACGGAAAGTTCGAATCCTTTCACCTCTACAGCATGCGCCAGGCGATCGAGGAGGGGTTCATCCTCGACGTGCTCGCGCACTACACAACCTACAAGGCTTATTGGCGGCTCTTGAAGAAGGTCGAGGACGACCCGCGCTACGACAAGAAGAAGGCCGAGTACCTGCTCAAGTCATTCGTCGAGCTGCACCCCCACGCGATCGGCGAGAAGATGCGGATCATGGTGGAGCACTTCGCCGCGCAGGTGCAGGGCGAGATCGGGGGCAAGGCGAAGGCGATGATCGTCACCCGCTCACGCCTGCACGCCGTGCGATACAAGCTGGCTCTGGACCGGTACCTGAACGAGCGCGGTTACCCGTTCCGGGCGCTCGTCGCCTTCTCGGGCACCGTGCAGGATGGAGGGCGGTCGTACACCGAGCCCGGGATGAACGGTTTTCCGGAGGCCCAGACTGCGAAGACCTTCGACCGGTCCGAGTACCGGTTCCTCATCGTCGCAAACAAGTTCCAGACCGGCTTCGACCAGCCGCTCCTCCACACGATGTACGTGGACAAGAAGCTCGGAGGCGTGAATGCGGTACAGACCCTCTCGCGGTTAAATCGCACGAACCCGGAAAAGAAGGGCACAATGGTGCTCGATTTCGCCAACGAGTCTGACGATATCAGGGCCGCCTTCGAGCACTACTACGAGACCACGCTCCTGTCGGAGGCCACCGACCCGAATCTGCTCTATGAGATCCAGAACCGCCTTTCCGCGTTCCCCGTCTACACCGAGGCCGACGTGGATTCATTCGCGCGCGTGTACTTCGATTCGAAGACGACTCAGGACCGGCTCTACGGCGTCCTGGCGCCCGCGGTGGAGCGATTCGGGGAGTTGCCGAGAGAGGAGCAACCCGATATCCGCGGCCAGCTCACCGACTACGTCCGGCTCTATGCCTTCCTGGCCCAGGTGCTGGCCTTCGCCGATCCGGACCTCGAGAAGCTTTACGTCTTCGCGCGCCACCTGCGGCGGCTCCTGCCCTCCGACCGCGAAGAGCTGCCACGCGAGGTGCAGCAGAACATCGACATGGAGTCGTACCGGATTCAGCAGACCGGAAGCGGCCGGATCGCCCTGGACCGCAAGCCCGGCGTCCTCGACCCTATGGGCACCAAGGGCCCGCACGTGCCCCCGCCCGAAGAGCTGGAGCCGCTTTCGGCGATCATCGCCGAGCTGAACGAGCGCTTCGGCCTCAATCTCGGTCCGGAGCATCGGGTGACGCTCCATCAGATGATGGAGAAGCTCGACGGCGATGCTGCGCTCGACGACGACGCCCGTGTCAACACGCGGGAAAACGTGCGGCTGACCTTCGACCAGAAGGTCGAGCAGGTGATCCAGGAGATAGTCGACTCGAACTTCGACCTCTACAAGCGCATCACCGACGACCGGGCCTTCGGCGAAGCGGTCAAGAATTTCCTCTTTGACCGCTACCTGCGCGCCCACCGGCAAGCCGAGGAGCTGATCAAGCAGGGCGAGTCGAAGACGCTGGAGTTCAAGGCCACGCTGCGCTGGAGCCTCAAGGAGGACCGGCAGGACGACAAGAACGTGACGCACGCCGCCCTCAAGACCATCGCGGCGTTCCTCAACACGGAAGGAGGAGACCTGCTGATTGGCGTCGGCGACGACGGGTCGGTCGTCGGCATCGAGCGCGACCGTCTGGACAATGACGATAAGTTCATGCGCCACCTCGCCCAGGTGGTCCGCAATGGCCTCGGGGACCGGGCCAGCACCTGCATCGATCCGAAGATGCAGATCGTTCAGGGCAAGGCAGTATGCGTCGTGACCTGTCAGCGGAGCCCTGAGCCGGTGTTCCTAAAGTGGAAGGCAATCGGGGCGACACCTGACGGCGACTTCTACGTGCGGAGCGGCCCGGGGAGCATCCGCCTCAGCCCGGAGAGTGCCAGGGAGTACATCCGGACGCGCTTCGGGGGCTTGGCGCCTGCGGCCGATAGATCAACGGAGGGAACCGGCTAACACGCCGATGAAGCTGCCGGTCGCCTGCGGCCACCGCAGCTTATCTGCAATCGGTCGCTCGGCGGATACGACCATGTGGTCGACGATAGCGCAATAGAAGTCCGCTTGGAGAATCCGTCGGACGTCATCGCAACCCGTTTGAGACATCCAGAGCCGGAGACTAGCCTGAGTAAGAGCGGTTCAGCAGGCGGCTCGGGCCTTTAAGAATGCACCGAGAATGGTCGACGTCGGATCCGGCAAAGATTGCCACGAGCTCACGGCGACGGGGGGTCAGGCCGGAGGAGGGAGGAGCGGCGGCAAGCTTGCGCTATTCGTCGCCGAGCAGGCCGTCGAATGCCGAGTCGAGAAGCGCACTGGAGTCGGTACAGCGAGGATGCGAGATACGCGCCCTGCCAGGTTGTGAGAGGATGATGGCGCTCGCGACCCTCAAGGTACCAACAGGTGAAACGCTGCCTGGCCCTCGCACGTCTTGGTCGGGACCGCTGGCAGCCACGGCGGCCATCGGTCTCTTCTGCGTAGTCGTGTGCATATCCACGTCTTCATGCGCCCTCTTTCCCATGGTTCCATCGCCAGAGCTCGGCGAATACGCTCTCGGCATGACGTACGAGGAAGCGCTTGCTGTTACCGGCGACTTCACCGGAGGGCGCAAGCCACGATGGCCGGAATGGCCGCCCACCTCCATGCCCGTACATCCCCCCCGTGGCACACGCAACATGAGGCTCCTCTTCACCGGCCAATGCGTCAGTTCCATAGAGGTCACCTACACGGGCGCGTGCGAAGACGGGCTGGCAGAGGTAGCAGCGCGCAAGTACGGGGCACCCCTCTCCAGGTTGCACGGAGAGCACCTGTGGAGCGACGGTGTACGCGACGTCACGCTCTTGACTCGGCCCGACGACGAGCCGTTCTGCAAGCCTCTCTGCACCCCGACGTGCGTGTTGACGTACCGGCTCGCCCGCCTGGCGCTTGCGAGTGGCTCGACTTCAGCAACCCACGGCATCGCTGCCTGCCGCGCAATGGAGAGCCGCCACCGCGTCCGCTGGCGTGTCGATCCCCTGCACACCATCCAGCGCTACGCCCTCGACGAGCTCGGATACCTGCTGCGCGTGGACTCCCGCCCCTCGATCGAGCCGTGAGGGCCCGAACACTGCGTTATCTGCCTCGCAGGCCAGTTGGCATCGGCTGCAGGCTCTGAGCCGCCTCTTTACAAGCGCAGACTGTCGCGTCAGGAGTAGTGCCGCCCGGTGTTACTGACCGGCACCGCTCACCGTGGTGCACTGTGTTTTCTCGGCGAAGTTCCGTAACGGTCGGCTCGGGCCTTCGGGCCTGGCCCGCGCGAGAGACCACCCTGCAGCGCCATCATTTGAGATCGCGCAACGGTAGGCCCAGCATGCTCGCGATGATCGTCCGCTGGATGTTGTTGCTGCCCATGCCGACGGGGCCGAGGAGCGCCATGCGCACCCAGCGGCTCATGTCGTTGTCCTCCAGGTAGGACTGGCCGCCAAGCACCTGCATTCCGAGCTCGCAGACCTTGAGGCACATGTCTGTGCAGAACACCTTCGCCATCGCCCCCTCGAGGGAGCAGGGCTTACCCGCGGCGTGGAGCCACGCCGCGTGATAGGTCATCTGGCGGCCAGCCTCGATCCCGATCGCCATGTCGGCAATCTGCATCTGCACCGCCTGGAACGACCCGATCGGGCGATCGAACTGGATGCGTGTCTTGGCGTGTTCGAGCGAGGTGTCGAACGCCTTCTGGGCTATGGCGACGTGCGAAATAGCCACCATGAGCCGCTCCATGTCCAGGCTCTTGATCATCTGCCACCAGCCCCGGTTGAGCCCCTCGGGCCCACCCATGATCATCGAACGCGGCACGCGCACGTCGTCGAGGAAGATCTCGCAGAGCGAGATGACCCTGGAGCCCATCTTCGCCTGCTTGCGGATCTCGATACCTGGAAGCCGCCGGTCGACCATGAAGATTGTGATGCCGTTGTATCGGTCCTCCTTGTCCGTACGCGTGATAGTCATGATATAATCGGCCACGTCGACACCCGAGATGTAGTGCTTGTGACCGTTCAAGACGAAATCGTCACCGTCTGGCACGGCGACGGTCTTGACCGCGGCTGCGTCCGAACCCGCATCGGGCTCGGTGAGGGCAAAGCATCCCTTGAGCTTCCCCTGCACGATCTCGGGGATGTAGGTGCGCTTCTGCTCCTCGCTACCGTTCATCTTGAGCATGTGGCCGACGAAGAAGACGGGCAGCAAGTAGCAGGCCGAGGCAGCCTCGCTCCCGTAGGCCAGCTCCTCGCAGGTGAGGCAGAAGTCGATGGCGTTGCCGCCGATGCCGCCGTACTCCTCGGGAAAATAGACGCCGAGAATGCCGGTCTCGGCGAGCTTGGGAAGGAGCTCGTGAGGATAGCGCTCCTCCGCTTCGAGCCGCCGGTCGAGGTCGGGTGGGCAGTTGCGCTTGATGAAGCTGCGTATCGTCTGTCGATACGCTTCCTGTTCAGGGGTGAAGCTCAAATCCATCTTGTCCCATCTCCTTCTGGTCGACTGCGGACAGAGCGGCCACCGCGCTGCCGCCCCCCCGCGACCCGCCGACCCACCCGATCGGATCCGGTCAGCGGGCGTGCCGGAACTTGGGCAGTGTCACTTCATCGTTGATCTTCTCGAACACCGCCTCGACAGGCATCCCGATGCGCAGATCCTCGTCGGAGCAGTCGACGATGTTCGTGTGCATCCTGAGACCTTCTTCGAGCTCTATGATCGCGACGTTGTAAGGCACATCATCCAGGAATGCCGGGTGCTGTGGCCGGTGTACGATGATGAAGGAGTAGACCGTGCCTCGTCCCGAGAGCCGTCGCCACGTGGTGTTCTCGCTCAAGCACTTCGGGCAGACGATGGCTGGCGGAAAACGCAGGTGCCCGCAGTCGCTGCAACACTGCGCTCGAAGCTCGCCCTGCCGCGTCCCTTCCCAGTACGGTGCACTGTCTTCATTTATGCCCGGCATCGGTTTATCGAGTTGGAACATTGAAGCTTCCTCGGCTGATACGCCTCCCCTCACCCGCACCGCAGGATCGCCACCGTGTAAGCGACCGTGGGTGGTGCCTCGTGCGGCGCACCGCCATAGCCGGTCACCATGCTTATCTCGGCACCCGGCACCTGGCAGTACGAGGTTCCCCGGATCTGGCGCACCGCCTCGGCAACGTGTCCGAATCCGCTCAGATGCCCTTCCGAAAGCAATCCGCCCGCCGTGTTCGCCGGCAGAGCGCCCTCGCAAAGGAGATTGCCATCGGCAACGAACGACCCCGCCTCGCCCGCCTTGCAGAACCCGTAGGCCACAAGCTCGTGCATGACGAGCGGTGTGAAGCCATCGTAGAGCTGAACGACCTGGATGTCCTTCGGGCCGACCCCGGCCATTTTGTAAGCGGCCTCGGCTGCCTCGGCACCACCGCCGCGACCGTTGTCCCATGGACGGATGATCTCCGCAGAATGCATCTGCCCGAATCCACTCACGAGAACGAGCGGCTGTCTTAGGTCCCGTGCCCGCTCGGCGCTGGTCACGATGCACGCGCCGCCTCCATCGGTGATGAGGCAGCAATCGAGCCGCCGCAGCGGATCGGCAATCACCGGCGAGCGCTGGTGGTCCTCGAGCGTGATCGGCTCTCGCTTCTGCGCGTCTGGGTTTTTTGCGGCGTGAGCGCGGAAGGCAACGGCAATTGCTCCGTACTGCTCACTCGTGACTCCCAGCTCGTGCATCTGGCGCCGTCCCACGTGAGCCATGAAAGTGATGGCACCAATGTCCCCATAAGGAATCGCAAACTCGGAACCGAACAGCATCGGGAAGACGCCTTTCGGGCTGTTCTGGCAACCGAAGGTACAGAGCACGGTCGTGCACATCCCCGCGTGGATCAACATGGCTGCCGTCTGAATCATCCCGATCGGCGTCGCTCCTCCCATATCCATGGTGGAGCAAAAGCTCGGCGTCACACCGAGATAAGCGGCCACGCGAGACGCCCAGCCGTGCTGCTCGCCCATCAGCGGCGACATGAGCACGAGGACGCCGTCGATCGAGTCCCGAGTGATCCCGGCGTCCTCGATCGCTCGCTTCGACGCCTCCAGCGCAAAACCCATCGAACTGACGCCGGGAAACTTCCCGAAGCGCGAGAGGCCAATCCCGGCAATCGCCGTCTGCTCGCTGAGTACCTTCAGATCAGCCATCCTCATCCCTTTCCTTCCGGTCATGCGTGCCGTGGGGATTCGCCACCGGCGCCCGTGATTTGGATTTGTCACCTGCCCCGTGGGCGGTCGCGCTCTCTCGGAACGCGCCGTGGGGGCCCTGCGTTCCAGGGCCCTCGTCT
>Ga0316626_10000741_pt1 | contig 13347 bp, 22 predicted proteins | sample OWC_Aug_T1_C1_D5_FD_207656 | JGI IMG/M metagenome (GOLD analysis project Ga0316626, IMG submission 207656) | Wetland soil microbial communities from Old Woman Creek delta, Ohio, United States - OWC_Aug_T1_C1_D5_A | ecosystem: Environmental > Terrestrial > Soil > Wetlands | place: USA: Ohio...
CTCCCTGACCTTGGGTATTGGGATTTCAGGATAGAGATGTTTTTTCTTCAGCCTGGGCCAAATCTCTTCTATGATCGACTGTAAGTTATGCTCTTCCATGCTTAATCACCAGGGTCCGTCCGCATCGTTTCTTTAGCCATTAATAATAGGAATTGGGATACCGCACTTTTCCCGGATAAAGCAGTTTTTCCCTCTCGTAGACCTTCCCCTCGACAATATTTCCCAAGCCCCTGACTCTTCCTCCCACGTAAATTTCTCCCCCCATCATCCACTCACCCGTATGCAAGCCAATGTTCTTCTTGATTAAAATCTTTCCTCCTCTCATCCCTGCCCCCGTCCAGTTCTTTGCATTCCCGTCAATGACCAAATCACCACCTTCGAGGCCAATCCCGGTGAAATCGCCGGTGTCTCCTTCGATCATCAATCGCTTCCCTTTCGGGAGTCGAAATCCAATCAGATTGATTTCTGTCTTCAGCTCGGAAAGTTTGAGGACGATTTCTTCTTCTGTCGCATAGTTGCATAAGGCAGAAATGTAAACCCCAGCCGGACCGGGAATGAGATATGGAATCCGCTGGCTGTTCTCCAAGGCAAAGCAGAAGTCCTCAATATCCTCGGCCGTATAATCTAGCTCCTTCACGTATTTTTCTGCCACCTCATAAGCCTTGATGATCGTATTGTATTGCACCATCCAGACAAGTTCTTTCGCCTCTTGCTCCAAAAGCTTCTCGTACCCCAAGCGGATCCGATCCATGACTGCCTCGGTGGATTGGACGATCTGATCCATGGGTAGATCAGGGGTGCAAGCGGTAAACATCTTGAATTCTTCAAAAGGATTCTTGGCTATCCAGTTCTCTTTGTTGGGTGGGACGATGGAATTTTTATGGGGCGGGGAGGAGGATTTCATCTTTAAACCTAACCCCTCAACGACAGAATAGAAAAGGTATTCTCGCTCTAGCTTCTCCGAGCATCGGTGTCTTTCTTGACTTCCACATAGATGGGATGATCCCCTTCCAGCGGCTCCAAATCCCCTCCCATAAAGATTTTCGATCCAGCTGCCAGAGCATCTTTCAGATGTTCACTCTGTTCTCGATATCTCTGCGAAACAGCTTTCACCGCCTCTTTGGCAAGGAATATGGGAAAAGGGTCATCCCTTTTCGATCTCTCCTTCTGGGAAAGGATCTCATCTTTCCACTGGATCCGATGGCCCAATGCATAAGGGACGACTGCAGAGAGATGTTCGATATCGATCTCAGAATCTTCCAACAGCCATGCCAAACCCTGCGCATATTGCTTAATGGAGGAAGGGAGTCGATTGGAAGCACAGTTTTTGATTTGACGGCAAAGATAGCCTGTATAGTGACATCCTTCTTCACAGTTTTCAACAACCCGCTTCTGCCCATACCATTCACAAAAAGACAGTTCGGCAAGAAGCATTCGAGTAAAGGCACTAGCATCCAGGTCTAGTTCCAAGCTTTCCATTTCTGCGCGAATTTGATCGCGATCCTGCCTCCGGAAGGACTTTATTCCTGTCGCCTCATCAAGATATTCTCCGTAGGCATTACAAACTTCTTCTATTTTGGAGGCTTTCTTCTCATACGGGGTCTTAGATTTCAAAACATGATAAAGGTCCCTTTCATACTTGGGATGTCTTAAGATTTGGTCCTTTCGCTTATCTTTCCCGACGAGAAAAGAAAGGTTAGCCCCAGGGTGCCTCGACTCTACCATGACATCGAAACGATCCACCAGAGGTGCGATGATGGTATTCGTGCCTCCATCTTGATAATTGGCAGTGGCAAAAAGACAGTACTCTTCGTTAATGATCATTTCGTTGAGGTACTCCCAATTTCCCCGATCCACGCCGTCTAGGATCATGCTTTGCTTGGTTTCTGGAAGGCGGTTGATTTCATCGACAATTTTCACTGGGATTTGGGCAAAGTTGGTCCACACCACATCCTCCTCGCCTCGGTTCAATTTGCCCAGATCCGGTCTGCCGATAATTTTTTCTTCCGTTTGTTCCGGATGCCCTGAAACCTCACTTCCCCAGATGACACCCAATGGGAATTGGTAGATGAGTGAGCAAATGTATTCCGCAGAAGTCGTTTTCCCCAGTCCTGGTTCTCCAATGATCAATTCTTTCCCTTTCTTCAACCCGGTAAGAAGGCTCAGGAGGATCGCGGAATTAAATCGCTCTCCCTTAACGACCATATCCGGACGGTTGAAGTAAAGATGTTCACTAATAAATCGGTAAATCCCCATCGCTTGTTTTTGATATCCGTTCTTTCCCACGCCCTACAATTCCTTTCTTTCTTTGACAAAAATGTTTCTAATCAGCACGGTCGGAAAGTTCGCGCGTTGTCAGAAGCCCTTCCTGTATGTCATCATTCGCCACAATCCGTACTAAAAAGAAATTCTTCTAATTTCAGAACGAACTATTTTAATAGTTTAACACGATCCATCACCTAAGACAAGGCTCCCCGCCCAGCAAAAAGGCAGCAAAAAGGCGGCAGCAAAAAGGCTGGACAATTTAATCGGAATCTTGTATCTTAAAAAGAAATGGTTTCCCGTATGATTCAACGTTCAGGGAATTCGGGGAGTAGCGCAGCCTGGTAGCGCGCTTGGTTCGGGATGAAATTTTGCCCTCCTAACTGGCTCACGACGTTTCACAGCGTTTCACAACAAGCCCAACATTTCTCATAACTTCCATTCATTATTAAACGCCATGAAAGAACGTTAAACAAGGTGATGTTTTGGGGAAAATGTTTACCAAATGTTTACCAAGTGCTCGATAGGAGGCCCTACCCAGCGCAGGGGAAAAGTGGCGATCCTCACCACCTGGGTCTCCTAAACTATGAGGCGTCATGGAGGAGTGGCATGAGCAAGAGGGACAACAGTGAGAAGGAAGGTTTCAGATTATGGACTGAGTTTTTGAGGCGTAGTAAAAACTATAAAGCGTTTTGTCTCTGGAAAAGTAATCGAGAAAAATTCGCTCCCGATTTTGCCCTTGACCAACCGTTTACGTTCCCTGTGACCGATTATTATTCCTTGAGCCTGACCCAGCAAATTTTCGGCGATATTCATCACCCTGCTTATTCATTCGAAAGGTGGTGGAAAGATTTCAAAAAACAGCCGGGTAAAATCGATGAAATGGCCGAGCTAATATATAAACCAATTCTATCGGGTCCCGAGCTCATCGGAAATTTTGACCTATGGGTTTCTTTTTTCATATTGGATCAAGAGGGGAAAAAGAACATTAGGAGACCGTCCGTCGATGATGTGAGAGCCCGTTGGTTAGCAGACGATAAGGGTTCTTGCATCATGAAAGTCAATATAGCAGGACATTCACCTCAAGAGTTGCGGCGACAATTTAACAAGTTAATCGTTAAAAAAAAGAGAGAGGCAGCCTTCAAAGAAGCTGGTCGAGATATGAAACGCTATTCGAAACTTTCAACGAAGTATATTCGTCTCGATGAACTCAAAAGGCACCTAAGGGTTTATGATCAATTTGAAGCGGGGAGGAAATGGAAAGAGATTGCCGAGCGGGATCCCTACTACAAAAATCATTCGGCAAGTCCGGAAACCACCAAACGGTTAATCTATATGGATCGAGAAAAAGCCGAAAGAATAATCAAAAACGCAGAGGAGGGAATTTTCCCGGGTGACTATGAAAAGAGTGAAAGCAAAAATTAGATAAAATCTCTTTCTTTGACCAATTAATAATTTAGTATTTTAATGGAGCCAGAATGATGAAAATTCGTTCTGGCTTTTTGATTTTCAGGAGGTATGACATATGCCAAGCAAGATGAGAGAGAAAAGGTTTTTCAAAGGCATCCCTCAGTGGGAGGTGGCTGTTGGGACGGGTATGTCTCAGGCTCGCGTGTCCTTGATCGAGCGAGGATATGTATCTCCAACGGATCTCGACAAACAGAAGATTGCCCGTGTTCTCAAGTGCAAGCCCGAGGACATTTTCCCCACGGAGGCAAAATGAGTCCCAAACGATCGCTATCGGTTCAAGACGTCGCACGGAAGAGACTCTTATCGGTGGAAGACGCCGCCAGATATCTCGGATTGAGTCCTCGGACCGTGTACAATGGCATTGCCCCAAAGTCTAAAGACCCGTTTCCTGTTCAACCGAAGCGATACGGGCGCCGCCGCTTGTTTGATATCCGCGATCTGGACGCGTTCGCAGACTCATTGTCGGTGGAAAAATGATCTTATTCAATTCTGAATCAATGCAAACGGGGGACACCCGTGTGAGCGGGCCTGGGACTGGACTCACACCCAGTCCCGTCCCCTTTTTGCCCGGTGTGAGGGGTGATGTCGAGAAGGAGAACGAATAAACTTTCAAGGTTTGTAGCTTTACCATGGGCGATCATCGATTCAAAGGCATGGGAAAGTCTAAGCAACGGAGCACGGGTCGGATTGATCCATCTGATGCGGAAAATCACAAAGCCGAATCCGGGGGAGATTTCCCTCAGCTATCAGGAGATGGAAAAGATCATGAACCGTCATACCTTCGCCAATGCGATCAGACAATTAGAAGCTGTTGGCTTCATAACCAAGGAGCAAAGCGGCGGACTTTATCGAAGAAGGAATTACTTCCGCCTCAGAGATAAGTGGAGGCAATATACGCCACCTTCAAGTGCTAAAAATGGCACCGTCGACAGTGCTAAAAGTAGCACCGTCGAAAGTCAGAAGGAAATCTGACAGTGCTAAAAATAGCACCTGTTGGAGGCTAAAAAATCAGAGCTCAAGGGCTAGAAATAGCACCCTATTTAGATATGCCATATGTACGACGATTGATGCGTTCCCCTAAGGATTGCTTTTGGTCTTTGGGTTTTGAGGTTTTAGAAGAAGTTAGAGGGTTGGGAAATGAGAGGTGGCGTGATGTGATAAATGAACTGAGCGGGTCCTCCCTGGGGGTCGGTCGGTGTAGGAATTAAGACCTTATCCATGTTTTCCGTATAAAAGTTTTTAATGAGGTTTCATTTCAATTTTACAGTTTACACATTACAGGAGGTGACAAGATGGAAGGATCAATCAGGGTTAGCAAGAGTGATTTTGCCAAGGCCTGTCGCGTTTCACGACCAACTATCTACGTCTGGCTCAGGCAGGGACTCATCCAGGTCGAAGGAGACGGAAAAATATCTATCGACGAACTGGAGGCGGTCACAAGCTTTCGCAACTCAAGGAAATCTTCGATCTTGGATTTGGATTTTTCCGTGATGGGGGACGGAGAATGAGAACCGCTTCAGATTTTGAAAAGTGGTTGCGACGGTTCAGGTCTTTCGTATTGAAAGCGTCGAAGGACGCCCTCAAACTAAAGCAGGAAAAAATACTTCAACCCCCACGCCAGACAAAGGGGAGCTCGAGCAGAGGGCGGCCATGGCTCTCAGAAGAAAATAGAGAAGTCAAAAGAGATTTGGACTTTTGAATTGATGAAAGGAGGTCATCGAAATGAGCAAAGTGAAGGCAGAAATTGAAGAGACCGCGAAACAAGAAATCATAAGTCAATGGGGAGTGACCGCAGAGGAAGGTTCACTCTATCGGGTCGAGAGGGGATTTCATCTCAACACCAAACTCGGCCCCCCGATCCCTGTGAAAAAAGGCGACATAGTGAGGTTGTCAGAAAAATTGGCCATGGAAGTTTTTTACGGCGGCAAGGTGACGCCCGTCAACCTGGGGGAGACGTTTCAAGCCATTCGCCCGCTTCGGACGGTTGACGGAAACGGCGAATGGCTTGATGTGGAGCGTGGCGACGTTCTCAAATTAGATCGGAATGAAGCGATCAAACTCCTCCGCCAGGGGACGGTCAGGGAACTGAAGAAAGGAGTCACAGTATGAAGGTCAAAGCACCTTCAAATTTCAGGATGGCCGATTCGAAGTGTGGGACGATGGTAGAAAGGAAAAAGGCCCAAGAGTTTGAAATCGACGAGACGAAGGAAGCCGAATTGCTTCGCGACCTCATCATGATGCCCCGGGTTACCGTCATCGACCGTACGTTTGTGCCGGACCGTGGTGAATATATTGGGGTTCGCCAGATCGTCTATCAGAACGATGACGGGTTTCCCCGTCGTATTGACCCAAACGGCAAGGTTTTCCTATCCCAGGAAACGGCCCTTCGACTCATGGTCAGCGGTCATATCAAGCCGAGTGATGAAAACCAATGGACACCGCAAAAACTCCTTCAAGCAACCCCGTCAAGTGGAACCCCGAAGAGGATGTTTGATGAACCGCAACCCGAAAAAGAATCCTGGGTTATGAAAGGGAGAAAATAAAATGGAGATCATCAGGAAAAGTGCCCAAGGTCCAGCGAAATTTCGTGTGATAAAACCCTTCATGTGGAGGCTGGCGAAGATGGCTGAACTGGGCGAGACCGTCGAGATGGAACAGGCTGACGCTGACCAGTTTGTCCAGATAGGAAAGGTTGTTCCGGTCGACCTTCCCGAAGTCGCTGTCTACGTCGCCTTGCGCGATTTCTCGTTGCCAGGGAGAAGCGAAAAGTTTTGTTGCAAGAAGCTGGAGAGGGTTGAACTCAAGGCCGACGATGCACTGAGGCTGATGCTTGACCGCTCCGTGCTTCCGGAGGACGACGGCCAATGGCGCCCGCGGAACGCAAGACTGAAAGTGGACGGACGGAAGGAGGAAGGGCTTGCCCAAAAGAAGAGGGACGGACTGGACCAGGCAGAATTTGACCAAAAAATATGGGAGATGACATCAAAGGGGAGGATAAAGAAATGAACGATGAAAAAAAAATGATCAGGTTTTTGAAGCGTCACGTTTTGATGATTGATGGAAAGCAGATCACGTTTCGGCCCGATGATACCCTTGGCGTCGGAGAGAGAACCCTGGGTGACAACGAGATCGTCATCGACGAAGTGACGGGTAGAGACCTGATCAGGAAGGGACTCGCAATTCCAGGGCTCCAGCATGGCCCAGGAATTGATCAGCGATATGTTGATTAGCACTCGGCACTTGGACGCTCGGCACCGAAGCGATATATAGGGCGCATTTTTCCATGACCCTCTTCGGTTTTCTCCGCCCGAAGGAGTAGCTCTCGTTGGGAGAGCGAAGATCGGAGCATAAAAGAGGGCGTGATGAAAAAATCTCAGGCGATTCCAAAATTGCAACAATGTTTCTTGTGCAAAGAATGGGCGGTTGAGAAAGATCTATCACCGATTCAGGTTGAAGATCAGGCAGGGTATATCGTGAAGCCGGCGTGCAAGACCTGTATCAACAAAATCATCGGGAAGGGAAAAAGAAACAGATAGCGCCCCACGCCGAGGCGCAAGTATCGGCGACTCCTTTCTTCGGGAGGGGGGCAGGGGCAGGAATCTCCCCTCCTGTCCCCCTGCTTTTTCAGGTTTATTGTTGGAGGTCACGTCTTTTTCTTATTCCCTGCGTGCGTTAACGCATTTTAGAGAGGACTTTTCCTATGAAGAAGAGGTCTTATAAGGGGCTATGTGGTAACCCGCAATGCGGGAGGGAATTTATCATCAAGGTCCGCTGGCAAAAGTATTGTTCCGACAGGTGCCGTCTGGTTGCTTGGGTTTTGAGCAAGGCCAAAGGCCTCACGGACGGAGGGAAAAAAGATTGACAGCGGGGTATTTAACCCAGCCAGTTCTTTGACAACTGAATATTGATTTCTTTTTTGAGGCTTACACCTACAACTAAACGTCCCCGCTGGGCAACAGAATTGACTATTAACGTTTGAAATGCTCATGCCTGCCATGTGAGAAAGGCAGGGGGAGCTTTTCGGCTCCCCCTTGTTTGGATTGAACGTGAGGCGGTGGAATGATATGTTGTCGTTTATTTATCCTTTATTAAAATCTCTTCAATCTTATGCACAAAACCATCTATTTTCTGATTACGTTTTTGGTCTAGCATATAAATATTTATTGCATCGTCATTTTCAATATCTACTTTCCCTGCATGCCCTTGAACAAGTCTATTTTTATTTTGATATTTGTGAATGAAGAATATAGCTCTACCATTTAATAAGAAAATTGGTTCATCTTCTATGGTTGGAAAAAAGTAAACATCAATGCTTTTTGTGTTTTGATTGCCTTTTAGCATCTTTTCAACTTTGATGATTACTTTGGAGAATGGAAATTCACCATGTTTCTCGTTTGTTTCTTCAACTTTCACTACTTTTCCAATGGCAATCATTTCTGATTTTTTAACCATATTAGAAAGTGACAATAGGACAATCTTACTTGATGCGATTGATGAGAAAGTAAAAATTGTTATGAAATAAATCAGTATTATAAGTATTTTCTTCATGCATTGTTGCCTTTTATTTTACGATAACGGTCGAGCTGAGCGCTGGCACGAGCCTGCAGAATGCCAAAGGCGTTCATTGCAGGCGATGTGACATTCGCTCCAGCGATTTGATGGGCGGCCAAGTCTTTACATATTATGTTCTCTTACCATTTATAGCCGACCAGCAAAGAGCTGGGGGAGCGCAAGCTCAGCTCGACCGATGGGCGGGACGGATATAAATTATTTCTTTTCATTCCTTAGTTATAGTCCCGCCCATCGTGAAGCTAAGGGGCGCGGCGGCTTTTTGCCGCGTCCCCCTTGAGCGCCTTGTTCGCTGGTTCCTTTCTTTGGTCTATCAGTCCATCAACGAAGATTTCAAGTTCATCAAGGTATTTTGAGATTATTGGATAGTCTTTATTAAACTGCTCAAGCACGTCTTTTGCTTCTGAGTATTTCCCGTCCTTCAGCAATTGTTCAACATGATTTGTAACCTTTGATACTAATATTCCGTGGTATCCCTGGCGACCAGCATCAACCTTTGCATTTAAGGCAGAATACCATGTGACTATTGATGATAAGAAAAGAAGGATTGATAATATTCGGCCAATTTTAGCCCAGACGGTTCTTGATATCTTTGGCCATGAAAATACTGAAAAAAGAATAATAGACAGAAAGATAGGAATTGGCGAGAGCAAGAATGATCTCATAATTACTTCATACGAGCGAACAATTATTATACGAAATTCGTATTTTCTTGGAATTGGGTCTTCTAATTCTAACTTTTTACCCCTTTTGGCCTCGTTTGTCTATGAAATTGTACAAAAACTGTACAAAATTGTTGATTCTATTTCGTGTTTCCCCCGTAATATCAGAAAATACGAAATTCGTATATCATTGGAATTTTGGCAAACTCAGGGCCGTAAGCTAAAAATAGCATCCTTCCTGAGTTCTGGAAGTTTTGCCTTTCTCTTCCTTTGTCTGTGCAAGAAATAGGCCTTTTTATCTTAATAACAACAAAGAAGGAGTGGAAACCTTGCTACTCATCATTCAGAAACGCAATCTTATGCTACTGATTATCACTTGAAATGTTGTTTTGAGGGGAGATTTTCAAAAATCACGAGTTCAGGAAGAACTCAACGGCTCAAAGGAAAATTTGCCACCTCAACCCGATTTTGACGAGTACACCTACTTATCTGCAAGGTGAGTCAACCTTCGACCTTGATGATTACGGGAAGAAAGAAGGTATGATGATGAACTCTACCGAGAGCCGTGTTTATTGGCGATCCGATGGAGTGTCTTCTTAGGTGGTCGAGGTTTATCTTGAGTGATCGAAAGTTCCAGACCTTCCGCTTCGGCGTCAACAAAGAGCGTTGCACCATCGGTGAACATTATAACGATTTCTTTCGGTCGGTGACGCCAAATTCTATGAACAATCTTGCCCTTTAGCATCTGCGTTGCTTCCTTGCCTTCCTTTCTCAACCAATATGGTGTCGTTGCTACTTTGGGACGTTCTTTCTTCATTTGTCTCTGCTCAATCTAACGGTGCGGCTCACGGGAGCCGGATTTATCGGCAATCTGTTAGCCTGCAACATCTTCAGGGACACGACCCGTTTTGCCGTAGCGTCTCTCGAAATCTGCATGGAATTCTTCTCGTGACCTGTAGCCCTTGCCGCCCGATTTTCTTCTGCCAACACCCCCGGTTTCCATGAATTCCCCAAGTAAACCTATAACTTTCCAAAGTGCCAAAGGCCATAATATGGCGGCCGTGAGGATAATACCTGTGTCGATGGTGAGAAGGTGTTCTGATCCCGGCACATAACAATCACCACTCTTGGGACAGCCTATTGCTGCTGAGTAGGCTCGCTCAAACCGCCACCAGTAAACGGGAATATAAGCAACAACAATCCACCATAATATTTTGAATGCTGTCTTCAATATTTTCATTGAACAGCCACCCCGCTGATTTGCGAGTCCGTTGAATTGATTGTTCAGCCTTTCATGTTTTCCCACTAAAGAAGAAAAGCATTTTGTCTTTTGGCCTCACAAAAATGATCTCTGCAGCCGACGGCCTTATTCCGTAATAGTGAATGCTGCAGATGTAAGCATAGATTTCAGCAGATCGAAGCTCTGCCTCCCTTGGAAACCATGGAATCTCACCCAACCAAGGCTCAACAAAAGACACTGCATCATCAAGAACCTTTGGGAGTTGATCACCACGATACCATTGTTGATTAAACTGATCTTTATTTGCGCTTAGCTCTTCTATGGTTATATGTGTGACCTTGATAGCGTATGCGTCAAGGTGATCCCCAGTAAAGGATCGTCCAGATACGTGACTTTTGATAACCTTCTCAATTCGATCTTCTCCGAGATTACTCCAATTAAAAATAAAGCGAACGTCCTTAGTGGATGCTGTATTAATTCTATCTCGATTGCCAAGGCTAAATTGGTAGGCAAAGAAACCACCAATGATGAGAGCCCCAAGAAGAGAAAATGTACCCCACCCAATCAGCAGCCATTTCAATATGACAGATATTCTTTTCATCCTTTTTGTTTGTAAGAATCCTACCTATTCAACTGCCTTTTGTCAATCAAAATTCAGGTGAGGATTTCGAACTGAAACATTGCATGGATAAGGTCTATACGGGTCTGCGGAGTACAGGAAGAAGTCTGGATTAGAAATATTCTCTACAAAGCTTAAAACAATGTTGACAAATATTTTTTTATCTGATATATGTATCAGTATGGAAAACATAGGAAGAGAAATCAAGGAGCTCATCAAAAAGGAAGGGGTATCTGTTTACAAGATGGCCGAGGATTTGGGCATCTTCAATGAAGCTGTTTATCGGTCTTTGAGTGATGAAGGGAATCCTCGATGGAAGACGGTTAAGCAGTTCCTTGATTATCTGGGGTATGATTTGAGATTCGTCAAGAGAAAGGAGGTGAAAAAGACTAAGGTTAAGCCGGAAAGAACAAAGAAAGGGAGGTGAGTTGAATGGCAGTTTTAATCGAGTGTCTTTGTCATAAAAAACAATCCCTAAAGAACAAGGTCTGTTCCACGTGCGGCACTAACCTGGACCCGCTGAAAAAGCATAACAGGCTCAACTACTGGATCGTCTACTATCTTCCTAACGGATATCAGAAGTTTGAGAAGATCACCGGGGAGAACTCGACCTCTCTCGAATATGCCAAGGCCGCTGACGGCAAACGTCGGGCGCAGAAGAAGGAGAACCGGATTCTGGACATCAAGCCCGATACGAAGATGACCTTCAACGATTTGACGGATTGGTACATGAAGCTGGAGAAGGTCAAAGCCCTCAGATACCTCCCTACCCTAACGATTTGCCTTGACAGGTTCAACGAAACGTTTGGTGGAATGATAGTGAGCCAGATAAAGTCCGCCGACCTGGAGAACTACCAAGCCAGGAGGAAAAGAGAAGGTAAATCAGACCAGACCATTGACCAGGAGATCGGGGCTGGCAGTACCATGATAAACAAGGCTTTCGATAATGACCTGATCGGGGGAGATACCCTGAAAGCGTTCAAGAGGGTCAGGAAGCTACTCAAAAGGAACGCCAACGCAAGGAAGATGACCCTCCGTTGCGACCGGTTCAAACGGCTCATGCTTGTGGAGGAATTGCTTCCTCATACCAAGTGGATTCTTGCAACTGGCTACTGGACGGGGATGAGGGCAGACGAGATAACGTCTTTGGTCTGGACTAAGGTTTCCTTGAAAGACCGGAAGATCCGGTTGGAAGCCACGGACACCAAGGACAAGGAAGTCCGGGTCATCCCGATCTGCAACGCCCTTTATGAAGTTCTTAGCAAGATACCCCAGTCTATCCATGACGACCATGTTTTCCTCTACCGGGGGATCGATGGTAAGAAAGAAGGGACGCCCGTCAGCGTCATCAGGAAGAACCTGGCGAAAGCCTGTGAGAAGGCTGGGATACCCTACGGGAGATTTAAGGTTGATGGGTTCATCTACCACGACCTGAGACACACATTCATTACCGACATGAGGAAGGCCGGGGTACACGATGCCGTCACAAACGCCATCACGGGTCATTCGGACGGGACGATGCGGTCACGATATGACACCGTTGATTTCGATGATCTGATGAAGGGCGTAAGACAATTAGAGGGTTATCGGGAAAATGTTTACCAAAGTGTTTACCAAGCGGGGATTTTAGAGGCTGAAGCGAAATGAAAGGCTTGACAAATTCATGTGAATCTCGTAAGTTAGAAGAACGTCGGGGAGTAGCGCAGCCTGGTAGCGCGCTTGGTTCGGGACCAAGAAGCCGGCGGTTCAAATCCGCTCTCCCCGACCACTCAAATAATAACCATAAACAGAGATAACGCGTTTATTCTGTATTTCGAACTGTCCTGGCTTCCCTACCCCGTTATGCCTTGTTTTGACCCTTCATGCGGCTATTCCTCTTGCCTTCAGAAGTCGATGCGTCTTTCCGTGGCGATTTCTCAGATTAAGGATGTCACCTTTGAACGAGCCTCGTCGTGAGGTCCAAGAGAGAATGGAAAGATATTGCAAAAATGCTAAATTTAGGGTAAGAAGCATCAGAAATGGAGACCAAAGACTATTTAGACGTAAGAGCTGTTGTCATCTTGATCATCGTGACTTTGCTTTGGGGTTTTAATCATCCTGCGATCAAGATTTCAAATCAGGGCGTATCGCCGATCTTTGCATCAGCCCTACGATCTATTCTCGCCTCAATTTGCGGACTGATCTACTGTCTCAGAAGGGGAGAAAAAATATTTCATAAGGACATCATGCTCTTCCATGGGGTGATGGTGGGCCTCATGTTTGGAGTCGAATTCGCATGTATTTACTTCGGTTTGCTCTACACAGATGCCGCCCGCTCCGTGCTTTTTGTCTACCTGAGTCCTTTTATCGTAGCCGTCGGAGCTCATTTTTTCCTTAAGGGCGATCGATTGACTTTTCTGAAAATTGTGGGTCTCGCCCTTGCTTTCACTGGCATCTTTGTCGTCTTTGGCCGCAGACCCATAACGGCGAAAGCAGAAATGTTCTATGGAGACATTCTGCAGATCGCCGCCGGTGTTCTGTGGGGA
>Ga0316626_10000743_pt1 | contig 13343 bp, 36 predicted proteins | sample OWC_Aug_T1_C1_D5_FD_207656 | JGI IMG/M metagenome (GOLD analysis project Ga0316626, IMG submission 207656) | Wetland soil microbial communities from Old Woman Creek delta, Ohio, United States - OWC_Aug_T1_C1_D5_A | ecosystem: Environmental > Terrestrial > Soil > Wetlands | place: USA: Ohio...
CCCATCGACTGTAATCGTGCTGTCATTTTTTCGGCATAGCAATTTTTGCAACCTGCCGATATTTTGGAGCAGCCTGTTACGGGGTTCCATGTCTTGTCTGTCCATTGTATTTTTGTGCTCATTTCGTCACCCTCCCTTTCTTCACTCTCTCAGCTCGTTCTATCCCCTTCTGCACTGTCTCATCAAAATAGCCGCTTGCAGCTTTCGTGTCGAGGCATACTTTACTGTAGCCCATTATCTCAGCTTTCCTGCGGCATCCACAAACGCAGCCGGGTGATGGTCGTTTAGTGTTCATTGTTTTCAACCTCCTTGATTAAAATATATGACAACGCTTTCTTGTCTGACATTTTGGACATTTTTGCCCTATTTTTATTTTTTTATCACTAAGGCATCCACAGGCTTGTTGTTTCCGTTTTGATTCGCATTGATTACAATTACATTGTTTACTCATCACTTCCCCTCCTTCATCTTACCATACACCCACGCTATCGCTGCGAGCTGGGCGTGGAGGCGGGAGGGATATGGGTTATTGTCACCACCCCACTCAAAGGGCTCTTGAGTCTCCATATCACCGAAAACTACCTTGCCAGTTAATTCTTCTTGTAGCGCATCTGCTATATAAATATCTTCGCATAACCAATACCCCTCCGCCGCGCACTTCTCGATGGCGAGGTAGATGAAGCGGTGTATGTCGAGGTACATATACTCATCGTCATTACAAGATATGCCTCCATGAGCATCAATGTGTTCAGCCAAATGGGGGCAACATGATATATGTATAGCCTCCCAGTCACGGCTTAATTCAATCGTGCCCAAATAACAGTCACCCGTCTCGTCATCCCCTGAGCAGGTATCTGACTGCTCCCCATCCTCTATTCCCAGCACCCGCCTCACTATATCGGGGGTTATTATTTCGTTAGTGTTCATTTGGTTATTTCTCCAATTTTATCATCACTCTAAATGGCAAGGGCATACTGTATACCCGCCATTATTATCCCATACCTTGCCCCTATCGTGGCATTTCGGGCAGACTTTTTTAGAATTGCGAATACTATCAAGTATCACATCCCTGTTCTTTACTCCTGTTTCCGCCACCCTTAATGCCTCTCTTAGCGCAGCAATCTCTACATCCTTTGCCCTCACCGCCTCCTCCTCCGCACGGTCGATTTTAGATTGGATTTGCCTATTGATATAGTCAATATCCTCTTCTTGGAAAAATTCATTTACTGGACATCCCTTATTGTCATATATATATAAATCATCATCCTCTCGCATCTCCTCGCCGCACACTGGGCATAGTATCTCTTTACTCATTTAGTCCTCCTTGATGATGATGTTAAATTTAGGTCGTTGCTTTTCAAACTGCCCGCCGCCAACATAGTTGCCCATATATTTTTGACGGTTCTCACTATTATCCTTCCTCAGCGTAGTAAATATTGCGCCAGTATCGGATTTTAAGACGAGGCAGAGGTAGTCGCCATCAGGCATTAATTCCCAATGCTTATAAGGATATTCGTCATACCACAAAAGAAAATCAGTCTGCTCTCTCAACCTCACTGGCTCCGCCGCCACCAACACTGCCGTCTTTATCCCCTGAGGGAGCTTTGTGTATTTTTTGTTAAATTCGATCGTGTTTATAAGAGACTCGTAGTACTCCTTTTCATGCTCGTCTTTTTCTTGTTTTAATCTTTCTTCCTTGTCGTAGACAGCTTGCTCCTCTGCCATGCTTTCAAAATCGCCATAGTATCCGTCTTTACTCATCTCTCTACTCCTTAAAAATTACAAATAATGTCAACGCAGCCCAGTCGCTATATAAACAAATGTACTACCCACCCTATCGATAGAGCTATCAATGGCTTTGCCGTACCATATAAAAAACCATTAAATAATATCTCCCCGATTTCTCGCTCGTCCTTCTTCGTATCGACTTGATGAGTTATATATCCGACAACTAACGCCACCCCTATAGCCAACGGAATTGATAAGACCGGGAGTCCAAAAGCCTTGATAATAAACCATCCCCACAAAATACTTAGCGCCCAGCCATTAAGAACATTGCTATACACCACAATACATATAAAAACCACTAAAGAACCTATTGCTTTTAACATTTTTCTTATCTCACTAAAATTAAATTTGCCGTCCAGTCTTAATGTCATCATCCGTTCCGGTACCCAAAAATACATAATCATCAAACTTTCCCATAGGACTCTCTCCTTTGTCACAGCATTCAGTATATTGCTGGTCTCTAAAAAATATTAACGGCATTCTTCTCTCACGGCGTATTTCTGCTTGTTTGGCAGAAAAATAAAAATCTAATTGCTCTTTCATGTTTATTTTACCTTAAAATCATTATATTAGCGCCATCACTACCAGTCTGAGCCTGTCCTTCAAATCCCCAAAATAGAGGTCTTTGATAGGCTACCCCGATACGTGCCTGCCCATTCCATCCGATACCGCCGTATAGTCCGTAGTGTTCACCCATCATAGACTGCACCTGCCCTCTCTCGCTATAACTTGCACTAAGCATATCATCGAAGTGGTACACATTCTCATCTACCGAGGCGCTACCGCTATATGCCACGTCTGCCGTAAAGAACTTGCCCTCAACCGTCATTGAGGCGGCGTGAATAGCTGGCGGCAAGGTGACTATCGGTTGAGCTACCTGCGAGGCGGTACCGGGCACTGTGATATAGATGTACTTCACTGTGACCGAGGCGGGGTCGATAGCTACCGATGTGCTAGCGGTGGTCGAGGTCGTGCCGGAGTTGGTTATTATCTTGCCGTGTCCCCAGATGCCCCAGCCGATAAGGATGCCGAGGGCAATACCGGATATGGCGAGGATATAGTCTTTAGTTGTCATAGTTAGGCTCCTTTTTTATTTTTACGGGTCATTTTATCCCTAGCCAACTTTAACGTATTTGCAAAAATTTCAGCAGTGCGCATACGAGGGTATCTAAAAAACAAGCTCCACGGTGACGCTTCTTGCAAACAACCTTTGCCTGTCCCTATCAACGGGCAACCAGTGCATTCATAGTAATCCTCAGTTTCTTTATAAAAGAGCTTACACAAACTACACCCACGTGTACCGATATACAACTCCTCATCATTAGATACCCAGCGTAAATGCCCGTCTTTATGGTACAGGTCATCCGTTCTCAGTCTCTCGACGATACCCTCATATTTGGCGATAGCCTCATTGAGGGCGGTTAGTACTGCACTCATAATTTAGCCCTCCACCAGTGGTATTGGCGGGAGCATTCCCCATCCATCCGCATAAGACCAACGCCACAATTCACCTTTTTTAGTTAATGCAACTATAATCTGTTGTGAGGGGTTAATAACGGTGGTGCTACATTGAACCACCTTGTTTTCGCCATCGTCAGGGCGTTTTGCCTCAATAAGAGCCTTATTAATTTCGCCCAAAAAATCACTCCATTCCCCAAGGCTACACTCTATCTTCCTGTTCGCAAATTTCTCAATATGCGCTGCCAAATTAGGGTAATTCTCAAATTCATTTCTGTTTTCGCTCATTCCTTTACCCTCCACTCCTCACAAGTTATCCCCGCTGGTAGGTACTGCTCATGATGGGCGCAGTGATACTGAGTTGCATCGGTTTCGATAATCTCGTCCTTTAGCGCACTTATCGTCCCGCCAATACCGCCGTCCTGATGTTTACAGTTTTTGCAGCCTTGGAGAGTGTAGCCATCACCGTGGCAGGTGGGGCAGGTGTCGGAACTAATAACATATTCGCGACCCCATTCACCGCTTTCATCATAGCCAGTTTTTACGTTAATCTCGCCAGTTGCCTTACAAGGCTCACAATATATCTTTATACTCATTACTTCCCCCCATGCAACAATATCGACCCTAACCATATCGCTCCTGCGACAGCCCCATAAATCAAAAGCCACGATAGACAAGCCGACCCCATAACAAGTAACATAGCCCATTTAGTCGGTAGACCCTTTGAGGTGTCGGGCAGGTCGTATTTGATTTCATTGTAGTTTTTGAGTTTGCGGTTCATTACATTTCCCTCCTGTAAACATGCTTGCCACCACGTTCTGAGCTATACCAGTGTATCATATCGAACATGGAGCCGGATAGTGCTGATAATATATCTTCATTGCCTGACCAACCGCCAGTGATTAGGGTATGCCCGATACATGGCTGGGACATGACAAGGTGGTCTCCTATGATTTGTCCATAATCATAATTCCATAAATTTCTTATTATATCCATCACGGCATCATACTCTATTGGTATTTCTCTCGCCTTGTCTTTTAACTCACTAATCTGTCTATCACTTGGATATTCACTCATTTACTCTTCCTCCTCGCTTTACGCTGTGCTTTTGCCTTTGCTTTCTTTGCCTTATTCCTACCTACGTTATGGCGTTCCTTCGTGCCACATACGGGTTCAGTCGAACTCATTGCCATAGCTGCGATAGCCATAAATTCATGTGGTTTCATTTTAATGGTTCTCCATTCGTGGCATACGCTATCATTTGACCTATTAGATCATTTTCAATGTAGAAGGCTTTGAATGCCGGAGCAATACTATTTACATCTCCCTCGCAGATAATAACGGAATTCGTTGGAATTCCCACAATTAACAAATAACCATCACTATCCTCAATGAGTTTCAATATTTCTTCCTGTTTAGCTTTAGTTATTTTCATCTCCCTTCCCTCCAAATTAACTTATTATTCATCCCTGCCTTATTCTCTATATCCCCACAGCAGGCAGAGTACATAGCGAGGATAAAGCATACAATAAATAGAAATGCGACAGTAGCCTCTATAGGGTGCTGTGAGGCGATTAGTTTAAGTAAGGTTTTCATGGTTAGTCCTCTAATAAACTTTTAACTACTCTTTCTGCGCGTTCCTTGTAGTAGTTTTGAGCCGCAACCTGAGCTTCTACAAGTGTATCAGCTAAGCCAGCCTTATAGTGACCGTGATTATTATTAACACTCCAGTGGTATCTTACCTCTCCATCCCAATCAGGAGGGAGGGTCTGCACATAAAATACCCCGAAATATTCCACACAAGTCATCCAGTTCCCCCTTATCTCAACCCATTCAGGCAGTTCGCGTATTTTCATAATCTCCCCCCTAAAATTTAATTATCTTCCCCTTCGGTTCCCATCCCTTCACTGCTTCCAGCTTCATCCTTACCATTTTCTCCCGCTGCTCCCGCCGTAGTCGGATAGTGGCGAGGTAGATAAGGGCGGCGTTAGGGTTCATTATAGAACCCTCTTAACTATCATAATAACAATTATGAAATATATCATAAAAAAGGCAAGAAAAGCTCCTGATATAATGCGTGCCCACCTGCTATCAAATATAGCCACACCTACCATGGCTAAACAAGAAATCCCTGTGGGGATACCCCATACCCAAAATATACTATCCATCACTCCCCCTCCTTGCTATCGAGGGCGGCGAGGAGATGTTCTAGTAGCTCTTTCTTCGCCAGTACCTCTGCTCGTGAATAAGAGTTTACTTTCCAGCTCAATTCCTTATCGAGTTTCGCGTATTCTTCTTGATAGAGCTTCTCCAACTCAGAGACTTTGATGTAGTCGCTGCCATTCTCCTCTATACTATAGCACTCGCCTATAATATCATATTTCTGTATCTTACTCATCTCCCTTCTCCTCCACTGGCTCGCATTTGAGACTATCCTGAACGACAGGACAAAAATATTCTTCGCAAGTCCAGTGCTGCTTGTGCTTCTTGCCTTTAGGACATCCCCCGCAGACGAGGCGGCTATATCCTGAACATTGGTAGAGTGGCATGCTAATCTATCTCCTCACATACTTCTATATCTGGGGTATTCTGCATCCCACAAAAAACATTCCCCTTAACTATGACTTCATGTGTTTCCCATTCGAGGTTATCTTCTTTGAGTTCTGCTTCCTCAAATGCTTTCTCTATAGCCTCGTCATCATTTTCCGCCTCTACTTCCACCAGAAGGCGACCTGTTATTGGTATACTGATTACATATCTTTTCATCTCTTCTCTCCTTGAATTTCATCTATTATACTCTTTTTTAACGTGTTTGTCAATAAGGCGAAAGCCTTTTATTTATTAGCTTTCTTTTTCTTTTTTTTGCCTAGTTCTCTCATTTTATCCAGCACATCTTTTTTTGTAGCTTTGAAAGCAGGTTCTCTGCCACCTGCCCATAGCTCAAGGGTGCGATAACTATACCCTATCTTCTCGCCTATCTTTCGCCATGTCCAGTAATCAGGAGTACGGGGATACTTTCCCTTCTCATAACGTTGACCTTTATTGAGCCTTGCCCTAGCGTTATGTAGTCGCTGAGCGAAGGTTATTGGTTGGTTTTTAGTCATTAATATCCTTCCCTCCTCGCATATTCCCCTAGCAATATAGCCTCGGCTACACCATCATGGTAATGCTTTGTTCCTTTGGGTAAATCAAATCGAGGAAACAACTGCTGGCATAGCTTAATACTTAATTCCTTATCGTCACTTAGTTTCATAGCCTTCTTCCATGTCTGCGGCGGCACATCCATATAGCGCACCTGCTCTATAATAGCCATTGTTTCAAAGATAGCAAAATTCTTGCCGCTTGTGAATGCCGATGTCGCTCCGTTCATTGGACGCGCCTGAGCCTTTTCGCTAAACAATAAGACATCCTCTTTCTTTTCAATATAGCTCATATATTCCCTGATATTTGCTATCAGTGTTCTAGTGTCTATTTGAGGTTTTTTACTCCCGATTGTAGGGAGTTTTTGTGCCATTATTAGCTTATCGCCAATAAATAATGCCATTCCCCCTTTAACACCAGGGTCGAAGCTAATTATACCTTTACTCATCATCCACCCCACACTTCGGACACCTGATAATGTCGCAGTCCGGGACATTTCCTTTGCTACTATAATGAGGTGCAGGGACTTCTTTTGTGTCGTTGCAGTATTCGCATTTAGGTTTTTGCTCATAATCCTCGCCCGTTATGTATTCGACAAAGCTGGGCCAGTCTTTAATTGTGCCGAAGTCTATGGCGTGGATGATGGTAAGGGGATATTCACTAGTTTCTCTTTCCCTCATTTTTTCTTTGCAATTATCTTTTAGTTTTGGCGCAAAATATCTATCATCTTTAAGCCTTTGCGCTTCTAAAATAATTGAATATTGAAACGCTAGTTGTCTTTTTAGAACACCTAGCTGCTCTTCTGCTTTATTCATTTGGGGACTCCTCCTGATTAACAACCTCGGAACTATCTCCGCCAACAATCCAGTCACCAAAGAACTCTATTGCTCCGTGCTCAGGATGCCTTTCAAAAAAACCATCTACGAATATCATTCCTATGCAGTAATTCTCTGGATTCGTGAGCATGTCTGGGTGCTCCTCAAAACTATCCTCATCATTCTCAAGAATAAACTCCCTTAATTCAATATCAGGGACTTCAAAATAGTTCTTGAATTCTGCTAACGTCTTAATTTTCATAGATTCATAAAAACCAGACCCTCCCTTGAAATGAACAACTATCTCATAGTCTCTTAAACACTGTGATTTATCTTTACACATCACCTCACCTCCTTTATAACACCAGTCTTAATATAATATGCGTTGCGTATCGGGATGATACGGATAGCGCGGAAGAGTTGTTTTAGTTTAGTCATTTAGTCTCTCTCCTTCTTACAAATAAATCAATCTGATTCCTTCTACTTAACTCACTTTCCCCGTTTATTAAGCGCTGCAACGCTTCCTCGCACTGCTCATCCGTTTCGAAACCCATGCACAGAATAAGGTTCTCCGTGCTTCGCTTCCTTTCTGCCCAATCAATAATACTGTAAATCACGGTCTTTTTTGGGTTATAGGGCTTCGTGCAAATGGTATATCGTTTATTACCAGTCCTGACTTTATACGGGCGTTTTTCATCATCGAGCCATATTCTTTCGCCTTTTCGAGGGTAGTCGGTTAGTTCTTTACTCATCCCCTCACCCTCTCCCATACCGCTTGGCAGGTTTAACCCCTGCCTTTTTATACTCAGCCCTTATCGCAGCCCTTATCGCAGCCCTGCGGCGTTGGCGGGTATCACGGTCGTAGAGACCCGTAATCCCATTGTCAAGAACTTCATGATCCAGTCGAGCCTGTTCTGCCTCACCTGCTGCCTGTAGTGCCTCCTGCTCCGCTTGCCATTCTGCTTCTGCCTGCATGTTTGCTTCTGCCTCGGCTTGAGCGGCTGCTTCTGCTGCGCCATCATCGTAGTATTCGTACATTATTCATTCTCCGTTGTTTTAATTTTATTCATACTACATAAAAGGGGTTTTATCCCCTCATTTTAAGCATTCTGAATATCCAGTAAAGTAGCTTCTTCGGAAGATACAAACTCGCCAGTATCTTCACGGAACCATGATTTTGTACGAGCAACCTTATCTACTACGGCATAGCATTCTACATTGCGATATTCTTTTTTAGTACTTATCTGTCGTGTCAGGGTTTTGATACGCCCTGCCGCCTCTTCCATGCCTGATTTGTTGCGAGCCTTGAAGTCAGAAAGCTCTTCCTCTAACTCATCTATACGCTGTTCAGACCTTGCTAGTTCCTGCGCCTTCTGTAGCAATTCCTCGTTTGTTAAATCGCATGGCAGATTGATTTTTTTTGTTTCGTTTTTCATAATATTCTCCTTGTGTTTATTGTGTTTCAAGACTTTTATTTTACATAATACGTATTATCGGGCGTTACTTTTTATTGATGAGTTTTATCTCATTTTCAATATACAGCACTACCCCTTCAATCTTATGTTTAGCGGTCTTGAATATCTCAGCGCCCTCCACTGTCGATAGAGATATATCAATACCTTTTAGATAGGTAGTCAGCTCCAACAGCTTTGCGCTATCAGGCTTTAGGAGTTCCAGCCTCTGAGCCTCTTTTTCGGCATCCTCTTTGTCTTTAGCTTCTTTTGCTAATTTCTCATCCAGCTCTTTTTGTGCCTGTGCTTTCGCTTTTTCTTCCTGCTCTTTCCTTTGGGCTTCCTTTCTGTCATTCTCCTGCCTTTCTTCTTCCTGTCTTATAGACTTTATTTGAGCAAGAAATGCGGCGACTATTTTATCAAATTTCTCATCAGAGAACTCAATAATATCCTGATATGAGATATGAATTTCCCTAAAAGAATATTCGCCTACTGCGTTGCTCCCAATCATGCCTATTGATTCTAATAGAACCTGTCTTGATTTTATTTTCTTTTGAGCAAGTTCCTTCTGCTGCCTTTCGATCTCCTCCTGCTCCTGCTTAATTTTCGCTAATTGCTTTTCTTGCTCAGCTTTAATAGCGTCTAATTTAGCCTGCTCAGCCTCTTGTTCCTGTTTGATTCTTTCAAGCCTTTCCTTCTCTATCTGCTCAGTTTTTTCTTTTTCTATCTTATCAGCTGCCAGTTTCTCGAAAACAACTTTTGCCTCATTACAAAAATGCTCAAAGGCAATATTAGACATTTCTTTAACCTGCTGCACTGTGATAGACATGCTATCGCCAACAAAGACCCATTGAACACCGTTGAATGCCATCCCTAGCGATTCAAGGGTGTCAACACGTTTTTGTAATTCTGCCTGCGCCTTTCTCTCTGCCTCATGCTTAACTTCCTCTTTTTCTTTCTCAATCCTGTCTCTCTCAGCTCCAAGATGGTCACGGATTGGCTCAAGCATTGCCATTAACTTTTTAGCCTGACCGTCTACCTCACGACCATACACTAGGGCAGCTTCCTTTAGCCCCTTGCGCGTTTTCTCAATATCTGCACAGGTTGACTTGACTTTCTTGTGGGCTTCCTCTACTTTTAATAGCCCCGCTTTATCCTTTATCCCATCTACTTTTAGCGAAAGGAACTCCGACTGCATTTTGGCAACCTCATTCTCACCCACAATTTTATTGTAGCTCAACGGAATCAGCGCCAGCATTTCTTCATCAACATTCATTATCTTTGTCATATAACTCCCTCCCTAAAATTAATTATCGCCCGGGTCGCGGGCGGTCTTTCCGTTATCTTTACCCCATTTATCTAGTACGTCCTTCTGTAGCACATCTTTGAGCGATATGTCTTGCAGGGTAGGTATTTTGCTTTTTTTGATTATATCCCCACCATCCTGCCAGATCCATATGAGCATAAGTAGTATCACCGGAATTGGCGAAGCATAAAGCAGTGTAAGAGCTATCCTAGCCATTAGCGGCCAGAACTCATGAGCCATTATCCACCCTATCAAATCATCAGCGCCCATCCTGAGAATAAAGCCGCCAGAGTTCGCTATAATCAGCACTATGATGATATATATCTCAGTAGCGGTGTACATCTTATATGCCTTCCCTGCCTTCATTCGTTTAACGATACCACGCATCAGGAACAGCAGGCCGATTTCAAGCGCTCCCATATCTATAGCAGCTAGTGTCGGGTCAGACTGTAGCCTTATCATAAACTCTACACCACCCAGAAAGCTCAGCACCATAAATGAAGCTATGATGCCGACCATAATCAGCTTCTCCCAATCAACAGACCAGTCTATTTTCTTTATCCAGTTCATACGACCTCCTAAAATGGCATATCTGAATATTTGTTTTTCAATCCCTCAAAAGGTATCACGCCCCTCTTGAACTCCCACAACAGCCTCTTAAAAGATTCTCTTTTGTCAGGCAACTCTTTCAGTCTCCATCCCTGTTTATTGACCTTTGGATTAATTACGAGAACGGCTGCACCGTAAATCAAATCAAAATCATCCTTTTTACGTTTTTTAATTTGCTTTTTTGCGTGATTGTCATAGGCTTCAGCATATGCCCACAATTGGAGAGCGGCATAATCATTATTCACGCCCTGTCCTGTTTTGAAATCAATAAGCACAAGGGCATCCCCTTGTCTACAAAGAACATCATACGTTCCGGCATATCCAAGTTCAGGATGGTAAACAGCTTTTTCACAATTCACTATTTCAAAACCGTATTGCTTCTTCACCTCTTTCCATTTCTCCACTATCCACGCATCGTCAGAATTGGCAGGAACGAACATATCGCCGTATTCATTGTAGTCATATAGGATAGAGTGTTTTTTATGCCCGTCCTGACGATGTGGCTCGCTCTGAGGAACCCAGAAGCCATCACACGACCTGAGTATCTCACTGACACCGGGGATTATCTCCCCGGCATCGGTGTAGTAGATATGATTGTCAGCATCAAAGTTGATTTTCATATTAGAAGTTCGGCTTTATGTCTTTGCCGTCAAGGACCATCTGTAGGACATCCCATTCAGCAGATTCTTTGACAATTTTCTGCTGCCATTTGTACAGTTTCTGCCAGTCCCTAATGAGTTTATCTATATCTTTTTCGGTCGTTTCAAAATAGATATTCTCATTTACCGGGTCGAGTTTATCGCCAGCCTTCGGGTTGTATGGCGTGAGAGCTGTCATATTCGCATATACAATATTCACATCGCTTGGGCTAGGTTCGTGAGCTATAGAGATAGTAGCATACTGGTTGAGGAGCACAGCTAAATCAAAGGTCTTCACGTTTTTAGGGTCAAAACCTTCCGGTTTCCACGCTGATAAGTCTTTGAAAAGACGTGCTTGGTCGAAAAGACTATAGGTGTATTTCTTGCCAGTCATAAAAGGCTTGCCTTTATTCTCTCCAAGCTGCATAAAGCTGTTTAACTCCCACGCGATATAGATTTCTCTACGGGGCTTTGTCTCCCCTGTTTTCTTATCTACTACACGGTCATGGGTGCCGAGGTCTATGATGCTGTAGCAACGCGCTGAATACATATCCTCTTTTGGTATCTCTCTGTCCTCTTTGGGTTTCTGGTCTGCACCGGGCATTAATGCCATATTCATGTCTCCGTAAAATTATTAGTCGGGTCAAACCCGTATCACTCAGCTATATAAACGAGTGATATGGATTTAATCTAGCTCTTCCAAAAGTTTTTGCAGTTCTTCTATCACTGCTTCTGCCATTGGGGAAGAATCATAATCTTTTTTATCAACTATCTTCTGCTGGACTGCAATAAATTCGTTTATTTTATCCCTTATATCAGTGACATAAATAACCTCGCCTTCCAGTGAAGATGTCAACTGATAATCTGCTTTTAGCTCATATTTCTTCATGTATTCTCCTCTTAATATTATTACAGGGCTTTACCCCTTGCCGCCCAGCTCAATACTTGTCATCGAACGGGCGGGAGGGAGTATTAACCGTAACCGTCACTGTAACCGGAACCGGAACCGTCACCGTAACCGGAACCGGAACCGTCACCGTAACCGGAACCGGAACCGGAACCGTCACCGGAACCGGAACCGGAACCGGAACCGGAACCGGAACCGGAACCGTAACCGGAACCGGAACCGTAACCGTCACTGTAACCGGAATTTACTTTTTCTATTGTTGCCATACCTTCACTCCTTGAATACACTTGCGGGCAACTTCAGTGCAATCAATTATCTCAATTGCATTCAAAAGCTCAATCTTCTCCACTTCACAAGGGAATTTGCAATTTTGAGGCTTTTTAACACCCTCGACTGCAAGCTGTGACAGACTTGCTGCTCCATCCCAATACCATAGTCTACGAGCCTTCTTCATCACAACTTCCTGACCGTTACGGCTTTCAATGTAGCCAGCAAATACACCGGCTGAATAGGTACGGACTATAACATATTTTAGCCCATCCAACTGTTCTGCCTGTTGTGATACTGCATCAGCTCTTACGTATTTTACATCATCAATCATAATACTTTCTGGTTTACTCATCCCTTTCTCTCCTTAATCTTAATGTCGTGAATGGCAATAGCTGGATTCGAACCAGCGTTCTCCGGGATTCCGGTACATAACCACTCTGCCATATTGCCATTCAATACACTAAATAGCGGGGATATAGAATAAAATAAGGTCATTATTTCGCCCCGCTACACAAATGGTGAGAACTCATTTTGTTCAAAAATCAACCCAAGATTGCTGTGGTGCAGGATACAAGGCTTTCACGTTCGTTCTTAACTGCTCTTACTTGAGGGTTCACGACCTCCACTATATTGAATAGTATCTATTTATCGGTGTTGGAGCCTTTCAGCCTACGTTCTATAGGTACCCTCCTCGGTGTACCCTGCATGGAGAAATCAAAAATGGGCGGAAGGCGGGAATCGAACCCGCACCTAGACCAACTATACCTTTCGGTAGCGAGCTTTGAAGCTCACGGCGGTAATTACTCCGGCATCACCGTCTGCCACTTCCGCATATAATCAAAATTGGCGCGAAGGGATGGTCTCGAACCATCTATCTTGAGCATAAGAGATTAAAGGTATAATCTCACAGACGGGCTTGAACCGCATTCCTCATTTGCCATGTAGCGTCTACCATTTGCG
>Ga0316626_10000745_pt1 | contig 13325 bp, 13 predicted proteins | sample OWC_Aug_T1_C1_D5_FD_207656 | JGI IMG/M metagenome (GOLD analysis project Ga0316626, IMG submission 207656) | Wetland soil microbial communities from Old Woman Creek delta, Ohio, United States - OWC_Aug_T1_C1_D5_A | ecosystem: Environmental > Terrestrial > Soil > Wetlands | place: USA: Ohio...
TAGATATGATTTTAAACCAACCACGTTGGCAAGAAGTTCAAAAGCAATTCCCTAATTTTCGATATTTAGTTGGTGCTGCTGGATTTACGGCAGAGGTTAGCGAGGGAAAAAGAGTTCCAGTTAGCGTTGCCGTAGAAAAGGCTTTTGATATGTTCGTAAAACCTAACATTCAACAAGGTCAATCTGCACAGCAAAGTACAACTCAAAGACCTCCAACAATCAATACACCAAGAAGTTCAGGCTCTTCTCCAGTAAAGAAGGCCGTAAGGAGTCTTGACGATATGTTTAAGGCCAGAGATGAATACTTTGCTAATAGGGCTAGATGACCTATTTTAAGGAGTTTATATGGCTTTAACAGCTACATATTCTGCGCTACTCAAAGAGTTCATGCCAATTGAGATGATCTATGAAGAGTTAGCAAAGAGAAATTATGTTCTTAGTAAGATTAAGAAAAACCCCAACTGGCGTGGTGGGCAATTGGACGTTCCATTTATTCAAAACATGGGTTCATCCTTTGCTTACGCTGCCTATCCTACCGCTGCTGATATCCATGAATTTGGCTATCAGAAGGGGTATGTATCTGCTCCAAAAGAAATTCTTGCTTCATTGAAGTTTAATGAAAAAGACTTGGACCAGGACGATCTCAAGGGATCTTTCCTTAAGATTATGCCGGATCAAATCGAAATGTTCATCGACTTCTTTAAAGAAGTTATTTCTATGGCGTTATTGAATGGGCCACATTTTGCCAAATTGACTGTTAACGGTGCTGCTGACGGTACTGTTGTGGTTGATAGAATCGAAAGATTCCAAATTGGCCAGCATGTTTGGATTGATGATGATGATTCACCTGCTGCTGATGGTTATGTGCAAACGATTAATATCAATACCAAAACCATTACTCTCGACACAACGAGAGCTGGCGGTGTTGATCTAAACTGTTCTGCATTTACCACTGCTCAGAACGCAAAAATCTATATCCAAGGTGCTGATACTGCGGCTAATGCGTTTACCTCCATGCACGATGTTCTCCTTTCCGCTGCAAACGGTGGTCCTGCTAATATCTATAATAAGACAAAAGCAAGCTACCCATTTTTGCAAGCTGTCAATGTCGATGGAAGCGGTGTAACGAAAACTAACCTCTTAGAGAAGGTTTTCGATGGTCTTACCGCTGTTCGTCAAATTGGCAAGGGAAATGCTTCTGATGTCCTAATGAGCTATAAGCACTTAGGAACTGCGATGAAAATCCTTGAAGTTTCAAGAGATTATACGATTTTGGACAAGAAACCGTCAGTGTACGGTTGGAGCGAAATCGTGGTTGCAGGGGTTACTGGCCAAGTCACATTGGCTGGGATACCTGAGATGGACGACTCAGAGATTTACTATATTGACTGGAAGGGTTGGACCTTATTCAGCAATAAGTTCATCGAGAGACGCAAATCTCCAAGCGGAGATGAATGGTATGAGGAACGAAATACGACCGGATATACCTATATCCTAGACCATAAATTTTATGGCGAACAAGTTTGCTCAAACGTTTCTGCAAACGGCGTTCTGTACGGTATTTCTTATTCGTAATGATTTCAAAGAGATGGGTGGGGTCGTATTGATCCCACCCTATCTTTGCGTGAAGGCTAACACGTTAACATGTCCAGATAGGATATTTTATGACAATTACTGCAAATGAAATATATTTACTTAATAATCATGCTGGAAAAGCTGCTCATCAAGTACAACTTGGAACTCTCATTTATAATGCAGAGAATGTTGTAGCTGGTGAGATTGCCCTGGCTGATGGAAAGATACTTGTTGGAGGCGCAACTGGTGTTGCTGCTGCTCAAACAATGTCTGGAGACGTAAGTATTAGTAATACTGGCGTTGCAGCTATCGGAGCGGGCGTTATTATCAATAACGATGTAAAGAGTGACGCCGCGATTGCTTATTCAAAACTTGCTGCATTAGCTACAGGATCTATTCTTCTTGGTGTTGCTGACGTTGCAACAGTTACCGATATTAAAGCTGATAAAGGCATTCTAATCGGTAATGGAACTACCGCAGCGGTACAACAGGTAAGCGGAGATGTTACAATATCTAACCTTGGTGTTGTGGCAATTGGGGCAGGAAAAGTTCTTGAGTCTATGTTATCTGTTCCAGAAGGAAATGTGCTTAATGCTAAGAGAACATGGAAAGGTACTTTTACCTTTTCTGATGGGGCAACCTCTGGTTCTTATAATGTTGGTGCTGTACTTCCAGATAATGCTGTTATTACAAGATCATGGGTTGATGTAACAACTACTTTTGCTGGTAATGGTGATGATACTTCAACAATCGCTATTACATCAGGCGAAGCTGCTAATGACATTGTGTCGGCAGTTGCAATTAAAGATGGTGGAAATCCTTGGGATGCTGGTATTCACGAAGGAGTGTCTACTGGTACGGCAGCTAACATGAAAAAGTTAACTGCTGCCCATCAACCACAAGTTGTTGTGGCTATTGCGGCTACTGATACTGCTTTAGTGGCTGGTAGCATGGCAATCTTTATTGAGTATGTTGTAAGTAACTAAAGAACTTAATGGAAGGGGAGGGCTAATAACTCTCCCCTTAATTAAAACATGGCAGATCCAAGATTAAACATAACAGATTACTTAACTCAGTTACATTATTGTCAATATACATATGTCTATCATGTATATGATGTTAACAATAATCTAACTGAAAGCTATTATGCACCACATGGAGTAACAATTAATGGCACCTGTCTTTTAATTAAGCGTGCATATGACGTAAATGGAAATATGACGCTTGAGAAAAAGGTGTTTGGTGTTTGGACGGCTGGTATGCAAGCCGCTATAGACGCGCTATGAGTTGTTGTTCACAATTTGCAATGTGTTTAAGTTACTTTAATAAACTTAAAGGCACATTTTTACCTGCAAATTACTTGAAATTAGATACTTCTAATGGTCCATTAACTGGCCCACTTGATATAACCACCAATAATGCCACCCCATTTTTAGTTAGAAATGGAACTATTAAATATCTTGAGCAGACATCCACCAGATTTAATATCTATGGTGGCTCTAACACGTTTAAAATTACAGCAGCCCCGTTAATACACGATCCAGGTACAGGAAACGTCAATTATTCTGATGAATTTGGAGTACCTGGCGTTTCTATAATGTCTTATGTTATTAACGATAGGGCTACCACAGATATTGTTGAATGTAGAGTGATTGGTCAGCCATGGCTTATAAGTACCGCTACTGGAACAGAGAACTGGGGAGTTGCTTGTCTTGATGTAGCAGCAGGTGGTGGTGGTTTCTTAACCATGTACTTTAAGAATAGTGATTTCGTTGATGGTGCAGATATAGCAGCATGGTTAGATGCTTTGGCCGGAGGACCAGGAGTAACATGTGATTATTATAGAGAGAGTATCTGGACATTCAATGGTGCAGCAGCAAATTATACATGGGCAAATCCTGATAGCAAAGTAATAGTATCTGGATTTACAACTCCTCCAACATTTCAAGTATTTGCTGGAATATCAGCTTATTTTGATAATCCTACTGGTAACTTCTACGCTAATAACGATGTAGTAGTTTACGGAGATCTATTAAACGTATATTCTGGGAAACTTCTATTTGGAGCTGCGGCTGTTCCATTCATAGCAGATTATTTAATCCAGGCGTTTAAATCAATATCTCTTGTAACTGGAACAGGGAACTTAGCTGCATTTATCTTGGGTTTTCAAACCTCTGGAACTCAAAATTATAACGACCAAATCTGGGGTTTCAATTGCGGATTTTCACTATACAATGCCTCAACGCTCGCCGCCGCTTGCTACTCCATACAGAACACATGCCGTGCTGATAATGGTGATAATGTATATAACGCAGTATATTTAAACTCTACACGATTCACTATGGCCGGAGGATCATGGCCATCAACTAAAACAAATATTGGAAGTCTTGCAATGTTCCACGCTTCTTTCTCCAGGGAGGGAGGAGATGCTGCAAGCACCACGACAAATTTATATATATTGTTGGATGATGCTACACAACAATTTGACTGGGATGTTACTAACTTTTACGGAGTTTACATCTTAGATCATAGTTTGTATGTTTCAGGAAATTGTTACGGAGTATATAATCTTGGAAAATGTTATTTTCAAAAAGATATTGAATTTTCAACTGGTGCTGCTAATTATCTATATTTCAGATCAACAGCTAACTATATTCAATCCTCTGCAACTGGAATTTTAAATATTTGTGCAGATTATAATTTGGCCATTGATACAGCTATAAACGTTGCGGTAGAACCAGTAACGAATGCAGATAAGACCATTACTACTACTACAAAGAAACATGTATTCCTGTTCTCAACTGGAAACACGAATAGAACTCTTAACTTACAAGCTTCTGCCACAGAAGGTTCTGGTCGTACATATAGGATTAAAAAGACTGATTCTGGAACTGGCAATGTAATCGTTCAAGCATCTGGAGCAGAGCTAATAGATGGATCAAATACGCATACGATCATAGGACAATATACGGCAATAGATATCGTATGTGATGGTACTGGTTGGCATATATTCTAAGGAGATCTTATGGGATATTCACCATATGTTATAATCTGGGACGGAACTTATAAGGGAGAGGTAGATAGTCAAGGTTATTTGGTTTCCATAGATATCGCTCACCATAAGGTCCACGAAGGAAATCATTATTTTGTTGGAGATACGGATACAATAAATGCAGCGGCAACTAAATACTGGCATATTGCTGCACCAGATACAGCAAAAAGAATACATTTTGTAATGGAGGTTATGACAAGCAACTCAGGACTTTTAGAATTTTATGTTCAACCAACATTAACAGGAAATGGAACTGGTCTTACTTGTTTCAATAGTGATGGAAACTCATCAAATACAACGACATTGTTAATATATAAAGACCCGACAGTAACAGGAGATGGAACTCTCATTGCTCCATATGCTATTGGAAGTAACGGTGGTGCAAATAAATTTGGTGGTCAGATAAGATCTGGTGCAGAGGTTATTCTAAAGCAAAACTATCATTACTTGGCAAAGTTTACAGCAGACAATAACAATACAAGAGTATCGTTTATAGCTGAATTTTACGAGGTTTAATTATGTCAGATCAATTCAGATTAGATAAAACAGAATATAGATTAAAAGATGGTGTTCCATATAAAGTAATGGTTTCTGAATTATGGACAAAAAGAGAATTATCAGCGATTGTAGAAGAAATTAATTCTACATCAGTATCATCACAAAAAAGATTAGATGATTTAAGCGATGAATATGACACGATTGAGGCATTGTTAAATGAATAGTTTAATAACGAAAAAACCACCTAAGCCAAATATAGAGGAATTGAAAGAAGAGATTGAAGGTAAGGTAGAAGAAATAAAAGAAGAAAAAGGTATAGTTAATGAGAGTTAATAGCCAACTCCTAAATGCTCAACTAGAGATTCTTTCTTCAGATCCAACACCAGGAACTAAAGGAAGAGTATTTTATAATGATATAAAAAATCTTGTCAGCGTTGATACAGGTAGCGGATTCTTAACAGAAAAAAATAAGATGTATGATTATATTGTTAAAGAAAATGATTCAGAAGCATTAGTAGATGCCCTGACTAACAATGGAAATAATTATGCTTCTATTTTTATATCTGGAGGAACTTATTATATAAATGGATCTATAATTTTAGGTGATTATGTTAGATACGTTTGTGGAGATAATTCAACAATAATATATTTTAATTCTTCAAATAATTCTTATGCAATAAAATCTAATACTCAATCTGATGTCATAATATTTAATAACTTGCAAATTTATGGTGTTGATAGAGATATTTGTTTTTATACATCTGAAACAGTAACAAATAAATTAATGATACGATATTGTAGACTTTATGGATTTAGAACAATAGCACATTGTAAATCAGTAACATATAGCGATACAATACAGTGTGAAAACTTATATATACGCCATATCCATGGAGATGATGAAAATGGAACAATACATGCAATGTTTATGTATTGTAACAATATTAATAATTGTTATATAGTTGCAGACGCATTAACATCTCCGCATACTGGATTTTATTATTGTAATTATATTTCAAATATACAATACTATTTATTTTCAGATAATTTAAGTTATTCTCACAATAACACATTGTTTAGTAACTGTAATTTTATAGATAATATATCTTCATATAGGATTGGAGCTATTGATTTAGTTGATGCAATAACTGTCAATTTCAACGTTTTTTATTCATGTAAATATCTATCAAATATTCATCATTATTGGACAAGTTATGTAAGAGACACTTTTAATAATGCCGGTTTAAATTTTAATTTTTATGTATTTAATCAATGTACGAATATTTCTAGTTCAGATATTAATTTAGATCCTAACGAATTTAATGTTACTTCTGTTAATTCATTAAATATATATCTAATTTACAACTGTTCAAGAATATCTGGATGTCATACATACGATTCAAGATTTTATAATTCAGCAAATTTTAAACATTTAAAAAGTAATTCTAATATAACAAATCATAGAGCATCAACTGGAAGTGCTGGAAATGTAGTTGGATATGAAGATAATATTTATATAACTGCATGTTATCATAGTGGAGTTAATAATAGCGGAAACACTTTTACTGGAGCAAATTCATTTTAGGTAATTTATGTTAGTTAAAAGTGATTTACAAAGTGCCCAATTAGAAAATAAATCCTCTACTCCATCAGTATCTAAAAAGGGGAAGATATATTTTAGTACATTATCTAAAGATATATTAATTGATACTGGAACAGTAGTTAGGCCAGTAGGAATACAAGAGTATGATTATATATGTCCTATTGGAGATGCAGTAGCATTAAGAGCTGCACTTGAAGGATCTTCATATAAATCAATATTTATTCCAAGTGCTGTTTATGATTTTGGAAGTACAACACAAATAATAGTTAATTCAAATGTAAAATATATAATTGGTGCTTACGCAGACAAATATGCAACATCAACAAGAGATGGGGTTGTGCTTAAGACTTCTAACGCAACAACCACTTTTATACGAGTTAATTCTGATGGTTGTATAATTAAAAATTTAACATTCTATAATTCAAACACTTCAAACAATGCTAAATGCTTAGAAGTAACTAATAGTGGATATCATATATTTATAAAGTCGTGTAGATTTGAAGGTTTCGTTAATACTTCTTTATATGGAAATGACGATAATCCAGTAGGGCCAGCATATTCTTATACTATTAAAGGAGAAGATATATTCATAAGAACTTCTGGAACTCACGCTACTAATGTATTATACGCTATGAGATTTTGTGGAGACATGAAAAATATACTAATTGATTTTTCTTCTTGGATAGGACGTGCTAAAGCGATAAGAGATTGTAAAAATTTATCTAATGTTCAAATATTTTTAGGAACTACTGGTGATTATACTGGTATAGCAAATGGTTTAATTGCAATTCAAGCATCATATAATATAAACAATATTTTTATATCAAAAACTGGAACAGAAAATGGAACTGTAAATTCTAATTTTATATGTGGGGTTCTTTCTTGTTTTCATGTTAATAATGTAGCCGTCTTTTTTAATTTTACATCAAATGGAGCTAACAATATTATTCGTGGATTCAGTGGCGCACAAAAGTTATCTAGTTGTTATTGTAATACAGCATCTATAACAGCAGGTAATTCAGTTGATTGTTTTTTTCAATGCTATACTGTTTCTGCGAGCAGGGCTATATGTTCATGTGTAACTAATAGTGCTGTATTTGAAGGATTTGATAATTGTTATAATATTTCTGGAAATTATGTTACGATGACAGCAGGTAATCAAGTAGCATATGATGTTTGTAAATATTGTTCTGGAAACTCTTATTCAGGTGGAACAGTTATTGCAAATACAACATGTGATGGAAATACATTTCCAGATTCCCCATAAGGTTTAATATGAATGTAAATGGCCAATTAAAATTTGCCTCACTAGAAATGAAAGATGTAGATCCATCTTCCTCATTAGCTGGAAAAGTTTGGTATAATTCAACAACGGATCTGCCTAAAGTAGACAAGCATGTATCTACTGGTTCGTTAGATAATTTAGTATGGGCTGCTGCCGGACCAACTGTTACAAGGGCTTCAGGATCTTTCATTGCTGATGGATTTAGAAGACTTGGTGGAGAAACAGTTGTAGTAACTGGGAGTGATTTAAATAATGGAACTTACACAACTCTTACAGTAACAGATACGGTAATGACATTTACAACAGCGGTTGTTAATGATGCGGATGATGATAGTGTAATAATAACAAAAACAAGTATAAATAATTGGTTTGAAAATGAACAATGGGATCACATAGTAACAATTAATGACGCAACAGATCTATATAACGCACTATCAAATACTGGAAATACATATAGAACAGTATTCATCCCAAATGGAACATATGACTTAAGTTCACTAGCAACTAAATATATACCTATTGGTAAATATGTAAGAAAAATATATGGTGAGTCAAGAGATGGAACGATAATAAAATCTGATTTTGTAGCTGCTGGTCATGGTCTTATAGATCTTGTTGGAACATCGTATGGAGAAATAAAAAATCTTACATTACAACATAAAACAGATGGTAATGCACAAGTAGGAATTTATAAGGCTACACAAATATTTCTAATAGAAAATATTAAAATACTAAATTTCATAACTGGAATATCAAATAATTTTGGTGGATCTGATTATGGATATATTAAAGATTGTTATATAAAACTTACAGCAGGAGTTACTGGTGCTAGTGTAGCAGCATTATATTATGTTGTTGGTGGTGAGAATATATATATAGATGGTTCTTCTGTCACTGGATATTTTGTATATGTAGACCACTGTAGTTTATTAAAAAATGTTTATGTTTTAATGGGACAAACAAATGTTACGGCAGGTACAAGAAGTTCCGCTTTTAATATGTGTTTTAATCTATTGAATTGTAAAGCAGAAAAATTATCAAATTTTGCCACATCGGTCGTTCATTCATTAAATGGATTTTATCAGTGTTATTGTCTTAGTAATTGCTCTGTAAATTTTAATTATACAACACATGCTGGTGGTGTAAATAGTTTTACAATAACTATTTATGAATCTTGTAATGCTTTATCAAATTGTTATGCTTATGTTGCATTTGCGGCAACTGGAACTGGAGTAGCAAGAGTTTTATATGGAATTGATCTATGTTTGGCTGTTACAACTTGTTATTTTGAAAGTTCAACAAGCGGTTTAACTAATGTATATTCAGTTTTTCAAGGTGGTGGGATAGTATCTTGTCACGTTAATTCTAATACAGGAAATAATTATTTTCAAACAAACGCATCAGCAAGCAATGATTATTCAGGGGCAGCAACTCCGTCTGGAAATACAAATTGTGATGCAAATGAATATCCTGACAATCCATAAGGAGAATTAAATGGGAACAGCTTTATTATACGGTTATACAGCACCAGATAATGGTGATCCTGGAAATATGTGGGCAAAATGGTTACGAGATAACTGGGAAAGAATCGTAACACATGACCATGACGGGGTTGATTCTGCTGCGATATCAACTGCAAAAACAGAGATAGATCTTGTAGCGGGTGATTGGGTTGATATGGGAGATGGAACTTACAGGCAACTTGTAACGCTAGTTGGTGGATTAACATTTAATAATACATTCTTTAAATTCACTGATTATTCAACAGAAGAAGAGTTTTTCCCTACAACTGAAAAGGTATCTGCAAATAGTTTTTATGTATATGTAAATGATAATACTATAGATGTAGCGTTATATTGTTTTTAAAAGGCTTATATGGCTGAACACAATTTATTACAAAAAGATTTCTCAGGTGGTATAACAGATTTCTATAGAAATACTGTTCCTAATAAACTTAGGATATGTGATAATCTTGTAGTAGGGGTTAATAATAATATTGAGACGCGTCCAGGTAGCGAGTTTTATGATTCTACTCATAAATCTGCTACAGGATTGAGATGCAATTCAATAATTGACTTTGATGATTTATTAACCACAAATATTTGGAGAAATTTATACTATTATAGAAATGGTAATTGGGTACAACAGACTGGACCGACAGGAAATAACGTATTTGAAAGTGGAGATGTTAATTCACAGATAGCATATGATATCTGTCAAAACCAATTAATATTGACAAGTGATTCTTACTCTCATCCAATAAGATTTTATAATGTTGTTGGTGATACATTTAAAGCAACTACAATAGGACTTCCTACATTTATTTCAATACCTACAGTAGCAGGTGTAGCTGGATCTAATAGCTATTTATATTATTTTGTCTTCTATTATAAATATACATCATTATCTACAACTTATGAAACGTTTGGTAATCCTATATTTACTCAAGTTACAAGCGTTGATGCACCAAATACAAACGCTATTACAATAACAGATATTCAATCATTAGGTAATGGGGCTATAGATAACTATGATGTTGATAATGTAAAAGTAAGAATATATAGAACAGAAAATAATGGTGTGGCACCTTATCTGGTGGCTGAACTAGACAATGGAATTGACGTATATGTTGATACAACTTCCGATGCAGACTTAATATTATCTACATTACTATATACGTATGGTGGTGCAGTAGAACATACTTTGCCACCTAAATGTAAGTATCTAACCGTAACAGGTGTTATTGGATGGTATGCAAATATTTATGGTTATCCATTTAGATTAATGCAATCAGTACCTAATGCTATAAATGGTGTTCCGGCAGATTTCTATGTTGATATAAAAGAAGAAATAACTGGTATAAATCATATAGAATCTACTCCAATATTGTTTGCTAAGGATAAGACTTATAGGATTGAAGGAACAAGAACTACCGATGGCAGTGGACTTGTACGTGCAAAATCTATTTCAGACACGGTAGGATGCGTATCAAATAATAGTATTGTTAGGGGAAAGAACTCTTTATACTTTGCAGGTAATGATGGTTTTTATGTAACAGACGGGTTTAATGTTCAGAAGTTAACGCTTGATTTACCAGAACGATATTACGAAATAATTAAAACAGAAGATCAACAGAAAAGAATACAGGGAACAAGAGATCCATTCAATGAGAGAATTATTTGGATAGTAACATCCGATGATTCAGGACGAGAGAATGATACTTGGTGGATATTAAACCAAAGAACAGGGGGATTTACTACAGCATCAGGTAGCAAAGACTTCCCAACTTCTTTTTATTCATCAGCAATAGGATACTTCGATAACAAAATTATGCGATCAGATAATGTTGGTAACATATATAAACATAGTAATGATTACCTAACAGATCCTATGCAATATACTATAAATAGTGTAACTTATTGGCATAAACGTCATATTCCAATTGATCTTGAAACAATATGTTATGATTATGGAGATGCTTCAATTATAAAATTAATGAAGTACGCCACTCTTATATTGGGAAAGGAATCATCTCTTGATCTTCAAATGTATTCAATAAAGAATGATTCAATGCTTAAAAAAGCCTTCTCAATTATGAGAGAATCATTGAATGAATGGGGAGATCCTTTAATGATATGGGGTGCGGAATCTCCACCATGGGCGCAAGAAGGATATAACAGAAAGAAACGTCATTTTCCACGTAATGGAACCCGTGTAAAAACTACACAGTTAAAAATTACAATACCACAAACAATACTTCAAACATCTGAAAGTACAAAGACTGCTGTTATAGCTACTGCTGGTGGGATAACAACCGTTACATTACCAATAACCCCACCTACCTCAGATTATAGATTTAATATGGATGGATTGTATCAATATTTTTATTCTAAATTTGATAATTATGTAGCTGCATGGCAGATATATGAAATAAATGATAATGTTATGAAGATTTATCATCCTTCAGCTACCATAACAGACGGAACTTATAAATGGAAAATGGTAGGATATAAAAGAAATCAGAAATTTAACCTTTATGGAATAGCCCAATCGTTTAATATTGGCCAAAATAAAGGTGATGAATATAAGACTAATGAGTCGGGAGCTTTACTTGTCCCTTGATAAGTTAAAATATATAAACGATAAGAATATAAATGATAACTTTGAAAAGATAAAAGATTATCTAAGGGAAGCGTTTGAAGACTTTACTCCTAAATCAGAACCATATGAGAGAACTGTACCTGTAGGTACAATGATAAACTATGCTATAGAAACTCCCCCCACAGGTTATTTGTTATGTGATGGAAAGACCTACGATAATAATGTTTATAAGAATCTTTTCAATGTAATAGGATATACGTTTGGAAGAGAAGAGAATAAATTTAAAGTACCTAATTATACTGAAACAGTTTTAACATCTACAATAACAGAATGGGTTTCATTTACACCAACAATAACATGGATTGCAAATACAACTGCAACTGGATATTGGAGAAGAATAGGTGATACGGTAGATTTTAGAATATATGTAACAACTTCTGGAGCACCAACAGCAACATCGTTATATATGACACTCCCATTTTCTTGGACAATTAATACAAGTAAAATACCTATACTTAGTCTAGGATTTTCAGGTGGTGGTATAGCTAGAGATAATGGTTCAAGAGATGTTTTAGCATCAGCATTATATTTAGATTCTACTAGAATTATGTTTGTAGCTGATGAAAATACAGCAAGTGGGTTTGCAACAATTACACAGGCATTTCCATGGGCATGGGCAAATTTAGATAGTGCAAATTTTTATTTTAATGTTCCAATTACTCAATTAGCTTTGAGTTCAGATACAAGAACAATAACTCCAACTGGTTATTACATGATTAAATATTGAGGATTATATGACTTTAACAGAACTACTGGCACAAGTAAGAGCGGATCTTGATATAGAAGAGGAAACATTTTGGTCTGATGCTGATATAACAAGATTTGCTAACATGGCTATAAGAGATTTGGAAGCGGAAGTACACACCCTATTTCAAGATTATTTCATCGTACCAACAAGCATAACACTTATTTCTGGAACATCAGATTATTCACTTCCTACTGATATCTTTGCTAATTTCATAAGAAAAATATTCTATATTAAAGGAGATGAAAAGTACGAGATTAGAAGGATAAGAAACATAGAGGATGTATATGATATTGAATCTGATGAGGATTATCAATACTATTTTAAGAATGAAACAACTGGAAAGAAAATTGTTCTTTGCCCAACACCTGCTGAGGCCGGAGCATATGTAAAGATATGGTATATA
>Ga0316626_10000747_pt1 | contig 13301 bp, 8 predicted proteins | sample OWC_Aug_T1_C1_D5_FD_207656 | JGI IMG/M metagenome (GOLD analysis project Ga0316626, IMG submission 207656) | Wetland soil microbial communities from Old Woman Creek delta, Ohio, United States - OWC_Aug_T1_C1_D5_A | ecosystem: Environmental > Terrestrial > Soil > Wetlands | place: USA: Ohio...
GGTCGAGATACCAGCGCACGGTGCGGGCGAGACCGCTCTCGAGGTCGTGGCGCGGCGACCAGCCGAGCTCGCGGCGGATCTTCTGCGCGTCGATCGCGTAGCGACGGTCATGGCCGGGACGATCGGCGACGAAGCTCTTGAGAGCGGCGTAGCTGCGGTGGCCCTGCGCGCGCATCGCGGGGTTCTCGCCGGCGGGGCGCATTTCGTCGAGCAGCGCACAGAGGCGATCGACGAGCTGGAGATTGGTGCGCTCGTTGCCGCCGCCGATGTTGTACTTCTCGCCGACGCGGCCCTTGCGCAGCACCTGCAGGATGCCTTCGCAGTGGTCCTCGACGTAGAGCCAGTCGCGGATGTTGCCGCCGTCGCCGTAGATCGGGAGCGGCTTGCCGTCGAGCGCATTCAGGAGCATCAGCGGGATCAGCTTCTCGGGGAACTGGTAGGGCCCGTAGTTGTTCGAGCAGTTGGTGACGAGCGTGGGCACGCCGAAGGTGTGCTGGTACGCCCGCACGAAGTGATCGGCGGCGGCCTTCGATGCGGAGTAGGGCGAGTTGGGCGCATACGGCGTGTTCTCGGAGAACAGGCCGTCGCTGCCGAGCGTGCCGTAGACCTCGTCGGTCGAGACGTGCAGGAAGCGGAAGCGGTCGCGCGTCGCGGCGTCGGCGCCGGCGAGATGACGCCGCGCGCCTTCCAGCAGCTCGAAGGTACCGGCGACGTTGGTGGTGAGGAACGCGCGCGGCGCTTCGATCGAGCGATCGACGTGACTCTCGGCCGCGAAGTTGACGACCGCGCTGGGCCGCTGATCGCGGTACACCGCCGCGACCGCCTCGGCGTCGGCGATGTCGCCCTGCACGAACACGACGCGATCGCCGTCGATGACGTCGCGCAGGTTCTCGAGGCTGCCGGCGTAGGTGAGCAGGTCGAGCACGACGAGCCGCGCGTCCGCGTGCGCGAGCGCGTGGCGCACGAAGTTGCAGCCGATGAAGCCGGCGCCGCCGGTCACGATCCACGTCTCGCGCTGTGCCGCCATCGGGCTTCCGCCTCCGTTCGCGCTCAGGCGGCGGCCATCGCGGCGTCGCGACGCCCCGGCGCCTTGAACTGGTCGAATCCGCTCGGCTGATAGGTGATCACCATCGCGCGGCGCATGCGATCCGAACGGTTCGGCTCGGAGCCGTGCACCGTGTGCGGACTGAAGAACGCCAGCGAGCCCGCCGGCATCGCGACCGCGACCTGCGCCTGTTCGTCGAAGTGACGTGGATCGGTGAAGAGCGGGCCGAGCACACCCTCTCCCTGCCGGCCGGGGAGCAGCCCGTGCCGGTGGCTGCCGCGCACCACGCGCAGACAGCCGTTGGCTTCGTCGGCGTCGTCGAGCGCCAGCATCACGTTGGGGAGCTGGTCGAGGTGCCGGCACACGTGCGCCCAGTAGGGCGAATCCTGATGCCAGCGAAATCCCGAGCCCTCGTGTGGCGGCTTGAAGTTGAGCTTGTCGGTCCAGAGTCCGACGCGCGGCGTACCCACCAGTTCGGACATCGGTTCGACCAGTCGAGCGTCGTCTACCAGGCGATCGAAGACCGGGTCGAGCGCGTGGAACGGTTCGACCACGCGCAGCGACGGAGACGCCGTCCGGTGTTCGAACTGCACCGTGACACTGCCGGCGTCTACGTAGCGATTGCCGTCCACCTCGTAGGGACGCCCTTCGGTGGCGAGCCGCAAGGCGGCCTCGCGCACGCGGTCGGCTGCGCGACACAGCTCCGCGACCTCGCGCGCGTCGAAGACGGCGCGCCGCACGAAGAAGCCGTCCTCCCGCCAGGCGCGCCGCTCGGACTCGGAGAGCGAGAAGCGCCCGGCCATCAGCCGATCCTCGCGAGCGCGGCCTCGATCTCGGTGCGCAGCTCGTCGTAGCTGCGCGTCACCGGGAATTGCGGGAACTCGCGGATCACGTTGTCGGGCGGACGGAACAGGATGCCGGCGTCGGCCTCGCCGAGCATGCTCGTGTCGTTGTACGAGTCGCCGGCGGCGATCACGCGGAAGTGGAGGCCGTGCAGCCCGCGCACGGCTTCGCGCTTGCCGTCCTTCTGGCGCAGGTGGTAATCGACGACGCGACCCTGCGCATCGACATCGAGGAAGTTGCAGAAGAGCGTGGGCCAGCCGAGCTTGCGCATCAGCGGCATGGCGAACTGGTAGAAGGTGTCCGAGAGGATCAGCACCTGGAGCCGCTCGCGCGCCCAGTCGAGGAACTCGCGTGCGCCGGGGAGCGGGTCCATCGCTCCGATCACGGCATGGATGTCCGCGATACCGAGGCCCTCGCGCGCGAGGATCGCGATGCGGCGGCGCATCAGCTTGTCGTAGTCGGGTTCGTCGCGCGTGGTGAGGCGCAGCTCGGCGATGCCGGTGCGCTCGGCGACTCCGATCCAGATCTCGGGCACGAGCACGCCTTCGAGGTCGAGACAGAGCAGATGCACGCAACTCTCTCCCGGCGCCTGCATTGCGAGCCGCAGAGGGGCGCCAAACGGGCCGGCATCATAACGCGACGAGCATCCGTCGCCCCCCGCTCCGGCGGCGGCAGCGCGCGGGGTCTTCGTATAGTCTCGGACCAATGCTCCCTCCGGCGACGCGGGGCTGCGCCGGGGTTTCCCGCCGCGCCTCGATCAGCGAAAATCTTCGCCGCCAAACGGCCCTCGCGGCGACCGTGGTGATTGCCTTTGCATGCGTGTCGGGTTGCGGTGGGGACGCTGAGGTCGAGGGTCCGCCCGGTCCGCCGCCGCCCGCCGTGGAAGTGCTGACACTCGCGGTCCAGCCGTTTCGTGAACAGGCCGATCTGCTCGGCGAGCTGCAACCCGACGACACCGTTCTGGTGAAGTCGGAGGTGCCGGGCGTCGTCGAGGCGATCGAGTTCCAGGAAGGGCAGGCGGTCGCCGCCGGCGTCGTGCTCTTCCGCCTGCGTGACCGCGAACAGGCCGCGCGGCTGCGGGAATTCGAGGCGGAGCTGGCGCTGGCGCAGGAAGACTTCGAGCGAACCAACACGCTCGCGAGTCGCAACGCCGCCGCCGCCGCGCAGCTCGACCGTGCGCGCGCGAATCTCGAAGGCGCGCGCGCACGCACCGAGTTGCGCCGCGTCGAACTGGAACGCACGCGCATCCGCGCGCCCTTCGACGGTCGCGTCGGCGCGCGGCTGGTGTCGCCCGGTGCGCGCATCAAAATCGACGATGGGCTGGTCCGCATCGACTCGATCGACCCGCTTTCGCTGGTCTTCACGATTCCGGAAGGGGTGCTGCCGCTCGCTCGCATCGGCGCGACTTTCGAGCTGGAGGTTGCGGCGTTTCCCGGGCGGCGCTTTCCCGGCGCCATCCGCTTCATCGCTCCGAGCGTCGACTCCACCACGCGGCGCATCCTGATCAAGGGGCGCGTGCCGAATCCCGACGGGGTGCTGCTGCCCGGCATGTTCGCGCGCGTGAAGGCGGAACTGGGCCAGCGCGACGCATTGCTGGTGCCCGAAGAGTCGCTCGTCACCACCGGCGACGGCACATTCGTGTGGCGGATCGGCGCCGAGGACCAGGCCGAGCGCGTTGCGGTCGAGTTGGGCGCGCGCGAGCCCGGTCGCGTCGAGATCCGCTCCGGCCTCGCAGCCGGCGATCGCATCGTCACCGCCGGCGCCCACAAGGTGCGGGTGGGCGGCAAGGTGAAGGCGGTGCCTGCAACGGTGGGGAGCGCTCCCGCATCGGGTTCCGGCACGCCGAGCACCGGAGCACCGAGTCGCAGCACGGCGACGGCGAGCGGAGGCGGTGCGTGAAGCTCTCCGAGGTCTGCATCGAGCGTCCCGTTCTCGCAACGGTGATCTCGCTGCTCATCACGATGCTCGGAGCGATCGCGTTGTTTCGGCTGCCCAACCGCGAGCTGCCCGACGTCGACCCTCCGATCGTCTCGGTGATCACCGTCTACCCGGGCGCTGCTCCCGAGGTGGTCGAGACCTCGGTGACCGAGCCGCTCGAAGACCAGTTGATCGGCATCGAAGGCGTCAAGCACCTGACCTCGCTCTCGCGCGAGCAGGTGTCGGGCATCGTCGTGGAGTTCGAGCTGTCGCGAGATGTCGATCTCGCCGCCGCCGACGTGCGTGACCGCGTGGCGCGCGCGCGCAACGAGTTGCCCGACGACGTCGATGAACCCATCGTCGCGAAGCAGGATTCCGACGCGAACCCGATCCTGTGGCTCGCGCTCTCGGGTGGCAGCGACCAGATGGCCGTGTCGCGGCTCGCCGAAGACACCGTGCAGGATCGCCTCGCCAAGCTGCCAGGCGTGGCGAGCGTGGTGATCGCCGGCGAACGGCGCATGTCGATGCGCGTCTGGATCGACAACGACCGCATCACCTCGTTCAACCTCACCGTCGACGACGTGGCGGCTGCGCTGCGGCGCGAGAACGTCGACATCCCGTCGGGCCGCATCGAGGGCCCCGACCGCGAGTTCAGCGTGCGCACGCTCGGCGAACTGGACAGCGCGCGCTCGTTCGAGGAACTGGTCGTCGCCAACGTGAAGGGGCAGTCGGTCCGTCTGCGCGACATCGGTCGCGTCGAGGTGGGACCCGAGACGGATCGCAAGCTGGTGCGCTTCAACGGCGAGGCAGCCGTCGGAATGGGCGTCGTGAAGCTGTCGCGCGCCAACACGATTGCCGTGGCCGATGCCGTGCTGGCCGAGATCGAAGCGATCCGCGGCGAGTTGCCGCCCGACGTGAAACTCACCGTCGCGTTCGACGGCTCGACCTTCATCCGCGACTCGATCTCGAACGTCCTGCACTCGCTCGCCGAGTCGATCGTACTGGTGCTGATCGTGATATTCCTGTTCCTGCGCACCTTCCGCGCCACCTTGATCCCGGCCGTGGCGATCCCGGTGTCGATCATCGGAACCTTCACGATCCTGTACTTCGCCGGCTACACGATCAACACGCTGACGCTGATGGGACTCACGCTCGCGATCGGCCTCGTCGTCGACGACGCCATCATCGTGCTCGAGAACATCACACGCTGGGTCGAGGGCGGGACGTTGCCGCGCGAGGCCGCGATCCGCGGCATGCGCGAGATCTCGTTCGCGGTGGTCACGTCGACCGTTTCGGTGATCGTCGTGTTCCTGCCGCTCGCGTACCTGACCGACACGACAGGTCGTCTCTTCGGCGAGTTCGGCGTGACGGTAGCGGCGTCGGTGGCGATCTCCGGCTTCGTCGCGCTGACGCTGTCGCCCGCGCTCTGCGCGCGCGTCTTGCGGCGCGGCGGCAGCGAGACGGGACTGCGCGCCGCGCTGGCGCGCGGTTCGGATGGGCTCACCCGCGGCTATGCCGGTCTGCTCCGTCACGCGATGGCTCATCGCGGCGCGACGGTCGGGGTCGGCGTCGCGTGGTTCGCGCTGGGTCTCGCGATGCTCTCCGCGGGCGCCGTCGACCGCGAGTTCATCCCCGCTGCCGATCGCGGCGGCTTCTTCGTCTTCACGCGGGCGCCGGAGGGCGCGACGATCGAGTACACCGACCGCTACCACCGCCAGGTCGAGCAGATCGTGCAGGCGGCGCCAGAAATCGATCGAAACTTCTCGGTGATTGCGCTCGGCATCGGCGCCCCGGGAGTCGTCAACGAGGGCATCGTGCTCGGCTCGCTGAAGAACGAGCGAACGCGTCACGTGCGCGACGTGATTGCCGACCTGCGCCCGAAGCTGGCCGACGTCGCGGGCGTGCAGGCGTTTGCGAGCGAGTTCCCCGCGCTCGGCCGCGGCTTCGGCGGCACACCGGTTTCGGTGGTGCTGATGGGGCCGGAGGTGGCGCCGCTGGCGGGCTACGCAGACGAAGTGGTGCGGCGCGCCGAGCAGGAGATCCCCGGACTCGTGAACGTGCGCAGCGACCTGGTGCTCAACAAGCCGCAGCTCGACGTGACGATCGATCGCGATCGCGCCAGCGATCTCGGTGTCTCGGTGCGCGAGATCGCGAGCACGCTCCAGATCCTGCTCGGCGGAAGCGATCTCTCCACCTTCAAGGTGGGCGGCCAGACCTACGACGTGATCGTGCAGCTCGAGCGCACCGAGCGCACGCGGCCGGGCGACATTCCCCTGCTGTACGTGCACGGGACGGGAGGTGGCCTCGTCCCGCTCTCCTCCGCGGTGCAGGTCGCCGAGACCGCCGCCGCGCGCGGTGTCCCGCACTTCGACCGCCAGCGGGCGGCGACCGTGACGGCGGGCCTCGCGACGGGCACGTCGCAGGGCGAGGCGCTCGCGCGCATGCGCGCTCTCGCCGACGAGATCCTGCCGCGCGAGGGAGGTCACCGCGTCGGATTCTCGGGCGAGTCGGAACAGTACTTCGAGTCGGGCCAGGCGATCGTCTTCGCCTACCTGCTCGGCGTGGCCGTGATCTATCTGGTGCTGGCCGCGCAGTTCGAGAGCTTCGTGCACCCACTCACGATCTTGATCGCGGTGGCGCTCTCCTTCACCGGCGCGCTCGCGACGCTCTGGCTCACCGGCACCACGCTCAATCTCTTCAGCCAGATCGGCATGGTGATGTTGGTCGGACTGGTCGCGAAGAACTCGATCCTGATCGTGGAATTCGCCAATCAGCTCCGCGAGCGGGGCCTGGGAATCGCCGAAGCGGCATTCGAGGCCGGGCGCACGCGCATCCGCCCGATCCTGATGACCGCGCTCTCGACGATCGTCGGCATGTTGCCGATCGCACTGGGTGGCAATCGCGCGCTCGGCGAGCTGCTCAGCGTCGGTGCGGGCGGCGAGTTGCGCTCGCCGCTCGGAATCGCAGCCGTCGGCGGGATGGCCTTCTCGACGGCGCTCACCGTGTTCGTGGTGCCCGCTGCGTACGTGTTGGTGGAGACGCTGCGCGTGCGCTTCGCGGGCGTGCATGGGCAAGACGTGCACCCGCACGAGCCGAAGCCCCTCGCGGCCTCAGTCGACTAGAAGCCGTCAGGGCTCCAGGATCGGGTAGAGCCGCTGAGCGGGCGCGGTTTCGCGCAGCTTCTTGAGGGCGCGCGCTTCGAGCTGTCGCACGCGTTCGCGCGAGAGACCGAGCGACTGCCCGATCTGCTCGAGCGTGTGCTCTTCCTCGCCACCCAGGCCGTAGCGCAGGCGCAGGATGAGCTGCTCGCGGTCCGACAGGCTCTGGATCAGCGATCCGACGCCCGTGCGCATGCGGTCGCCGTCGATGCCACCATCCGGCGTCAGCGCTCCCGGGTCGGACACGAATTCCTCGAGGCGCTTCTCGGTGCCGGCGACCGACGATTCGAGCGAGATCGCCTCGCGAGACAGGCGGTCGAGCGATTCCAGCGAATCGATGTCGGTGCCGAGCGCAGGCGCCAGCTCTGCGGCCGTCGGTTCGCGGCCGAGCTTGCCGGTCAGCTCTGCCCGCACCCGCTGGCTGCGCTGCAGCCGGTCGTGGACGTGCGAGGGAAGTCGGATCGTCCGCGAGTGGTTCTGGATCGCGCGCACCAGTGCCTGCCGGATCCACCACACGGCGTAGGTCGAGAACTTGAAGCCGCGGCGGTGGTCGAACTTCTCGACGGCACGGATCAGGCCGAGATTCCCTTCCTGGATCAGATCCGGGAACGAGAGCCCGAGATTCCGGTAGTCCTTCGCGATCGCGACGACGAGCTTCAGGTTGTGCTCGATGAAGCGATTCTTCACTTCGGTCATGCGCGCGTGTGCTTCGCGAACCGTCGTCACGCGCTCCAGCATCACGAGCTTCGGGGCGCCCGCCTCGGTCTCGAGGTCATGCAGCCGGTTGCTGCCCTTGCGGGCGTCTTTCATCTGCTTGGCGATTGCGAAGACGCGCTCGCGCAATTCGGCGAGGACGGCCAACGAGAGCTGCGCGCGCTCGAGTTCGTCGGCGATCTTTTCGTCGCTGCGTGCAACCGCCCGGGTGGCGCGCTTCTTCAGATGTCGGTCGCGCTCCGCGTGAAGCACGCGCAGCTTCTTCACGGCACGCTCGACGCGCGCCGCGATCTCGCCGGTTTCCTCGTCGCCCATCGACTCGGAGAGCTTCGCCCCGGTGTGCGAGAGCGCGCGCAGGTCGTCCCAGCGGTTGACCACGTGGCGAGAAGAGCAGGGGATTCGATAGAGCGCCCCCCGCAGGGCTGCCGTCGCGGCTTCGAGCTCCTTGGCGAGATACACCTCCTCCTCGCGACGGAGTGTTCGAGTCCCACCGATCTCCTGGAAATAGGACTCCAGGGGTCGCCTCTCCCGCCCGGGATCCAGGTCCTCGGATGCGAACGAAGCCGTCGCGCCCTGCGGGCCACGGGCTTCGACCTCGGTCGCCGCTGTCGTATGCCGATCCTCCAGCTTCACGAGAGACCTCTCACGGTTCTGCCGATTCTTTCAACTCGAGACTTCGGGACCAAGATCCTTTGACCGGGTGATTCGAATCAGATCCAACCTTGCTCCGACCCCTCTAGACCCTCAATGCCTCGGATCGAGATGTGTTTCGCGATCTCCACTCGATTGATGCCTTCCAGGACCAATGGCGGGCCTCGTTACCCGGCTTTCCGCATGTCCGCGAGGGGAAGCCCTCGGGGGACGCTTCACCGGCCACTTTCTATCGCGATCCGCCAACTGCTTCCGCATGATTCCGCGCGGTGGAGATGCAGCGCGGCGCACACTTCGATTCGCTCTCGCCGCTGACGCGGTGGCTGGCCCACCGGGCTGTTCGGGGGCGCCCGAGCAGCCCGGCATTCTCTACGCTTCCGAATCCGTTTGCCAGCACTTTCTTGCCTTGGCCCCCGTGTACGATGCGATGGGGAAACCCCTCGTCTCCACTCGTATCGGCCTTGCCCCGACGGACCGTAGGTGCTCTCCGCCTGGGATCGCCCGATGCGGGCCCCTGTATTGGGTAGTGGTGAGGGCGAGCGTGCAGGTGACATTCCGGCGCGCTGCGCATTGCGGCGACCGTGCGGGCTCGGGATTCGCAACAATGCGCGGCCATGACCGCCGTCGATGAGGGCGCGCACTTCGAGCGCGACTTCTACCTCCAGGAGTTTCGCGGGCGCACGCTCGGGATTGCCTGCCCGGCAGGCCTCCTTCGGGATGCCGATCCGCTGGCGGCGGTCGTGCAGGTGCTCGCGCGCAACGACACCCAGGTGATCGTGATCTCGTCGCGCCGCGATCGGCTCGCGGCGGCCGTTGGCGATCGCATTCTGCCCGCGTCGACGGGGCAGCTCGAAACCGCCGTCTGGCGCGCGCTGCGACAATCGTCGCGACTCGGAATCCTGGCCGGTGGCCGACGCCCGTTCACCGAGCAGATCCGCGAGGTGGCGCTGCGGCTCGGACTCTTCAAGCTGGTCTGGATCGATCCCCAGGGCGGCATGCGCGCGTCGCACGGGGAGCGGCTTTCCTTCGTCCACCAGGACGAGCTGCGACAACTGCTTTCGCAACCGCGGCGGATCGGCCGCGAACGCGTCGCATTGCTGCGCGCGGTCGATCGCCTGCTCACCGGCGGCATCCAGGCCGTGAACGTGTGCACACTCACCGGACTGCGCGAGGAACTCTTCACCTACCCCGGCTCGGGGACGCTGTTCACGCGCAAGCGTTACATCGCCGTTCGCGATCTGGGACTCGATGACTTCGACGCCGCCTACGACCTGATCAGCCGCGGTGTCGAGGAAGGCTATCTGGCGCCGAGACCGGCCCGCGCCATCGATCAGATCCTCGTGAGTGGTTTCGGCGCGTTCGTAGAGGGTTCCCATCTCGCCGGCATCGGCGCGCTGCTCCCCTACCCGGAGATCCGCGCCGGTGAGATCGCGTCGCTCTATACGCTCACGCGGTTTCTCGGCGAGGGCGTCGGCCAGCACCTGGTGCGCTACGCGTTGCGTCAGGCGCGCGCGCTGCGCTTCCGCAGCATCTTCGCCTGCACGACGCAGGAACGCGTCGGCGCGTTCTTCGAGCGGCAGGGTTTCGAGCCGATCTCACCCGACGAGCTGCCGGCGAGAAAATGGCGCCGTTACGACCAGCGCCGTCGCCGTCGCGTGCAGTGCTACCGCCGCGAGCTCCCGGTCCGCCGTCGCCGCAAGGCGCCGGCCCCGGAGTAGGCCGTTGCTACGCCCAGCTCTGCGGAAACCGCTGGAACGCCTGCGGGATCGAGCGGAGGTCGTCGAGGAGTTCGCGTGCCTCGCCGTCCGGCACGTCGTTCGCGAAGCCCAGCGCAATCGAATCGACGAGGCCCCCGAAGCGCTTCTCGACGGCGGTCTTGAGGTCGCGATGCGGAGCCGTGGCGGTGAACTCGTGCACGACCTCGTCGGGAACCTGCGCCGCCATCTGCTTCCACTGCCCGCGCTTCGACATCTCGTGCAACTTCGCTGCCAGCTCGTCCCAGCCGTGCAGCGTGAGCACCGGCGAGTACGTGCGCGTCGACCCGTAGAAGGCGATCCGGTACCGGCACCATTCGAATTGCTTCGCGACCTCGTCGGCGTCGCGACCGGTGGCGATGAAGCCACCGCCCCACACTTCGAAGTGCTTGCGATCGCGCCCGGCGAGCTCGAGAGCGTCCTGCAGCCGCGGCAGCGCGACCTCTTCGAGATAACGCCGGGTGCAGAAGCCGTGGAGACGGACGCCGTCGCACACGCGGCCCGCGAGGCGCAGCATGTCCTTGCCGACGGCCGCGATCGTCACCGGCACCGGCGGCAGACCGCTCGCCGGCGGCGAGAACTCGGGCGTCATCAGCGTGAAGCGAAAGTGTTCGCCCTCGTAGGAGAGCGGCTCGCCGAGTTCCCAGCAGCGCCAGATCGCGCGCAGCGCCTCGATGTACTCGCGCAGGCGCGGCACAGGGGCGCTCCACGGAACCGAGAAGCGTCGCTCGTTGTGTCCTTTCACCTGCGGGCCGAGACCGAGTGCGAAGCGACCGCGCGAGTTCACCTGCAGGTCCCAGGCGATGTTCGCGACGACCATCGGGCTGCGCGCGAACGCCACCGCGATGGCGGTGCCGATCTGGATGCGCTCGGTGGCCAGCGCCGCGAAGGCGAGCGGCATGAACGGGTCGTTCGCGATCTCCGGCGCGCTGATGCCGTCGAAGCCGAGCGCCTCGGCGCGCTGCGCCGCGGGGGCGACGGAGCGCCAGTCACTCATGGGGATGCCGGTCTCGATGCGCACGGGATCCTCCTCACGCGGGCGAGCGAGTATACGCGGATCGAGGATCGCGTGGAGTAGACTGGTTCCATGCGCTGGCGACGATGCATCATTTCGCTCTGTGCGGCGATGGTGTTCGGCGGCGCGTCGCGCGCCGCTCCGCCTCTTCCCCTCGTCTTGCGCGACTACGACGGCGACGGCGGGCACGACCTGACCTTCGTCGGGCGCGCGGGTACGGCGGCGGAAGGGTTCGTCCGCCTGCAGATCCTCGACGGATTGGTGCCGGGCGCAGCGGCCTTTCTCCCGACTGCCGGTGGTGCGTTCGCGCTTGCAGCCGCCGGGGACGTGGACGGCGACGGCGTCAGCGATCTCGTCTTCCAGGGAGTCGCCGGCACGCCCGCGCAAGGCACACTGCGCATCGACTTCATCGATCCGCTCGGACCGAGCGTCGCGTCGCGCACGTTCCTGGCCGACGGCAATGGTGCATGGCGCCTCTTCGACCTCGCGGATCTCGACGGCGACGGACGCATGGATCTGGTCTTCGTCGGAGCCGATGGCACTCCTGCGGAGCGCGTGCTCCGGCTCGTGGTGATGAATGGAAACGCGGCGGGCGCCTTCGGCTTCTTCGAGCTGCGGCAGGAAGAGCTATTGGCCGTCGGCGACGCCAACGGCGACGGACGAGGCGACCTCGTCCTGGCCGACAACTCCTTTGGGAACTTTCTCGACGCGCCGCACTTCGCGGAACCGGGCGGCACCATGTTTGCGCCCGTCGTTGGTTCGATCGGGCTCGCGCACGCGAACCTCGATGTGGCGGGCATCGGGCGCACAGCCTTGATACAGAACCCGATGGGTCCGCTCCTCGTCGGACTGACACGCCCGATCTCGGATACGCAGCTCGAGCTCTTGCTCTTCGGCTGGGACATGAGCGGGCCTCACCCCCAATGGGCACAAGTCCATCAGCGCGTCCTGACCGGTACGCCGCCCTTCGAAATGCTCGGCTTCGCGAACGTCAACGGCGACACCATCTCCGACGCGATGGTGCGCTACGTCGGCGGCTCCTGGGTCGAGCGACCCGGCGCGGTCACGCCGATCCAGTCCGGCCCGCCGTTCGTGCTGACGTCTGCCGGCGATGTCGACGACGACGGCCGCTGGGACCTGATCTACGAAGGCGAGGGCGGGGGCGCGGCGGAGGGCGTGCTGCGCATCGATCGCAGCGGGCCGACCGGCTTTCCGGCCGAGCGCGGCTGGATCCCGACCGGCGGCGGCGTCTGGAAGCTCTTCTAAAACGATGACGACCGGAGGTGGACTCTAAGCCGGGTTCTGTCCCGGCGTCGGGTTGCCCCGGCGCCGGCGAGGATCATTCGTCTAGGCGACGCATTGCTACGTCGCTCGAGCGCTCTCACCCGGACGCCGGCCCCGCCGCGACGAATCGCTGCGGAGCTCGAGCGAGCCGCCCGAGGCGGCGTCCCTATTCGAGCTTGCTCCGGGAGGGGCTTGCCTCGCCGCCGGTCACCCGGCTGTCGCGCGTGGGCTCTTACCCCACGATTTCACCCTTGCCTGTGCCTCCACCGCAGTCCTCTCACCGAGAACCGCGGCCTCATCGGCCATCGGCGGTGTCATTTCTGTTGCGCTTTCCCTCGGGTCGCCCCGGGTCGCCGTTAGCGACCTCCCTGCTCTGTGGAGCCCGGACTTTCCTCCCGCGGAACGGTCTGTGTCCGCCGGCGATCCCCCGTCCACCTCCGGTCGGGCGGCAGCTTAGCAGCGTGGGGCGGGGCAAAGGCACACCCTCTTGCCATCCGGGTCGATATCCAATAGATATCTATCCGATGGCCTCGAAGGTAGCTGCCACGCCGAGACGCGCCGCGCGACAGGTTCCGCGTCCCGCTGCGGTCTTCGATCCGGTCGCTCGCGCACTCGACCAGATCGGCGATCGCTGGACGCTGGTCCTGATCCGCCATCTGCTCGGCGGTCCGAAGGGCTTCCAGGATCTGCGCCAGCGCACCGGCATCGCGCCGCGCGTGCTCTCGGCGCGGCTTCGGCAGCTCGCGAAACAAGACTGGATCACCACCGTCGCGGCGGACGCTCGCTCGCTCTATGCGGTGACGGAGCGCGGTCGCACGCTCGAACCGATGATCGCTGCGATCGCGCACTGGTGGGTCGATCACGCGATGGAAGATCACATCGCGGACTTCGGTCCGTTCTCCGAGACGTCCGCGCAGTCG